>Ga0315336_1000601_pt1 | contig 92903 bp, 92 predicted proteins | sample ASW5metaG_FD_204512 | JGI IMG/M metagenome (GOLD analysis project Ga0315336, IMG submission 204512) | Ammonia-oxidizing marine archaeal communities from Monterey Bay, California, United States - ASW #5 | ecosystem: Environmental > Aquatic > Marine > Intertidal zone | place: USA: California...
CGGCGGACACACGCCAGTGCCGCGTTCAGGGGTGGACCTGCGGGAACGCGGGCGGGCCGATCGGCCCGCCGTCGGGTAGGTCGTCGTGATGGGGTTTTGGTGTGATGGCGCGTCGCGAGAAGGTCACGCCGTCGCCGCAGTAACGCACCGAGACGGCCCGGCGGGTGGCCGTGGGCGACGTGTTGGGTCCGGCGCCGTGGAGAGTGCGGGAATGGTGGACGATCACGTCACCGGGTTCGGCATCGATCCAGGTCACGTCGGCGTCGCCGGGGTCGGTGTGGAAGTCGGGCACGTCGATCCCGGTTGTGCCCGGGATCGGGTCACGCGTGACGAAGAGGTTGGGCCGCCACTCGGTGTCGTCGAGGTGACTCCCTCGCACATAGCCGATGCCGCCGGTCTCTCTCGTCACGGAGTCGAGGGGAATCCAGGTCGTGCAGACGAGGTCGCCGTCGACCGAGAAGTACGGGTGGTCCTGGTGAAAGACCGTGGGCTCGGCGCTGTTGGGTTCCTTGACGAGGATCGAGTCTTCGTAGAGGAAGAGTGTGGTGGTTTCGAGGAGCGCGGCGACGAGAGACGGCAAGACGGAATTGGTGGCGAACTCGCGCATGTCGCCATCCGTGAGCCAGTGATCGACCCCAGACCGAAACCGTCCGCGGTTCGTATCGTCGCGGCCGGGCGCGCCGGCCAGGGCGTCGCTGAGGGATGAGAGGTCAGCAGTCGACGGATCACCGGCCATCGCCCTCGAAACGGGAGCGGCCAGGGCGTCGATCGTCGCCGGATCGAGAACACCGCGGAGAGCGACGACCCCGTGCTCGCGGTAGTAGCGCCGGTCCGCAACAGTGACGGCCGACGCGGGGCTCACGCCTCTTCAGGCGCGGGATCTTCCGCGGCTGGTTCCTCGGCCGGGGTTTCTTCTGCGGCGGGTTCTTCGGCGGGGGTTTCTTCTTCGGCGGGTTCTTCGGCCGGGGTTTCTTCGGCGGGTTCTTCGGCCTTCGCCGCCGGGGCTTCGTCGGGATCCTCGCCGTCGCGCAGCTTCTTCCAGCGATCGGCGGCCGCACGATACGCCTGCTCGGCTTCGGCCTTTTCCTCAGGCGATCCACTGTCGCCGAGCTTCTTGACTGCGGCTGCGGTCTCGTCCTTGACCCGCTCGGCCTTCTTCACCCGCTTCTCGCGCTGCGTGCGCTCGCGGTCGGCGTCGACATAGCTGTTGAACAGCGTCAGCGCGGCAGTGGTCTCATCATCGAGCTTGGACGCGATATCGGATTCGGGCATTGGACCATTCTGGCGGGTCGCGACCGCAGTCACGACCTCGGGTTGCGATGTCTTGCCTCAGTCGGTCGGGAGGCCGCGGCGCTTCTCGTCGCGGAGATCGAACGCGATCTTGACTCCGCCGCGTCCGCCGGCGTTGGCGGCGTGGTCGATCGCGTCGCGATATCGGTCGAGCGGGTAGGTGGCCGACACCATCTTGTCGAACGCGACCTTGCCGGCGAGTTCCATAGCCAGCTCAAAGCTCGTCGCGGTGCGGCCGTCACTGGTGGTCTCGGTGCCGTAGGTATACGTGCCCACGAGTTCGGTCTCGCGATGCCACAGCGCGGTCAGGTCGAGCGTCACGTCTCCAGGCATACCGAGGAGCACCACTCGGCCGCGGGGCCGGCACATGCCGATCGCCTGCTCGATCGACTCTTCGGAACCGACCGCATCGATCACGACGTCGGCCCCGCCGGAAAGGCGATTGCCGATCATGAAGGAGTTACTTGCTCGGCGAACGGCGCGGGTGAGTTCGCCAGGGGCGGTGACCACGTCGGCGCCGAACTCCGCGGCCAGCTCGCGCTGTATCGGGTACTTGGCGCCGATCAGGATCGAGCCGGGGTCGGTGAGGTGGCGCAGTGCGGCGACGGTGACGAGACCCATCGGGCCGGCACCGATCACCGCGACCGTGTCGCCGTCGGCGACATTGGCCCGCAGGGCGGCGTGGACGCCCCCTGCAACCGGTTCGAGGGTCACGGCGAGCTCGTCGCTCATCCAGTCGGGTACATCGTGGAGTTGGCTCTCGTGAGCAACAAACTCGGTGGCCCATCCACCTCCCGTGCTCTCGCAGAACCCGGTCTGGATGCCGGGTTCGAGATGGCCGCAAGTGAGATGGCGGTAGTCGTTGCCATCGCCAGGAGCGGCATCGGGAAACGGCAGTGCGAACCCGCGTGCGGCGTGGCCGAGCACCGGCTCGATCACGACGCGGCGGTTGCCTTCCATGTCGCCCACGATCTCGTGGCCCGGCACGAAGGGGAACGACACGAAGTCTTCGAAGTAGCGCGAGCTGTGACCGTCGATCGTCGACAAGTCGCTGCCGCAGATGCCGGTGAGTCGCGGCCACACCCGATGCCAGCCCTCAGCGGGCAGAACAGGCGGGTCGTCGTCGATCAGATCGAGCGGACCCACCGCGGCTCCCGCGCCGGGACGAAGTCGCGAGGCGACCATCGCGGCGGCGTAACGACCTTCCTTGCGACTGAAGCGAAGAGCTTTCACGTTGTGGAGGCTAGTGCCTGCCCGCGGGTGCGGACGAGGCGAATCGCGCTCGGTATCGACGCAGCGACCACAACCGCCATGACCGCAATGGCGATCGCAAAGCCATCACCGATCGACTCGAGAAGCTCGGGTGAGACGGCCAAGTCGTCGCCCGTCAGCAGGTCGCGGACAGTTTCGACATCGCCCGTGCGGGCGTCGACGATCGCGAGAGTGATCGCACCGACGGCCGCGATGCCGAAGGTGATGGCCAACGTGCGCAGAAACTGATGAGCAGCGTTGAGCCGACCCATCTCAGCGGCGATGGTGCGGGACTGCAGAAGAGCGGCACCCGTCGATGTGACCATGCCCACGCCCGAGCCGACCCAATAGAACGACGCGTAGACCAGCGGAACGGAGGCGTCGAAGTGGATGCAAAGCGCCGCGACGACGATGCCCGGCGAGGCGATCGACGCGCCGAGAAGCGTGACCCACTCACCGGCCCAGCGCTCCTGGAGCCGACTCGAGATGAACGAGCTCACCGACCAGCCCACTGTGAGGAACAGCACGGCGAAGGCGGCGCGCCCCGCGCTCTGACCCCGAGCAGTGCGGAGGTAAAGGGGGAGGAACGAGTTGGCGCCGACGCCGCCCGCGAGCACGGCCATCGACGTGAGGTGAACCGTTCGGTAGCGGTCCTGCACGAGGTGATGGAGCCGCACGACGGGATCAGGCCTGTGGCGGGACCAGCGGACATAGGTGGGCACGCTCACGACGAGTACCAGCAGCGCCCCGGCGATGATCGCCGGCGCGTAGGAGGCGAGCGCGAGGGTCGCGGTGGTGATGAGCGCGATCAGGCCGAGGCCGACACGATCGACGGCCTGGTGGGTCGCCCCCTCTTGACGGTCGGGTATTCGATTCCAGCCGATCACCGCGGCGATCACGGTGACCGGCACGTTGACAACGAAGATGCCGCGCCATCCGACGGTGACCACGAAGATCGCCGCGATAGCGGGGCCGGCAACGCCCATGACCCCCCACACCGACGACGTGAGAGCAAAGGCCTTTGGGCGCAGCCGTGTCGGAATCGCCAGCCCGATGCTGGCCACGCCGACCGTCATGATCGCACCGGCGAACACGCCCTGGATACCTCGAGCCGCCAGCAGGATCGGCATGGTGGGCGCCGAGGCAACCGCGATGGACGTCGCCGCGAAGCCCACGACCGCCCAGCGAAAGACCCGACGCGCGCCGAGTCCGTCGACGATGGGACCCGCGGCGAGGACGGCCACGGCCGAGGTGAGCAGTTCGAGGGTGATCACCCACGGGAGCAGCTCGATGTCGCCGAGGTCATCGCCGATGTCGGGAAGCGCGGCCGCGGCCGACAGGTTGTTGTAGGACGCGATCGCGATGACCGACATCAACGCGACCACGATCGGTCGCCGTTCGCCCGCGAAGAGGCCGTCGTTCACGGGCGGCGGCTGTCGAAGTCGGCCAGCAGGAGTTCTTCGTGCTGGGCGAAGTCTCGTCCCGACCCCTTGCGTCGGAGCGCGACACGTGCGTTCTCGGGTTGGAAGGCGTGGCAAGTGCCGCGCATGGTGTCGAGTAGGTCCACCGCGGATTCGAACAGGTCGAGATCGGCGGCCCGCCCGTGGGAGATGTCGCACGCTCGACGCAGCGCCACGGCTGCCTCGCCTGTCTCGTGATCCAACTCGCGGTCGGCCCATGGGATGAATCGGTCCCAGAGCGGCGCGTCGACCCACTCGCTTGGCGCGAGCACCGTGCGCTGACGGAGGTGCCAGTCGAGAAGTAGGACGCCGTCGCGCCACAACCGAGCCTTGCGCTCGCCCGAGCCCGGGGCGGCGTCGTCGACGGCCATGTCGTAGAGGCGGTCGCCGTCGATGCCTCGTGCAACGTGGTTCACCAGGAGCCCGGCGAGATCGAACATGTGGGTGCAGTTCTGGCGCGCCTCGAGTGCCGACAGAGCGAGCGGTCCTGTGGCGAGTGCTGTGCCGAGGAGCGCTTCGAGCGGCTGCCCAGCGGTGAGGCAGGCGGTCCATGGCGACCGAAGGCCGCTTCCGCGCACGGATGTGACCCGATCACCGTCGTGATCGATCTCCACTCGGAAGTGGTGGAAGTCGTCCTCGAGTTCGCCCCAGGCTTGGCTGTCTTCGAGGCGCAGCAAGATACGTCGACGGTAGGTTCCCGACCCGAAGCCCTGCTCGGTTGAGCGGGGTACCTCGTCGAGCCGATCGAACGGCTCGCGGCGGGCGCGCTTGGGGGCGTCGGACGTGGCCATCGGGGCGACGCTATCGGCCGGATCGCAGACGCCCCCAACTGCCAGATCGCCCCGAGGACGGCCACGCAATAGGGTCCGAGCATGAAGCTCGGATACGGACTGGACCTCTACCGCTCCGCCTCGCTCGAGGTGCCAATCGAGCGGGTGCAGCTCGTGGAGTCGCTCGGCTATCACTCCGTCTGGACGGCGGAGGCCTACGGCTGCGACGCGATGACCCCGCTCGCGTATCTCGCGGCTCATACGAGCCGGATCAAGTTGGCGACCGGGATCGTGCAGATAGCCGCTCGCACGCCGGCGGCCACGGCGATGCAGGCGATGACGATCGACGCGTTGGCCGGCGGCGGCCGAGTGATCATCGGCCTCGGCGTGTCAGGCCCGCAGATCGTCGAGGGGTGGTACGGCCAGCCCTGGGGTTCACCCGTCAATCGTCTTCGTGACTACGTCGCCATCATGCGCAAGGTGATCGCTCGCGAAGAGCCCGTCACGCATGACGGCGCGGAGATCGCCCTTCCATATCGGGGGCCCGGCTCGATCGGGCAGGGGAAGCCCCTGAAGTCGATCCTGCACCCCGCCGGCGACATCGAGATCTGGATCGCGGCGGGTGCCCCGCTCAACACTGCGCTGGCGGCCGAGGTGTGCGATGGCTGGCTGCCAATGGGCTACGGCTCCGATGGATGGGACATCCACGGCCCCAATCTCGAGAAGGGCTGGCAACGGCGCGGAGGCCGACCCGACGACTTCGACATCATGGGCAACATCACGATCGAGATCACCGACGACGTCCAAGCGGCCATCGACGACAAGAAGCCACTCACCGGCATGTACGTCGGGGGCATGGGCAGCGAATCGAAGAACTTCCACAAGGACGCCATGGCCCGTCGTGGCTTCCCCGAGGCCGCGGAGCGGATCCAAGAGCTCTGGCTGGCCGGACGCAAGGACGAAGCGATCGCCGCGGTGCCCGATGACTACATCGATGCGGGCTCGCTCTTCGGTTCCGCTGATCGAGTGCGATCTCGATGGGATGAAGTCATTCCTCCCGGTGTGACAGGCCTCACTGTTCGGACCGAGACCGACGAGGGTCTCGAAGTCGCTGCAGAGATGGCTGGGACGAGAGATCAGGGAGCAGCAACATGAGTGATGACCTCGTGACCGTCGAGGAGGCCGCGCCCTTCGTTCGCTACGTCACACTGAATCGGCCCGACAAACGCAATGCGATCTCCACGCCGCTGCGAGCCGCCTTGTTCGACATCCTCCACGACCACGACGCCGACGACGAGGTGCGCGTCTCGATCGTTCGCGGCGCGGGGGTGTGTTTCTCGTCGGGCTACGACCTCGGCAGCGCGCTCATGGAGGAGCCGCCGTATCCCTCGGCTCCGGGTGATGGTCAGTGGGCCCGGCAGGCCACCGATGGGTGGTTCTCGATCTGGGACCTCGCCAAGCCGGTGATCGCGCAGGTCCACGGCTACGCGATGGCGGGCGCGACCGAACTGGCCTCCGCATGCGACCTCGTCTACGTGGCGGAAGACGCCAAGATCTCATACCCGGTCGTACGGGTCGCCTCTCCTCCCGACTGGCAATACCACGAGCCGCTCATGGGTCTTCGCCACGCGATGGAGACCATGCTCACCGGCGACGCCATGGATGGTGCCGAGGCCGCGCGGGTCGGCTGGGCCAACCGGGCGTATTCGGCCGAGTCGCTCGAGGCCGAAGTGTTGGCGGTTGCTGAGCGGGTGGCCGGCGTCGCCACCGATCTGTCGCAGATCCTGAAACGGATGGTGCATCGGCAATTCGATGTGGGCGGAGGCCGGGCGGCAATGCGCGCCGGGCAGGAGTTCCAGGCCTTGGCCGGACACCAGGCGTCGGTCGAGGCGTTCCGGGCCGATCCATTGGCCGCGATGAAAAGGACGGTTGCCGAATGAGTCATCCCAATATCGACGTGGTGGTCGACGGCGAGGTCGGTTCGATCACCATCAATCGACCCGAGCGAATGAACGCCTGTACGGGTGCGATGTTCGATGCGCTCCACGACGCGGCGATGACGATGCGCGTGCAACGCCCGCGCGTCGTGGTCTTTCGCGGCGGCGGTGAACACTTCTGCTCCGGCGCCGACGTGAGCGGCGAGAGCAGCGACGGGATCGAAGGGGTCGACCACGGTCTTCACTCGATGCGCCGCATCGGTGATGCGGTCACTGCGCTCCACTCGCTGCCCATGCCGACCATCGCCGCGGTCGACGGAGTCGCGGTCGGCGCCGGATTCGGTTTCGCACTGGCAGCTGATCTGCTGATCTGCACGGAGCGGGCTCGGTTTGCGCTGATCTTCGCACGGCGCGGCTTGTCGCTCGACTTCGGCACGTCGTATTTGCTGCCGCAACGGGTGGGTTTGCACCGAGCCAAGGAGATGGCCTTCACGGCGGGGGAGTACGACGCCAGCGCTGCGCGCGAAATCGGGTTTGTGAACGAGGTCGTCGCGGCTGGCGATTTGGGCTCGGCCACCGATGCGCTCGCGGCGAAGATCGTGGCCGGGCCCCCACTCGCGCTCTCGATGTCGAAGCGTCTGCTCGACAACGCTGCGCATCAGACACTCGCACAAGCGGTCGAAGCCGAGGGGCTGGCGCAGAACGTGAACTTCACGACCTCTGATGTGGCCGAGGCCGGAGCCGCGTTCATCGAGCGTCGCTCCACCGAATTCCGCGGGCAATAGTTCGACGAGTCGACGCGGGTCGACAACTTTCATTATCTTTCGTGTCTTTCTTGTCTTCTTCGTGCCCTTGTGGCAGAGTGACACTTCATGAAATGCATTCACAAATAGTGATAAGCATCGACAAGGAGGAACAATGGCAGGCGACATGCTGGTCATGAGCAAGTCACAGATGGAACAGCTGGCGGCGACATTCGGCCACCAAAGCCAGGCCGTTCAGGACGTCATCCGCGCGATCCAGGGCGGGGTCGACGGTACGACCTGGCAGGGCAGCCGAGCCGACCGATTTCGCCAACTCTGGGACACCGAGTTCCGGCCGAACCTGTTGAACCTGGTCGAGGCGCTCGGAGAACACTCGGCGTTCATCGGTCGAGAACTCCAGGCCGGTGTCACCGCACTCGACACTGTCTGAGTAGCACGAGGGTGCGGATCGTTCATCGTGGTGTCGCCGGTGAGCGGGTCGTCGACGTCGACATCGACGACAACGGGTGCCGGGTCGGCGACCTGATCGGTGCCCTCGAACCACACGGCCCTGCCGGGGCCGAGATCGAGCCCGTCATCGACGGTGCTCCGGCCACCTCCGATACCCCCCTGTCGGCGGTGGCCCTCTGCGAAGGTTCGGTCGTCGACACGACGGACGAACCTGCCACCACCAATGCTCCGGCCCGGACTCTCGCCATTGTGGGCGGTCTCCGGGCCGGGGTGCGGGTTGCCGCCGATGCATGGATCACGATCGGGCGCGGGGCGAGAGCCGAGCTGCGCGTCGACGACCCGGCGTTGTCGGCCCTCCATGCGCGGCTCGAAGGCACTCGACTGCGTGATCTCCGTTCGCGAAACGGCACCGCCATCGAAGGGCATGTCCTGGTCGGCCCGGCACCGCTCGATCCCAACGCCGTTGTGCGGGCCGGAACGAGTCGCTTCAGCGTACGAGTGGCCATCGATGACTGTCCGGTGGCGATCACGCGGGGGCTCGGTGCTCGCGGCGGAACGATCCCGTTCAATCGACCGCCGCGGATCACACCTCCGTCCACTCCGCTTGTCGTTCACGTACCCGGTCTGGCTCCGGTCGCCCCAACGAGCGAGCCCTTGTCGATCGCCGGCATTGTGCTGCCCATCGTGGCCGGTGCCGTGGTGGCGATGTTGTTCTCGCCATTCATGGCGATCTTTGCGGCGCTCGGCCCCGTGCTCACGGTGGGCACATGGTGGGAGCGTCGCCGACGGGCTCGGCGTGACCACCGTCGAGCGACCGAAGATTTCTCCTTGGTCATCGACTCGTTGCGCACCGGACTGCCCATGGCACGAGCGAGTGAGATCGTCAGGCGGCGAGCGTTGCATCCCGACCTTGCCGAGGTGGTTCGCCGCGCCGAGAGTTCTTCAGTACGCGTATGGGAACGCCGCCCCGACCACCCGGATGCGTTCATCGTCGCGCTCGGCGCCGATGACGAGCCCTTTGGTCCGGAGACCGTACCGGCCGACGGGAAGGCCCCTGCCGAAGAGGCGTTGCAGCTGATCGCAGACCTACCCCTGATGCCCGACGTGCCGGTGGCGGTGGATCTCTCGCCGGGCCATGTGGTGGGCCTGGTCGGGGATCGGGCCGCCTCGCTCGCGATTGCCCGAAGCCTTCTCGTACAGATGGCGACGCATCACGGACCGGCCGACCTGTCCGTCGCGATCGGCACCGACGACCCACTCGCGTGGTTGTGGACCGGATGGCTTCCCCAAACTGCTGATCAAGCTGCAGGTCGCCACGGGGCAACACTGCTGCAGACGGACGATGTCGCCGGTGCCGCCGCGGTCGTGGAAGCGGCCCAGGATCGGGTGGTGCTGGCCGTCATCGACGGTGCCGATCCGTTCCAGGGCCGGAGCACCGTCGGTCGTCGGCTGATCGCTTGCGTAAACACGTCGGCGGTTGTTCTCGTCCGCGACGAGCAGCGCCTTCCGGCTCGATGCGACATGGTCCTGCGCACCGACCGCGTCGGTCGCGTCGTGGTGTTCGACCCTCGCGCGGCCGGAGCCGGCCGCAAGGCGCTGGCGTGGGGTCTCGAAGCCGAGGTCGCGGCGCGGGCGGCTCGTCGTCTCGCGCGTCTCGACGACCCTGAGCTGCCGATCGTCGGAGCGGGTATTCCGTCGACGGCTCCGTTGTTGGCCCTCCTCGGTGTCAGCGGCGACGACACACGAGAGATCGAGGCTCGCTGGACCGCCACGGATGGCACCGCGGCACTCAGCGTGCCGATCGGTGCCGACGGAGACGGGCCGGTGCTCCTCGACTTCGTGGCCGACGGGCCGCATCTGCTTGTCGGAGGCACCACCGGCTCGGGAAAATCCGAGCTGCTCCGCTCGATCGTCGCGGGCATTGCGGCGACCGCCGATGCCGACCACGTCGCAATGGTCCTGATCGACTACAAGGGCGGTGCCGCCTTTGACTGCTGTGCCGATCTTCCCCATGTTGCCGGCCTGGTGACCGACCTCGACGCCGATCTCGCGTCTCGCGCTCTGCGGTGTCTCGAGGCTGAATTGCGGTATCGCGAGCTCCGGCTGCGCGAGGTCGGGGCCGACAACATGGAGACCTTTCGCGAAATTGCCGCGAGTGGCGCCCGGGTCGGTCTCGACGAATCGGATCCGCTGCCGCGTCTGGTGGTCGTGGTCGACGAGTTCGCATCGATGGCCGCAGACCTTCCCGACTTTCTCGATGCCTTGGTGGGAATTGCACAACGAGGCCGGAGCCTCGGTGTCCACATGGTGCTTGCGACACAACGCCCGGCCGGTGTGATCACCGACGACATACGGGCCAACACGGCGTGTCGGATTGCGCTGCGAGTGACCGACCGCAATGACTCGGTCGACGTGATCGATGCTCCCGACGCGGCGGCCATTCCCCGTCATCGGCCGGGGAGGGCAGTGGCGCGGTTCGGCCCGGGAGAGCTTGCCCCCTTCCAGGCGGCGTTCGTGACCGGTCACTCCACCGCCGGCCGCGGAGTGTCCATACGAGGTTCTCGCGAGAGCGACGCCGCCGAGAGATCGACGGAGGGGCCGAGCGATCTTCGGCGCCTCGTTTCCACGATCGCCGCGGCTCACGAGAGCCGCGGCGGAGAGAGCCCTCGCTCGCCGTGGCCGCCGGCGCTCTCTCTCGATGAGACCCGGCGCGACCACGCGGCGGCGCGTGATGGCGACTGGTTCGTGGTCGATGATCCCGATGGGCAACGACAGCGCCTCGAGGGGTGGTCGCTCGGCGACGGACATCTCGTTGTGATCGGGGCCCCTGGCGCCGGCGCGACCACGACCCTCACCCACGCCGCGCTCGCGGTCACCCGAGGCACCGGCGCCGCCACTCCGCATCTCCACGCGATCGACCTCGATGCCGGCGGCCTCGCCCGTCTCGCCGGCCTGCGTTGCGCCGGCACCTTTGTCGCTCCGAGCGACGGCGTTCGTCGCGGTCGATTGCTTCGATGGCTCGATGATGAGGTCGCGCGGCGCCGGCTCGATCAGGGTCGGTCCGACCCGCCGATCTTGTTGCTCCTCGACGACCTCGGAGGCCTCGCCCGAGCCCACGACCCGATCCGCGAGCCGGCGATCCATGACCGCTTTGTCCGAGTCTGGGCTGATGGTCCCGCCGTCGGAGTGGTGGTGGCCGCCTCGCTTCGTCGCGCCGCTGACCTGCCGCCGGCTCTCACCGCCACCGTTGGCACGGTGCTCTTGCATCGCAGCGCCGATCAGTCTGACGGCCTGCGCTTCGGTAGCAAGACGTCGACGGAGGGATACCCGCCGGGTCGCGCCGTCCGAGCCGGCGACGGCGCCGTCCTGCAGGTCATGCGCGGCACCGGATCCGTCGAAAGCGAGGTTCGGGCCAGAGCGACTGAGCCCGCTTCTCTTGTGGGGCCGCATGAGGTGGGGGAGCTCCGGGCCGAGATTCCGTGGTCGGAGAGCGAGCCCTCCATCGACGTCTCGACTGCGGGTTGCGAGATCCGGATCGCGATCCGCGATCGAGACCTCGCCCTCGCGGTCCTTCGACTGCACCCGGGTGAACATGCGATCGTCCTCGGCCCGCCTCGATCGGGTCGAACCTCCGCACTCGTCGCGCTCGCTCGGGCGGGCGGCGCCGACGTCGTCGTGGTCGGCGACGGTGAACTGGCCCAACGGGCCGGCCTTGTCCCGGTGTCGACTCACGACCTCGCCGATGCTCTTGCCGCCCGATCGCCGACGATGGTTCTTGTCGACGATGCTCTGGGTGTCGCTGATGAGTCGGGCGTGCTGGCCCAGATGGTGACCGCCTCACCACCGGGCGTCCACATCGTCGCGTCAGCCAGGCCCGACCGGCTGCGGGCGGCCTACGGCCACTGGGCTTCCGACATCAAGAGTTCTCGGGCGGGCTTGCTGCTCCGCCCCGATCCACTCGATGGCGACCTTCTGGGTCAGCAGTTCCCGGCTCGGATGGGGCTGGATCCCGTTCCTGGTCGAGGCGTGATGATCTGCGACGCGCAGACCGAAGTCGTGCAGGTCGTGCTTTCCGACTGATCAGTCGGCGTCGTAGCGCACGCCGATCTTGGCCCTGATCCGGTCGAATTCTTCGATGATCGCGCGGCTGGTGGCCATCGGCATGCGGGGACTCTCACGAACTCCCTCGCGAAGGCACCGGTGCACCTCCACGACCTGGTGGCGCAATCCGGCGGGCTCGGCGGTGAGTTCGGTGATCTCGGACCCGCGAGTGATGGTCATGTGGTCAGTGCAGTGGGCGGGAAGGGGGATGTCGATCGTGCCGGCGGTGCCCTCGATGCGAGCGGTCATTGTTCCCTGCAGCCGAAGACCGGCGGTGAGCGAAGCCGATGCGCCGTTCTCCCACGACATGAGCAGCGTGATCTCGTCGTCGACGCCGGTCTCGGCGAGGTGGCCCACGGCATCGACGCGTGCTGGCGGGCCGAGCACCCACCAGGCGAGCGTGACCGGATAGATGCCGAGATCCAGCAGGGCTCCGCCCCCCTTCTCTCGGTCCCAGAGTCGATGCTCGATGTTGAACGGAAGCGCGAACGAGAAGTCGGCGCTGATACGGCGGACTTCGCCGATCGCGCCGTTGGCGATGCGCTCCATCATGTCGACATGGGCAGGGTTGAACCGCATCCACAGCGCCTCCATCAGGAAGCGATCGTTACGAACAGCCGCTTCGATCATCGAATCGACCTGAGCGGCGTTGAGGGCCATCGGCTTCTCGACCAGGACGTGTTTGCCGGCATCGAGAAACATCACGGTCTGTTCGGCATGAACCGGATGGATGCCGGCGACGTAGACAACGTCGACGTCGGGATCAGCGGCCAGGGCCTCGTAGCTGCCGTGGGCACGGGCGATGCCGTTCTCCGCCGCGAACGCTTCGGCCGAGGACGAGGAGCGCGAGCCCACGGCAACGACCTCGCCCTCGCCCTCGTTCAAGCGGGCGAAGTCGTCCACGAAGCTCGCGGCGATTCCTCCCGTGCCGGCAATGCCCCATCTGATCGGACCTGACCGCAGATTCATCGGAAGGACTCCTTCCATCGACGCGCTGATTCGGCAACCATACGCATATGAATGCGTCATCATCGTTCCCCCGCCGGCAGGCCGTCACCCGGCGTTTCACCCTCGGAGCACCGAGAGATATCCGGGTCGCGTCGGACGGCGACCGAGTGTTGTTCCTTCGATCCGGCGGACCCGTCGATCCCGTGAATTCGCTGTGGGAGTTCGACCTCACGACCAGAGAGGAACGGCCTGTGGTCGACGCCGCTGCTCTGGGCACCGACGACACCGACCTGCCGCCAGCCGAGCGGGCCCGCCGCGAACGAGCTCGCGAGTCAGGCGGCGGGATCGTGGCCTACGACGCGTCACCGACACTCGAAGTCGCCGCCTTCGCCATCGGCGGTCAGCTCGCGGTGGTCCAGGTGGCGAGCGGAGAGGTCTCCCTGCTGCCGGCGACCGGTGCCGTCTTCGATCCGCGTCTCGCCGCGGACGGAGCATCCATCGCCTACGTGAGCGGGTCGGAGCTCCGAGCCGTGGTCGACGGGCAGGATCGTCTGGTGATCGCGGAAGACGGTGACACCGTCAGCTGGGGATCGGCTGAGTTCATTGCCGGCGAGGAGATGGGCCGCACCCGCGGCTTCTGGTGGAGCCCCACCAGCGATCGCCTACTTGTCGAGAGAGTCGATGTCGCTCCGGTCTCGCAGTGGTGGATCTCCGCGCCAGTCACTCCGCAGATCGCGCCGACCGCGATGCGTTATCCCGCCGCGGGCACCGCCAACGCCGGCGTCGGGTTGGCCATCATCGACCTCGACGGAGTGCGCCTCGACATCGACTGGAACGCAGCCGGGTGGGAGTACCTCGCCGACGCGACGTGGGGTGACGACGGCATACGGCTCACGGTGCAGGACCGCGAACAGCGGACGACGGCAGTGCTTTCGGTGGATGCCGAGACCGCCGCCGTGGCCGAGGCCTACCGGTTCTCCGACGAGCACTGGACGGAGTTGATTCCCGGCACGCCGGCGCGCCACGAGGGACGGCTCGTGACCGTCGAGGATCGAGGCGCGGCTCGCCGGCTCTGCGTCGACGGCGAGACGGTCACTGGCGACGGCGTGCAGGTCCGGCGGGTGATCAAGGCCGACGACGACGGCGTTCTTCTCACCGCATCGAGGGAGCCCACCTCGGTTCACGTTGCCCGAGTGTCGTGGGCGGGTGAGCTCGAGTGGCTCACCGCCGATGCCGGAGTCCATTCGATGGTTGTGGGCGGAGGGGCGGCGGTGACGACGACGCGGAGCCTCGCGTTCGACGGGACGAGGACCGTGATCGCTCGCGACGGCGAGGTTGTCGGCGAGATCGAGGATCGCTCGGAGAAGCCCGACGTTCACCTGAACATGACGACCATACGGCTCGGTGATCGTGAACTCGCCAGTGCTCTGCTCCTGCCGAACGACGTAGCCGACGATGCCCGATTGCCGGTGTTGCTCGACCCCTATGGCGGCCCGCACGCGCAACGGGTGCAGCAGTCGCGATCGCTGTTTCACGCATCGCAATGGTTCGCCGACCAGGGGTTTGCCGTGCTGGTCACCGATGGGCGCGGAACTCCGGGTCGCGGACCCGCGTTCGAGCGCTCGGTACGAGGCGATCTCGCCGCGCCCGTGCTCGATGACCAGATCGACGCCTTGTTGGCCGCTGCGGCGATCGAGCCGCGACTCGATCTCGATCGCGTCGCGATCCGCGGTTGGTCGTTCGGCGGCTACCTCGCCGCCTTGGCCGTGTTGCGGAGACCCGACGTATTCCACGCGGCAGTCGCGGGTGCGCCGGTGACCGACTGGCGCCTCTACGACACGCACTACACCGAGCGCTACCTCGGCCTGCCCGACCAGGAGCCCCAGAACTACCAACGCTCAGACCTCGCCCCCGACGCCGCTGCGCTGGAGCCAGGAAGCATGCGCCCACTCATGCTGATCCACGGCCTGGCCGATGACAACGTCGTGGCGGCACACACCCTCCAGTTGTCGCGAGCGCTTCTCGAGGCTGGTCACCCCCATACGGTCCTTCCGCTCTCTGGCGTGACCCACATGACGCCCCAGGAGGAGGTCGCCGAGAATCTTCTGTTGGTGCAACTCGCGTTCCTCCGCGAAGCTCTCGGCTGACACCGCTGAGAGGATCCGATTGATGAGCGAATTCGATGCCGAGCGGTCGGCCCGGCTTCACGATGGCCGCGCGTGGGACGATTTCTGCGACACGCTGAAAGCGGCTGGCCACATCGCGCTGCGAGAGACCCCAGACGGCAACGGCCAGGACCGCGTCGAGGGCTTCCGCTACATCATCCGCATGATCCTGATGGCATCGTTTCGTGGCATCGAGCGGGTCACCCCCGGCACCGACCCGTCGCGGATCGGCATCATCCCTCCGCCCATGAGCGGCGGCATCGGCGTGCAGTCGCCCAATCAGGATCACATCGTGCAGCCTGTCGATGCCCGATATCGCTACCGGATCACCGGTGCGGCTGGAGATGTCTACACCCACCTCTCGGCGTGGAGCCCTCCGATTCCGGAGAACGTCGGCGCCTTCACCACCGGCGACGACCCGGAGAGCTATCTCGAGATGTTCAACCCGAACATGGCCCTCACGCCTCACACTTCCGAACTCGCCGAGTTCGTGAGCGAGGACGGCACGGTCGACTTCATCCTCTCGGTGGAAGAACCCAGCGACGGTTCGGCCTGGATGTCGATGGCGCCGACGACGCGGGAGCTGATGGGGCGAGTTGTCTACGACGACCGGAGCACGCAGACGAAGCCGCGCTTGACGATCCAGTGTCTCGACGAGCACGATCGCCCGAACACGCCCACACCCGAGGACATGTCGACCCGCCTCGCCGTCAGCGGTCAGCTCATCTTGGGTCTCCTCTCCGACTACGCGGGTTGGACGAAGGATCTGCTCACCCGCGAGAACGACACCGAATTCACTCGAGAATGGTACGAACGGATCGGCGGCTCACCCGACGATCGTCACTTCGAGTTCGGCTACTGGCGAGTGCCCGCCGGGATGGCCCTCGTGGTCGACTTCGAGGAGCCGACCACGCAGCATTGGAACTTCCAACTCTGCAACCACTGGATGGAGAATCTGGCCAATTACGCCACGGGCGAGGGCTACATCGACAAGGAGAATGCGGTTCGCGACGGCAATCGGGTGCGCATCGTGGTGTCGCACGACGACCCCGGCATTTCGAACTGGATCGAGCCCGTCACTCACGACCACGGAGTGATGGGACTTCGGTTCGTACGGCCGTCATACGAGCCGCAGGTCACGTCACGGCTCGTACCGGTCGCCGAGGTCGCTGCGCTGCCCTAACCCGGACTCTGTCGATCTGCGGCCTTGACCCCACAGGGGAACTGGCGCAACATGTTGGCCGCCCTCCACAGCCCAACCGCCGCGGCCGTGGACATCAGAACACCGGGACCCCACGGGGTTCCCGGAACCGCGGGGCGGCGGTGCGCACCCATGGGGGAGGAGGTGCGCTCCGCCGCCGCCGCTTTTCAGGTCAGGTGCGCCAACCGGCGATGAGCCCGCCGACGACTTCGTCGAGCACCGCATCGGTGTCGAGTCCGGGCGCGAGTCCGGCAACCGTGGCGACGCCGTGGACGGCGGCCCAGAGCGCGAGGCCGTAGGTGAGCGGGTCAGCGGGGCGGAGGTCACCGTTGTCGATCGCCTCGGCGAGATTCGCCAACATCGAGTCGAAGATCGAAGTTGCGCCACCGTGTTCGACTTCGTTCGTGATGTCGAGATCGATCGCGTCCGGCCGATACATGAACATCAGCGAGAAGAGCTCGGGCTCCTCGCGGGCGAAGGCTACGTAGCTGCGGCTCGACACCCAGATGAGTTCGACCGGCGACGCCGGGTCGCCCTTGCGAAAGCGGTTGTCGAGTTCGTCGTAGCCCACTTGCGCGCAGGCTCGAAGCAGAGCATCGCGGCTGTCGAAGTGGGCGTAGAGCGCCGGCGCGGTCACGCCGATTCGGGTAGCGAGGGCTCGCATGGAGAGTGAGTCGACACCGCGCTCACGGATGAGAGCGATCGCCTCCTCCACGATGGAGGGGCCGCTCAGGGTCGGCCGCTGCGTGCTCATGCTGAGGACTTCGCTCGTCGAGCGAGTCGGGACGAGGTGCCCACGATTCCCGACGGGAACCGGATCGCCGCGATGATCAGGAAGAGCCCACTCACCGCGAACTGATACTGAGAAGCCTCGTCGTTGAGTTGGTCCATGCCCTCGGTCAACAGACCCTTTTCCGTCAGCGCTCCGGCGACCAAGGCCGCGGCAGGCGCGGCAATACCCGACAGGTAGGTCATGGCGACCAACACGAGTGAATTGAGGGCGGCGAAGCTGTTCACGTCGACCAACCCGTTCTGGTAGGCGGTGAGCGTGCCGCCGATGCCGGCGAGGAAGGCAGCCACCGCGTTGGCCGACAGCTTCGCCCGCGGGGCAGAGATGCCGATTGCTTCTGCGGCCCGTTCATTGGCTCGCACGGCCAGCCACTGTCGCCCGGTTCGGCTTCGGCGCAGATTGACCACCACATACATGGAGCCGAGCAGTGCGGCCAGGACGAGGAACCCGAATTCCTTGCGGGCGAACTCTCTTCCCAGCCCGCTCTGGAAGTTGATACCGAGGAGCTTCGGCGGATCGACGGTGCTGCCCTCGATCCCGCCGGTGAACCAACCCCACTTGAAAACGAGCTCCTCGATCGCCACCGCGGCCGCGAGCGAGGCGATGGCGAGCGTGAGACCGCGAATCCGGATCGCGGGTAGTCCAGCCAGCGTGCCGAGCGCGACCGCCGCGAGGGTGCCGATGATCGGCGTCAACGGGAAGCCGAGATTCCAGAGATCGCCGGCCTTCACCATCGCGAACCCGGCGGTGCCGGCAAGAGCGAATGTGGCCAACGAGATCTGACCCACGAATCCCGTCAGCACGATCACCGAGAGGGCCATGACGGCAGCGATTGCCGACAGGGTGATCGCTCGGCGCCACTCGAAGTCGAGGTGGAAGAGGCCAATCGTGCAGAGGGCAACGAAGGCGAGTGTGACGTAGAGGGTGATCCGGGGGTCGGGCGCTGGGGGCATGCGAGCTGAGTGGAGTTCGCCACGGCTCACGGTGCGCTCGCTTCGTAGCAGCAGGGCGATCAGCACGATCACGAACGGCAAGCCGAACTGCAGGCCGACGCCGCGCAGGGAGTCCCACTCTGACTGGGCTGCCGATATCTCTCTCATCAGCATCCCGATGCCGAGTCCGGTCGCGGCCGCGATGCCGATCGACTCGAACCGACCGAGCAGTGCCGCGCCGAGAGCGGGAACGATGAGCAGGCTCGACGTTGCCGCGTCGAGGGTGAGGAGGATGGGCGCCGCCAGAATCATTGCGGCTCCGGCGAGCACCGACGCAAGGATCCAGTTGAGGGTGCTGATCCAGTCGGCAGAAATGCCAAGGAGGACGGCACCCGATTCGTTCTCGGCCGCAGCCTTGGTGGCGAGTCCGAAGTTTGTGAGCTTGCCGATGAGGCTGATGATCGCGGCCGCCGCGATGACTCCTGCGGCGAGGAGGTATCGGTCGGCATCGACGCTCACGCTGCCGAAGGTGACCTTGTCGCTGGGGAGAGGGCCGTCGAGCACGCGGGCGACGGCGCTGCTGGCTGGGAAACGGACCTGCATGAGCCCGATCAGGTAGGTCATGAGACCGAGCGACGCAACGACGCGGGCGAGCGGCGCGGCGTGGCGCAGTGGTCGGAAGATCAACCAATAGGTGGCCATGCCGACGAGAGCCGCGATCACCAGCGTGATGACGAGCGCACTGATGACCACGGGCCGGTCGAGCACGTGGAAACGGTCGGGCACGAGCGGCAACAGGAATGGCTGCACGATGTCGCCAGTGGCTCGGAACTCGTAGTACACGAGCGCGAGATAGGTGCCGACGGCCGCGTGGGCGAAGTTGATGACGTTGCTGGCGCGGTGGGTGACAACCACCCCGATCGCAAGCGCCGCGATGACACCGCCGACCCCGAGCCCGAGGAGCAGATTCGAAAAGAGCGTGGTCATCGCCCGGCGTCGTTCTCGCTACTCGGCGAAAGCACTCGCGAAGAGTGCCGGAGTGTCGATCCAGTCACTGATGAAGGAGATGGTATTTGTCTCATCGATGATGAAGAGGGTCTCGTAAGGGGCACACAGCGAGGGAAGGCCCGGTACCTGGTTGCCATCACACGTGTAGGGGTGGCCCCAGAAGCTGTCCTTGTCGACCGAGCCGCGCAGAATGTCGGTGATGCCCTCGCTCGTGATGTTGTCGCCGCCGAGCTCGGTGAGCACGCCGTAGAGGTTCATCATCCCGCGAAAGGCCACGGTGCCCGCCGCTTCGGCGTTGCCGTTGTTGTATTCGGTCGAGGCGAAGTCGTAGATCTTGCCTTCGACGTCGTCCTCGTCGGGCGGGCCTTCGCCGGCGAACACGACGCCCACCTGGGCGCCGTCGGCATTGTTGATGATCTCGTCGGCCGCGCACGCACCGAACATGTAGAGGGTGCCCTCGAACTCGAGGTCCCGGAAGCCCTGCATCACCGGAACGCACGCAGCGTCGGCCGCGTTGATCACGACCGCTTCGGCTCCGAACGCCTTCGCGTCGTTGAGCACGCTCGTGTAGTCGGCTCCGAAGAGTGGGAAGGGATGGAGTCGGACTTCCAGGCCGAGATCTTCGGCAACGACGGCCGCGTAGTCCTCGGCAGCAACCTGGAACGACTCGAACTCGCCGTAGGCGATGAAGGCCTTCTTGTAGCCCTGGTCAGCGGCGTGCTGCATATAGGCGGCCATGCCGCCCGCGGTGCCGCCGGAGAAGGAGAACGAGTTGGGGTGGTTTTGCTCAGCCAGGCCAGCCGGAATGCCGCCGACCAGCGGGATGCCGTTCTGCTCGAGCACGGGCAGGGCGCCCTCGACGAGGACGTCGATGCCGCCGACCAGGGCGACGACGTCGGCCAGGACAAGTTCTTCGGCACAAGCCTTCGAGACCACGGTGCTGAAAGTGGTGATGCAGGTGTGGAGTTCGATGGGTCGACCGTCGACTCCACCGAGCTCGGCGTTGATGAAGTTGATCGCCGCGTCGGCCGCGAAGCGCAGCTCGGGGAAGGAGCCCGCGGGCGTCTCTTCTTGGTTGATCATGCCGATGCGGATGGGTTCGAGTGTGTCGTCGGCCGCGACGGGAAGATCAGGGATCGTGCCGAGGAACCAGTCTTCGCCGGCCAGTCGCTCGACGATGGAGGTGCCGTCGCCCTGTGGCTCGTCGCCGTCGCCGGAGGGGTCTTCTCCGTCGTCGTCGTCGGTGGTGTCGGTCGTGTCGGGTGCTGCGGTGGTCGTGGTCGTGCCGTCGTCAGTCACTTCGGTGTCGGCCTCGCTACATGCCGCCACGATGAGCGCAAAGATTCCTAGGACAATCAGTAGTTGTCGTCGCATCTTGGGTCCCCTCCAGGTCCGGTCGCCGGAGAATAGCTCCGATCGACTTAACAGTGTTAACCGACTTTGATATGTTCAGACCAACACAGGGGGAATACACGATGACGACCACCGAAGCCGGCACCACGACCGATGAGCCTCGCGAACTGCCGTGGCACCTTTCGGGCAACTACGGCCCGATCGATCACGAGCTCGACGTCCAGGATCTCGAGGTAGAGGGCGCAATCCCTGAGGAGATCGACGGCCAGTACATGCGCAATGGCTTCAACCCCATCAGCGGGTGGAGCGATCACTGGTTCTTCGGCGACGGCATGATCCATGCGGTCGATCTTCGCGACGGCAAGGCCTCGATCCGCAACCGCTACGTGCAGACCCCTGGACTCGCGGCGGGCGGTGGCGCGATGTCGATGGATCCGAAGGACTCGCCCGCCAACACCAACATCGTGCGCCATGCCGGCCGCCACTTCGCCCTCGAGGAGGCGCACGGCATGTACGAGGTCGACAAGGACCTCAACACCATCGGGCTCGACACCTTCGACGGTGGCATCGTCGGCCCCTTCACCGCCCACCCGAAGCTCTGCCCCACTACCGGCGAGATGCTCGGTTTCGGCTACAACGTCGTCGGCCCCGAGTACCTGCGGTACTACCGCTTCGATGCGGCCGGTGCACTCGTGCAGTCCGAGCCGATCACGCTCCCCAACGGCGTGATGATCCACGACTTCAACATCACCTCCAACTACGTGATCTGGATGGATCTGCCCGTCTGCTTCAGCATGGACAAGGCAATGAACGGCGACGCGCCGTTCGGTTGGACTCCCGACAACGGCTCGCGGCTCGGTGTGATGCCGCGCAACGGCGGCGATGCCGACGTGCGCTGGTTCGACATCGAGCCGGGCTACGTCCTCCATCCCGTCAACTCGTGGGAGGACGGCGACAAGATCGTGCTCGTCGTCTGTCGGCTCAACACCTTCATGGACGGCGGATTCGACGACATCTCGGGCAAGGCCGAGCTCTGGCGTTGGACCATCGACCTCACCGCCGGCACGGTCAAGGAAGAGCACCTCGACGACCGCAAATCCGACTTCCCTCGCGTCAACGATCGCCTGGTGGGGCTGCCCACCCGCTTCGGCTACACCCAGCAGCTCGGTCACACCCCCGACAACCCGTCGATGGGTCAAGAGGTCTACAAGTACGACCTCGAGACCGGCGAGGCCGAGGTCCACAACCTGGGCAATGTCAACGGCGGTGAGCCGGTCTTCGTGCCCCGTGGCGACGACGGTGCCGAAGACGACGGCTGGGTCGTGCTGTTCGGCCACGACGTCGAAACCGATCGCAGTGAGCTACGGATCATCGATGCGCAGGACTTCAGCGGACCGCCCGTGGCTCGCGTGTTCACCACCCAGCGTGTGCCCTACGGCTCACATGGCAACTGGATGCCGCGCGGCTGATGGCGATACTCCTCGACAACCACGCCGCCAACCATCCGGATCGGCCGGCGCTGATCGACGAGGTAGGGACAACCACCTGGTCTGAATTGAAGACTCGGGTCACCCGGCTCTCCCGCGCCTTTGCCGATCGAGGCATCGGCTCGGGCGACACGATCGCGGTGATGATGGGCAACCGGCGGGAGCTCTACGAGATCCTGCTGGCCGCCGCCCACACCGGTTTCACCGTCGTGCCGGTCAATTGGCACTGGGTGGCCGACGAACTCGCCTACGTGATCGACGACTCCGGCGCTCGCGCCCTCATCGTCGGTGAGCGGTTCGCTGATGTCGCAGTCACCGCGCTCGCCGATCCGCGTGCAGCCACGATCGAGTTCTCGGCTGTTGCGGGCTCCGGCTCTCTCGACGACTACGAAGCGCTTCTCGCCTCGGGGTCCGACGAGCCGTTGGGCGAGCAACTCCTCGGCGGTCCGATGTTCTACACATCGGGCACCACCGGGCGCCCGAAGGGAGTGCGGGGCATGCTGTCGGGCGGGCAGGGCATTCCGAGCGAGGTCTTCGCCCTGATCTGTTCGAGCATGAGTGAATACGTTCCGTCGGACGGCACGACGTTGCTCGCCGGTCCCGCCTATCACTCGGCGCAGTGGGCGTTCAGCTTCATGCCACTCGTCAACGGCTCCACAATCGTGATGCGCCATAAGTTCGACGCCGCCGAGACACTCCAACTGATCGACGAACATGCGGTGACCAACACCCACCTCGTGCCGACCCAGTTCAAGCGGATTCTCGATCTGCCCGACGATGTTCGTGCCGCCTTCGATGGCTCGTCGCTCACTGCGTTGTGGCATGGCGCCGCTCCGTGTCCACCACCATGGAAGCGGGCGATGATCGAGTGGGTCGGCCCGGTCGTCCACGAGTACTACGGCTCCACCGAGGGTGCGTTCATCTCGAGGATCAGTTCCGATGAGTGGCTCGAACGCGGCGGCAGCGTCGGCAAGCCGCTCGAGATCATGGAGGTCTTCGTGGTCGATGACGATGGCAACCATCTCGGAGCCGACGAGACCGGCACGCTCTACTTCAAGAGCGCGATGGGCAGCGACTTCGAGTATCACAACGACCCGGAGAAGACCGCGGAGGCTCATCTCGAACCCGGTGTTTTCACCACCGGCGATGTCGGCCACCTCGACGCCGACGGCTACCTCTGGCTCTCCGACCGCAAGATCGACATGATCATCTCCGGCGGCGTCAACATCTACCCCGCCGAGATCGAAGCCGTGTTGGCCGACCACTCCGCCGTCGGTGATGTCGCGGTCATCGGTGTGCCCAACGAGGAGTTCGGCGAGGAGGTCAAGGCCATCGTCCAACTCGGCGATGGTCCTGTCGACGTCGCTGCGGTCGAGGCCGATCTGATGGACGCGTGTCGCGAACGTCTTGCCGGCTACAAGCGTCCCCGATCAATCGACTTCATCGGCGAGATGCCCCGCACGGGAACGGGCAAGATCCTCAAGAGGGAGCTGCGCGAGCCGTATTGGGCCGACGCCGGCCGTTCGATCTGACGATCGGTCAGAGCCAGCCGGTGGGAACCGCGTCGGTAGCGAGACGCACGACCCAGATCGCGACCAACAGCGCACAGTTGGCGAGCAGCAGCGGGATCGCTACCTGACGGAGCCGCCGGGGTCGATCCGGCGCGGCGACGAACGCCGTCATGGCCGCGAGCCCCACGAACTGCACCGCGGCGAGGATCACCCAAGGGTGGTGCGACCAGCTCCCCGCGAGGTCGCCGCGAACGAAACGATTGGCGGCTCTGGTCGCTCCGCAGCCTGGGCAGTAGCCGCCGGTGCAGCGGCGAAATGGGCACAGGACGGTGCCGTCGTCGGCGCCGGCGCTCGCCACCAGCACGAGAAGTGTGACGCCTGCCGCTGCGGGAGCGAGCGGGAGCCGTTGCCGCTCGGCGACCGACGCGCCGGAGGACATCAGGTGCCTGAGGCGGCGATCGCGATGATGACGAGGATGATGATCACGATCCCGATGGCGAGGAGGATCGTGCCGATCAGTCCGACGATCCAGGCCGCTTGAGCCAACCCGCGCGCGCCGGGGTCGCCTTCGCCGGAGTCGATTCGCTGGAGCTCGTTGCGGCCCATCATCATGCCCACGGGGCAGATCACCTGACAGGCCATGAGGCCGGCAATGGACAGACCCAGCGCCAGACCGGCATTGGACTTGTCGACCGTCGACGGAGGCGGCGGGGGACTGGCCGAGGCGGGCTGGCGCTGTGCGGTCCAGCTCGCGCCGTCCCAGTAACGGAGTTGACCGGCGACCTGCGGGTCGGGATACCACCCGGCAGGGACCACGTCGTTCGTCATCAGCTCAGGTAACTCGCTTCGATGCGGCTTGGGTCGGCCCGTAGCTCGGCCGCGTCGCCGTCGAGCACGACTCGACCGTTGGCCATCACGATGGCTCGGTCGGCGAGTTCGAGGGCGAGGTGAATGTGTTGCTCGACCACGATCACGGCCGCGTCGAGCTCTTCGGCCACCCTGCGCACGACGGGCAGCATCTCTTCCACGATCACGGGAGCCAGCCCGAGACTCATCTCGTCGACCAGGAGGAGGTCGGGGTTGGTGACGATGGCCCGCGCGACTGCGAGCATCTGCTGTTCGCCGCCCGAGAGCAGGCCGGCCTTGCGGTTCATCAGCGGCCCCAGGGCGGGGAAGACGTCGGTGGCTCGGGCGTAGGCGGTCGGCCGGTCGCGTCGTTTGAGGCCGGGGGCGAGACGCAGGTTCTCTTTCACCGAGAGCCCGGGGAAGAGTGAGCGATCTTCAGCGACATGAGCGACGCCGCGTCGGGCCACGCGGTGCGGGCGTCGGCTGTCGGTCGGAGCACCGAGCACTTCGACTTCGCCGGCGATGATCGGCAGGAGGCCTGAGATCGTGCGCAGGGTGGTGGTCTTGCCGGCACCATTGGGTCCGAGGAGTGCGACCACCTCACCCTTCGAGACCTCGAGGTCGAGCCCTCGGACGACCGGGACGTTTTCGTAGCCCGCGTCGAGCCCGCTGAGGCGAAGGACCGTCATGATGTCTCCGCGGCGCGGCCGAGATAGGCGGCCACAACGGCCGGGTTGGTGCGGATCTCGTCGGGACTCCCGCTTGCGATCACCGAGCCGAAGTCGAGGACATGGATGCGATCGCACACGTCGAGTACGAGTCCCATGTCGTGATCGATCAGAAAGACGGTGACGCCCGTATCGGCGATCGACCGGAGTCGAGCGCCGAGGGCCAGGCTCTCGGCGGAGTCGAGGCCCGCTGCGGGTTCATCGAGCAGCAACACCTTGGGGTTCGCGGCGAGAGCGCGAGCCACGCCGACGAGGCGGCGCCGTCCGTGGCTGAGGTCGGCCGGAAGCCGGTGGCGGTCGTCGGCGATGCCGAGCAGCTCGAGCGCCCACTCGACCGCGGGTATCGAACTCTGGCTCCGGCGGGGAATCAGCGCGTCGACGATGAACTGCCACCACTTGGTGTGTACCGCAGCCGCCGCAAGATTGTCTTCGACCGTGAGGTCTTCGAAGAGCTCCAGGGTCTGGAACGTGCGGACGAGTCCGCGGTTTGCCCTCTCATTGGCGGTCAGCCCGGAGATCTCCTCGCCGTCGAGCTCGACCGATCCGGTGTTCGCGACCATGCCGGTGACCGCGTCGATGAACGTGGTTTTTCCCGCGCCGTTGGGACCGATCAGGCCGGTAACACCTCCCGGCTCGATCTCGAGATCGACGCCGGCGAGGGCCTGGATTCCGCCGAAGGAGACGGACAGGGAGTCGGTACGGAGAATGGACATCGGGTCGTCACGGTATGACCTGGTCAGACCGCAGTCCACCCCCCATCGACCGCAATGATGGATCCGGTCATGAATGACGAGGTGTCCGAGGCGAGGAGGAGAAGCGCTCCGTCGAGCTCGCCTTCGATTCCCGCTCGCCCCATAGGGGCTCCGTCGGACATGTAGGCGGACGAGCGGTCGTCAGCGAACATCTCGCTGTTCATCTCGGTCTCGAACCAACCCGGCGCTATCGCGTTGACGCGAATTCCCTTCCGGGCCCACTCCGATGCGAGTTCGCGGGTGAGATTGTGGATGCCGCCCTTGGCCGCGGTGTAGCCGGGCACTCGAAGCCGCCCGCCACCGACGGTGCCGAGCACCGATCCGATGTTGATGATGCTGAGTGCGTGGGATGCGCCGATGGCCCAAGCGGCTGCGGCCCGCGCGACTCCATAGGGGGCGACGAGGTCGATCTCGATCTCGCGTCGGAAGCTGTCGACATCGAAGTCGAGCGCGGCGACGGCTGTGCTCGCACCGGCATTGTTCACCACGATGTCGAGCCGGCCGTAATGTTCGACGGCCGCGGCGATCAGGGTTTCGCCCGCATCGGGCGCGGTGAGGTCGACGGGCACCGACAGCGCGTCGGGAAGCTCGGCTGCGAGAGCATCGAGGCGGTCGCCGCGCCGCGCCGCCACCACCACACTTGCTCCGACCGCGGCGAGCACTCGAGCAAATCGTTCGCCCAGCCCAGAGCTGGCTCCGGTGACGATGGCCACGCGGTCGTCGAGGCGAAACGAGGCGAGCGGGTCGAGCGCATCGGCGTTCATGGGACGAGAGTCTGCCGCACCGACCCGTCGGTCAACGAGATGAGCGGCGCGCTATCTGAAAGATCATCGGGGTCGTGCGTCACCCAGACCGTGGCCTGGTGGTCGGTCGTGCGGAGGTGCCGACGGATCGCGGAGCGACTGACCTCGTCGACCGAGGCCAGCGGCTCATCGAGGAGGAGCACCTCCGCGGGTTTCGCCAGCGAGCGGGCCAGTGATGTGCGTTGTCGCTGACCGATCGAGAGTTCGCCCGGGCGATGATCGGCGAGGGTGTCCATGCCGACCGCATGTAGGTGTTGCTCCGCTCCAGCGCGCGCCTCGATCCTGGTCGCGCCGCGCCGCCTCGCCGAGAACGCGACGTTGTCGATCACGCTCAGGTGCGGGAACAACCGATGATCCTGAAAGGCCAGCGACACCGGCCGTTCGTGGGCGGGGACGAACACTCCTTGGTCGGGGTCGTCGACGATCGTGTCGCCGATGCGGAGTTCACCGGTGTCGAGGGCCTCAAGACCGGCGATGATCCTGAGCAACGTGGTCTTTCCGGCGCCGTTGGGTCCCGTGACGTAGGAGACGCCGGCGGCGATGTCGAGGTCGAACTCGAGAGCCAGGCTTCCGCGCTGCGCGCGGCCGCGGATCGTGATCATCGGCGCAGCCACCTTCCGCGGAGTACGGCGAGCACGGACAGGCTGATCGCCAGCAGCAGGACGCTCACGGCGACGGCGGTCTCGGGGTCCTGTTCGAGGGCGAGAAACGTCTCGACGGGAAGCGTGCGGGTTCGGCCGCCGAGGCTGCCGGCGAACGTGATCGTCGCCCCGAACTCGCCGAGCGCGCGTGCCCAGGCAAGCGCGACTCCCGCGGCGATCGAAGGTCGGAGGCCAGGGAGAGTTACGTGGACGAACGTCTGCCACGGCGACGCTCCGGTGACGGCGGCGGCCTCATCGAGTTCGACCCCGTCATCTCGAAGGGCCGACTCGACGGTTGTGACGAAGAACGGGAGAGCGACGAAGGTGGCAGCAACGACCGCCCCGGTTGTTGTGAACGGGAGCGTGATTCCCAGCCAGCGGTCGAGCCACTCTCCGAAGAGACCCCGTCGGCCGAGGGCGAAGAGCAGGGCGGTGCCGCCGACCACTGGCGGGAGCACCATGGGCAGCAAGACGAGCACGCGCAACACCGCGATGAGCCGACCCTCTTGTCGGGCCAGAACCCAGGCCAGCGGGAGGCCCAGAACCACACAGCACAGAGACGCACTGATCGAAACCACGAGCGACACGCGGATTGCATCGAGGATCGCCTCGGACGTGAGGCGCTCGACGAGAGTCGACCACGGAGCTCGTTGCAGCAAGCCGATGAGCGGGAGCGAGAGAAGCCCCACGGCCAGGGCGGCTGGGATGGCGAGCGGCCGCGGCGTGGGGCGAGGAGGTGCGCTCATGGTCGACTGAAACCTTGGGTGGCCAACAACGCCTGTCCGGCCGGGGAGACGAGGAAGTCTGCGATTGTTGATGTCTCGCCATCGACCGAGACCACGAGGTAGGAGGTCACGAATGGCGCGAGCGCGTTTGTATCGAGCGTCTCCAGCTCCAGGTCAGCGGCGTCGGTTGCGTAGATGAGGCCGGCATCGAGTTCGCCGGAGGCGACTTTGTTGGCCAGCGACCGGACGTTGGGCTCCTCGGTGTCGATCGACAAGTCGAGGTCGAGCGCGTCGGCGGCTTCGGCCGCGAGGCGACCACAGGGAACCTCTGGAGCGCACACGCCGATGAGTAGATCGCCGCGGTTCAGGTCGGAGAGGTGGGCGACCTCGCCGGGGTTGCCAGGGGCGAGGGCGACGACCAGACGATTGCCGGCAAAGACGACGGGCTCGCCGGCTACGAGACCACGAGCGGCCGCATCGTCCATCGTGATCGCGTCGGCGGTGATCAGAATCTCGGCCTCAGCGCCGTCGGCCAGCTGCGCGACCAGTCGAGAGCTGCCGGCGATGACCCAGTCGGTCTCGCTTTCGAGGGCGAGGTCGATCTCGCCGACGATGCCCGTCATCGACGATGGCACCAAGGCGACCGACGAACCATCGTCGGCGCATCCGGTGAGCGCTGTCGCGGCGGCAAGAGTGGCGAGCGCGAGACCCCGGAAGGTCATCCCTTCTCCACGATCACGTTCGTCGACTTGATCGAGGCGACGGCCGGCACGCCGGGTTCGAGTCCGAGTGCGTCGACGGCTTCGGCGGAGATGAGCGAAACCACTCGATGGGGTCCGGCCTGGATTTCCACCTGGGCCATGACGGTGTCGCGAATCACCCGTGTCACGAGCCCTGGGAAGCGGTTTCGAGCCGAGACCGATGCTGCCGCATCCGCTGGCTGATCGCCGAGTTCCAACGCCAATCGAGCGAGCTCGGTACCGGCGACCTCTCGATGGCCGCCTTCAGTGCGGGTGGTTTCGAGTCGACCCTGGTCGGCCCAGCGGCGGACCGTGTCGGGACTCACGCCGAGCACCTTCGCCGCCTCACCCATTCGAAACTGGTACATGCAGGAAAATATTAGCAAAAACCGTGCAGATTCCGGAAATAGACACTGATCCACCGACCCATCGCGGCGCGGTCGTAGGTTCTCCGACATGAATCTCGCCGCCGCTGTAGCCGCTCAGGAAACTGATCCGACCGCCGAGGCGTGCGGCGAAGCTGATGCCTCCTTCGCGTGTGAACAAGTCTTCGAGTGGACCGACAACAAGTTCCTCGCCAACGCCGCCGAGTGGCTTCTCGACCGACCGATTCGCATCATTCTCATCGTCATCGCGGCATGGATCCTCTCGCGGATCCTGCAGCGTTTCGTGTCCCGCTTCGTGCAGACCGTCGCTGCCTCGCCGACCGATGCCCGATTCCAGGCCCTGCGCGAGCGGGGGCCCGGTCGACTCCTCATCGAGGAGACCGAGAAGAAACGTGCGGCGGCCCGAGGCGAGACGATCGGTCTCGTGCTTCGCAGCATTGCCGTGGCCGCGGTCTGGAGTGTCGCCGGACTCTTGGTGCTCGGCCAGCTCGAGATCGACCTTGCGCCGCTGATCGCCGGCGCGGGGATCGGCGGCATTGCGCTCGGCTTCGGCGCTCAGTCGATCGTGAAGGACTTCCTGTCGGGCCTCTTCATGCTGATCGAAGACCAGTACGGCGTGGGCGACATCATCGACATCGGCGACGCCACCGGAACCGTCGAGAAGGTGTCCCTGCGATCGACCGCGATCCGAGACGTCTACGGCACGGTGTGGCATGTGCCCAATGGAGAGATCGCCCGAGTCGGCAACTACAGCCAGCTCTGGTCTCGGGCGCTCATCGATGTCGAGGTGTCCTACGACACCGACCTCGGGCTCGCTCAGGGTGTGATCCAGCGGGTGGCCGACACGCTTTGGGAGGATCCCGAGTGGGGCGGCGACGAAGTGATGGAGCGGCCCGAAGTGTGGGGTGTGCAGAGCCTCGGAGCCTCGTCTGTCGCGATCAGGCTCGTCGTGAAAACCGAGCCCTCACAGCAATGGGCGGTCGAGCGTGAGCTACGGCTCCGGCTGAAGGTCGCCTTGGACGATGCGGGCATCGAGATCCCGTTCCCCCAGCAGACCGTGTGGTTCCGCCATCAGGGCGACCACCCAATGGCTCCGCCCCCCGACCCCACCTCTGTGCCGGTCAATGAGATCGCGGAAACCCACGACGACGAAGCATCGGTCTAGCGTCAGCGGCGGCGGACGATGGTTACGCCGTCGCCGATCGTCAGCTGAGCGACGGTGACCCGGTCATCGGTCGCGAGGAAATCATTGAGTTCACGCAACGCGACGGTGTTGTCGTCGTCGGCGCCCGAGTCGGCCAATACGTTGCCCGACCACAGGGTGTTGTCGAGGAGAATGATCCCGTCGGGAGCGAGGCGCTGGAGGATCTCTTCGTAGTAGGCGCGGTACGAGGGCTTGTCGGCGTCGATGAAGGCGAAGTCGATGTTCTGTTCGTCGGGCAAGGCCTTGAGGGTGTCGACGGCAGGGGCAATGCGGAGATCGATGCGATCAGCGACGCCGGCCCGTTCCCAGTGCTCGCGGCCGATGGCCGTCCACTCTTCGCTCACATCGCAGCACAGGAGCCGACCACCGGGAGCGAGTCCGCGGGCGATGCACAGGGCCGAGTATCCGGTGAATGTGCCGACCTCGACGGCGAAGGCGGGCTGCAGAGTGGTGACGAGCACATTCATGAAGGCGCCCTGATCCGGACCGATCTGCATCATCGCCGCGCCGCCGGCCTTCTCGGTCGTGGCCGCGATGAGGGCCCGCAGTACTTCGTCGGGCTGCTGGCTGTGTGCCGATGCGTAGTCGGCGAGTCCGGGCTGGGCGATTGACGAACGGCTCATGGTGCTCCTCGGGATGTGTCTGTCTGAACGTAGCAAGCGGGGGAAGCGCTACACGTCGGCCACGAACTCTCTGTTCAGCTCGTTGACGGAGGTGACGCCGCAGAGGGCCATGGTGTGGCGTGTTCCCTCAGCCAGAAAGTCGAGCATCCAGTCGACGCCGAGTTCACCACCGGCACCGAGCGCGTAGAGATAGGTCCGCGCCGCCATGACGGCGTCGGCGCCCATCGCTCGAGCCTTCACGATGTCGCTGCCTCGGCGCACGCCGCCGTCGGCGATGATTTCGATCGAGTCGCCGACGGCTTCTCGGCACGGCGCCACGAGTTCGATCGGCGCGGAGGCACTGTCGAGCTGACGCCCGCCATGGTTCGACAGACACACGGCGTCGACGCCGTGGGATACGGCGAGCTCGGTGTCGGCCACCGTCTGGATGCCCTTCACCAGGATCTTCCCGTCCCAGATGGACCGAAGCCACTCGATCTCGCTCCACGACAGCGACGGATCGAACTGGCTGGAGATGTGTTCAGCGAGATTCACCGCCCGCGAGCCGTCGTTGATGCCGCCGGCGGCGGAGCTCGTCGCCACGTTGGCGAACACGATCGGCTCGTTACGTAGAAAGTTCCACGTCCAGCCCGGATGGCGAAGGCCGTCGGCAATGGTTCCGGGCCCGAGCTTGGGCGGCATGGTCATCCCGCGGCGGACGTCTCGCTCGCGACGACCCAGGTTGGCCGTGTCGACGGTGAGAACGAGGGCTTCGTAGTCGGCTGCGGCGGCTCGCTCGACGAGTTCGCGGACGAGGCCCCGGTCCTTCCACACATAGACCTGGAACCAAAGGCGTCGCCCGCCCTCGCTCGTCCACTGCACCGAGTCGCTCGCCGCGGCGAGCTCCTCGATCGATCGGGTGCCCATGGTCGACAAGACGTAGGGAATGCCTCGGCGGGCGCAGGCTCGGGCCACGGCCAGCTCACCCTGCGGGTCGGCGACCCTGGTGAATCCGGTTGGGGCCAGCACCAGTGGCAGCGGCGTGGGGCGACCGAGCAGTGATGCGGAGGTGTCGACGACCGAGACGTCTCTCAGTACGCGCGGCTTCATACCGATTCGGCGATAGGCATCGCAATTGTTGGCCAGTGCGATCTCGTCCTCGGCTCCGCCGTCGATGTAGTCGAAGACGCCTCCGGGAAGGCGGCGCTTCGCGATGCGGCGGAGGTCGTCGATGTTGGCGGCCGAGCGCAACCGCCGCTTGGTTGGATTGGGCTCGAATCGTCGGAACTGGAGGACCGAGCGAAGCGACTCGAGCATCAGCTGTCGCTGCGGTCGATGGCCCGTTCGTCGGTGCCGAGATAGCTGGCGATCACCAGCGGATCGTTTCGCACGGCGTCCGGCTCGCCCTCGGCGATGACAGTGCCGGCCTCGAGGCAGTAGACGCGATCGCTGATGCTCATGATCAGCGGCATGTCGTGCTCGATGATGAGCATCGACGCGCCCATCTCCCGGCGGATCTCTTGGATCAACGGCCCGAACGCCTCGGTTTCGCGCTGGGCGACACCGGCGGTCGGCTCATCGAGGCAGAGAACGTCGGCATCCACCGCAAGAAGGCCGCTGAGCTCGACGATGCGACGGGTTCCGGTCGAGAGATCGGAGATGAACGAGTCCGCGTAGCGGCCGAGGCCGAGGAAGTCGATGAGTTCGTCGGCTTCTGTCCGCATTCGGCGTTCGGTCGCCATGTCGACGAAGAGTGCGCTGCGAGCGAAGGAGGAGCGGTGGCGACCCTCGAGCGCCACCTGCACACATTCGCGGACCGTGAGTTCGGGGAACAGTGTGGCTGCCTGGAACGTGCGACCGAGGCCGAGCTTCGCTCGATTCGGCGAGCTCAGGTTCTCGATGCTCTTACCCAGAAGCGCGACCCGTCCGTCGGCCGGCACATAGCCACCGATCGCGTTCATCAACGTCGACTTGCCGGCACCGTTCGTGCCGATCAGCCCGACGATCTCGTTGCGACCGACCTCGATGCTGACGTCGGAGACGGCCACGTTGCCACCGAAGCGCACGGTGACGTTCTTGACGTCGAGCGTGACCTCGCGGCCCGAGTCGGACACGGGGAGGTTCGGATACTCGCGACCGGGACGAGGCAACGCGGCCTCGACGTCTCGGTTGAACCAGCGGTTGACCATCGCCGGCCAGAAGAACGGAATGACCGGTTCGAGCAGGAGATAGATCGAGTAGCCGGCCTTGGTGCCGCGCGACCCGGTGAACGCCGACGATGTCTGACCGATCCGCACCAGCAGCATCAATGCCCAGAGACCCGAGACGACCCGCAGCGCCATATAGATGCCGAACCACCCGTTGTCGCCGTCGCCGGCGATGTGGTTGTAGGCGTAGTAGCCGGCGGCCGCCGTCACCACGATCTTGAGGCCGATCACGATCACGCTCAGAAGGAACTCGTGCATCGGCGCCGTACGTTCTACGGTCGCCGCGGCTTCGGCGCTGCCACGGCGCACGGCGTCGGGAGTCGCGGTGGTGCTGCCGCCGTCGAGGTACGCGTAGCGACCCTCGACGCGGCCGACGATCCCGTCGCGCATTCGGTAGAAGAGCTGCACGAATCCGCCGGGGAAATACATCAACATCAGGAGGAAACCGATGCTGCTGGTCATCAGGCTGATCAGCGTGTTGTCAGGGAAGAGGGTGGGTAGGCCACGGACCCAGAAGGCGCCGAGCACTGGACCGATGACGGAGCCAAGGCCACCGATCACCACCATGTTGACGACCTGCAGCGAGTCGGCGATCTGGAAGTGGGCCTCGCCGAAGCGAATCTGGCGGGCGGCATTGCCGAAGACGGCGCCGCCGAGACCAGCGATGCCGCCGGCCACCGCGAATGCGGTGAGCTTCATGCGCACGGGGGAGACGGTGTAGGCGGAGGCCGTGTCGGCGTTGTCGCGTACGGCGATGATCGACCGGCCGATACCGGAGCGGCGCACGCGTCCGATCACCAGGATCGTCAGAACCAGACAGCCCAGCGAGAAGTAGAAGAAGGTGCGCTGGTCCTTCAGGTGCCAATCGAACAGCCAGCCGCGTTCGAAGACCACAGAGCTTTCGCCGTCGCTGAAGAAGGGGCGACTGTAGATGTATTTCTCTGCCGCGATCGCGAACGCGAAGGTGGAAATCGCGAGCATGATGCCGCGCACTCTGAGCGCGCCGATGCCCGTGATGGCGGCGACCGCCGCGGTGAAGAACACCGCAAGCACAATCGAGGGAAGGGTCGGGATGCCGCTCCATTCGACATCGATCAGCCGGTTGCCGCCGTAGCCGATGTCGAGCTCGACACCGCGGTTGAAGGCCGCCGCGCTGAGCGCTCCGATTCCGGCGTAGGACATCTGCGCCAGCGACACCTGGCCGGACCAACCGGTGATGACGGTGAGCGACGCAGTGACGATCGCGAACGCGGAGATGGTGCTGTAGAGGAAGAACTGCGACGGCTTGATGCGGTCGGGCGGCATGTCCCAGAACCAGATGAAGCGATCGGCCCAGTCGAACAGTGTGCCGTAGTGCCAGGCGAACATGATGACGATGAAGAGCAGGAAGCCGATGGCGATCCGCGGCATGTGGCGAATCCAGAAGACGCGCTGGAGATGGGCGGGAAGAGGCTTGACCTTGGGCGCGAAGTTGAGGGGCGACTCGTCGTTGTTGGCTCGACTCTGCCAGTAGAGCGCCACGATGACCGCCAAGAACACCAGGACGGTCGAGAGGCCCGGGTCGCGCGTGAAATTGAAACCGAAGATGTTGTCGGCAAACGCGATGAGAATGCCGCCGGCCATCGCACGGGGGAAGGATCTCATCCCCGCGATCACCGCGGCCGCCAGCGCGTTGGTCAGCGTGAACGGCCCGAGGTTCTCGATGCCGGTCGCGGCCTTGCCGCTCGACAGCAGGATCATCGAGAGCGTCGCGATGAAGCCGCCGAGCGTCCAAACGACCGTCGAGACGACGTGGGGGTTGATGCCCGAGAGGCGGCTCAGTTCGGGATTGTCGGCCGACGCGGTGATGGACTTGCCGAACGTTGTGCGGCTCATCATCAAGCCGAGCAGGATGGCGACAACAGGCACGACCAGCAGGATCTGCACCTCGGGACCCTTGATCAGGATGCCGTCGTCGACCGCGACGCCGATGCCCTCGAGGGCTGAGAAATCGCCTCCGACGTCGTCCCACTTCGTACCGATGGCGGCGGGGAAGCGGGTCTGAGCTCCGTCGACCTCAGGGAACGCGAGCAGGACGATGGCGCGCCAGAAGTCGGCGATCGCCACCGTGGCGATGAGCAAAACGATGCGCGGTCTGTGGAACAGCCGTTTCACCACCGTGATCTCGGTGATGAAACCGAGAAGGGCGCCTACGAACAGCGCTACAAAAAGAGCCGGCCAGAACGGCCAGTTCCAGTTGATCATCATGAGCGCGAAGAGGGTTGCTCCCGGCAGGCCCATGTTGCCCACTGCGAAGTTGATCACGCGCGTCGAGCGATAGATGAGCACGATGCCCATCGCCAGCAGGCCGAAGATGAGGCCTTGCACGATGGTCCAGAAGAGGATCTGACGGGTGACCCACGCACCGATGAGGATTGTGGACTCCATCAGCCGCCTTCCTTGCCGAGGAAGACCGCTCGAGCAAGATCATCGCGCTCAGCGAGTTCCTGGGCAGAACCCTCGAACCGAACTTGGCCCTTCTCGAGGAAGATGGCTCTGTCGGATACCGCGAGGGCGACGTTGAGCGACTGCTCCACGATGATCATTGTCTGGCCGGCGTCGCGCAGTCGGTCGATGTGGCCGAGCAGGTCCTGGACGACCGTCGGGGCGAGGCCGAGACTCAGCTCATCGATGATGAGCAAGTCCGGGTCGTGGAGCATGACGCGGGCCAGGGCCAGCATCTGCTGCTGTCCGCCGGAGAGGTCGCCGGCCCGTTCATCGAGTCGGTCGGAAAGGGCGGGGAAGAGCTCGAGCACGTGGTCGATGCGCCGGCGGACATCGGCCGGGTCCTTGCGGTACTGGTAGGCGCCCACCTCGAGGTTGTCGCCGATCGTGAGACTCGGCCACGTGCCCTTGCCACCAGGAAGCATCTGCACACCGAGTTCGGCTCGAACTTCGGGACTCGCAAAGGTGCAGGTCTGACCGTGATAGCGAACAACGCCGCGTTCGGGTGTTTCAAGGCCCGCAATCACCTTGAGGATCGTGGACTTACCGGCGCCGTTGGTGCCGAGTAGAGCAAGCGTCTCACCCTTCGCCACATCGAACGACACGTCGAACAACACCTGTACTTGCCCGTAGCTGAAGTCGACGTGGTTGACCTGCATCACGGGGATGTCGGTGTCGTTCGAAACCAGATCGAAGTAGGACTGCTCCTCTTGGAGCTCCTCGACCACGAGGGAGAGATCGCGACGGATCGCTCGGCTGCCCTTGATGATGTTGTAGCCACCGACCGGCATGGCGACGATGGCCATGGCGGTGATCGCGAACCGTTCGCCCCATTCGTCCTGCAGGAAGCCGCTGAGAAGTCCGCCGCCGACACCGCCGATGGCGACCATGAAGAAGGTGATGATGGCCGTGCCCATGCCCCGCAACCGGTAGGGCACCACACCCTGGATCGAGGGCTGGATCATGGCGAAGGCGGCGCCCATGAACGTGCCCGACAGCGTGGCCATGATCACGAAGAGCCAGATGTTGGGCATTGCGTACTGAATCGGAATGAGGATGCCGACGGGGATGAGCAGGGCACCGATGATGCGAAGCGCCTTGTCCGGGGCGCGGCGGAAGGTCTTGTCGAACCGGCCGCCGATGAAGGGCAGGAAGGCGATGATGACCACGCCGGTTGGCGCCACGGCGAGGCCCCGCTCGAACGCGTCGAGTCCGAACTCCTCTTCGAGGAAGAACGATTGGATCGACCCGGCCGGAAAGAGAGCGAACCCGATTGCCGCCAAACCGATGGTCATCGATCGGACGGTGTCGATCCGCCAGATGCGGTTGAAGGCCGCACCTACGGAGATCGGAATCTCTTTGGCGTCGGCGCCGAAGCTGTGGCCGAGGACGTCCTTCTTCTCCCATTGGCCGCGCTCCGGCTCAGGGATTGCGAACGCCAGAACGGCGAGCACGGCGACCGGGAGTCCCAACAGGAGATAGGCCCAGCGCCAGCCTTCGACGCCTCCCGCGATCACCGCGATCGCGCCGACGAGTACCGGACTCGCAGCGTTGAAGACGCGGCCGACGCCCGCGTTGATAGCGAACATCCGTCCGCGGATCGGGATCGGGTAGGTGTCGGCCAGCAGCGTCGAGTGCACCGTGATCGTGTTGGCCTTGGACATGCCGGTGAAGAACCGCGTCCAGAAGAACATGAAGGCGTTGACGGCCAGGCCGCCGAGAAAGGCGAAGATGGCGAACGCCATGCTGGCGAAGGCGACGATGGGACCCCGACGGAGCCGGTCAGCCAGGTAGCCCATCGGCCCTGCGCCGGCGACGAAGAACACGATCGACGCGACCGAGATCTGAGTGATCGCGCCGTCGGAGATGTTGAAGGTCTCGCCTATGTCGGGTCCGAGGATGTTGACCGCGGCGCCCTCGAGCTCGTCCATCGAGTTGAGGGCGAGAAGCACGAAGAACGTGTAGGCGCCGCCCTTCTGGAGTCCCTCTCGGAGTTCCATCTCTTCGGAGCCGACGCCCGGAAGCAGATCGTCGGCAAAGAGAACGTCCTTGCTGCGGGCGGCCTGCGCGGCCTGGCGAGAAGCTTCCTCGTCGAGAACCGACGCTGTCAGCGACCGTGCCGACTCCACCCCAGATTCCTTCTCGCTCACCGTTTGATCCCCCCGGACACTTGGAACTCTGCGGCCACACGATGAACGCTTGGCGTGCAGATTGCGACACTAGCCGTAGCGTCCCTGGTGTTCCTAGCCGTGGCGGTGGTAGCAACTGGCTCCCGACGAACGAGCAGGAACTGGACACCCATGGCTTTCGAAACCACGACGCACGAGATGGTGGAGGGCAGTGACCTCTCAGGGGCGGTCGCCGTCGTCACCGGAGCGACCACCGGACTCGGACGCGAGACCGCCCGCGCCCTGGCGTCGGTTGGCGCCCACGTGGTCGTGTGCGGCCGGTCAGCCGAAAAGTGCCAGGCGTCGATCGACGCGATTCTCGAGGAGCACCCGGCTGCATCGCTCGATTTCGAGCCTTTCGATCTGGGTGATCTCGAAACCGTGCGGGCTGGAGCCGACGCAATCTTGGCGCGCCACCCGAAGATCTCGATTCTGGTCAACAACGCCGGCGTGATGTTCACTCCCGAGGGGCGAACGGCCCAGGGCTTCGAGACACAGTTCGGCACGAATCACCTCGGCCATTTCGTGCTCACCAACCGTCTGGCACCGGCGCTTCGGGCCGGCGCGCCGAGCCGCGTTGTCAACCTGTCCAGCGCGGGCCATGGTTTCAGCGATGTGCTGTGGGACGACCCGAACTACGAGACCCGGCCCTACGACAAGTTCGAGGCCTACGGCCAGTCGAAGACGGCCAACATTCTCTTCACTGTCGAACTCGACTCCCGCTTGTCCGCCGATGGGGTGCGGTCGAATGCGGTTCATCCGGGAATGATCATGACGGACCTCGCGCGCCACATGGGCGAGGGCGACTTCGCCGAACTCGGCGCCCGAGCGACTCAGCGCGAAGCCGATGGAAACGGGGGCGGGCTTCCCGAGTTCAAGACCATCGAGCAGGGCGCAGCCACCTCGGTCTTCGCGGCGGTCTCACCCTCGCTCGAGGGTGTGGGCGGGCGTTATCTCGACAACGCTGATTTCGGAGAACCGACGGCGTGGGCCACCGATCCTGCGGCTGCTGAACGACTGTGGGCGCTGTCGGAGTCCCTCGTGGGGGAGTCCTTCTAGCGCTGCGGCGAAGGCGGGCCGGCGCTGGTGTGCCGGGTGCCGGCAGGATCGACGGCCCAAGCCGCGTGCTCGCCCCACTTGCCCGCGTAGATGAAGTTGTCGAGGGGCACACGCCGGACGGGCCCGTGGTTTCCTTCGGGCCGGCCGAGTGTGATCGTCGCTGCGATCGCGACTTCGTCGGGGATATCGAGAAGGTCGCGGAGCTCGTTCTCGACGTAGGCATGCCAGATCGTGAGCACCCCGCCGTAGCCGAGACCGCGGGCGGCGAGGAGGAGGTTCTGGCAAGCCGGGTAGACCGACGCACCCTCGGTCGCGTTCTGAGGGCGGTGGCGGACGAGGCAGGGGAGAATGAGCACGGGCACGCGCTCCATCTCGTTCACGTAGCGTTCCATCGAACGAGCCATTCGGGCCTTCGGCGACGAAGGATCGTTGCCGGATCCCTGGTCGTAGCCCTCGTTCGTCCGCTTCGCTGCCCACGCGGCCCGTGCCCCCTCACCGATGATCGCCTTTGCCTTCACCGCGGTGTCGCCGTCCTTCAACACGATGAAGCGGAAGGGCTGGCGGTTCGAACCGCTGGGAGCTCGGCTGGCCGCGAACATGATGTCGCGGAGCACGTCATCGGGGATTGGTTCGTCGGTGTAACGCCGAATCGAACGCGTGGACGCGATGCCTTCGAGGAGGCCGATCGTGTCAGCCGCGATCGGGCGGTCGGGATGGTCGCTCACGGATTCCTCAGAGGTCGGCGAGGGGCATGCCCTCGAAGTAGTTGTGGGGATTGTCGTGGGTCAGGCGGTGGATCGCGTCATCGGCAACACCGAGGTCCACGAGCTTCGGAATGATGTCGGTGTCGAATCGGGTCGGCACAAAGGTCTCGGCGATGCGCTGGCGCAGCCCGACTGGCCAGGGGTTGCCCTTCCAACACCAGACCGAGTCGTGGGAGACAACGATCCGGTCGCCAGCGCCGGCCTCGACCAGCCGGGCGAGCGACGCGGCTCGGTCGTCGTCGGACACCGTCGTGATTCCGAAACGGTCGAAGCCGAGGTAGCTGCCACCGCGCGCGATGCGAAGGTGGTAATCCGTGTCGGTCGATCCGCACGAGTGGCCGACCACGATCCGGTGAGCGTCGACACCAGCAGCGGTGAGCACCCCCTGTTGGCGGTCCCCGAGCGTGCCGTCCTCGGTGTGGGTCGTGATCGGCGTACCCGTCGCCGCTGCGGCTGTCGCCGCGGCGGCGAAGACAGCCTGCTCATGTTCGGTCAGGTCGCCCAGTCCGGTGCCGACCTTGATGAGCCCCGGGCGAATACCGGTGCTGCCGATTCCATCCACGAGCTCGCCGATGAAGAGGTCGGCCATGACCGCGCTGATGTCTTCGAAACGCGACCGGAAGGCCCAGTGCGCGTAGCCCCCCTCGTGTTCCTTGTAGAGCCCGGTCGCACAGATGATGTTGAAGCCCGTTGCCTCCGCGACGGTGACCATGAGCTCCACGTCTCGGCCCAGATCGTTCGGGCAGGGATCGATCAGCGTCGAATAGCCGAGTTGCTTGAGGCTCTCGATGTGATCGATGCAGACCTTCGCCGCCTCCGTTCTGTCGAACGGTTCGTTGGTCGCTGACTCCCAACCGGGATAGCCGACGGCGAGGTGCTCGTGCATCAGAGTGCGCCCGAGTTGGTCGGCGGTGATCGGACCCGTGACGGTCTGGATGGTCGCTTCGTCCGGCGTGTTCATCGGGCCCACGGTAGGTGAGATCCGTCGGTGTGACCCTCTGTCGCGGGTGGTCCAGTGTGGTGAAGCAGACGCGTTACCCTGCGCCCCTGTGTCGGCCTTCATCCCTGCCTCGCCCGCGGATCTGAGCCCAGATTGGATCACCGAGGCAATGCGCGACGCAGGCGCACTTCCTTCGGGCCGCGTGTCCGAGGTCGAGATTCAATCGCTCACTGGTGGTGGCACCGGCTTCACCGGCGACACCGTTCGAGTCCGCCTGTCCTACGAGGGCGTCGATGGTGCGCCCGAGTCGGTCATCGCCAAGTTTCCGACCGGTGATCACCAGACACGCGGCATGCTCGAGCAGTTCGACGCCTACGCCCGCGAGATCAACTTCTACCGGCGGTTCGCGCACCGCATGCCGTGCCCGACCCCGACCTACCTCGGCGCCGATTTCGACACGAAGGGCGCCCGCAGCACCGGGCCGGCGATGTCGAAGTTGGTCGATGCGCTGCCCGATCGTGTGCAACTCGCCATCACCAACGACGTCACCAAGTTCATGCGGGCGACCACGCGTCGTTACGCGCTCCTGATCGAGGACCTCGGGGCCGATTCGACCGTCTACGACATGGCTGCTCCTCCGAGCGAGAACCAGCTGGCCGACGCGCTCGAGGTGTTGGCGGCGGTTCACGGCTCGTTCTGGGGTGACTCGTCGCTTCACGGCGACGAGATCTTCCGGACGATCGTCACCTCCACGCCGAGGCTGTACCAAACGGTCGGCCGAAAGCGATGTCTCCCTCTCGCTCAGGCGAGGTGGGAAGACTGGCTCACCGACGATCACGTGGCTCTGATCCACGAAGCACTCGACCGTTTCCCGGCCGATCTGCAAACAATCAACGAGAAGGTCACCCTGATCCATGGCGACCCTCGTTCTGACAACATTCTCTACCGCTCCGACGGCCAGGTCGTCCTGCTCGATTGGGCCCTTGTCGGCCACGCTCACCCCGGCTACGACATCGGCTATCTGCTGTCGAGCAGCCTGCTGCCCGATCAGATAACGACCCGCGCGGCGCTGGTGGACAGGTATGAAGCTGCTCTCGCAAGCCGCGGTCGCGAGGTCGACAGCGCGCAACTGCGGGAGGCCGTCGACGCCTCGTATCGGACACTGCTTGTCCAACAGCTCATGAGCATCGCCGTGCTCAACAACGAGAGTTATGGCGACGAGTCGATGTACGACCTCTGGGTCCCGCGGATCCTCGCCGGAGTGGCCGCGGATTGGTGACCGTCAGTCCAACTCGTCGAGCGCGATGTTGGGCAATGCGAAGACCATGAGATCGTTGCTCCCGCCGGCGCGTTCCCCCGTGTTTGTTCGGGCGTAGGACTGATAGCGCCGCCGAGCGAACCACCACGACCCGTCGTCATCTCGTTCGAAGCGATCGTGATACACGCCGAAGGTGTCGGAGCGTCGGCCGTCCTCGATGTTCTGGCGGGCTTCCTGCATGTACATGCGCGCTGATGCGACGCCTGCCGTCGCGTCGATCTCCATGACGGTGTTGAGGATCACGAACTCGAAGAAGTCGAACTGAACGAGTTGGCCGCCGATGAAGTCGCCGATCTGCTGTGGGCCGGTGAAGTGGATCTCGTCATCGACGAGGTTGACCGTGATCACACAGTCGCTCCGCATGATCTCGTGCAGTTCGGCCCAGGCTCGCCGCGTGACGATGTCGGCGTATCGCGACTGGAGGCGCTGCAGTTGTGAGTAGGCGACCATCTCGGCGATTTCGGCCCCGCTCGGCGAGGTTTCCTCCGGTGTGCTCATACGTCGTACGGTAGGCGAGGTGACGCAGACGCCAGACAACGTGCCGCCGATCGCTGACTGGAACAGACTGTTGGACGGTCGGGTCGCCGTGGTCACCGGTGGTGCCGATGGGATCGGCGGCGGGATCAGCCGGCTGTTCGCCGAGCACGGCGCTCATGTCGAAATCGCCGACATCGACGCCGAGCGAGCCGAGGTCGCGGTCGCAGAGATCGCCGCCGTCGGCGGGAGCGCTCGTGCCCATGTGGTCGACGTTCGTCGGCCCGAGGAGGTCGATCGGCTGCGTTCCGCAGTGCTCGCCGACCACGCGGCCCCCGATGTTCTCGTCAACAACGTCGGCGACTATCGACCGATCGTCCGCTTCCATGACTCCTCGCCCGACTCATGGAATGAGATGTACGAGGTCAACTTCCTGCATGCGGTCCAGGTGACCCATGCCTTCCTCGAGCCGATGATCGACAACGGCGGTGCCTCGATCGTCAATGTGCACTCCGTGGAGGGAATGCGGGGTTATCCGGGCGAGCCGATCTACGGCGCGATGAAGGCGGCGCTGGCCCACTTCACGACCTGTCTCGCGGCGGGCTACGGCCGCGCCGGAATCAGAGTGAACGGCATCGGTCCGGATCTCACGCAGAGCCCTCAGGTGGATTATCTGAAGGGATTCGAGGACGTCGACGAGCTTTGGGAGTCGTGGGCTCCGGTTGGTCGGCTCGGTTGGCCCGACGACCCCGCTCGGGTCGCGTTGTTCTTGGCCAGCGACATGTCGTCCTTTGTCACCGGCCACAACATCCCGGTCGATGGCGGAACGAAAGCCGGCGGCGGCTGGTTCTTCAGCCCGACCGAGCGCCGGTTCGTCAACCGCCCGAAGTCGCTCTGACCGCGCCCGCCAACTCAGTCCTCCAAAAAAGAAGCAGCGGGGGTCAGACCCCAGTTGCAGCGCCCGGCTACCCCGCGCTGCAACTGGAGTCTGACCCCCGCTGCAAGTCAGACGGGCATGCCGTGGTGGGGCGGGACGTTGAGGTCGCCGATGGCGTCGGCGCGACGGTGGAGGAGGTCCACGGTGTCGCCGAGACTCATGGTGATGATGTAGCGCCGCGCCGCGGTTTCGCTGACGACGAAGTCGCCTTGCGCGTCGAGGTCGGCCTCTACGACTTCGCGACCGCCCTTTTCGAGCATCGATTTCATCTCGTCGAAGGTCATGCTCTTGCGGCCGGTCGCCTCGCCGACTCGTTGAAGTTCGGCGGGTCGATTGCGTGTGGCGGTGAAGAGGCCGGTGCGTTGGAGTCCGCCTGAGGGGTAGAAGACGGACGCGCGTAGCTCCGTGTCTTCCATGATCAGGTTGTGGTGCAAAGCCTCGGTGAAGCAGCTGACGGCCGCCTTGGACGCGGCGTAGACCGATGCGGTGGGCACCGGTGCGAAGCCGCCGTCGCCCGACGACGTATTGATGATCTGGCCCGGCTCGCCGCCCTCGAGCATGCGGGGGACGAATTCCGAGGTGCAGATCGCCGTGCCGAACACGTTGACACCGAAGCACCAACGCCAATCGTTGGGCTCCTGTTGCCAGGGCTTGCCGCCGCCGCCCGACGTGACGCCGGCGTTGTTGTAGAGCAGGTTGACCTTGCCGTGCTCCGCGTAGACCTGGTCGGCCAGAGCCTTCACGGATGCTTCGTCGGTGATGTCGGTCTGCACGCCGCTGACATTGCCCAGCGCCGAGAACTCGGCGACGGTGTCGGCGATCGTGTCGGCCTCGATGTCGGCAATGACTACGGACGAGCCAGAGCGCAGCAGCGCCCCGACGATTCCTTTGCCGATGCCTCCGGCCCCTCCGGTGACGACGGCGACTGTGCCGGCGACTTCGAGGGGTCCGATGTTGTCCGGGGATTCTCCTGTGTCGCTCACGCGACCTCCTGCACCTGGTTGAGCGGATTCATTCCCGGGCAGCCCTTGGCCCGCTCGGGGATTTCGGAATAATCGATCGGAGTCTCGACGAACTCCTTCGTCGGGCAGTACTTCTCCGCCAGCGGGGCCAGAGCCTCGAGGTCGAATTTGTAGACGTTGGCCGCGTTGTCGGTGAGCATCGTGGTGGTCTCGGCTCGCGACATCTGCGCAAACGTGAGTCTCAGGTGCTCGTGGGTATGGGGGTATGACCCCTCGATGTGGGGGTAGTCGGATCCCCACATCACCCGATCGATTCCGACGCCGCGGGCGATCTCGGCCTCGGCGGGCCGGAGGAACGAGGCGCCGATGTAGCACTGGCGGTTGAAGTACTCGGTCGGCGTCAGCGACATCTGGGCGACGGCTTGGCCGCCGAAGATCGACTCGGATCCGTACTTGGAGAACTTCATGCGGTGGTGGAAGCTGTCGAGCTTCGCCAGCGTGTCGGGGACCCATGCAGTGCCGGTCTCGGTGATGACGTAGGGCATGTCGGGGTAGCGCTCGAACACGCCGGAGAACATCAGGTGCCAGAGGGCCCGTTGCGTCCACCACTGCACTTCGAGCATGAACATCGCCAGCGACGACGGGAAGTGGTTGCCGAAGTTGGGTGTGGCTCCACCGGCGTGGTGGTTGAGCGGCATCCCAGCTGCTGCGGCCGCGGCCCAGATCGGCTCGTAGGCCGTCGAATACAGTGGCTCGAACGGCGAGTCCGGCGGAGCGCCGGGCACAAGAATTCCGCCTCGCAGCCCTTGCTCGGCCGCCCACTCGATCTCTTTGACCGAACCCTCGACATCGCCGAGGAAGATCTGGATGATGCCCGCTCGCCGCTCAGGCGCTTCGCTCACGAAGTCGGCCAACCAGCGGTTGTGCGCCTTCAGGCCGGCCCAACGGTGTTCGAAGTTGTCGCTGTAGGCGGGTGCCTCGAATGAGGTGGACGCGGCGGGGGAGAAGGGCGGCTGGGTGTTGGGAAAGAGGACTGCGGCGATGACCCCGTCCTCTTCCTGCTCGCGGAGGCGCTGCTCGGAGGAGTGGTTGCGGTAGCCGAACTCGTCGGGGTCGCCGTCGACACCCACCTCGAGTGGCGTGCGCTCCATGTCCTTGAACATCTCCTTGCGCGCCTCGTGGTCGGCCTCCATGAACTTGGCCCACTCGTCGAAGTCCGAGTGGTACTTCGCGTCGAGGTAGGGGCGGTAGCCAAGCAGATCGGCACCGCAGTGGGTGTCGGCACTGATGACCGTGTGGTGTGGTGCGGCATGGTGTGCGGCAACCGGGTGTGCGGCAGCGTCGGGCGAAGTCATCTCGCCAGTCTGGCCGCAACCGAGCGGGAGGGCGAAACCGCACCGCCGACAGCTCGGTCATACCGCTCGGGAAATTTCCACAGGAGATCTATTGGGCATCCGGCTAACTGTCCGATACTATTCCTGACAACACTTATCGGGATTCAGTCGCCGCCAAGGCGACCGTGTCCATCGGGCTAGCCCACCGAGCGAAATGCGGAGCAGGCAACATGACAGCGACAGAATCGATCGACTTCCTCCAGGCACCGCCCGGACTCGATCATCGGCTCGAGGATCTCATCCTTCCGGAATGGTGGACCGGCACGCCGGCCATTGCGCCGGAGCGCTACGAGATCGACGCCGACGGCGCGGCCGACCTCGATCCCAACGGATGGTTGGCCAAGGAGATGCGCCGGGTCTACGACCGGGTCGGACTCGTTCACGTGCGCAACACCGGATTGGCCGGACTGGCCGAGATGCGCGTTCTCGCACAGCACTGCCTCCCCGGGGAGATGCACTATGAGGGCGGCAGTAATCCTCGCGGCGCGATCGACACCAACGTTTTCGAAGTGGGCGCTCCGCTCTCGGCGCACCTTCACTATCACCACGAGATGGCCTACGTCTCGAAGAGCACACGGGCTCTCGCCTTCCTTTGTAAGCACGCTCTGCCCGATCGTGGGGCGACCTACTTCTCGGATGGCATCGCGTCGACCGACTACATGTTGTCGACCGAGCTGGGTCAGAAGCTCAAGGATCTCGGGGTTTGCTACCACCGCTCGCTGTCTGATCGCGAGGCATTCGTCGACCGGCTCGAGATCGGCGTCTACAACCACTGGCAGCAGTCGATGGGCACGGACGATGCCGACGAGGCCGAGGCGTATGCGCGCGAGCGTGGCCTGATCACCGAGTGGGGTCCCGATCGACTGCTCAAGACTCGGTATTACTGCGATGCCTTCGAGTACGACCCGGTGACCGGCCGCAACCTCTTCTACTGCTCGATCGCCGACCACGGCATGTGGTTCGACGGATGGCCGTTGGTGATGCACTTGCCCCACCACGAGCGCCCGCTCCACATGACCTTCGGCGACGACTCCGAATTCTCTCGTGATGAGTTGCGTCAGATGGTTTCGCAGTACGACCGATTCGGCATCAAGGTCGATTGGCGGCAGGGCGACGTTGCGGTATTCGACAACTTCCGCTTCGCCCACGGTCGGCCGGGCATCGACCTGCAGGACGGCGAGGCCCGTCAACTCGGCGTGGTTCTCGGCCCGAAGTACGACCGAGTCGGTCAGCTGAACGACAAGTGGTAGGCGCTCGTCGCCGACTCAGGCGGCGCCGTCGACAACCCTGAGCTCCGCGTTCTTCCTGAGCCCATCGCGGTCGTGACGTTCGAGACACGTGTTGAGCGCTTTGATCTTCTCGCTCGCCGTGGACTTGTGAAGACTCGGCACGACGGCGTGCACCAGTGCTGCGAAAGCCGCGCCGGCCAGCTGGCGGCTGACCCCGAAGGCTACGCCGAAGTGCTGACCGTAGGACTCCCCGGTGGCGTGGGGGTGAGCGGTGAAAGGGTTCGCGGCCATGGATCCAGGATACGAGATCCGGCGTCGAAGATCTGTGCGAACATTGCAGAGAATCGGGACTATGCCGTAAGACTGTTCTGAGAAATGATCTAGTCGCGCTATATTTTCCTATTGTGGATGAAGTTGATCGGGAAATACTGCGTTTGCTGCAAGAGCAGGGCGACCTGACCGCTCGCGAACTCGCCGAGCATGTCGGGCTCACGGCCACGCCGTGCTGGCGGCGCGTGCAGAACCTCGAGCGTGAGGGGGTGATCAGGGGACGAGTGGCGCTTGTTGATCCGCACGCCCTCAATCTCGACGTGACCGCGCTCGTCCACATTCGGACCAACGATCACAGCGCCGCCTGGCTCGATCGATTCTGCGCGGGGATCGCCGACCTCTCCGAGATCGTCGAGGCGTATCGCACGAGCGGTGAGATCGACTACACGCTGAAGGTCGTTGTTCCGTCGATCGAGGCCTACGACGACTTCTACAAGCGTCTCATTGCTCGGGTCGATCTCTACGACGTTCGCACCGTCTTCGTGATGGAGCAGATGAAGCAGACCACGGCGCTGCCGCTCGACTATCTCTGATTCTCGACCCTGGGAGTGCGGCTACTACCTTGGCGCTCGGAGCTCTCAGAGGAGACGGCAGCGTGACCGGAACGGTCGGATACATCGGATTGGGCGCCATGGGTGGCGCCATGGCGGGTCGCTTGGCCGAGAACGGATTCGACCTGCAGGTCTTCGACCTCAGCGCCGACGCGATGGCGTCGGTGGTCGCCAAGGGCGCGGTGGCCGCCCTGTCGGGGGCGGAACTCGCTGCAGCCTGCGACCACGTCAGCATCTGTGTGCCGGACGACGCGGCGGTGATGGAAGTAGTTACGGGCGCGCAGGGCATCCTCGATTCCTGTTCCCCGGGTACCACGATCGCCGTGCACTCGACGGTGCATCCCGACACGATCCGTGATCTGGCTGCGCTGGCGAGCGAGCGCGATGTCGCGCTCTTCGACGCGGGCGTCGCCGGTGGCGCGGCCGCGGCCGAGGAAGGCGATCTGTCGATCATGGCCGGTGTGCCCGCGGGTGGATTGAGCGACACCGCCCGCGCCGTACTCGATTGCTGCGGCGGCGCCATCTTCGAGGCCGGACCGGTGGGAGCCGGCATGGCGATGAAGGTGGCGTTCAACGTGATGACCTACTTCCAACAGGCCGCGATCAGCGCCGCCCATCAGATCGTGGTGGGAGAGGGCAGCGATCCCGACCAGCTGCTCGCCGCGTGGCGTCACGTCGGCCAGCTCGGCTCGTTGACCGAGCGGTTCTATCCGCTGGTCACCATGGCGCCCGAGACAAAGGTCGGCGATCTCGGCGCGTTCCTCGCGGGCAACATCTATCTCGCGGAGAAGGATCTCGATCTGGCCGCGAGTCTGGGCAGAGAGTCGGGTCGCCCGATGCCGGTGGTCGAGACGGTCCGCGACTCGATGGATCTCGTCTACGGCATGCCGACCTCGGATTCCGACGGAAGTGAAGGAGCGGCCTGATGGCACACGAAGTTGATCAGGAGAAGTGGGCTCGCGGGGCCGCGAAGCTCGAGGACGTCTACCAAGGCGTCGTCCCGGTCGTGCCCCAAGGGTTCATGGATTTCGCCGACATCATGACGGAAGACCTCTTTGGAGCGGTCTGGACGCGTGAGGCCCTCGACGTGCGAGACCGTCGTCTGATCATCATGGGGGTGATCGCCGCGATCGGCGGCACCTCGACCTGGAAGATCCAGTGTCTCGCCGGTCTGAAACGGGGAGACTTCGACGAGGAGCAGCTTCGTGAAGTGCTCATTCAGGCGACGCCCTACGTGGGCTATCCCCGGGCGGCGGAGTTCACCGGCATCACCGAGGAAGCGATCGCACAATTCAAGAAGGAACTTGCCGAGGAGGCCGAGTAGTGACCGCTATCAACACCGGGTCGGGTTGGTCCTACGGAATCCAGCTCCCGATCCAGACCCTCACCCGCACATTGGTCGACCCGTGGGAAGACGGCGCCTCCGTTGCCGACCTCGTGACGATCGCGCAGCGCTGCGACGAGCGTGGCTACGACTTCGTGGGCGTGTGCGACCACGTCGCCATTCCCGACAACGAGTACGCCTCGCGCATGACCACCACCTGGTACGACACGATCGCCACGCTCGGGTTCCTGGCCGCGAAGACGCAGAACGTAAAGCTTCTTTCGGTGGTGTGGATCGCCGCCTACCGCCACCCGTTGCAGACGGCGAAGTCGTTCGGCACGCTCGATCACCTGTCGGGAGGTCGGGTGATTCTGGGCGCGGGGGCCGGCCACGTCGAAGCAGAGTTCGAGGCGTTGGGCGTCGACTTCGCGACTCGCGGGAAGCGACTCGACGAGACACTCGATGCGGTTCGTGGAGCGTTCGCCGACATCTACGTTTCCCATGAGAGCGACCTGTTCTCCTACGCCGATGTCGGCATCGCTCCCCAACCGGCGGGCGACCTGCCGATTTGGATCGGCGGCAGCGGAAAGGCTGCGTGGAAGCGAACCGGTCGGGTTGGCGACGGCTACATCCCCATGGGCAACGGCAAGGACCAGTACCGCGAGATCGTCGACACGATCCATGTCGCGGCGGTTGCCGCCGGTCGAGCCGAAGCCGGCTTCGACATCGGCTACATGCCGCCGTGGACCTACCTGCTCGGCGACGTGCCCGACGGGGTCATGGCGCTCTCGGGCGGAATCGAGCCGCTGGCCGACGACATCCGCTCGGCCCGCCAAACCGGTGCCAACACGTTCCACCTGAAGTTCCGGGCCAGGGATCTTGCGGAGTACCTCGATCAGGTCGACGCGTTCGCGGAGCAGGTCGTGCCGCTTGTCAACGAGGGCTGAGTGGGCTGAAGTGACAGGCGTGGCTGAACTGAGCAAGACATTCGAGGTTGATGGATTCACGCTGGCGTGGGACGAGTGGGGGAGCGGCGAAGGACCTCCGCTGGTCCTGCTCCACGGCTTCTCCGGATCTGCGCACGACTTCGCGCTCCACGTTCCGGCCCTGGCCGAGAACCGTCGTGTGCTCGCGATCGATCACCGCGGCCACGGCCGGTCGACGAATTCGCTCGACGAGGCGACCTACACGGTCGACCACATCGTCGACGACGTGATCGACTGGCTCTCACACACGGTCGATGGTCCAATCGATCTTCTCGGCCATTCGATGGGTGGGCGAGTCGCGCTGCGCTTTGCGCTTGCCCGGCGCGATCTCGTGCACTCCTTGATCCTCATGGACACGACGGCCTGGCAATTCGGAGTCGATGATCCGGCGGTGGCCGAGATGATCGTCGGCTACTTCTCGTCGATCACCGCCGAGACGCCGATGAACAGTGGGCCGGAGACACCCGAGAGCCCGCTCATCGCCGCGGCGACGCCCGATGCATGGCAGTCGCGCAAGGCCGAACTCAGCGCCACCTTCGACCCCATGGCCTGTCGCGCTCTCGGTCTGGCGTTGTTCAACAACCTGCTGCAGCCAGTCGACCACCTGCTGGGCGACATCGACGCACCCGTCACCGTGATCGCCGGCGAGCACGATCACCCCTACGTCGACCACGCGCAGAACATGGCCGACGGGGTGGGCAACGGCGAGTGCGTCATCATCGACGGCGCCTACCACTCGCCCCAGCTCACCCATCAAGCCGACTGGCGAGCCGCGATCGAAGCCCACCTCACCCGCGTCTCCGCTTCTTAACCGCGCAAGTCGCGCTGAGCGCGCCTTTCTCACCCCAGAAGCGTTTGGAACGTATGACTCGACCTGGTGGCCTCGCCGCAATTGACACGCTGATCGGCTTTCGCTCGCCGTCCGACGTCGACCGAAACCCGGTCGCGGTCAAGCCCTCACACCGGGGCGAGAAGCATCCGGCCGACTACATGTACCGCGACATTCCCGCCACCGCGGACCCGGCCGACGATGACTCGGCGGTCATCGCCGACACGCTCGCGTCGATGGATGCCAACGGCGTCGGCATTGGATTGGTGTCGCTCGGAAGCGCCGCTATCGCGGCGGCCGAGAGGTTTCCCGACCGCTTCGTGCTGAGCACGCAGGTCGATGCCAACGATGTGGTCGGCGCGGTTCGGGCGATCAGGAGTGATCACGAAACACACGCCATTCGCGCGGTGTCGGCCTTTCCGGCCGGGACGACCCCGCAGATCGGTCTCGACGACGCCCACTGGTATCCGGTCTACGCGACGTGCGTTGAGCTCGGGCTCCCGTTCTTCGCGACGGTCGGTGTGCCAGGGCCGCGCGTGCCGATGGACGCCCAGCACGTGGAGGGGATCGATCGGGTCATGTACGACTTCCCCGAGCTCACCTTCGTCATGCGCCATGGTGGCGAGCCATGGGCGACGCTGGCCGTGAAGCTGATGGTGAAGTGGCCCGGGCTTCATTACTCGACCTCGGCCTTCGCCCCGCAGCATTACCCGCCGGCGATCATCGATTACGCGAACACCCGTGGAGTCGAGAAGGTGCTCTACGGCGGATACCACCCCTTTGCGCTCGAGCTCGATCGCATCTTTGGGGAGATGGGGGACGTGCCATTTCGTGACCACGTGTGGGAGCCGTTTCTGCGAGGCAATGCCGCCCGCATTCTCCGCCTCGACCCTTAGGCGGGGTAGTCGCCGCCTCCCAGGCAGAACTCGTTGCCTTCGGGGTCTCTCAGAATCACGTTGCGGTAGACGCCGGCTATTTCGGCGGGAAATTCCTCCTCCCACGCGATCGACGCGCCAAGCGAGAGCAGACGTTCGATCTCCGCATCGAGGTCGATGAGCGACGTAGCAGCGCAACCCAAGTGCAGGCGATTCTTGATCGTCTTGGTTTCCGGAACCTTGACGAACTCCAGGTAGATGCCGCCGTCGGCCGGTCCGCACACTGCGCCGTGGCCTTCCTCTGTAGTGGCCGCGCCGCCCCATCCGAGCGCCGAGTTCCAGAACTCCGCGAGAGGCAGAGGGTCGACGCAGTCGATCGTGACGCAGCCCATCGAGATCGTCATGTCACCGCGCCTCTCACCTTCAATTCGATCACGTCTTCCATGTCCAATCCCAAGTCACCCGTGAGAATTTCGTCGCCGTGTTCGTTGAAGCCGGGAGCTCGGCCGACCGGGCTCGCTTCGCCGTTGAATTGCACCGGTGTGGTCACGAGCTTGAACGGCACACCAGCTTCGTTCTCGAGGTCCTGGACGTAGTTGTTGGCCACAACCTGCGGGTCGTCGATGATCTCCAACGAGTCGAGCACGGGCGTCCATTGGCCGTCGAAGTCAGCGAGGAGTGCACGAACCTCGTCGAGCGTTCGGGAGCCGATGACTTCATCGACGACAGCCTTCGCCGCGCCGGCGTTGGCTGTCAGCGACTCGTGATCGACGAACCGTTCGTCGTCGATCAGCTCCGTACGGGCAATGACACGGCAGAACTCCTGCCAGTACTTCAGCGGCTGGAGACAGGTGATGTTGATCATGCGGCCATCGCTCGTTGGGAAGTTGCCGAGGAGCGGGTTGAAGACGGTGCTGCCGAGGTCGAACGGACGCCAGGCGGTGCCGCTCACATTGCTCATGGCGATTCCCGATGCCATCGCCCACATCCCGGTGCCCAGCAGCGAAACCTCGAACGATTGTGGCTCGCCGGTTCGCTCTCGCTTGAGCAGCGCGGCGCTGATTCCGCCGGCGATCGTCATCGCTCCCATCGAATCGCCGAATGCCGGACCGGGCTGGCTCGGCATTCGTTCGTCGCCGACATACCAGGCACCCATGGCCGCGCCCGACCGGCACCAGAACGATGTCATGTCGTAGCCGCCTCGGTTCCCTTCCGGACCCTCCGGTCCCCACGCGGTGCCGGCTGCATAGACGATCGACGAATTCTGGGCGCGTACCTCGGCCTCGGTGATGCGCAGCCGTTCCCGCACCGCCGGTGGCTTGTTGACGAGGAACACGTCGCTGATCGCGATCAGCTTGTGGAGCACCCCCAAGCCCTCGTCATCCTGGAGATCGAGGCCCAAGCTGCGCTTGCCGCGATTGGCGTGCTCCATGATGGCGTGGACCTCGCCGCTGAGGTCGACAGCGCCGCTCTGGCCCAGTCCGCGCGCCGCGTCGCCCCTGACTGCATGCTCGATTTTGATGACGTCGGCACCCCAGTCGGCGAGGATCGCCGACGCAGCGGGAACAAACGTGTGGTCCGCGACTTCGAGAATTCGGATTCCATCCATGACTCCACTCATGGCCCATGTCCTACCACGGCACAGATTGCGGTAAAGCTGGAGCGATGACCGATGACGCATTCGAGCCGAGCGCCGACGACTTCGTTGCCAACAACGAGCGGTGGGCGGCGGAGTTCACTCCTCGAGGCTTGCCCGCGAGTCCCCATCGTCGAGTGGCGATAGTGGCCTGCATGGATTCGCGCATGCCGATCTTCCCGATCCTCGGGCTGGAGCGGGGTGATGCCCACATCATCCGCAATGCCGGCGGGGTGGTGACCGACGACGTGATCCGGTCGCTCTGTCTGTCGCAGCGAGCTTTGGGCACCCACGAGATCATCTTGATCCACCACACCGACTGTGGACTGCAAAAGGTGACAGAGGCAGGTTTCAACGCGGAACTCGAGGCCGAACTCGGCGTGCGTCCGCCCTGGGCTCTCGAGGCCTTCGAGGACCCCTTCGCCGACACTCGTCAATCGATGCAACGACTGGCGCTGTCGCCGTTCCTCCCCCACAAGGACCACATCCGAGGCTTCGTCTACGACGTCGCCGACGGCCACCTCCACGAGGTCACCCCCGCTTCTTAACCGCATAAGTCGCGCTCAGCGCGACTTACTCACTCCAGATCGCCAGGGGGTGGTCAGCCGCGGTCGGCGAGGTCGTATTCGGCCATGAAGTATGGGTGGTTGGGATCGAAGTCGGTGAGCGTGATCGGGTTCTCGACTTTGCCCATCGGGCGCGAGCCGGTACCGATCACGTTGTTGGTCTCGTCGCCGATGTCGGCTCTTGCCTCCGCGACCAGGGTCTGTAGTCGGGTCACGAGTTCGGGGTGCTCGGCCGCGAGATCGGTTGTCTCTGCGATGTCATCGACGAGGTTGTAGAGCCGGAGCTTCGGCCCATCGGGCTTCGACACGTGGAGCTTCCACGGCCCGACCCGCACTGCCTCGATAGCGGGGCCGCGCATGTAGAAGAAGGAACGCTCGTCGTCGAAGCTGGGGCCGTCGAGCCCGAGTGCGTCGGCGAGATCCTGACCATCGACCGTGCGGTCGGTTGGGACGGCCGCACCACACAAGCGTGCCAGCGTCGGGTAGAGGTCCATCTGGGCCGCGACCACGTCGGACGTGGCAGCAGGGACGTGACCAGGCCAGCGCACGATGCACGGCACTCGTTGTCCTCCTTCCCAGGTGTTGCCCTTCGAACCGCGGAGCGGCGCGTTCGATCCGGAACCGCCCGATTCGGGCGCGAGCGCGCCGTTGTCGCTCGTGAAGATCACGATCGTGTTGTCGTCGATGCCGAGCGTTGCGAGCTCGGCGAGGATCACGCCGGTCACCCAGTCGACGCATTCGACCGCCGCGCCATAGTCGCCGTTCTGCGACGCCTTCTTGAAGCGCTCCTGCACATAGATCGGCAGGTGCACATACATGTGGGCGAGGTACAGGAAGAACGGGCTGTCGGCCGCGGCCTCGCGGCGAATGAAGCGCAGAGCCTGCTCGAGGTAGCGGCCGGTCAGTGAGGCCTGATCGGGCTGAGCCTCGAGGACGTCCTCGTCCTCGAGTAGCGGGAGCGGTGGGCGCACCCAGGGCTCGTCCATGCCCATGCTGCGCAACATGTCCTCGATCTCGTCAGGAGTGAGGCCGTGCACGCGGTCGCCCTCGATCTGACGCCCCATGTCGTTGCTGTACGGAATGCCGTAGTACTCGTCGAAACCGTGGCTGGTGGGAAGGAACGCGGGCTGATCGCCGAGGTGCCATTTGCCGACGAGCTTGGTCGCGTATCCCTGGTCGGAGAGGAGGCGAGCGATCGTGATCTCCGTCGGGTTGAGACCGACCGACCATCCCGGGAACAACACGCCGCCGAGCCCTCCGGATGCCTTGCCGCCGAATCCGACCCGCAGCGGATAGCACCCGGTCATCAGGGCGGCGCGGGAAGGCGAACACACCGGCGACGTCGCGTAGAAGTCGGTGAAGCGCACCCCCTCGTCCGCCATCCGGTCGAGGTGAGGCGTGCGATTCAGCTCGGAGCCGTAGCAGCCGAGGTCGCCGTAGCCGAGGTCGTCGCAATTGATCAGGATGACGTTGGGCGTACTCATTCCCGCATCATGACAGCTCGTGGAAAACCGCGACCTCCTCCAGGGCTTTGCGCTCGAGGTCGGGCACCATCACCCCGGGGAGCGGATGCCCGACGGGGAACATCACAAAGGGTCGCTCGGTCTCCGGCCGCCCCAGAAGTTGTCGGAGAAAGGCCATTGGGCTGGGAGTGTGGGGGAGGGTCGCGAGTCCCATCTCGTGGACAGCGGTCACGAACATCCCCGCGGCGATTCCGACGCTCTCCTTCACGTAGTAGTGGGTCCGCTTCGAGCCGTCGGCGTGCTCACCGAAGCGCTGCTCGAAGAGCACGACGATCCACGGCGCGACTTCGAGAAACTCCTTGTGATGATCGGTGCCCAGGGGTGCAAGTGCGTCCTGCCACTCCGCGTTCATTCGATTGTCGAGGTAGTTGACTCGTTCCTCCTCCTCGGCCGCTTCGCGTATCTGCTTTTTGATCTGCGGATCGGAGATGGCGACAAATGTCCACGGTTGCATATGGGCTCCGGATGGAGCTGTCGAAGCCGTCATGACCGCTCTCTCGATCGCCCGGCGGGCGACGGGCCGATCGTCGAACATCCGCACGCTGCGGCGGCGCTCCATGAGCTGATGGAAGTCCGAAGCTCTGGCTTCGATCTCGGAGTCTGACCGCCTCGTTACTTCATGGGCGATGAAGGGGTGGCTTTTGGCCAGTTCAGGATCCGGATACGGGTGCTTGTAGGTCGCCATCGTCGGCAACGTTACGCGGCATGCAATGCCTCTGCGATCAAGGCGGCGAGACGTTCCGGCTGGTCGAGCGGCACAAAGGTCGATGTGTCGTCGAGCCATACCAGTCTGGCATCAGGCAGGGTCGCCTGGAGACGCTCGGCGAGCCGGCTCGGGAAGTAGGGATCGTCGCGACCCCACACGATGGTCGCGGGCGGATCGAAGTCGGCGAGCGCCAGGCCCGCCGCCATCGTCTGCTTCGTCGAAGCAGTCCGCATGATCTTGCGGGCATCGCGGCGGACCTCGCGATCCAGGCGTAGGGGAGCCACCCAGTCAGTCATGAGGTCCTCGGGGATCCCTCTCTTCGACAGGCCACCGAACGCGAAGCGTCGGTTGCGCAGCACGGGGAATTGCAGCGCCCGGCCAACCAGCCACGTGAGCGCGGGCACGCGCCCGACAAGCTTGAAGTAGGCGAACTGTCGGGGTGGGAAAACGTCGAACGCATCACATGTGGTCAGGACCATGTGGCCGACTCTGGAGGCATCGGTCGTCACGGCCATCTGGGTGATCGCTCCGCCGGTGTCGTTACCGACGATGGTGACATCGCGAAGGTCGAGGGCGCCCATGAACTCGAGCACGAGGCGACCCAACGCGGGCGGTGAAAGGTCGGCGTCTGCATGCATCGCGAGCTGGTGGGCGCCGAGTGGGAAGTCCGGCTGGATCACTCGATGGTTGGGCAGCAGCAACTCCGCCGTGGTGTCCCAGAGCCTCGAGTCGACGAAAACTCCGTGAACGAAGAGCACCACAGGACCCTCGCCCCGGTCGCGGTAGCGGATCGTGCCGGCGGACAGTTCAGTCGTCTTGTGCATGACCTCACTATCGGGCCATGACGTCGTGGGCGCAGCTACCTCAGAGGTAATGACGAGGTCGAAGTTGCAGCGGGGGTCGGACTCCAGTTGCAGCGGGTTAGGGGAGGGTGGCGATCGCTCGGTCTCGGAGCTCGAACTTGAGGACCTTGTTGCTGGCGTTGAGCGGCAGCTCGTCGACGAACTCGATGTGTCGGGGGCACTTGTAGTTGGCCATTTCGGCACGGCACCACGCGATGAGCTCGGCCGCATCCCGCTCGGCGCCGGGAGCGGGGACCACAAAGGCGTAGCCGACCTCGCCGACGCGTTGATCGGGTACACCGACGACGGCGACCTGACCGATGCCGGGATGGTTCATCATCAGGTTCTCGATCTCGGCCGGGTAGGCGTTGAAGCCGCCATTGATGAACATGTCCTTCACGCGGTCGGTGATGTCGATGTTGCCGCCATCGTCCATCACGCCGATGTCGCCGGTGTGAAGCCAACCGTCGGCGTCGATGGTCTCGGCGGTCTTGTCCGGGTCGCCGAGATAGCCCTTCATGACGTTGTAACCCCGGATGACGATCTCGCCCGGTTCGCCGCGGGGCACTTCGGCGCCTTCGGGATCGACGATCTGCACTTCGACGCCGTCGATTGCCCTTCCGGAGCTCCCCGAGATCACTTCGGCCGAGTCGCCGACCCGACACATTGTGGCCATGCCCGACGATTCGGTCAGTCCATAGGCGGTGATGATCGTTTCGAAGCCGAGACGTTCGCGCATCTCCTCGATCAGCGAGACGGGGACCGGCGCGGCGCCGGTGACAGCGAGGCGCAACGTGGTCATGTCGAACTCATCGAGGTTCTCGGTGTTGAGAATCGTCTGGTAGATCGCGGGTGGTCCGGGGAAGGCCGAGATTCGCTCCTCGGGGATCCGGTTCATCACCGAAGGAACATCGAAGACCGGGTGCGGGACGATCGTGCTGCCCGTCATGAGGCAGGCGAGGATCCCCGCGTTGAGCCCGAACGAGTGGAAGAACGGGTTGACGATCAGATAGCGGTCCTGATCCAGGCCGACGCCCTCCGCCCACACCTGGTACGAGCGGCAGATCGCAGAGTGGATCAGCATCGCGCCCTTCGGATCGCCGGTGGTGCCCGAGGTGAACATGATGTGGCACAGATCGTCGCCGGTGACGTCCGCGGTGCGGGCGGCGCGGTCAGCCTCGCTGACTTGCTCGGCCCGGCTCATGAAGTCGGCGAACGAGGTTGTTCCGTCGGAGACTGCGCCTCGCATCACGACGATCTCGGCCAACGAGTCAGGTACGTTCGCGTCGCGGAGGGCCGCGACGTAGTCGGTGTCGAGGAAGTCCGTGACGGTGAAGAGCATCTTCGCTGCGCTGTTGCCGAGGACGTATTCCGCTTCTCGCCCCTTCCATCGAGTGTTGACCGGCACGACCACCCCTCCGGCGACATGGACGCCGAGCGCGGCGATGGCCCACTCCCAGATGTTGGGCGCCCAGACCGCGACGGTGTCACCCTTCTCGATGCCGCTCGCCATCAGGGCGCGGGCCGACAAGTGGATCTGATCGCGGAACTCGGCGAAGTTCCATCGCACCTCGCCGTCGACCATGGCTTCGTTGGCGCCGAATCGAACGGCCGCGTCGTCGATGAGTTCGGGGATCGTTGCCCAGGATGCGTTAACCATGGACGCCGACCCTAGTGGTGATGCGTTCGTGCCCAGAAAGCGCTCCATGCGATGATGCGGGACGAAAGTGACCAAGGGGAAACGATGCAGATTCAGGGACTTCGAGCTGTCGTGGTGGGCGGCGCATCAGGAATGGCGAGAGCCTCTGCCGAGGCGATCATCGACGGTGGCGGACAGGTGGCAATTCTCGACCTCGCCTCTTCCGACGGTGACGCCGTGGCCGCGGAGATGGGTGGCGAGACGAGCTTTCATCCCTGTGACGTGACCGATTTCGAGGGCACTGAAACCGTGCTGTCCGCCGCGGCTGTTGCACTCGGAGGCCTCGATGCGGTGGTGAACACCGCCGGCGGAGGCGTCGCCAAACGCACGCTGTCGAAAGATGGCCCCCACCCGCTCGACGACTTTCGGCGGGTGCTCGACCTCAACCTCGTCTCCTCTTTCAACATCAACCGACTCGCTGCCGCGCTCATGAGCGAGAACGAGCCCAACGACGACGGCGAACGAGGTGTGATGATCAACACCGCCTCGATTGCCGCGTTCGAAGGCCAGATCGGTCAGGTGGCCTACACCGCGGCAAAGGCCGGCATCGCCGGAATGTGCCTCACGATGGCTCGAGACCTCGGCTCCTTGGGAATTCGGGTGAATGCCATCGCGCCAAGCCTGTTCGCAACAGGCATCACGAAGGGGATTCCCGACGAATTCGCCGATGCCCTCACGAAGGACGCCGCGTTCCCCAAACGACTCGGTCGTCCGGAGGAGTACGCGCGCCTTGCCGTTGCGATCATCGAGAATCCAATGCTCAACGGCGGATGCATCCGTCTTGATGCCGGGCAGCGCTTCGCGCCTCGATAGCGCCCGACGATGACCTCGCCCCTCGTCACTGATGCACTAATCGAGGAGTTCTCCCGCGATGGCGTCGTCTGCCTCCGCGGCGGGTTGGAGTCCGAGTGGATCGAGACGCTTCGCCGCGGCTTCGAACGAAACATCTCGTCGCCGGGAGACCGCCAACGGGTGTGGAACGAGGTCGAGGGCGATCACGCCATGAACTACGACAGCCAGTCGTGGCTTCGAGTGCCGGAGTACCGGACGTTCATCGAAGAGTCGCCGATGGCAGAGATCGCCGGCCGAATCTTGGGCTCCCAAACCGTCAACTTCTTCTTTGACGCGCTCTTCCACCGCACTTCCGGCAACCAGTTTCGCACGCCCTTTCATCAGGACGAGCCGTTCTGGTCTGTCGACGGTTTCGACACGGTGTCGGCCTGGACCCCGTTGGTGCCCGTCGCCAAGGAGAGCGCGCTGGAGTGCGTCGCCGGCTCTCATCGGTGGGAGGAGCGATACCTCCAGACCAACTTCGGTGAGCTGACCGGCGACGCTCGCGATCAGGTCGTCTACGAAGCTGATTCGGACCGAGTCCCCTTTCCCGACATCGAGGGGACGAGAGAGCGCTACGACATTCGGAGCTGGGACATGGAACCGGGCGACCTGGTGCTCTTCAACGGCCGCACGATCCACGGCGGCTCCGGCAACTTGGCCGCCGGCCGCGACTTGCGGGTCTTCAACACGAAGTGGCTGGGCGACGATGTCCGGGTGATCTTCCGAGACGAAGGCATGGACCCCGATCACTCGGAGGTGATGATGTCGGCGGGCCTCCAGCCTGGAGACCGCGTGTGCGCCCCGCTCTACCCCGAGCTCTGGCGGCGCTAGCCGGGCAGGTCAGCGGCCAGTGAATCCGGGGTCGCGTTGCTCGCGCCGAGCGCGGCTCGCCTCTTTGAAATCGGCCGACCGGCTGGAGAGTTCGATAGCCATGGCCTCGTCGGCGAGATGACGTTCGAGGTCGACGGTGAGCGAGCCGTGGATCAGCGACTTTGCGAGCCCGACGGCAACAGTGGCGCTCGAGGCGAGCTCAGAGGCGAGTGCATCGGCGATGCCGTCGACTTCGCCCGCCGCGGCTGAGGCATGGACCATGCCCCACTCGGCCGCTCGGGCCCCGGTGATCTCGCGTCCGAGCATCAGGAGGTCCTTCGAGCGGGCCAGGCCGATGAGGCGCGGGGCGAGCCAGGCAATGCCGCTGTCGGGAGTGAACCCGGACCGCACCATCGGAGCGGCGAGGCGAGCGTCATCGGCCACGACCGCGAAGTCGGACGCCAGCACCAGTCCGAGACCCAGGCCCATCGCTGCGCCGCGAGCCGCGACAACGACAGGGACCTGCGTTCGGGTCATTGCGGAGATGAGCTCGTTGACCTGCCACCGCATCCGCCGCTGGGTTTCGCCGGTTCGTGGTGGGGTTTCGGGTTTGACCCGGCCGGCCAGATCAAATCCGGAGCAGAAGTGGTCGCCGCTGCCTCGCAACGTGATCACGCGGGCATCGTCGTCCGATCCGGCGGCGTCCATGATGTCGATGAGCGCTTGCACGATTGGATCGGTGAGCGCGTTGCGGCGGTCGGGTCGATTGATCGAAACCCCGACGATGCCGCCATCAACCGAGACATCGAGGCCATCGACGGGTTCCGGGTACGACTTCATCGACATGCGTTCGCACGCTAGTGGGGCGGCCGCCGTGATAGGGAACGTTGCATGGAGCACTGGGAGCTGGACGCTCGTGAACAGATACGGGACCTCGTCGCCCGATACAACGCCAACGGTGATGCTGGCCGGTTCGATCCGATGCTCGAGCTCTTCACCACCGACGCAGTGATGCACATTCCGTCGGGATCGCACCATGGGAGAGCGGCGATCGAGGCGATGTTCACCAACGCGGCATCGAAGACCGGTGGCGGTGACGGCGCCCGAGCAGCGTTCATTCGCCACTTCACCGCGACCCTGCAGATCGACGTCGAGTCGACCGACACCGCATCGAGCCGGTGCTACTACCAGGTGCTCACCGACAACGGCATCGATCACTGGGGGCGCTACATCGATCGCTACCGGCGCGTCGACGAGCGCTGGCTCTTTGCCGAACGGAAAGTGACGACCGACGGAGTGGTCCCCGGCGGCTGGGGGGATCAGGCCGACTCGTAACGAGCCGATGCCACGCCGAACACAAGGTTGTCGAGGTCGGCGTCGGGGTTCTCCACCAGCACCTCGCCCTCCATCTGATCGGGGTCCCGGAAAAAGATCGAGAGCTTCCGGCCGAAGACGGTGACGATTTCGTCGGAGGCACCGTGGGCGATCAGGCGGCGGCGGATCTCGTCGAAGCTCTCGAGGTCGGCCGCGTGGAGGCCGATGTGGTCGATGCGGCCGCGGCCGAACATCGGGGTCTGTTTCGATGGTTCGTCGTTGCCGTCGATCTCGAAAACGTTGAGCTCGGTAGCCGGACCCACGTTGAGGATGACCATTCGGGGTCCGCCGGGAAACTCGGGTCCGTCGCGCTCGACGGTCGCGCCGAAGACATCCGTGTAGAAGGCGATGAAGCGATCGGCATCGTTGGTGATGGTGGCGACGTGGTCGAGTCCGCGGGTGAGCATGGAGGCAATATAGGTCTGCCGCTAGGTTTCATGGCCGTGTCCGACCCGCCTCTGTCCGTGCCTGATCTCGTGCGTCCGCGACGAGCGATCACCGGGATGTCGGCAGTGCTGCTGCCGCACACCGAGAACGGTCAGATCGATTGGGCCGCGACCGAGGCTCACATCGCCCGCACGCACGATGCGGGTCTGATTCCCGGCGTCAACATGGACACCGGCTACGTGCAGCTCCTCGATGCCGAGACGAAGCTGCGGGTGCTGGATCTCGCCCACGACGTGACCGGTGGCGAATTCGCGGCGGGCGCGTTCGTGTCCGACGAACCAGGCGACGCCGTGCGGGTCGATGCCTACATCTCGGCCGCGACCGACATCGCCGACCGAGGGGGGCTGCCGGTCGTCTTCCCGAGCCATGGCCTGAATGCTGGCAACGAAGGCCATTGGATCTCCTCGCTTGCCGCGATCGGTGCCGCGCTCGATCAGTTCCTGGGCTTCGAGCTCGGCGCGATGTTTGTCCCCTACGGGCGGATCTATTCGCTCGACGCGTATCGAGAACTGCTCGACATCCCGCAGTGCGTGGGAGCGAAGCACTCCTCGCTGAGTCGTGAGCTCGAGTGGCAGCGGCTGGCCCTCCGCGATGCCATTCGTCCCGACTTCAAGGTGTTGACCGGGAACGACCTCGGCATCGACATGGTCATGTATGGGTCCGACTATCTGCTCGGATTGTCGACCTTCGCACCCGACGTGTTTGCCCGCCGCGACCAGATGTGGCTCGACGGCGACCCCGGGTTCTATGAGCTCAACGACATGCTTCAATACCTCGGACACTTCACCTTTCGCCCGCCGGTGCCGGGTTACCGCCACAACGCAGCGACCTTCATGGAACTGCGGGGTTGGGCCACCTCCGACAACGTGCCGACCGGCGCGCCCCGCCGCCCGGATACCGATCGCGCCGTGCTGCGCGACATCGGCGAACGATTGGGAGTTCTCTGATGCCCCGATTCACGCAGGTCAAAAAGCTCAGCGATCCCGGCGCTTTCCGAGATCACGTCGCGTCGTTGGGCGTCGAGATTCCGTTCGACGACGAGGTCGATCCGGGGGGTGTGCTCGCCGCGCCGATGACGATCACCGATGGCGCTGCGGGCACGAAGTTCGTTCCGAACCGGTGGTCTGTGCTCCCGATGGAGGGATGGGATGGCGATGCGAATGGCGCGCCGACGGATCTCGTTCGTCGCCGTTGGGACCGGTTCGCCACCAGCGGCGCCGGGCTCGTGTGGGGGGAGGCGACCGCGGTTCGCCACGACGGCAAGGCCAATCCGAATCAGCTCGTGCTCGATGAAACCACGGTTGAGGCGATCGCCGAGCTCCGCTCGACGCTCGATCCTCGCCAGGTCTCGGTTCTCCAGCTCACTCATTCGGGCCGTTACGCCCGACCGACCACGGACGGCCCTGCCCCGCGCACTCTCTACCGTCACCCGCTTCTCGACGCTCGGGTCGGTGCCGACGAGAGCCACCTCTTCTCCGACGACGAGCTCGACGAGCTCGTGGCTCAATTCGTCGACCGCGCCGTTCTCGCCGAACAGGCCGGGTTTGATTTCGTCGACGTGAAAGCCTGCCACGGCTATCTCGGACACGAGTTCCTCACCGCCCACGACCGTCCAGGTCGCTATGGCGGCGATCTCGTTGGTCGGACCCAGTTCGTGCGCTCGATCGTGGAAGGGATCCGGGAGAAAGCGCCCAGCCTCGGGGTTGCGATCCGCCTGTCGATCTTCGATCTCGTCCCCTACGTCGCCGGTGAGGGAGGAGTGGGGGTGCCAGAGGTCGATGGCGACTACCCCTACGCCTTCGGCGGTGACGGATCTGGTCATGGCTACGACCTGCGGGAGACCCATGCACTGCTCGACGTGCTCCACATGCTTGGCGTGGGCTTGGTCTGTGCCACTGCGGGCAGCCCTTACTACGTGCCTCATGTGCAGCGGCCCGCGTTCTTCCCTCCGTCCGATGGGTATCAGCCGCCGGAGGACCCGTTGGTCGGTGTCGCTCGTATCGTCGCGGCAACGGCCGAGGTGACGAACCACCACCCCGAAATGCGCATTGTCGGGGCGGGTCTGTCCTACTTGCAGGAGTGGTTGCCCAACGTGGGCCAGGCAATGATCTCCAGCGGAGCGGCCGACTCAGTCGGACTCGGCCGCATGATTCTCTCGTATCCGCACATGCCCTCCGATGTGCTCGCGGGTCGCGAGCTCGAACGCCGGCTTCTCTGTCGTACTTTCTCGGATTGCACGACTGCCCCGCGAAGCGGCTTGATCTCCGGCTGCTATCCGCTCGACGACTTCTACAACGAACGCGAAGAACGGGTGCAGCTCGCCGCCTTCAAGAAGGAAGCCAAGGCCCGCCTCCGTTAGCCCGACGGTTCGCAACGAATCAGGGGCTACATCCAGGAGTCGTTGGGCAGGCCGAGGTCGGGCCACGGGCCAGAGGCAATGGGTTGACAGTTTCCCCAGCCTTCAGCTCCGCCGACGGGGTCGACGACGCGCACGGTGGTGTCGCGGATCTGGTGGAGTCGGCGCGCCATCTCCGGCGTGCTGCAGTCGGCGATGTGCTCTCCATCGAGGTGGTTCTCGCCCCGCCACTCGCCGTGGTGATGCCCGTCGAAGCCGAAGTAGAGGCCAGCACCGAGCTGGACCCCGGTGTCGCCCATCACTTCGATCGTGAGCGGACGTTCGGACCCGTTGGCCATGCGGCAATCGAGGGTGCCGCCGAGCAGACGTCGATTGTTCGGGTCGAAGCGGAGGTGGGGAATGATGTCGACGATCTGTTCGCTTGATCCGTCGACGTGTTCGACCTGGGCGGTCACCATCTTGCGCCCCTGGTCACCTACGGCGTGCCAGGTGTAGTGGAGATGCAGCGCGTACTGGGAACCGTCGGGCCGTTCCATCAGCACCGGGCACCAGATCATCTGAAAGCCGACGCCGTCGGGGATTCCCGCACCGGGTTGGACATCGGTGGGCGGAGTGCCCACGTCGTAGCGAACCCCCCACGAATGATCGCGAGTACTGACCCAGCGGTCGGGCGTCATCTCGGTGCGCACGCCATCGACCTCGATCCAGCCCGAGCACGTCCCTGTTTGGTGGTAGCGAACGAGATCCGTGGCCGTTCGGTACTGACGACGATGGAATGACCGTTCCTCCTCGAAGGGCGGCACCACCGCCTCGAAGAGCCAATCGAAGGCGATCGGCTGGGTGTCGTTGGCATCGAGTCGAAAACGAATCTGCTGCAGCGGTTCGATGACCTCGTAGTGCAAGGGGCCGATCGTGGTCGTGGTCGGGTCGGGCTCGAGCTGGCGGCTGGCTCGAACCGTGAACTGTTCGACGCCACGGCTCACGGCGCCGTAGCCATCCATCACGTTGCGGTTGGTGTACTTCCCGAGTCCGAACCCGATCTGGAGGCTGCCGTCGCGGGCCATGGCCATCGCGCAGACCTTCTCGGTCCAGGCCGGATCGCTCGAGACGACCTGAGCGAAGGTCTCGGGTATCTGGTGGACGAAGCCCTCGTCCGCAGCGAGAATCGGGCCGACGGGATTCGTCACTTCTGCCACCAAGTGCCGTCGAGCATCTGTTCGAGCACGTGACGGTGAGGGATCACTGAGTCGAGGTCATCAGGCCATTCGGCCTCTCCGAAGTGCACAGACCGCTCAACGACCCGCGTCATGATCATGCCGTGACGAAGCGCCGCATAGACCTCGAACCACTCGAGGTTCTGCACTTGACGTCCCGAGATGGCCTCATAGGTCGCAATGGTTTCGTCGCGGCGGAGAAAGTGGGGCATACCGGGAATCTCGAGGGCGGCAGCGATCTCCTGGAAGAAGGTGTGGAGGAAGATCATCCACGCCAGATCCATCTCCTGGGGTGCGAGGGCGGCCATCTCCCAATCGAACGCCGCGACCGGCGCGAAGCCGTCGTCGGCATACATGATGTTACCGATCCGGCTGTCGCCCCAGCTGATGACCGTAGGGCCCTCGTTGTCCGGCCAGTTCTTGTCGAGCCAATCGAAGGCGCGCTCGATGATGGGGTGCCGGCGATCGCCTCGCGACCAGTCGTAGTAGGTCCGTTGGTTGTTGACATGGCGGGCCAAGGGTGTGGCCCCCGCAGCCGGAGTGTCGAGAAAGCCCACATCGAGGTCGTCGATGGCGATGCCGTGAAGATCGGCAAGGATCCTGATGCTGTCGTCCTGCAATGATCGCTGATCTCCGGCGCTGGCGGCGAGGAGCCAACCGTCCATCAGGTAGGGCGGTATGTCGGCCGGCACCCGTCCGGCGACGCGGTCCATCACGAAGAACGGTGCACCAAGCGGTCCGGAGTCGGCCTCGAACCAGCGGGTGGTGGGCACCGGCACCTGGCTGTTGGCGCCGACCAACTCCATCGCCCGAAACTGCAGCTCGAGGTCGTAGGTGGGAAAGATGGGAACGTCGGCGGCGGCCGGCTCGACTCGGGCAACGAGCTCGTGCTTCTGACGTCCGGTTGCATCTGTCCACTCGGCATCGAAGAGCAGCGTCTCGCTCGACATGCCACTGCCGTCCGGACTGCTGACTTCGCCGATCTCGACCATCGCGTCATCACCGAGACGATCGGTGAGCCAGCCGGTCAATCGAGTCCGGAGTTCGTCGCGATCTCGGCTCGAACGGGTGGGGGAGTCGGTGAGGTCGCTCTCGTCGGGCGTGGCGTCGGACATGGCCGAAAATGTAGCCCGCAGGAGGCGGGCGGACGAAGTGCTCCGGCTGCGTGACCGGGCGCTCTCGCGCCTACCATCAGCGCCCGATGGACTTGCGCTACACAGAGGAAGAAGAGCACTTTCGCGACGAATTGCGGACGTGGCTCTCCGACGTTCTCCCCGACGTGGCCCCGGTACCCGCTGACCACACCGATCTGGTGGCCCGGCGGGCCTACGACACCGACTGGCAGAGGCTGCTTCACGACGCGAGTTACGCGGGGATCCACTGGCCGGCCGAGTTCGGCGGCCGCGGGAGCACGCCGACCGAGCATTTGATCTTTCTCGAGGAGACCGAGCGAGCGGGTGCGCCCTACGTGGGCGTGAACTTCGTGGGCCAGCTCCACGCGGGTCCGACCCTCATTGCCGAAGCGAGTGAGGAACAACGGAGTGCTCACCTCGCGCCGATACTCAGAGGCGATCATGTCTGGTGCCAGGGCTTCTCCGAACCCGGTTCCGGCTCGGACCTCGCGTCGCTCTCGACGCGAGCGATCGACGATGGCGACGACTACGTCGTGACCGGCCAGAAGATCTGGACCTCGTTCGCTCAGGTCGCCGACTACTGCGAGCTTCTCGTCCGCACCGACCCCGACGCCCCCAAGCACAAGGGGATCACCTGGGTGATCATGCCGATGGATCTGCCGGGAATCGAGATTCGGCCGATCGACACCGCCCTCGGCTCGGGGGAATTCGCCGAGATGTTCCTCGACGAGGTCCGCATCCCGAAAGCCAACCGAGTCGGCGACGAGAACGACGGATGGCGCGTCACCAACGTGACATTCTCCTTCGAACGAGGCACCGCATTCATCAGCGAAGTGATCTCGTCGCAACGCCTGCTGGCCGATCTCGCCCAGGTCGCCCGGAAGGTCACTCGCCGTTCCGCAACTGCATGGGACGACATGGGCATCCGTCGCGAACTCGGACAGCTCGATGCCGAACTCGACGCGCTGTGGTCGCTCACCAAGCGCAATGTCAGCCAGGCGCAACGCACCGGAATGGTCGGCCCGGGGGGTTCGGTCTTCAAGCTCGCCTACGCCGATGTTCGCAAGCGGATGGCCGATCTCGCTGAGCAGATACTTGGACGGGCCGGCCTGGCGATCGGCGACACGCTCGATCTCAGCGACCTCGACCACGTCGGTGAGCGGATCTACACCCTCACTCTCACCATTGCGGCCGGCACATCGGAGATCCAACGCAACATCATCGGCGAACGTCTGCTGGGCCTGCCGCGAGGAGATCGCTGAGATGGATTTCGAACTGTCCGACGATCAACAGGCACTCGCTGAGGGCGTTGCCGCTCTCTGTGCCGGGCGCTTCGCGATGGATGCCGTGCGGGCAATGCAAGCCGATGGCCTCGACCGCGGCCGTTGGTCTGAGCTGGCCGAGACGGGCGTCTTCGCTCTGTGTCTCGATGAGGCCGAGGGTGGCGTCGGCCTCGGATGGGCGGAGGCCGCGGTGGTCTTCGAGCAGCTCGGCGCAACGCTGGTGCCCGGCCCGCTGGTGGCGACAACGCTCGCCGCCGGTCTGGTGGAGGGTGCCGCCGACGGCACGGTCGTGGTTGCCACGATCGAGCGGTCGGCCGGGCCGGTCAATGTGGAACACGTCGCGTGGGCAGACCTGGTCGTGATCAGCGACGACAACGGCCTGTGGTCGGCGCCCGCCGCCGATCTCGTCGGTGCTGAGGCCGCTCACCCGCTCGACCCGCTCACTCCTGTTCGCCGGGTCGAGGCTCTGCCACAGGGCGAGCAGATCGCCGATGCTGCCGCTGCCGTCGACTGGCGCCTTCGGGGCGCGTTGCTGACTTCAGCCCTGCAGTTGGGTGTGTCGATCGGAGCGACAGACCTCGCGGTTGCCTACGCCAAGGAGCGCGAACAGTTCGGCCGACCGATCGGAAAATTCCAGGCGGTCAAGCATCGCTGTGCCGACATGGTCACTCGAGTCGAGGTGTTGCGCGCCGCGGTCTATGCCGCGGCGGTGACCCTCGACGGTCGCGGCGTCGACTCGCCACAACGGTCGGTTTCGGTCGCCAAGATTCTGGCCTCGAGTGCGGCGGCCGCCTGTGGGAAGGACTGCATCCAGGTGCATGGCGGCATGGGCTACACCTGGGAGGTCGACGCGCATCTGTTTCTGAAGCGGGCTTGGGTCCTCGATCTCGCGTTCGGTGAGGGCGACGAGCTCGCCGAAGAACTCGCCGCGGATCTCGTGTCGTGAACGCCACACTGGGTTCCATGGCAGGCGACCGGCAACGAGTGATCACCCTCGATATGGAGGGTGTGGTCACCCCCGAGATCTGGATCGCGGTCGCGGAGCGCACCGGGGTCGACGACCTCCGTCGCACCACACGTGATGAGCCGATCTATCAGAAGCTGATGGACTACCGCATCGGAATCCTGAATGAGCACGGCATTTCGCTCTCGCTGATCCAGGACGTCATTGCCGGCTTGGGTGTGCTCAAAGGGGCGCGAGACTTCCTCGACGAGCTGCGAGCAGAGCATCAGGTCGTCCTGTTGTCGGACACGTTCGAGCAATTTGCCGAGCCGTTCATGGAACAGCTCGGCCGCCCACACCTGCTGTGCCATCGCCTTGTGGTGAACGACGATCGGATCGTGGCGTTCGAGCCGCGCGTAGCCGAGCCCAAGACGCGCGCAGTCGAGTGTTACCAGGCGCTCAACTATCACGTCACCGCGATGGGCGACTCCCACAATGACCTCGGCATGTTGCTGTCTGCCGACGCTGCCAGCTTCATTCATCCACCCGACGGATTGCCGGAGATGTACCCCGACCTACCCGTCGCTCGGAGCTACCGTGACGCGCTCGACTGGATCGCGTCCGTCGGCTGACCGGACCTAGCGGAGCACGAACGCGTCGCCGTCCCAGTCGTAGATCAATCCGGGATCGCTGTTCATGTAGGCCTTGTCGGCGCTGACCGATGCATCAGCCGCGCTCGTCATCTCGAACGAGAAGCCGGCATCGGTGAGTGCGACAAAGTCCTCTTGTGTGGGGTTCGGTCCGACCGCTTCGAGCGCGGCGGTGAGGAAGTCGAAAGTGGCGCAGGCTTGGTAGGCCGACGGGAGCGCGTTGAGATCCTCTTCTTCGGGGAAGAAGATGATGGTCTCGTCAAGCTTCTCTTCCATGAGGGCGATGCACTCGGCCATGCCGTTGATGCCCTGTTGACCGAGCGTGCTCGGATCGGCCACAGCCACGCCGATCATCTGCAGCGAAGCAAGGTCGGCGCCGAGACTGTTCAGCGTCCTGACTCCGATGTTGCCGGTGATGAGCGTGATCTTGTCCTGCAGTTGAACGTTGTCGATTGCGTAGGCCGCACCGACGACCGCGTTGCCAAGTCCGATGACATGAGTGGCGCCCTCGCTGTTCCAGATCTCGGCGAAGCGGTCCTGCTCGGCGAGCGAGGCCGTGGGGTCGTCGGAGTAAGAGACCGTTCCGATGGTGGTGACAACGACGTCGACACCCATCTCGGCCAGGATCGTCTCGAGTTCGTCGGCGTTGGCTTCGCCTCCGCCGTCCTCCGCTGCCGTGATCGCGATCTTGGCATCGGCCAGTTCGTCGGCGAGAAGACCGATGCCGCCAGTGAGAGCGGCGAAGCGGTCAGAGAGGACACTGAACAGAAGTCCATTGGACCGGTCGATCTCGTCGCCATCGAGGTCGAGCCCGTTGATGGTGATGGTGTTGCCCAGTTCGGTGAAGCAGGTCATCGCTCCGAAGTTGGCCGGCGTGCGGCTGATGACGGCGAAGACTTCCTCGTCTTCGGTCAGCTTCACGCACGCGGCGTCGAATCCGGTGGTGTCGAGCAGCGGCCACTCGGTGACGACGAGGTCGATCTGGCGTCCGATCACGCCGCCGGCGGCGTTGATCTGGTCAGCCACGGTCTGGTAGCGGGCGACCTGGTCGCCGCTGTTCGAGAACGCGGTCACATCGGGGATCGCCACTCCGAGGCGGATGGTCGTGTCGGTGATGCCGGGAGCCGAGGCGATGAGTTCGACGTCGTCGGGCAGGCTCGTCGTCGCGGGCTGATCCTCCGGAGCTTCATCGTCAGGAGCCGCCGTGGTCGTGGTGGTGGTGGTAGTCGACTCCGCATCCGCGGTCGAGTCATCACCACAGGCGGCGGCGACGAGCGAGAGCGTGAGCAGAACGGCGAGAAGAGCAGAGAGACGGCGCATCTGCATGTTCTAGTCAACGGGTCGGCTGGGTGCGGCATCCGCGCTCACGGTCGACGACCGATCCGGTCGAGCCAGCGATCCTGCAAGGACGCGAGTCCGGTCTGGCCCGTTCCGCCACCGAAGTGTTCGGATGTGGCGAACATGTCGACCCGTGCCTCGGATCGGGCCCAGAGGTGCTCGATCAGACGCGTGTCGAGCGCTTCTGGTTGTCCGGTGGCGCGGGCGAGATCCCAGGCGTGACCGGCGTAATCGGCGGACCGAAACTCCAGAAAGTCCTCGAGCGGGATGACCCCGACCGGATGATCGACCGTCAGTCCCGGTTCGGCACCGGCGAACGCCTCGTCGAGGGCGTCGGCCTCGGTGCCGAAGTCGCGTGGGTCGGTCTCGCTCACCAGCGCTTCGATGGCGTCGTGCAACGACGACCCGTGTAACAACAGTGCAGCGAACGTGTCGCCGTCGATCAGGTGCTGGACGAGGGCGGATACGTCCCATTCTGAACACGGCGTCGGATCGGTCCACTGCTCGTCCCCGACCCCATCGAGTCGCTGTTGGAACTCACGACGGGCGAGCCGAAACGCGGTCAGCTGATCAAGCATGCACTCACTTCTTCTTCCCGCGGAGAGCACGGGTGGAAAGTTCTCGAAAGAACTCGCGGTCGCTCTCGTCGGGCGCCCGCCCGACGCGTGTGACCGTGTCGACGTCGGCTGCCTCGCCCCGCAGTGCCGCCGCCGTGCAATGGCGCCGCTCGCGGATCGAGAACGGATCGAAGTCGAAGTGGCGCATCGCGTTGAGATGGGTGATCTTGTCGACCGCTGCCCGATCGACGGAGGCGAGTTGAGTGGCGAGGCTCTCCGGTGCGTTCGGCCAAGAGCTGTCGCTGTGTGGGAAATCCGACTCCCACAGCACGTTGTCGAGGTTGAAGTGGTCGAGAAGGCCGACCCCCACCGGATCTTCGATGAAACAACACAGCATGTGCTTGCGAAAGACATCGCCGGCGCTGGTCATCCCGTCAGGGAAGGTGTGTTCGGTCCACCCATGGTGACGGCGCTGTACATGGTCGGCTCGCTGCAGCATGTAGGGGATCCACCCGATATCACCCTCGCTCAGCGCGAACTTGAGCTGAGGAAACCGGCTCCAGATATCGGCCCACAGCAGGTCAGTGAGCGTGTACATCGTGCTCACTGGGGAGAGGGTCATCGGTACCGACTGGGGCGCGTCGAGCGAGGTGTTCATGCCCTTCGACGAAGACCCGATGTGGCAGCACAACACGACGCCTTCGTCGCTGCAGGCACCGAAGAGCGGATCCCAGAATCCCGAGTGAATGGACGGCACCCCGAGCGCGGCCGGGTTCTCCGAGAATGTGATGGCGCGGACGCCCTTGGCCGCGAGACGGCGAACTTCGTGGGCGGCGAGTTCGGCATCCCAGAGGGGAACGATGCCGCACGGAATGAACCGCTCCGGATGGGCCCCGCACCACTCATCGACATGCCAGTCGTTGTACGCCTGGATCATGACGAGATTGATCGCCCTATCCGGTCCTTCGCTCAGCACCTGGCCCGCGAACCCGGGCCAGTTGGGGAAGTTCAGGCCGGCGAGCTGGCCTCCGGCCGACATGTCGCGGACCCGCTCGTCGACGTCGTAACACCCGGGTCGCATCTCGGCGTAGGTGCTCGGATTGACATTGAACATCTCCGGGGGTTTGCCAGCCACCGCATTGAGTCCGAGATTGCGACCGAGGGCATCGCCGTACCACCACTGTTGGAACCCGTTGGGGTCGGTGTCGACCCTGGGTGCGAAAGCCCTGTACCGCTCCGGCACATGTTCGGTGAACATGTGCGGTGGCTCGCAGATGTGGTCGTCGACGCTGATGAGGATCAGGTCATCGGCCGCCAGCGAGCTTGGGGTCTCTTCGGAGTTCTCTGCCACCGCGTGACAGTATTCGCGACATGCCCGACAACCCCAGTTCTCTCGCCGCGGCCGCCTTGGACGACCTGATCCTCGCCCTCACTGAGATCCGCGACGGCTACGTGCTCGATGCCGATCGCTGGGTCCAGCCAGTCGAGCAGGCCGAGGCGTTTCGGTACGTTGGCCAGATGCTCTCGGCGATGTCGGAGCTCTACTGGGAGGCGCAGCCGGAGCATCCTCGGTTTGTCTCGATCGTCGACCCCGGCCGGAAACTCCAGGGCGACAATCCCGATGCCATCTACCACTACGCGCGGGTCGACGGCAGTCGGAAGTATCGCGTGAGTGGCCGCCTCAAGGACGAGTGCTACGCGTCGTTCACGTTGCACGCCAAGGCCGACGATGGAGGGATGGCCGGGCCGCTGCGGGGCGACATCAACGATCGTGACCTCACGGTAGATGCCGAGGGGCGCTACTCGCTGACCATCAGCGCCGACGAGTCCGACGCGGCCGGCGGCGACTGGATCGAACTCGAGACCGACACCATTGCCGTGATCGTTCGCAGCTATTTCCAGCTCCCTGTGTCAGCGCAGACCGACAGCGAGGTACATGTCGACATCGACATCGAGTGCATCGACGTCGAAGGACCACCCCCCGGGCTGACCGATGAATTCATCGCCGGCCGCATGGCCGAGGGCATCGCGTTTCTGCGCCAGGTCACGGTCGGACAAGGCACTTTCGGCGGCTCTGGGTCGGGGGTGCCGTTCGCGTCGACCGAACCCAACGTTCTACCGAAGCCGTTCAGCTTCCGTGATTCGGGGCTTCCGGTCCCCGGCGCGGCCGACATCCACTACGCGATGTGTCGGTGGAGCCTCGGCCCGGACGAAGCGCTGGTGATGCGGGGGACGATTCCGCCTGGCCCCTTCGTCAACGTGATGCTGTGGAACTCCCACATGCAGACGCTCGAGTACCGGGGTCGCCAGTGCGCGCTGAATGGCAACCAGATCGTCCTCGAGGACGACGGCACTTTCGAGATCTGGGTGTCGGCGAAAGATCCCGGCCACCCGAACTGGCTGGACACCGACGCGCACGAGCGAGGGTCGGTTTTCTGGCGCTTTCTCCTCCCGGAAGAGGACCCGGAGCAACCGACGAGTGAAGTGGTCACCCTGTGACCATGTCGGCGGCGCTCAGCGTCGAACAGCAGGAGAGCTGGGAGACCAACGGCTATTTCGTCGTGCCGGGCTTCGCTGATCCCGAGGTCCTGCGCTCGATGATCGATCGAATCGTCGATCTCGCCCGTCGGCTCGATGGCGGTGAGGAACGCCCCGACCTTCTGGTGAGTCCTGAAAGCCTTCTCGCCGGAGCCGCCGACCCCGAGGAGCGATTGTCGAAGATCTTCCGCATCATGCGTTCCGAAGACGTGTTTCGTGACTTCGCCACCGACCCGCGCCTGCTCGGCATCCTCGAGGGTCTGATCGGCCCCGACATCGACTGCTTCTTGTCGCAGTTCATCTTCAAGCACCCAACGGCGCTGGGTCAGCCGTGGCACCAGGACGAGTGGTACTTCCGGATGGATCCACCGCGGCAGGTGGGTGTCTGGCTCGCGTGTACCGATGCCACGCCCGACAACGGGCCGCTCTGGGTCGTTCCCGGCTCACACCGTGAGATGGTGCATGAAGACGTCGTCAACGATCCTCGGCCGGGCGCGAATCTCGGCTACGTGGAGATCCAAGGGGCCGACACGACCGACGAACAACAGATCCTGATGACCGCGGGAGATCTGCTGGTCTTCGACTGCCATCTTCGCCATCGCTCCACGGACAATGTCAGCAATGGCATGCGGGCCGCGATGGTGTATCACTACTCACCGGCCGGCACCGTCATCAACCACGAGCTGACCTTCAACCACGATTGGGTCGAGGTTCTGCGAGGCGGAAACGCGGTGGAGGTCGACCCCGAACCCATCCCGATCAACTGGGGCTGAGGAGACGACTCGCATGGATCAAGCCGCAATCGAACGTTTTCAGATGGTGGGTCAGGATCTCCCTCACCTGATCGACGAATGGGTCGAATCGCAGCCCGATCAGCCTCTCCTCGTGTGGGAACCGCGCAACGGTGCCACCCGCTCATGGACGTACCGCGAGTTCCGCGACGACACGCTGCGGATTGCCGCCGGACTCATCGACAGAGGCGTCGGTCTCGGCGATCGTGTGCTCATCCACGCCGACAACTGTCCTGAGATGGTGCTCGCCTGGTACGCATGCGCTCGGATCGGCGCCGTGGGAGTCACGACGAACACTCGGTCGGTCGCGAACGAGGTTGCGTACTTCGCGGCACACACGAAGGCGGTCGGCGCGATCACTCAACCCCAGCACGCCGCGCTCGTGAACGAGGCGGCACCGCAACTCGCGTGGATGGTGGTCACCGACGACGATGGTGGAGAGGAGGCCACCGCGGTCGTGCCCGAAGGGGTCGCCGCGTGGGATTCGCTCTTCGGCGACGCGGCATCGGTGCCCGATCGAGCTGCCGACCCGACGATTCCGGTCGGGGTGATGTTCACCTCCGGCACGACGTCGCTGCCGAAAGCGGTCGTGCACACGCACGCCAACGCGATCTGGACGAGCCGCGTCGGTCCGCGCAACATCGACCTTCGGCCCGGCGACACCTATCTGATCTACCTGCCGTTCTTCCATGTCAACGCGCAGACATGGTCGCTCTGGAGCATCCTCGGTGTGGGCGGCACGATCGTTCTCCAGCCGAAGTTCTCGGCGAGTCGTTTCTGGGAAGTGGTGCAACGCCACTCCGTCACCCACATCTCGCTCATTCCGTTCGTGTTCAAGGCGCTCGCGGGCCAGGCAATGCCCGAACACACCATTCGCGTCGGTGTCTTCGGTCTCGTGATGCCGGTGCTCGAGAAGATGCTCAACCTGCGTGTGCTCCCCGCCTACGGCATGACTGAAACGGTGATCCATGCCATTCACGCGCCGCTCCACCATCCGTTCCCGGAACGCACGATGGGGTGGCCCACCCCGGGCTACGAGGCGATCGTCGTCGATCCCGACACCGAAGCGATTTGTGCAACCGAGGAGACTGGTGAGCTTTGGCTTCGCGGCACCCGCGGTATCCAGTTGTTTCTCGAGTACCTCGACAATGACGAAGCCAACGAGAAGGCGTTCACCGCTGACGGTTGGTTCCGAACGGGCGACATGGTGAAGGTCGACGCCAATGGGCGCTTCTTCTATCAGGAGCGCGACAAAGACCTTCTCAAGGTGGGCGGCGAGAACGTCTCCGCCCGCCAGGTCGAGGAGACGTGCAGAGCCGTGGGCGGCATTGCCGACATAGCGGTCGTGGGCCGAAATCACGAGATGCTCGATCAGGTGCCCGTGGCCTTCGTGATCAAGAGCGGCGACGCTCCCGACGACGAGGCAGCCCACGGTCAGGCGATCATCGATAGGTGCGCGGCCGAGCTCGCCGACTTCAAGGTGCCGCGGGCGGTCCACTTCGTCGACGAGTTCCCGCGTGCCACGCTCGACAAGGTGGCGAAGAACAAGCTCAGAGATCTCGCGGAGACGCTCGCGGCCGGATGACCTCCCGGAGCCTCAGACAGCCGGGAAGTAGCTCAGCGCTCCGACCGTGACCACGAACGCAAGGACGACGACCGCCGCGACGCTGTTGGCGAACGTGTCGCGGGCTCGCACATGGAACGCGATGGCGACGAGGAAGTAGATCACGAGCGCCACGATCGTGAGCGCTCCGACAATCGGTACAAAGAGGCCGATCGTGAGACCGATGGCGCTGTCGATCTTCACGAAGGGCAGAAGCCGACGGATGCGGGGCGGACAGTTGATCGCGTCGAGACTCGTCGTGATCCGCTCGATGGGGCCGATGCACGCGACCGCGTCGCCGACCTGGAAGAGGATCAGGATGATGGCGAGCGCCGGGAGTTCGATGTCCACCCGCGAACCCTAGGAGCTTGGCGGACGCGTCGACGAGGTGGCAGGGTCGCGCCATGACTGGACGCCCTCGCCCCGCGGTGGATGCTCTGCCCGCCTTCCGGCCCGGAAAGGCCGCGGCACAGGCAGAAGCCGAACATGGCATCACGAACGCCATCAAGCTGGCTTCGAACGAGACCCCCTGGAGGCCGGTGCCTTCTGTCGCTGCCGCGATCGATGCAGCCGCGGCCGGGGTGAATCGCTATGCCGACCATCGAGCGACAGAGCTGCGCTCTGTTCTCGCAGACTCTCTGGGTGTGGCCAGTGATCAGGTTGGGGTCAGTTGTGGATCGGTGGGACTTCTCCAACAACTCTGTCTCACCTACGTGGATCCGGGTGACGAGGTTGTGTATCCCTGGCGGTCCTTCGAGGTCTACCCCGTGTTCACGCAGCTCGCGGGCGGTAGCTCTGTCACGGTGCCGCTCGTTGACCATCGATTCGATCTCGATGCCGTGGCGTCCGCCGTGGGACCGAAGACGAAACTCGTGTTTCTCGCCTCGCCCAACAACCCTTCGGGCACGTCGATGAGCGCCGACGATCTCACGCGGTTCGTGGAATCGATCGACTCCGGGACCTTGGTCGTACTCGACGAGGCCTACCGCGAGTTCAACGATCCGGAGTTGGGTGACCCGATCTCCGATGTGCTCCCCAACCACGACAACGTCGTCGTCCTCCGCACGTTCTCGAAGGCGCACGGGCTCGCGGGACTCCGCGTCGGCTACATGGTCGGCGATCCCGCCGTCGTGGCTTCCGTCGACAAGACGCTCCTGCCGTTCTCCGTGAACGCGATCGCCCAGGCCGCCGCCGTTGCCGCGGTGGGTGCGGCTGCGGAGATCGGCGAGCGGGTCGCGTTGCTCGAAGCGGAGCGGGACCGCGTGGTCGAGACGCTCGCGGCCGCCGGCCACGTCTTTCCGAAACCTCAGGCCAACTTCGTCTGGCTGCCGCTGGGTGATCGGTCCGATGCGGTCGGATTGGGTCTGGAGAAGCGCGGCGTGGTCACGCGACTGTTCTCAGGCGAGGGGATCCGTGTGACCATCGGGACTCCGGAGGAGAACGACCGCTTCCTGGCGACGCTCGCCGAACTGATCTGAGAGCTAGCGGGCCCGTAGGTGGGAGGGTATCTCTGCGCCGAGTTCGGCGGCCAGATCAGCGTGGCCACCATCGACGGGAGCGCCGACGGCGTCGAGCGCTCGGTTCATCATCGAGAAGTTGCCGGCGACCATGGCGACCCGGTCGGTTGCCGCCGGTCCGATGGATGCGTCCAAGTCGGCTCGCGCGCCGACGAGCTCGTCGCTGTCGCGGAGGATGACTGCATCGACGAAGGCCATGATCTCCCTGCCAAACGCAACGCCGGTTTCGCCGACGCCGCTGACAATGGGTGCCGGCGTGAGCTCGAGGTCGAATGTGGCGATGCTCGCACGGAGCATCGATGCGTGGCTGATCAGTCAATAGAAACAGTCGTTGAGGGCGGAGGTGCGCGCCGCGGTCAGCTCGATCTGGGGTCGACTCAAACCCTCCCGCTCGATCTGCATGTCGAACATCTGGTCGAGGCTCAGATACAAGACGCCGTGGACATCCCACATGCCGTCGGCTTCGGCGGGCACGGCGCTGAGCGATGACGGCGCGGTGGCTGGTCCGATGGTCGGTGACCATCCTGTGGTGATCGCTGCTCCGTCCGGGCGCTCGCCGGAGGGCTCGCCGTTCTCGGCCTTCGGAAGTGCTCTTGGCTCGCGGCCGAGGCCGAAGGCCGCGATGTCGAGTGCCATCAGGCGACTGATGATGCCCGCGACCTCGACGTAGCTGAATGGATCGAGTCCTTCGAGCTCCCATCGTGCGACATCAGTACCGCGGATCGATGCAGCGTCAGCCGCGATTCGTCTTGTCGCTTCCTCCACTGGCTCGGGCAGGAGCCCGGAGAGTTCCTCACCGGCCGCGGCTCGGCGGGCATCGGCCGCGATCGCCAATCGTTCGCCCCCGTTCCACCAGGTGCCGGGATTCGCGAGTCGGCTCCACTCCCGATCGACCAGCATGTCGAAGGCCTCGAGCGGAGGTGGGCTGAGGTCTACAGCAGCGTCGTCCGCCGTGGGCCCGTCGATGTCGTCGAGCGACGGATCGTCGGTCGTCGCACGCTTCTTACGGCTGAAGAGACCCATCCCGCCATCCTTCCACCTGGGGCACCGACCCGTGCGGCTCTACGGGCGTCGGCAGGTGTTGGTACAGAGTCCGAGGCCATCGATCTCGGTCTGCAGGACAACTCCGTCAGTCAACCACTCGGGTGGGTTGCGTGCGGCTCCGACCCCGCCAGGGGTTCCCGTGGCGATCAGATCGCCGGGTTCGAGCGTGATGATCGTGCTCAGGTCTTGGATGATGTCGACAGCGTTGAAGACGAGTGCCGAAGTGGTGCTCTGCTGCTTGACGACCCCGTCGACGGAGCACGAGATGGCAAGGCCGGAGCCATCGCCGACGACGTCGGCCGTCACGAGATCTGGACCGACCGGCGTGGTGCCTTCAAACGTCTTGCCGGCGAGAAACTGAGTCGTGCGTCTCTGGTAGTCGCGCACCGACACGTCGTTGAAGACGGTGAACCCGGCGATTGCGGCCATTGCCTCGGAGGCCGACGCGTGGCGGATCTCCTGGCCGATCACCACCGCGAGCTCGGCCTCCCAATCGACGTGTGTCGACACATCGGCGGCGGGGAGTTGGATGTCGTCGGTCGCGCCGATGAGTGCGTGGCGAAACTTCGCGAAGTAGGTGGGCGCAGGTGGGACCTCTCGACCCATCTCCTCGATGTGATCTCGGTAGTTGACGCCGACACACACGATCTTGCCGGGATGGGTGACAAGGGGTGCTCGCCTGGCGGCCGCGGCCGGGATCGAGGCGCCATCCCCGTCGCCACTGCTTCCTTGCCTCAAGAGCGCGCCGACGTCGACGGCGTCGAGGAGGACGAACTCGTCGCCTTCTACGCGGGCCGCCCTCGTGGTGCCTTCGTGGCGGATGGTGGTGAGACGCATGGGCCGAGGCTAACGCCCGGTGTAGTCGAGGTCGGACGCCTCGACGTGGCGATGGTCGGGTTCGGGCTCGTCGACGAATCGGCGAGCGGCGATCGTGGCGTGGCCCTCCATGATGGCCCGGCAGACCCTATGCATTCCGTCCATCACGCGGCCGTCGGCACCGAGAAGTATCGGATAGGCGAGGTCAGCATCGCGTATGAGTTGGGCGTGCTCGATCACGGCTCGCACGGTTGCCGGGAAGTCGCCGGCCTGAAACCAATAGACCGTGTCGACCTCTGCGATCGTCTCGAGTGGGACCTGTTCGACCGGTAGGTCGGCGCTCAGCTCGATCAGCCGGTAGACGTCCCAGGCCTTGCGGCCGGGGTGGTCGGGCATGAAGTGGTATTGCTGGCGAAGGTGGCTCAGCGGGTCCGACACGTCAGCGGGTGACGAAGCTGATCGACTCGTGGAGAAGTGTCGTCCACTGCCGCTCGTCGAACGCCTCGACCAAGACCCATTCCTTGAAGACTTTTCCCGCGGGAGCGAAGGGCGCCCCTTCGCCGCTCTCGATCAGCGCGGCAACCCGTTCCCGGGGGAGCTTCACCACGATGCCGTCGCCCTTGTGGTGGGGCATGCCGACGAATTCGCCGGCGCTGCGGACACATGGGCCGCCCATGATCGTGCCCTCGTCCAACTTTCCGTCGGCGAGAAGAGGCGCCGCGCAGTCCCAGAACTCTTCGCTCATGGAAGAGACCGTAGGTCAACCAGGGTCGACGATCTCGCGAGATCCGCCTCGAGCCCATCGGGCCAGCAACAGTGACATCGACGAGTAGAGAAGGAAGCCCATGGCCATGGGGGTGACGGTCTCGCCGATCATGCGATCGAAGACGACGGCGAGAAGCGACGCGACGCCGATCGTCAGCACGCCGTTCAATGCGCTGGCGGTGCCGGCGATGCGGGCCATGGGGGTCATGGCGAGGGCGACGAACGCAGGTGTCGACACGGTTGTCGATGATGCGAACACGCTGACGAAGGCCATCCACAAGAGGAACGGGGGCCGGCCGTCGGTGAGAAGACACGTCAGTGCGAAGGTTGCGGCCGTGAGCACCATGACCTTCGTGGCGAGCGCCCCGATTGCGTCAGCTCCGAAACGGCTGATGTACCGGCTGCTCACCCACACCGTGACGCCGATACAAGCGGCGGTGACGAAGAAGACCAAGGCGAACCAGTCGCCGAACCCATAAATCTCGTCGACGATGGGCTGCCCGCTCCCGAGGTAGATGAAGAACGCGCCCGAACCCGTCGTGATGGCCGCGGAGTAGCCGATCGTCGCCCGGGTACGGAAGAAGACCGAAGCGCCCCGACGAATGCTCCCGAGGTCGAGCGGGCGAACGTTTTCCGGAGCCAGGGTTTCGCCGAAGCGAAGAGTCCAGGCGATGCCGAGCAGGGCCAGTGGAACGGCCGCAGCGAAGACGAGGCGCCAGTCGTCGGCCAGGAGTATGAGCTCGCCGACGGAGGGCGCGACGGCTGGTCCGATGAGGAAGATCGCCATGGTGAGCGATGTGATGCGTGCCAGATGGTCGCCGCTGTAGAGATCGCGCGCGATCGAGTTGCGCAGCACGCTGGGCGCGGCGGCTCCGAGTCCCCAGATGAAGCGGGCGATGAGGAGCGTGTTCATGGTCTCGGAGAGCCCCGAGCCCGCCGCTCCGATCCCGTAGAGGGTCAACCCCCCGAGCAACGCGGCCCGCCGGCCGATCCGGTCAGAGGACAGTCCCCACACCAGTTGGCCCGCCGCCATTCCGAGGAAATAGGCCGTGACGATGAGCGAGACCTCACCGGAGCCGTCGCGAAGATCGAACTCGTTGCGAAGCTCTTCGAACGCGGGAAGTGACGAATCGATTCCAAACGCCAGAATGACGCTCAGGAATGCGAGAAAGGCAACGACCGAACGGTCGCTGCGAGCCGTGGTGTGGTCGCGGTTCAGCAGTCGGCCTGAAGGCGCTTCGACAACTCGGCGACCCGGCGGCGCAGAGAGTCCTGCTCGGCGCCGAACTCTTCGAGGGCACCGAGGATGTCAGCCTCGAATGCGCCCCAGCCGAATTGCAGCGCGGTGGTGATCGCCACCTCGGCGAGGAGTTCCTCGTCTTCGCGGGGGCGACCGGTTTTCTCCGACTGGCCGGCGACGATGCGGTGGATCAGGTCACGCACTGGGTTGTCGGCGTCGTCGACCTCGAGTTTGGCGAAGGTGCGGTAGCTCGTGGCGTCGTCGGTCGTGTTGACCGGCAGCATGCCGCCGTCGTCCCACCGCTCCGCCATGGTGGCGGTCGCCTCGGCAACGGCCTCGGCGAAGACGTTGTCTTTCGTTCCGAAGTAGTGATGGATCAGGCCGTAGTTGACCCCGGCGTGCTGGGCGAGTTCGCGCCCGCTCACCTGACGCGGCGACCGCATACCCATGAGCGTCTTGGCCGAGTCGATGAGTGCTCGACGGACGGCCTCTGGACCCCGTGTGCGGTTGCCGACATCGGCCATGTCAGCGTCGAATCTGGCTCACGTCGCGGACGGCGCCGCGGTCGGCCGAAGTGGTCATCGCCGCGTAGGCCTGCAGCGCGGCCGACACATGGCGATCACGGGGCCCTGGCTGCCAGGCGTCGGCCTTGGCATCCATGGCCGCTCGCCGAGCGGCAAGCTCCTCGTCCGAGATCCGAAGCGAGATCGTGCGGTTGGGGATGTCGATGTCGATCATGTCGCCCTCTTCGATCAACGCGATCGCACCGCCTTCGGCGGCCTCGGGCGACACGTGGCCGATCGAGAGTCCGGAGGTGCCGCCGGAGAAGCGACCATCGGTGAGAAGCGCACACGCCTTGCCGAGGCCGCGGCTCTTTATGTAGGAGGTGGGGTAGAGCATCTCCTGCATTCCCGGGCCGCCTCGGGGTCCTTCATAGGTGATCACGACGACATCGCCCTCTTGGATGCCGTTGTCGTCGAGGATTCCCTCACACGCGGTGTCCTGGCTCTCGAACACGCGGGCCGGGCCGCTGAATGTGTGGATCGACTCGTCGACGCCGGCGGTCTTCACGATGCAGCCCTTCTCGGCGATGTTGCCGTAGAGCACCGCCAGACCGCCTTCTGCGCTGTAGGGCTCGGCCACGGTGCGGATGCAGCCATCGGCTCGATCGGTGTCGAGGTCAGGCCAGCGTTCGGCCTGGCTGAAGGCTGTCTGCGTCGGGATGCCGGCGGGGCCGGCCTTGAAGAACTCGACGACCTCTTCGGAGGGATCGCGCATGACGTCCCACTGGTCGAGCGCCGCGGCGAGCGACTTGCTGTGCACGGTGGGCAGGCTGGTGTCGAGGAGTCCGCCGCGGTCGAGTTCGCCGAGGATGCCCATGATGCCGCCCGCTCGGTGCACGTCTTCCACGTGGTATTTGTCGGTGCTGGGTGCGACCTTGCAGATGTTGGGCGATCGGCGGCTCAGCCGATCGATGTCGGCCATCGTGAAGTCGACGCCACCTTCTTCGGCCGCGGCGAGAATGTGGAGCACGGTGTTGGTGGAGCCACCCATGGCGATGTCGAGTGTCATAGCGTTCTCGAACGCCGCCTTCGTGCAGATCGATCGAGGGAGAACCGAGTCGTCGTCCTTCTCATAGAAGCGGCGGGCGATGTCGACGATGCGACGCCCGGCTTCGAGGAAGAGCCGCTCGCGGTCAGCGTGGGTGGCGAGCGTCGTGCCGTTGCCCGGGAGCGAAAGACCGAGTGCCTCAGTGAGGCAGTTCATCGAGTTGGCGGTGAACATGCCCGAACAGGAGCCACAGGTCGGACACGCCGAGCGTTCGATCTGGAGGAGATCTTCGTCACTGACGGAGGTGTCGCCGGCGCTGATCATCGGGTTGATGAGATCGAGCTTGACGCTCACCCCGGCGAGCTTGGTCTTGCCTGCTTCCATAGGCCCACCGCTCACGAAGATCGTGGGGATGTTGAGCCGCATGGCGGCGTTGAGCATGCCGGGAGTGATCTTGTCGCAGTTGGAGATGCAGACGAGGGCGTCGGCGCAGTGGGCGTTGACCATGTATTCGACGGAGTCGGAGATGAGGTCTCGGCTCGGGAGGCTGTAGAGCATGCCGTCGTGGCCCATCGCGATGCCGTCGTCGACGGCGATCGTGTTGAACTCCTTGGCCACGCCGCCCGCTTCCTCGATCTCTCGAGCGACGAGCTGACCGAGGTCCTTCAGATGCACGTGGCCGGGCACGAACTGCGTGAACGAGTTCGAGATCGCGATGATCGGCTTCTCGAAGTCTTCGTCGCCCATGCCGGTGGCCCGCCAGAGGGCGCGGGCGCCGGCCATGTTGCGGCCGTGGGTGGTCGTGCGGGAGCGGTACTCGGGCATGAACTCAGCCTACGGCTGAGTTAGCCACCTGGCCCAGTCTTTCTCGGGCGTGTCGTCAGCTACCGTGGCGCCATGCTTCTCGCTGACATCGGTGACACGCCGTACAACATCATCCTCTTCCTCCACATCCTCACGATGTTCGCCGCCTTTGCGCCCATGTTCGTTCATCCGTTGATCGATCGACAGACCGTCGGCGATCCATCGGTGCGCCAGTCGATCTTCGCCGGCATTGCCGCCCGGTCGATGAAGATCTACGGATCGATGCTGATCGTCGGTGGCCTGCTCGGCTTCGGCGTGGCCGGGATGTCCGGCAAGAGCGAGGTCACCGACGAGTTGTTCATTTCAGTCAGCGACAGTTGGGTCTGGCCTGCTGTGGTCATCTGGCTTGCGATGAACGGCGTGCTCCACGGGATGATCATCCCCGGCGAGAAGGCCATAGCGGCCGGCGACGACGCCACGGGCAAGAAGGCCGAGATCGGCGGCATGCTCATCACGGTGATGTTCCTCGTCACGCTCTACCTCATGGTGTTTAAGCCCGGCGCCTGACCTTCGGGGTCATAGGGTGACGAGGTGCAGGCTCCGCTTCGGCTTCTTCGTGTCGTCCGGATGGGCACAGCCCCTGGGCTGCTCGTGTCGACGGCGGTGTCGACGGCGGTCTTCATCGCCACGCCGATCTCGCTGTCATCGATCGCCGACCGCTTCGGAGTGGGTGCCGGCACGGCAGGGATCTTCTCGGCCGCGCAGCTCGGGTTCTTCGTCATCGCTTCATGGGCGGCCGGACGGTTCATGGTGCCCAGCACCCGAGCCTTTCGATTGGCGTTGGTGGCGCTCGCCGCGGCGAACTTCGCCAGTGTGCTCACCGACGTCTTCGCCCTGTTCGTCGTCATTCGCGGGCTGTCGGGGATCTCGCTTGGCGTCCTGACGTGGCTGGCCTGGTCGCAGGTCTTCGGTGATGAGCAACGCCAGGGCGACATTGCCGTGGTGGGTCCGTTGGCCGGCGTGGTCGTGTCGCCGCTCTTCGGTCTTCTGCTCGAGGCCGGCGATGATCGTTGGGTTTTCGCGGTGCTGGGTCTGGCCGCCCTCGTGCCGCTGTTCTTCGCACCCGACTTCGGCCGGGCCGAGGCGGAAGAGAAGAAGCCCCGGACGGCCGCGGTCCCCCAGGCGTTGGTGCTGATCGGAAGCCTTACCCTCCTCACCCTTGGTGGGTCTGCTGTCTTCGTCTTCGGCGGCCTGATTCTCATCGACGACGTGGGCGTGAGTCCCGGAACGCTCTCGCTGATGTATTCGGCCAACGCCTTGGCCAGCGTGCCGTCATCGAGGTGGCGGGGCCGGCGCCCGCTCGTCGGCTTGTGGCTCGTGGTCACCGCGATTTGCGCGGTGACCCTCCCGCAGATCACCGAACCGTGGATGGCCTGGCCGGTGCTGACCATCTGGGGGTTCTCGTTCTGGGCGGGTGTGCCCGGGCTCTACACCTTGCTCGCCGAGCGTTCTGCGCATCCGGCCGAGCGGGCCGGCGATGCCCAGGCCGCGATGGCCGCAGGCCGAGCGATGGGGCCCCTGCTCGGCGGAGCCTTGGTTTCCGCCTGGTCGTTCGGGGTACTCGGAGTGGTGGGCGCCGCGCTCATGGCCACCGGGGGTGTCCTCGCCCTCGCAGTCGAGCGTCGGCCGAGGAAGAAGTAGCGTCGGCCCATGGCCGGCGATCCTGTGCTCCTCGATGTCGACGGCGTCGAGGCTCGGGTCACGAGCCCCGACAAGGTCTTCTTTCCGAAGCGGGGTGAGACGAAGCTCGATCTCGTCAACTATTACCTCGCGGTGGCGGAGCCGTTCATGAGGGTCGTCGGCGGTCGCCCACTGTTGATGGAGCGCTATCCCGATGGGGCGCGGGGCAAATCGTTTTTCCAGAAGCGAGTGCCGAAAGGAGCGCCGGACTGGCTGCGGACGACCGTGGTCAGCACCCCCAACGGCACCACGTCCAACGCGCTGATCGCCCACGACATGGCCCACATCGTGTGGGCCGTCAACATGGGATGTCTCGGGTTCCACGTGTGGCCCTATCGAGCGGCCGATCCATCCCATGCCGACGAGCTGCGCATCGATCTCGACCCGCAGCCAGGCACGAACTTCGACGACGTGCGCGCCGCTGCGATGAATGTGAAGGCGCTGCTCGATGAACTCGGCATCGCCGCCTGGCCGAAGACGAGCGGTTCGAAGGGCATCCACATCTACGTGCGCCTTCAGCCGAAATGGGACAGCTACCAGGTCCGCTACGCCGCGGTGGCGCTGGCTCGGGAGCTGCAACGCCGACATCCGGAGACGCTCACCTGCGAGTGGTGGAAGGAAGAGCGAGGCGAGCGCGTCTTTGTCGACTTCAACCAGAACGCTCCCCACAAGACTGTCTTCGGCACATGGTCGGTTCGCCCTCGGGTCGGCGGCCAGGTGTCGACCCCGATCACCTGGGACGAGGTTGCCGATGTGCAGCCCGAGGAGCTCACGCTCGCCACTGTTCCCGCCCGACTGGCTGAGCGGGGCGACGCGTGGACCGGCTTGGATGACGACCTGCAGTCGATCGAGCCGTTGCTCGAGTGGCACGATCGTGACTGGTCGAACGGTCTCATGGACGCGCCCTGGCCGCCCGTCTACCCGAAGCAGCCCAACGAGCCGCCCCGCGTCAGTCCGAGCCGAGCAAAGCGCGAAGACGGCACAGTCAGCTGACGTCGCTGGCGAGCAATGCGGCACCGAGCGCGGCCGCGTCCGATCCGAGTTCGGCCAGGACGACTTCGGGAGCCGGGCGATGGGCGGCGCCGAGCATGAGCTCTCCCAGCCAGTAGTCGACCCCGGCGCGAAGGGGCTCGCCGATGTCGGCGAGACCGCCGCCGATCACCACCCGGCTCGGATCGAGAATCATCAGGAGGTTGGTGATGCCGCGAGCGACCTCGCGACAGAACTCGTCGAAGATCGCCATGGCATCTCCGTCGCCGCTGCGCAGCAACTCGACGACGTGATGGCTCGACAGTCGGTCGATGCTGTCGACCCGATCGACGCCGGCCGGGAATCGGCCGGCAGCCGCGGCCTCGCGACCGAGTCGACCCAGCGCGTTGCCTGAGGCGAAGTACTCCCACGGCCCCTGCTGGCCGGTGATGTGGGCGGGGCCGCTGGCGTCGACCACCATGTGGCCGACCTCGCCGGCGAATCCGTGGGCACCGACGACGAGTTGTCCGTTGACGACGAATCCGGCGCCGATGCCGGTGCCGAGCGCGACGTAGGCGAAGTCGCTCGCGCCGCGCCCGGCGCCCAGCTGAGACTCGGCCCAGGTGCCCGCGGTGGCGTCGTTGGCTCCGACGACGGGGAGTCCGGTCACCGCGGAAAGGGAGTCGACCACCGGAAATTCGACGAGGTCAGGGAGGTTGGGGGAGAAGCGGACCATGCCGTCGCGGCTCACGAGTCCGGCGATGCCGAGGCCGATCGCGGTTGGTTGGTGCCCCTCGGAGAGTTCGTCGACCATGGTGGCGAGGGTGGCCACGAGGGCTTCCCCGGTGCCGGCGCTCGACTGTTTTGCTCGAGCGACCATTGCGCCAGTCTCCGGGTCGACCAGAAGGCCCAAGGCCTTGGTTCCGCCGACGTCGAGTCCGATGATCACGGCACGACGGTAGTGGCTGTTGGCCTGGCTGCCATGAGGAGAAGAATCTTGACAGAAAGCTTTCTATAAAGGCATAGTGGACGGGATGGCCGACCTCACCACCATGACCCTGCTTCTCGGGCGTCTGTCGCGGCTGAACGAAGCCGTCGTGACTGAGGTGTGCGCCGACCACTCTTCGACCCCCGCCGAGCTTCGGGTGATGGCGCTCTTGGCCCACCGGGCTGACCGGTCGGCGAGCCCGTCCGACATCGCGTCGTTCGTCGTGCAAACCAGCGGCGGGCTCACCGCGACGCTGCGGCGTCTCGAAACTGACGGCCACATCGAACGTTCAGCCGACCCGGCGGATGGCCGCGGCAAGCTCGTGACGCTCACTGAATCGGGCGCCACGTTCCATGAGCGGCTCGTCGCCGCGGTCGTCGACCGGGTTCGTCTGGCCTTCTTGGGACTCGACCTCGACCGGGTGGACAGCGTCATCCGTGAGCTCGTCGAAGGATTCGAAAGGGTCGAAGGCTCTCCGTCGAGCGCCGGCTTCGTCGCCGGTGTACCAACCACTCCCACTACGAGGTGATCAGCGTGACCACAACCGAACCTGCATCGACATTGGGGCTCGCCCCGCTCAGCGGACTGCTGGGATCTGAGGTCTCCGCGTCGCTCGACGAGATCCTCGCCGACTCCGCGAAACAAGCGGCGCTCGCCGCCGCACTTCCCGAACACGGCGTTCTCGTGATGCGAGCCGCGGCGCCCACCCCGGCCCAGCAGATTGCGCTGGCCGAGGTGTTCGGCGAACCGGAGCCCCCGCAGCCGCAGAACCCTCGCCATCCCGATCACGACCTCGTGTGCGTGTTCGACAGTGAGGGTGGCTACAAGGCCGACAAGTGGCATGCCGATGAGACGTTCACCGACAATCCCGTCAGCGGTGCCGTGCTGTCGATGCAGATCAAGCCTCCGGCCGGGGGCGACACGCTGTGGACCAACACCGAGGCGGCCTACGACGCGCTGTCCAATGGCATGAAGACATTGCTCGACAACCGGCGGGCCCGCCATGAGATCAACGAGGCGGTCGCGGCCGTCCATCCCGTCATCCGCACGCACCCCGTGACGGGCCGCAAGTCGATCTACGTCAACGACATCTTCACGCGAGGAATCGTCAATCTCCCGCCCGACGAGAGCGATGCCATCCTTCCGTTCCTCAAGCGCCATGTGCAGCGACCGGAGTTCACCTACCGCCACCGATGGGCCGAGGGCGACGTCGTGATCTGGGACAACCGTCGCACTCAGCACTACGCGCTCAACGACTTCGAGGGTCGCCGTGTCGTTCACCGGGTCGGCTTCTTCGCCGAACCCTTCGAGAACTGAGTAGCGCTTCATGCAGCACGGACCCGAGAACCCTTTCCTCGCCGCGTCGTCCTATGGCGTTGCCCACGGCCGCAGCGATCAGCAGGACAACGTGCCGTGGCGCGGGCCCGAAGGCCCCACCGAGGCGCTCGACGAGGCGGCCGACCTTCAATACGCGTGGCTCGGACCCTGTCACTTCGGCGGGCTGATCTCCGGTCCTTACGCCGACGGGAAGCGCACGATCTGGAGCAACGGCAAACAAAACATCGCAAAGCTCGACTACGACACGCTGGAGGTCATCGCCAACCACGAGATCGTCGGCGGCGGTGGGCTGAGTCCGCAGTCTGAGCTCGAAGCGAACCTCGTCGGACTCGACGAGAAGGAGGGCTGGGAGGCGATCGAGCACGCCATCGAGCTGTCGATGAAGTACATGACCGGTCTCGACGGCGTCTACGCGCTGCTCGACTGCGACCACACGCTCTTCCTTGGCCGCAAAGACCATGCCGTTGCCTACGTCGAGACCGATCCGACCGATCGGGCCTCGGAGATCGTCGAGCGCGATCGGTGGTACAAGCCGGACCACATCACCGGAGCGTTCGTCGGCATGAACATCACGTTCGACGGTCGTCTTGTCATGTCGACCGACCGTGGTTGGGTCGTCGTGCTCGCTCGAGACTTCAGCGAATACCACGCGATGCAGGTCGCGGGAGGGGCCGAAGTGGCGGAGGCGTACTGCGCCGAGAAAGAGGAGGCCGGCCGAGTCGGCTACGGCTGGATGCGCACGAGTATGTGTGTCGACGAGGACAACGCCATCTACTGCTCGTCCAACGATCACCATCACAAGCTTCGATGGACGGGTGAGGAGCTGACCGACGACGAAGCGCACGGTTGCTGGACGATTCCCTACCGCAACGGCGGGGGCACCGGTTCGGGCACAACGCCGTCACTCATGGGCTTCGGTCCCGATGAAGACAAGTTCGTCGTGTTCGGCGACGGCGATTCCGTGGTCAACATCACGATCGCGTGGCGCGACGACATCCCGCCCGCGTGGGAGCAGCTTCCCGACGCACCCCACCGGCGCATCGCCGGCATCGGTCCGGCGAACATGGGCAATCCCGAACTGACCGAGATCCAGACGGAGCAGTCGATCACGGTGTCGGGCTACGGAGCGATGACCGTCAACAACGAGCCGGCGACGATTCCCGAGGGCTTTCCCGGCCAGGGCGTACGCATGCTCTGCTTCATGCTCGGTCACAAGCCCGAGTTCACTCCGCACGGCATGCACAAATACGCATGGGACCCGGTTGCCCAGAAGTTCAGGCAGGCGTGGGTGAACCTCGAGATCTCGTCGCCCAACTCGGTGCCGTTCGTGGCCGAGGAGAGCGGCGTCGTCTACACCTGCGGTGCTCGCGACGGGAAGTGGACGATCGAAGCAGCCGATTGGGAGACCGGAGAGACCGCGTTTCACTACGTGCTCGGCGGGTCGAAGTTCAACACCATCGGCGCCGGTGTCACGGTCGACGACGACGGCCACCTGCTGTTCGGCTCGATGTATGGCAAGACCCGAATCAAGCGCGGACCAGGCGCTCGCTAGCAACCTCGGCAGTCCCGAACTCCACCCAAAGATGCAGCGGGGGTCAGACTCCCGCTGCAAGTGGGCGATCTCCGGCGGCGACCTAACTTCTGGGCGCGAGGTGGAAGATCACCCTGGTGCCGCCCGGGAGTTCTTCGCGGGAACGCACGTCGAAACGATCGTTGATCTGGGCCTCGATCGTGTCGAGTGTGTAGGCGTCGTGCGTGCCGGCTCGTTTGTGGCGGAGCAGCGTCTTGACCATCTGATCGTTCTCGGTCGGGATCTCGAGCACCACCTCGCTGTCGAGCGAGACGAAGTTGTCGAGAATCGCTGAGGTGGGCACGTTGTGGGTGAGCGCAAGATGGTGGATCACGGCGAGAGCGAGCACGAGATCAGGCTGGGAGCGAGAGGGGAGAGGCGGCCGCTCCGTGCCGTTCCACCCGATGCCGGGAGAGGGGTCGGCGAAGTTCATGTACATGGGCACGATGCCCGTGGTCCCGTCGGCTCGAAGCTCTCGGTAGAGCCGGTCGACAACGAGGTCGTCGGCGTCCATGGCGAGAACGGTGTCACTGTGCTCGGCGGTGATGCGGCTGAACATGCCGTCGTTGGCCCCGACGTCCCACACCTGACTGCGATGCGATTGGCTCGCCACGGTGCGGACGAAATCGCCTTTGAGCAGCAATTCCTTTGACTGGTAGTGACCACGTTCGGAGTAGTCGCCCCACGTCGACTCGGAGCGGTCCCACTCGAGCCCATCGACGAGCTTGATCAACCGGTCGATCGTCGCGATGTAGATCTCCTTCTTGTAGCCCGCCTTCTTCATGTCGCTCACGGTGTCGGCCGAACCGCCCTTGAAGCGGGTATCGGCCTTCGCGTGGAGCCACACGTGGCTGAACACGCCCTTGCTCGCGGTTCGACGGCCCTGGAGCACCCGACGCGCTTGTTCAGGAGTGATGCCGTCGACGGCGCCCCGCATCCAGGGCTGGTGAGGGAGATCCTTGTAAGCGGTGAACATCAGGGGGAAGAGGAACATCTGGCAGAACTGCCGGTAGCCCCACCAGGCCTCGCCCTTGCGGTAGGGCTCGAATGACGGCACGTCGATGAACACGGGCCGGGCCCCGATGAACTGCACGTTGTAGGCCGTGGCGTCTTTGGTGGTGATGTCGTCGTCGATTGCCGCCCGCACCAGGCGCAGCGTGAGCAGCGCCGCGTCCTGCAGCATTGAGAACGACCACTCATGGGGATACGTGACGACCGGGACCCGCTCGTGTTCGAGCACGCCAGCCCAGTCGCGCCCGTCCGGGCTCGCTCCCTCGACCTGCTGGGTGCTGACGATGCGACCATCGGCCAGGGCGTTCTTGAAGAACGTCGCGTTCGCCGTCTTCTGCCAGTCGGCGGCCGCGGTCTCGTCGAGCCCACGCAGGATTCGGTCGCCGTCGCGCCACACCCGCGACGAGGGATCCCGGAAGGACCCTGCGTCGTACTCCGGGTCGTGTGAAGGACCCGCGTCGGTCACTGTGTTGGTTCGTCGACGACTTCGGCTGCGTCGGTCGTCGCCGAGTCTTCGTCGTCGGCGAGTTCTTCTGCGCGCTTCTTGAAGCGCATCTTCGACATCATCGTCTTGGCCGCAACACCGGCACCGGCCGCGCCCGCGGCCACCATGCTCACGATCATGCCGCCGGAGGCTGGGTCCAGATAGCCGTTGATCATCGTTCGAGCCCCCGTCTTGACTGCCGGGACCTTACCAACTCATCGTGCGTCTTGAGCGGCCGACGCCTCGGCGATGACCTCGGTGAACGCGGCGATGGCGCTGTCGATCGCGGCCGCGTCGACCCCTAGGTGGGTGACGAGACGGCCGCTGGTGCTGGTGCCGGCCTGCGACGACAGGAGCGTGGAGACGCCCCGGTCGCGGAGCCTCCGCCCGAGGTCGGCAGGCGGGTTGTCGATGGTGAGAAACACCATGTTGGTGTTCTGCGCGTCGATCGACACGCCGGGTAGGGCTCCGAGACCATCGGCGAGGCGGGCCGCGTGAGCGTGGTCGTCGGCGAGTCGTTCGATGTGGTGGTCCAGCGCATGGAGGC
>Ga0315336_1000602_pt1 | contig 92815 bp, 91 predicted proteins | sample ASW5metaG_FD_204512 | JGI IMG/M metagenome (GOLD analysis project Ga0315336, IMG submission 204512) | Ammonia-oxidizing marine archaeal communities from Monterey Bay, California, United States - ASW #5 | ecosystem: Environmental > Aquatic > Marine > Intertidal zone | place: USA: California...
TATTCCACGACCTTGGCGACGACGCCGGCGCCAACGGTTCGACCACCTTCGCGGATGGCAAAGCGCAGACCTTCGTCCATGGCGATCGGCACGATCAGCTCAACATCCATGCTTACGTTGTCACCCGGCATCACCATCTCCGTGCCCTCAGGCAAATCAACCTGGCCCGTAACATCGGTGGTGCGGAAGTAGAATTGCGGCCGGTATTTGGTGAAGAACGGGGTGTGACGGCCGCCTTCCTCCTTGTTCAGGATATAGGCCTCGGCCTTGAACTTGGTATGGGGCGTGATCGACCCCGGAGCCGCCAGAACCTGGCCGCGCTCAACCTCTTCACGCTTGGTGCCGCGCAACAGAACCCCGACGTTGTCCCCCGCTTCGCCCTGGTCCAACAGCTTGCGGAACATTTCGACGCCCGTGCAGGTGGTCTTCATGGTTTCCTTCAGGCCGACGACTTCGATTTCATCGCCGACGTTGACAATGCCGCGTTCCACACGGCCGGTGACAACCGTGCCACGACCGGAAATCGAGAACACGTCCTCGATCGGCATCAGGAACGGCAAATCCTTTGGCCGCTCTGGCTGCGGGATATACGCATCCACCTCTTCAACCAGCTTCAAGATGGAATTCTTGCCGATCTCGTCGTCACGGCCTTCCAGGGCCGCCAGCGCAGAACCGCGGACGATGGGAATGTCGTCACCGGGAAATTCGTACGTGGTCAATAGCTCACGCATTTCCAGTTCAACCAAATCCAGTAGTTCTTCGTCATCCACCTGGTCGACTTTGTTCATGTAGACGACTATGGCCGGCACCCCGACTTGGCGCGCCAACAGAATGTGCTCCCGGGTTTGCGGCATGGGCCCATCAGCAGCCGACACCACCAGGATCGCGCCATCCATCTGGGCCGCGCCGGTGATCATGTTCTTCACGTAATCTGCATGGCCCGGGCAATCCACATGGGCGTAGTGGCGATTTTCAGACTCGTACTCGACGTGGGCTGTGGCGATGGTGATGCCGCGCTCACGTTCTTCCGGCGCCTTGTCGATGTCTTCAAACGCCGTGAATTCAGCACCGCCGGACTCCGCCAGCACCTTGGTGATCGCCGCTGTCAGCGTCGTTTTGCCATGGTCAACGTGGCCAATCGTGCCGACGTTGCAATGGGGCTTCGTCCGTTCAAATTTTTCTTTCGCCATCGCCTGTCATGCCTGCTCACAAAGGTTGCCGATATCGTGTCGCTGTCTAATTCGTGCCGTAAAGCGCCTTTAAATCTGGAGCGGGTGACGGGAGTCGAACCCGCGCAACCAGCTTGGAAGGCTGGGGCTCTACCACTGAGCTACACCCGCGAGCCAATTCTGTTTTTGTTCTATCCCAGTCCCCGTATCTTTCATAGCGGGATCCCCCGCAAACATTTCCTACGCGACACCCCGCTGTTTGGTCCCCACCGTGATGGTGGAGGGGGTTGGATTCGAACCAACGTAGGCGTACGCCAACGGGTTTACAGCCCGTCCCCTTTAGCCACTCGGGCACCCCTCCGAACCCTGACCTGACAAAAAATCGGCAGCGCCAAGTTCATTTCTCGCACTATGGGAATTCGGTACCCGATGTCAATTGAAACAAAGCGAAACGACGCGAAACAGCCCCACATCCGCTAGCCTTTTTGCCAACGAACGAAAAGGGCGGTGTTGCACGCCAGTCACATATTTAAGTATATGGACCATCATGACACACCGCAAGGGCCGCAAACCCCAAAATTTGCCACAAAAATCGGCCAAATCCCGAAAGGAGGCCGCCGAGATTAGGCGACCGACAGGGCTCACCCGTCGATCGAAGGCCGGTTTGTGGATTTACGGTGTTCACGCGGTGCTGGGGGTTTTGGAAAATCCGGCCAGATCCATCGAGCGACTGGTGGTAAGTCCCGAAGCGGCGCGCCGATTAGGCCCAGATTTTGACAGATCAGTCGCTGAACGGCACATCATGGCGGAAACCCTGAACCAACGGGCGATACAGGTGGAAATTCCGGCGGGTGCTGTGCACCAGGGGGTCGCGGTGCTGACTAAACCGCTGGCCAACCCGGATTTTGAGAAAACCTGCACACCGGCCGGCCCAGATTGCTCCATTGTGGTGGTTCTGGACCAAATCACCGATCCCAGGAATTTCGGGGCAGTTCTGCGCTCTGCCGGAGCCTTCGGCGCCTTGGCCGTGGTTGCCACCGACCGCCATGCACCGCCAGAAGGCGGCGCCTTGGCAAAAGCTGCGTCGGGGGCTTTGGAAACGGTGCCTGTGGTGCGGGTCACAAACTTGGCCCGAGCTCTGGAAACGCTTGCGGATATTGGGTACTGGCGCACCGGATTAGCCGCTGAAGGGCCAGAGCCTTTGGCCGCCCGACCGGATCGGTCAGCTGTGGCCCTGGTGCTGGGGGCCGAAGGAGCGGGCCTGCGCCGCCTGACCGCCGAGCATTGCGATTCGTTGGAACGGATTTCCGGCGCAGGGGGACTGAACGTGTCAGTGGCCGCCGCCGTGGCCCTGTACGAACTGAGCCGGGTGACTAACTAGAAGGCGGGAACCGGAAACAACCCCCCGCCATCGTCGGCGACTCCAGTGCTTTGCCGTCAATCATTTCAGTAAATCGTAGCAAATCAGCCAATAAATCAGCGCGGGTGCCGACCCCCAAGACAAGATCATCAGGCACATTCAGGACCAATCCTTCTGCCCCCGCAAGGGAATTGGCCTCCGCGATCAGGTCCGCCATCAGCGCATCAACGACGATCATTTTTTATTCCTCCGGGCCAAGCCAACTTGGGTTAACGTTCAACAAATCCGCACTGCAACCTTATGGAATTCGACCTCGCCAAAACATTGACGGATGGACAATTCGGCCGGGATTTTTTGTTAACCAATCACAGGGACCGAATTGTTTCGTGAATCAGCGGTGCCGCCCCATCTTTTCCAGATAGCGCTGGTGATATTCCTCAGCCCGGAAGAACGGGCGAGCCGGGGTGATTTCGGTGGCGATGCCTCGGGGGAACCGGCCAGCCTCCTTCAAGGCCACCACGGCCTTGTTGGCCGCCGCCGCCTGGTCGGCGTCGTAGGTGAAAATTGCGGATCGGTATTGGGAGCCAACATCAGGCCCTTGGCGATCTTTTTGGGTGGGGTCGTGAATCTCCCAAAACAGATCCAACAGCTCCCGGTAGGATACGACATTTGGGTCAAACTCCACCTCCACGGCCTCGGCGTGGCCGGTGGTGCCGGAACACACTTGCTCGTAGGTGGGATTGGCCAGGGCCCCGCCGGTGTACCCCGAGGTGGCCAGTGTGACCCCATCACGCTTGGCAAAGGCCGCTTCTACTTGCCAAAAACACCCCGCTGCGAATGACGCTTTCATTTCTCGATCCCGAATTTTTCCATTAACCGCACCCAAACTGATATCCGCCCGCACCGGGAATTTTGCAAGGCCTCTCCCCCGTCGCTTGGGGCGTGGTAATACTTCGACCATGGATCGCAACCAAATACCTGTACTGCGCGGTTTGACCCTAGGGGCGGTTGCCGTCATCGCCTTGGCGCACCCGGCACATGCCCAGACATCGGGCCTAGCCGGTGCCATCGCTACCCTGACCGATCAGCTGGCTGCCATCGCCACAGCCCTGTTCGAAGGAGAAAGCCTTTCCGCGTGGGTTAGCGCACAATTTGATGCGCCCCAGCGGGAAGTATGGACAGCCTTGGGGCTGCACATTGCCGCCGCCGCCGTTGGGGGTTGGGTCTTGGCGTTAGTTTCACGGCTGGCGTTGGCCGCCACTATCCGCCGGGTCGAAACCGGCGAGGCGCAGGTGTGGTGGGTACGCATTCCGATGGCATTGGGGCGGTTTCTGCTGGTGGCGGTACCGGCGGTGGTGTTCGCGGCCACAGGTGCCGGGGTGCTGGCCTTTCTGGCCCCCGACGAGGTGGTCCGCCAGGGAACATTGACCGTTGTTACATTCGTCACCGCCGCCTGGCTTGGGGTGACCTTTGCCCGAGCGGTTTTAGCTCCCTTGGTTCCCGCCCTGCGTCCCGTGCCCTTGGCCGACGCGCAGGCAGTATACCTGTTCGTTTGGTCCAGACGGCTAATCAATTTCTTGATGTTTAGCGCCGTAGTGGTGGAGATCGCTGGGCTGATGGACATGCCATCATCGGGCACCTTGGTAGTGGCCAAGATGCTGGGTTTTGTTGCCGCCTTACTGGTTGTCACCGTAATTTTTCAGTCTCGGACCACCGTCGGCCAATGGATCGAAGGCGAAAACGATGGCCCCGCCGGGTGGCGGCTGTTCCGCGCCCGACTTGGCGACGTGTGGCACATGCTAGCGACCCTTTATATTGCCGTCACTTGGACCGTATGGGCCATCGAAATTCCGGGCGGCTTTGACTTTGTCGCCGGGAACACGGCATCCACCGCAGGCATCGTCGCCGTTGCTTGGGTCGCCGCCTGGGGCACCCGTCAGGGCTTGGCACGATTGTTTGACATCGGCAAACAAATCCGAGCGCGTTATCCGTTTGTGACGGAGCGGGCAAATTCGTACTTGTCCCTGGTTCGCCGAATTTTTGTGGCGGTCATCCAAATCATCGCCGGGCTGACCATTCTGCAGATTTGGGGCTTGGACATCTGGGGGCTGCTCTCCACCGACCTGGGCCGGCTGCTGTTAGAACGCGCCACCAGTATCGCCGTCATCTTGGTGGTAGCTCTGGTGGCCTGGGAAGCCTCCAGCGCCGCCATTCGCATCTATATGGAGCGCACCGACGACGACGGCCAAACCGTCGTCCGCTCCAAACGTGCGCGCACCTTGCTGCCTCTGATCCGTAACGCCCTGTTGGTGTTAATTGGCGTCATGACCGGTATGGTGATCCTTTCTGAATTGGGGGTCAGTATTGGTCCATTGTTGGCTGGCGCAGGAGTGGCGGGGCTGGCCGTGGGCTTCGGCGCGCAAACCCTGGTCAAAGATTTCATCACCGGCATGTTCATCCTGATCGAAGACACCATTCAAGTGGGGGACGTGGTGCGGGTGGCGGGCAAAGCCGGAACAGTGGAGGCCTTGACCGTGCGCACCGTGCGCTTGCGTGACCTGGGCGGGGTGGTCCACACCGTGCCGTTTTCCAGCGTTGACGTGATCGAAAACATGACCAAGGAGTACTCCCAGGCGGTGATCGATGTGGGCGTGGGATACCGGGAAAACTATGACGAAGTGGTGGAAGTCTTAAAGGCGATTTCTGAGGAATTGCGCGCCGACCCAGAATTGGGCCCCAAAATTTTGGAACCCATGTTGGTGCTTGGTCTAAACGAATTGGCAGATTCAGCGGTCATAATCCGGGTCCGGATCAAAACCGAAGCCTCCCAACAATGGGCCATGCGCCGGGAATTCAACCGCCGGGTCAAACAGCGGTTCGACGAGTTGGGGATCGAATTCCCCTATCCCCACCGCACGGTGTATTTTGGCGAGGGTGGCCAGGGCAATGCCCCGCCGCTTCGCCACCGACAAGAGCCGAAAGAATAGCGCTCAGTCGATCAAAGCGTTGGCGCCGTCGTTGGCGCCGGCACGGGTAGGGACATCTGAGAATTCCAGCCCTTCGCACACATCCATCAGTCAGGTCTGGGCGCAGCTGGCGGTGGTCACTGCATCCTGGAAATGCTGGCGATCCAACATCATGAGCACCGCGCCGCAAGCCATGCTGTTTTGCTCGCGGACATTGGCTTCGGCGTACATCGCTCCGATCAGCACGGCCAACAAAGCCCAGCTGATGGGGGTCTTTAGGAACACCGACAAATAGCCCCGGGACCACCAAGGTTTGATGTCGATGACGGCTGTAAGGGTGCGCACGGTCACAGGACGCTCACATTGCCCCACCGGGTGCGACACATCTGCGGGAAGCTGGCCAAAGCGCCATCGGACCAATGGGCGCGACCGCCAGGACGGCAGTCAGACAACGGCCAGCTGTTCAAATAGCGATCCGGAATGCGGCCGTGCAAAGGTCGAAAACGATGTTTTCGTAGCGCCCAACATAGTATTCCGGGATTCCGGTGGCACCCCCCACAACCGGGCTCATGGCCGCACAAGACTCGGTCAAATTGCGGTCATTACGGGCGGCGAACGCAGACACCATCGCGATCGCGCCCCAGGTGACCGGGTTGGTAGCCAACTTGCGATTAAAACCGATCCAAGAAAACATTAGCATCTGATACCACGCTGGGGGCGACTAACGATCCCACTCCCAAATGGTCGCTAAAATTTTACCCGGATTCGAACCATCCCCGACCGGTGAGACCACCGCGAAGATCCAGGCTGTCCGGCTGGGCGAAGCCTTCGCAGGCCCGCATGAACCGGGCTTTGGTAGGGGAAACCCCATCATATGCGCCGGCGAACACTTGACGATCGATCATGACAGAAACCGCGCCGCATACGACCCGGGTTTCAGCCCGCACCGACGCGTCCATGTAGCCAAAGCCCACTAACGTCGCCAGCAACACCCAGGCCAGGGGCGTTTTCAGGAAAGCCACCAAATGCCCGCGCGACGGCGGCCACAAATCAATGCTCGCGGCGATCCTGGTCTTGCCCATGTGTGGGTCAGTCAGGGAGCTCTCGGTCATAGAACGCTCACATTTCCGCGATTATGGCGGCAAACCTGGGGGAACCCAGCCACTGCGCCGTCAGACCACTGGGCGCGGCCACCGGGAAAGCAATTATCCAGGGGCCATCTGTCCACATAATTTTCGGGAATGCGTTCGCGCCCGCAGGTTTCATAAGCGATGCGCTCGTAACGGCCCACGTAATAGCCATCCATGCCCGTCGAATTCACCACAACCGGAGAAACCACGCCGCAGGTATAGGTCAGATGCAGATCACTGCGTTCGGCGGCGGCGCCAGCAATCACCACCAAAGCTAGCGCCCCAAGGGTCACCGGGTTGGTCACAAAGGATCGGTTTAGTCCAAGCCAGGAAAGCATTTGCCCGTGATACCACAAACTAGATGGTGAGGTGAACCGGGCTAGCAACCGCGGCGGAGGGCCCCACTATTAGGCCCTTGGGGACTATGTGTTACCACCAGAAAATCTGTTCATCATTGGGGATCGGTCAATCCCATCCTGGTGCCCTCAAGTTCTGATGTTTCCTCCCCAAGTAGCTGAAAAGGCTCAAAAACTTGGACTGCTTGTCTTCAGGCATGGCGCAGGGTTTCGTCATAGCGCCCGCGCGCCGGCCTTCAACGTCACCGCCGCGTTGTGCTATAGCCGCCCTTGGCCGGCTTAGCTCAGTTGGTAGAGCACCTGATTTGTAATCAGGTTGTCGGGGGTTCGACTCCTCCAGCCGGCACCAGTCTTGTCAATGACTTAGCCAGTCCGGGCGCGGTAACTTGATCCTTCAAGTCACCACCAGGACGCATTTTGCGCCCGAATTGGGCCCCTTGCCACCCGGCCAGCGCGGGGCGATATTTGGGAATGAACCGGGGGCAATTAACGCGCATTCGTCCGGTGGCACCCGTTATCGGTTTTTTCATTGCGGTTGAGGCCCTGGCCCAAGGCCTAGGTCCGCCGCCATTTTTGCCGGGAGTTGGACCAGGCCCCGGAGATGGGGGTCCCAGGTGCCATCAGGTTCGTATGGCAGCCAGCCCCAACGGGTATGATTTTGAAGCCCAAGGTGATGTTTTGCTGGGGCAGGCTTCGGTACCTGAGGGTGTACTTACTCAGGCAGGGCTGGCGTTTTACTACGTCAACGGCGGCAACCAACATGGCATGTTTCGGGCAAAGGCAAACGGTGCCTCTTGGGATCGGGGCGAACCAGTACTCCTTGACGGCGCCTTCAACTCGAACGCTGTGGACCCGGACGTTGTTGTGCTCGGAAACGGACGGTACCGCATGTTCTATTTTGAAGGGGATTTCGGAGGTTCCCCAAGACCCGGTGGGCCAAACCCCGTCAGCTATTTTTATTCTGCGCTGTCTGACGACGGCATAACTTTTACGGTTGAGGGTCAGGTGTTTGAGGCGGAGGGGGGAACTGACCCAACGGCTGTGCGCCTGGACGATGGCACGTGGCTGCTTGCGGTGGCCCGAGGCCAAGCTAACGAGGTAATTGTCGCGAGGTCCGCTGATGGCGCAGTGTTTGAGGTGGTCAATACGCTTACAGGTGCGGGTATCCCGGAGTTATCTTTAACGCCTGGTGGAGTCCGTTTGTTTTTCAACGGGCTAAACGGGATAATTAGCGCCCATTCGACTGACCTTGGCGGCACTTGGGATTTGGAGCCGGGATTTCGTCTATCCACACGGAGCCTCGCAGCAGACCCTTCCGTTATCGCGATGCCCGACGGGTCGTGGCGCATGTTTTACAAGACCGTCGATGGTGATTGTGCCCCGGCTGGCGGCGGCGCAGGTCCGGGGCCACCGCCACCACCCGTCCCACCCGGACGCCCTCGCGGCCCGTGATCCAAAATCCTAGGACCGGATATATGAGCACACCAATCGGGTTTCTGGCTAAAGGGCTGGTTGTTAGCGCCCCGGACATTGCCCTGGCAGGGCTAGGAACTTACATGGTCGCAAAGGGCGGATCGTTTCGACGGCCAATTGGAATTGTAGCGCTGGCATCTTATGCGGTGCGTGTCGGTGGCAGTTTCGTGGAATAAATGGTTTGGCCAAAGCCCAAACCAGAACCGCAAAGTCGGCCACGCGATACTGTAAGTTACCGATTGATGCCAATACGACGGAGCTTAATTTGCGATCCGACAAGGTTTTAGTATGGGTGATTGGAGGGTTTCTGATCGGCGGCGTGGCCATCGTTTCGACAATTGCCATGCTTACGGTCCCCTATGGGGGCGATCCAGTGGCGGCGTTCGCGGCAGAGGATTACGACGCAGCCCTGGAGTTTTGGCAGGCCAAAGCAATTGACGGGGATGCCCGGGCCCTGATCCAGATTGGTTGGATGTACGAGAAATCGCTGGGCGTTTTCGAGGATTTCGCTAAAGCTGCCGAATCTTATGGTCGCGCCGCCGAAATGGGCCTGCCAGACGGCTATGCGAAACTGGGAGCCCTGTACGAACAGGGCCTAGGTTTCGACAAAGACATGGATGAAGCCATGCGCCTTTATGGATTGGCAGCGGAACAGGGTGATGCCCAGGGCCAATTCAAGCTTGGCGCGTTCTATGAGATTGGCCGCTACACCCAGCGGGATTACGACAAAGCGGCCCGATTGTACAAACTGGCGGCAGCCCAGGGCCATTCGGACGCCCAGGTCAGCCTTGGATCCCTGTATTTGGCCGGCCGCGGGGTGGAACGGGACAACCGCGAAGCGGCAAAATGGTATCTATCGGCAGCCCAGCGCGGCAATGCTGGGGGTCAATTCAGCATGGGGGTTTTATTTGAAAATGGCGTCACCGTTCCCCGCGACTTCATCCAGGCCTATGCTTGGTATCGGCTGGCTGCGGTTCAGAACTACGGCGGGGCGGCGCGAAGCCTGTCTACCGTCGAGGAGAACCTGTCGCTGCCAGAGCTAGAACGGGCCAAAACTTTGTCCCTGGAAATGTGGAAACTCTATGTGGCGCCGTTCCAAAAAGGTGCCGAAGGTTAGAGAGGGAGAGGCGCGGAATGTTTGCAATGGGTTGGATTCAACTAGTCAAGGGCAGCGCCGCGCTGGTCGTGATCGCTCTGATGTTGCCTACCAGCCCGACGCCAGCTTCCGCCGACGCCATGGCGGATTTGGACGCAGCAATTTCAGCCTTCCAACTCAACGATTTACAGGGGGCTTTGGATTTGATTGAAGGGGCGATCGCCACGGGCGAACTGGAACCAGAAGTCCTGGCGGGAGCCCACAACAACCGCGGAATTATTTTCAGCGTCATGGAGCGCCCCGAAGACGCGATTGGGGCTTACACCCAGGCATTGAGGGTTGCCCCGGACATGCCCCAGGCGTTTCGCGGCCGCGCCGTTGCTCTGAATAAACTTGGTCGCTTTTCGGAGGCGATCCCCGATTTTGACCTTGCCCTGGCCGATCGCCCGGACGATCCCTTCATTTTAAACCAACGCGGGTTGGCGCAGGTGGGGCTTGGCGACCATGTAAGTGCCGCCGACGATTTTCAGGCCGCCCTTGATTTAGACGCTGAGTTTTTAGAGGTCCGGCTGAACTTGTTGGAAGCTCTGAAGGCGTCGGGCCAGACCGATCGGATTGGCGCGATCGAGGCTGGCCAAGCCGTCGTCGACGGCGAGACCCAATTTCGCCTGGGCAATTACGAAAAGGCGCTGGCCTATTTTGCCCAGGCCCTGGATTTGGACCAGAACAACGGGAATGCTCTGTTCGCACGGGGCCGATCGTTCATAAGCCTTGGGCGCTTTGAAGAGGCGGTCGTGGACTACGACACTCTGCTAGCTAGCGAGACGGACAATTCCACAGCGTTCTTCAATCGCGGCTTGGCACACGAAAGTCTGGACAATTTTACTGCGGCCATCGCTGATTTCACCAGCACCATCGCCCTGGACCCAGACAACCTGGACGCCTATGCCCGTCGCGCCCGCGGCTACGCGAAACTGATGGACTACGAAGCGGCGGTAGCGGACTACACCGCCATTTTGGACGTCGACGCCTTCAACACTCCGGCCCTGCGCAGCCGCGGTTATGCTGCCTTCAATTTGGGGCGGTTCGATCTAACAAACAGAGATCACGCCCTGGCGGTGCGTGACGAACAGGCGTCTGGCCCCACCCGCATCTTCAACGCAATCTGGTCCTTCTTGGCAGCGAACCACATGGGCTTGGATGCCTCGACAGAGCTCGCGGCGAACATGGAAGAAATTTCTGTCAGCACCAATCGTTTTGTGGCGGGCCAAACCGATATCTTCGCGGTTTGGCCTGGCCCCGTGTCTGCCCTGTATTTGGGACGAATTGGCCCGGACGAATTGCGGGCGTACGGGGTAGCGTCGGAATTCCAGACCCAGGAGCAACGCATGGCCGAGGTGACGTTTTATCTGGGCCAGTATTATCTGGCCCAAGACGACATGGCCCAGGCCCGGGATTACTTCCAACAAACCCTGGCCACCGGGGTTACCAGCTATTTCGAATACAGCGGTGCGGTCGCGGAATTGGGCCGCATGGGCGCGCCCTAAGTTTTTTTTAGCCCTCGGCCACTATTTTTGACGCCCGTTTGCGTTCGTGGGGCAACAGCAAGCGCTTACGCAGACGAATGGATTTCGGCGTCACCTCTACAAGCTCGTCTCGGTCTATATAGGCGATGGCTTGTTCCAAGGTCAGCTTGCGCGGTGTGGTCAGCCGCACCGCTTCGTCTTTCGAGGTGGTGCGAATGTTGCTGAGCTGTTTAGCTTTCAAAGGGTTCACATCCAGGTCGTTGGACCGGGTGTGCTCGCCGATAATCATGCCCTGATAAACCGCGGTGCCGGGACCGATGAACATGGCGCCACGATCTTCGAGGTTCCACAGAGCGTAGGGCACCGCGTCACCGGTGCCGGTCGATACCAACACACCGCTGCGGCGACCGGTAACCTCCCCCCGATATGGGCCATATTCCAAGAACAGCCGGTACATGACGCCGGTGCCCCGGGTGTCGGTCAAGAACTCTCCGTGGTAGCCGATCAGGCCCCGGGATGGGGCGTGGAACACCAAACGCTGGCGACCGCTGCCAAAAGTCGCCATGTTCTGCATCTCGCCTTTGCGCTCGGCCATTTTCTCGACCACCGTGCCCGAATGCTCTTCGTCCACATCGATGACCACTTCTTCGATGGGCTCTAACCGTTGGCCGGTTTTGGGGTCGGTAGTGTACAGCACCCTGGGTCGGCTGATCGCAACTTCGAAGCCTTCCCGGCGCATGGTTTCAATCAGCACCCCAAGCTGGAGCTCCCCACGCCCGGCAACCTCAAAAGCGTCGGCCTGATCGGTTTCCGTCACCTGAATGGCCACATTGCCCTCGGCCTCTTGAGCCAGGCGGGCGCGAATTATGCGGCTGGTGACCTTGGACCCTTCGCGCCCAGCTAGGGGCGAAGTATTGACCGAAAATGTCATGGCTAAGGTCGGCGGGTCAATGGGGTCGGCTTCGATGGCCTCGGTCACTTCGGGGTCACAGAGGGTATCGGCGACGCTAGCGGACTTGAACCCTGTGACCGCAACAATATCCCCGGCATCGGCGCGATTTTGGCCCACGCGCTCTAGTCCCCGAAAGGCCAAAAGCTTGGTGACCCGGGCTCGTTCGATTTCGTTGCCGTCGCGGGACAAAGCCCTGATGGTGATGTTCGGTGTGATGGATCCTGACAACACCCGACCAGTCAAAACCCGGCCCAAAAACGGATCAGACTCCAACGTCGTTACAAGCATCTTGAACGGCTGATCCAAGTCCACGGTGGGTTCGGGCACATGGCGCACCACCAAATCGAACAGTGAGCCTAAATCTTTTTGCGGGCCATCGCGTTCTTCATCGGCCCAGCCGGAACGGCCAGAAGCGTACAGAACCGGAAAATCGAGTTGGGAGTCGTTGGCATCCAAGGCCACAAACAAATCAAAAATTTCGTTCAGGACTTCACCGGGCCGGGAATCAGAGCGGTCGATCTTGTTGATGACCACAATGGGCTTTAATCCCAAGCGCAGGGCTTTACCGGTGACAAATTTGGTTTGCGGAAGCACGCCTTCCGCTGAATCCACCAACACCAACACCCCATCGACCATGGATAATATGCGCTCCACTTCGCCGCCAAAATCGGCATGCCCCGGGGTGTCGACGATGTTGATGCGGATGCCGCTCCAAACCAACGAGGTGCACTTGGCCAAGATGGTGATGCCGCGCTCTCGCTCCAGTTCGTTGGAATCCAAAGCCCGTTCTGCCACCTGCTGATTGGCGCGAAAGGTTCCGCTTTGGCGAAGCAGGGCATCAACCAGTGTGGTCTTGCCGTGGTCCACGTGGGCGATGATGGCGATGTTTCGAATCTGCATACGCGGCCGCCGCAAGGCCCCTTTTGTAAAGCGTCAGGTTTAGTTCCGGGAAGATGGGTCCGGCCGATATCGGCATCAGACGCCCATCCGCTGGCGGTTTATGTGCTGATTTCAGTCGGAGTGCAAAGGAAAACGGACTGGCCCGTGGTATGGGCCCGCTACCTGACATAAAATCATGGACCGCCCCATGGAGCCTAAATGACCCAAACCCCACCGGAAAATTCCGCGTTGCTGATCATCGACCTGCAAAACGATTTTTGCTCGGGCGGCGGCCTACCGGTGCCGGGGGGCGAAAAAATCGTGCCACTGGTCAATCGGTTGAGCCCAGTCTTCCCCGCCACTGTATTGACACAGGACTGGCATCCACCGGGCCATTCATCGTTTGCATCAGCCCACCAGGGGGCGTCCCCCTATGCCCTGATCAAGGCGTCATACGGACCCCAAGTTCTGTGGCCCGACCACTGCATTCAAGGCACCGGCGGTGCGGATTTTCATTCTGATTTGGCAACTAAAAATGCCGATTTGATTGTGCGCAAGGGCTTTCGCCCGGCCATCGATTCCTATTCGGCGTTCCAGGAAAATGACCGCCAAACCTCCACCGGCCTGGCTGGGTACCTGCGGAATCGGGGCATTGAGCACATAACACTTTGTGGGTTGGCGCTGGATTTTTGCGTCAAATGGTCTGCCTTGGATGCGGTGGCAAATGGCTTTGCTGCAACCGTTTTGACCGATGCCTGCCGGGCGATCGACCTGGATGGCTCAAAGGGCAGTGCAATTTCGGAAATGGCCGCTGCCGGGATCACTCTGGCCACGTCTGACGCGGTAATTTAAGCAGCGCGATCCGCCACGTACTTCCTTACAGCCCTAAGACCACCTTCGAAGGCGTAGGCCTCGAACCCACTTTGTTGCATGACCTCTACCACCCCGGCGGAATGCATTCCGTGGGCACAGTACACAACATAGGTCGGCCCCTTATCCAGGCGGCCAAGCGAATCCATCAGCGCCACCGGATTCTGGTTTTTTGCCCCCTCCACATGCCAATCGCGAAAGTATTCAGGCGTTTGGCAATCGATCACCATGGCACCGTCTGGGATGCGATCCATGTAGATATAGCGCTGGTGCAAGTCGCTTGAAGTGACCCCGTTCAGATCAATGATTTTGCGTGTGGCCACGGCCTGCTCAAGGGTCGCCCTATTCATTTTCCCATCTTCGTGTTCCAAGCGGGCCCGGGTGCTGGTCACCACCGGGCGACCCGGCGCAATGCCACAGTATTCCTTGACCCGCTTGGAAATCGCCGCGGTGCCGATCTCCCCTGCGGCGTCGACAATTTCCTGTTTGTCGAACCCGATTAAAGGCCGCAGAATAGGCACGGTGGCCGCAGGTTCGATCGCCTGCAAATTCCCGAGGGTTTGAGACGATACCTGGCCCAGGGCCTCGCCGGTAACAATCGCTTCCGCCCCGGTTTCCCGGGCAATGGTGCTGGCTGCCCGGTACATCAGACGCTTTAACATGACCTGGGAATATTCTGGGCGGCCTTTGGCTTTCAAATCGCGAACCGGGCCATCAAAATCGATCACATGGAGTCGGGAATTGTGACCAAACCCCCAGGCATCATTTAGGACCTTGGTGACCTGAAGCACCATGCGCTCGTATGCGCCGCCACCCAAATTGCAAAACACATAATTCAGGGCAATACCGCGTTTCATGATCCGCCATGCCGCAACCGGCGAGTCAAAGCCGCCAGACATCAATGCAACGGCCTTGCCGCCGACACCGATTGGCAGCCCGCCAGCGCCCCGACATCGATCCGTGAACAGTGCGCAGTTGTCGGCCCCGATTTCCACATGAACGGTGATGTCAGGCTTAGTCAGGTTGACAGTGCCAAACGGGTTGAGAGCGGCCCCCAATTGTTCGTTGATCACCTGGGTTGAAAATCCCAGTTGCACGGTTTTTTTGGCCCGCACGGCATAGGTCTTGCCGTGAAGACGGTCGGCGAATTTTTCCCTGCCCGTGGCCACGATGTCTTCCACCGTCGGGGTACATTCGGCTTCTACTAACGAATAGGTGCCAATGCCAAAGATTTTGGGCAGCACGGCTGCCGCCGCACTTGCGTCCGGTGTCAGCAAGTACAGGCGGCCAAAATCTTGGCGCATGTGGGCATGCGTCCCAACACTTGCCAATGCCTCGGAAATGTTCCTCCGCAGTACGCGTTCAAACTTGCGCCGGGTCCGCCGGGATTTGATGGCAACCTCGGCGGCCGGGCGAACAATGATCAGGCCGTTGGTGTCCGGCATTTGACGTTCTTCCTAAAGCGTTTATAGCCTTGCCTACACCCGACCCCAGCCCCACTTCAAGGCCGAAAGGACCCGTGGTTTCGTTTCGGCGTATTGCCCCAACCCGGCAACCCCGTTACGATTCCCTGGTTGGAGCTTGGAGGACAGAATGAAACGATCACTGTTGGCGGCAATACTTTTTGGCTTCGCAGCGCTCGTCGCAACGCCGTCGACTGCAGCGCGTCAGGTGTATTCGGGCCAAGACCTGGTCAATAACTGCAAGGACACCGCGGTGTGCGACGAATTCCTTGTGGCACTGTTGGATTCTCAGGCGACTTTAGCGGGATGGTACCAATTGCCGGCGACGGTTTGCCCGCCAGCAGATCTGGGAATGAATTTATTCTGGGGTTTGGTGCGCGCATTTTTCGACCGCACCAGCAACAATTTGGTGGAAAGCAGCGCTGGCAGCCTTGCCCTAATTGCTTTGGAAGGTGCCCTTCCCTGTGTACAAAACGATGTGCCAGTGACACCGGTGATGCCAAGGTTCCGCACCGGGATCGATTTGGTTGTTACCTGCGGCAATCCAATCCTGTGCGAGGCATTCTTGCTTGGAGTTCTTGACAGCCACAAAACCTTGGTGGATTGGGGCCGAATCCAGCCGTTGGTGTGTCTGCCTGAGGAAACCACCAACGTCGAACTGATGGTAACCATCATGAGCTATATGGAATCTCACGGAGAAGAGATGGATTTTTCTGCCGGCAGTCTGGTGCTTTTGGCACTGTCTGAGGCCCATGGATGCTCTTGAACGACCATGGTGATTGATTTTTCTGCCTAGGTGGTCAAGATTGGGCCCGGCGCTGAGAACTCGGCGGCGGGAACCGGGAAAATCCTGGGTGACTGTGTAGAACTCTTAATGCGGGCGTGAACCGATGCACGAATTATTCCTTCTGGTTGCGATTTTTCTTTTCACCTTCATTGTCATGGGTGGCCTAGCTTACCTTACCAAAATTTGGATGGCTGCGCGGGAGGTGGCTTTGAAAGAAGCCGGTCGCCTCGACGGCGGCAGCTAACCAAAGCCGTCGGCCGCCTTTGCTTTTTGCTAAGGCCTTTTTACGAACAGTTTGGGGTCAGGACCTTGATGACGTCCACTTTGTCGTCGTACGAAGTGGCCTTGGCTCCACCGATTGTGACGACGTCCAGAAGCAGCGTATCTGGATGCCCCTCCAAGGCAATAAAATAAAACAAAATATCATTGGTCTCGCCCGGGACCGTCACCAGGAACAGATCCCCGGTCAGCTCCCCTGACACCTTGGGAGTGGACCGCGGACGATCCCCAGCGTCCACCAGGGCTTGGATCCGGGCACCAGCGCACCCAGCAAACTGGCCCACGGAAATTCCCGGACCGTCGCCGGTCTCGGACAAGATCATGATTTTGTCGAATTCGGGGCCAGTCATGGGAGCCGCCACTGAAATTCCCGCCAGGGAGATCAAGGAAAAGCCCGCAAGTCCCGCTGCAAGGCCGACGATTTTGTTTCGATACGTTAAGTTTTTCATGGGCTAACTAAAAACTGATGAGAGGCAATTTGTAAACCCTAAGCGACGTGGCCTGCCCCATGGATGGCTCAGGGGTGCTAGTATCCCCGCGGCACGGGCCGGGACGCAACAAGGACAGATATGAACCTTCGAGGGATTGGAATATTGATCGTTCTTGGATTGGCGACATTGGCCTTTTGGATCAGCGGTCCGCCACCTCAGAACGGCGGCGTGCGCATCGGCTTTGTTACAACGTTGACCACAGGCACCGGCGTCATCGGCGCCGACATGCGCGACGCGTTCGAGCTTGCCCTGGATCACATGGGGCGCACCATGGGCGGCCTCGCTGTCTGGATCTCCTATGAAGACGATGCGGTAGATCCCAACATTGGCCGCCAAGCGACCGAGCGACTGGTGCAACGGGACGATGTCAATTTTGTCAGCGGATTCATTTGGTCCAACGTTTTGCTGGCGTCGTATCAAGCGGCCACGGACAACGATGTTTTCCTGATTGGGGCGAACGCCGGACCGTCGCAATTGGCCGGGGAGGCGTGCGATCGGAACTTCTTTTCCACGTCTTGGCAGAACGACCAAACCACAATGGCCATGGGGAAGGTTCTGAATGATCAGGTCAGCAACGTCTATCTCATGGCCCCGAACTATGCTGCCGGACGCAACATGATCGCCGGGCTAGAGCGCACGTTCCAAGGTCAGATCGTCGACAAAACGTTGACCCAATTTCCCGACCAGTTGGATTTCGCCGCCGAGCTTGCCAACATTCGCGCCGCCGCCCCCGAATCCGTGTGGGTGTTCTATCCGGGAAACTTCGGCACCCAATTTTTCCAACAGTATTCCCAGGCTGGATTGCTGGGGGAAATTCCCTTGTATTCAACGTTCAGCATCGACGCCCTGAACCTGCCCCAGATCGGTGAACTGGTTGAAGGCACGCAAATGACCCAATCCTGGTCCCCCGATATGGACAACCCAGCCAATCAAAAATTCGTCGCCGATTTCCGCGCCAAATATGGGCGATATCCATCGTTTTATGCGGCTCAGGCGTACGACGCCGCCATGCTGATCCGCAGCGCCGTCGAGGCCGTCGATGGCGACCTGGGCGATTTGGACGGCCTGCGCCAAGCGTTGGCCCGCGCCGATTTCGACTCGGTACGGGGGTCCTTTTTGTTCGGCGAAAATCATTTTCCCATTCAGGATTTTTTCCTGCGCGAAGTGGTGCGTGACAGCGACGGCGTGTTCACAACGCGCATCGTCGATGTGGTCTATTCCGACCATGTGGATCCCTACGCCAAAGACTGCACCATGCAGCAATAAGGCTACGGTCGGATCATGACCTTGGTGCTTGAACAGGCCCTGAACGGGATCCAATTGGGGGTTCTGTTGTTCCTGCTGGCAGCCGGGTTGACCCTGGTTTTCGGGATCATGAACTTCGTCAATTTAGCGCACGGGTCGCTGTACATGATTGGGGCATATTTCGCTGCCACATTTATCCCGTGGAGCGGGTCATTTATCGTTGGTGCCTTGCTGGCATTGGCCGCAGCCGCCGCCGTAGGCATGGCCTTGGAGGTGTTGATTTTCCGGCGGCTTTACCACCGTGACCACATGGATCAGGTCCTGGCCACATTCGGGCTAATTTTATTTTTCAACGAATTGGTCTTTATGGTGTGGGGCCCCGCTGGGATGTCCATTGCCGTGCCATCTTGGTTGGCCGGGCAGGTCACCATCATCCCCGGTGTCCCCTACCCCGCATACCGGCTGGCCGTATTGCTGGCGGGGTTAGCCGCCGCGGCATTCCTACATGTGCTGGTGTCTCGTACCCGCACTGGCATGCGAATCCGCGCCGGTGCCAGTGATCGGCAAATGGCTGAGGCGTTGGGCGTCGATATCCGCTTGTTGTTCACCGGCATCGCCGGGTTGGGAGCCGCCTTGGCTGCCCTGGCCGGGTTGTTGGCAGCCCCTCTGCGATCGGTGCATGCCGGCATGGGAGAAGACATTCTGGTGCTAGCCTTCGTGGTCGTGGTGATTGGTGGCATCGGATCGATCCGCGGCGCCTTTGTCGCCGCCCTGGGTGTCGGCCTGATCGACACGGTTGGACGGGCATTCTTACCCCGGGCGCTGGATGCAATTTTTTCTGACCCCATCGCCGATGCCGTCGCCCCGGCCCTGTCCACCACACTGATCTATCTGACCATGGTGGTGGTACTGGCCATCCGGCCCCGGGGGCTGTTCCCCTCACCAGGCGTATGATCCCTTCCTCCCCCGCAACCCGCTGGGCGCTTGTGCTGCTGGTTGCCCTGGCGGCGGCACCCGTCTTGTCGGCCCTGGCCGACCAGACCTTTTACGTTTTTTTGCTGACAAGAATGATGATCCTGGCTCTGGCAGCGGTCAGCCTGAATTTGATTTTGGGCTATGGAAACATGCCGAGCTTCGGCCACGCAGGGTTTCTGGGCATCGGTGCTTACACGGTGGGGATTTTGTCGGTGCGCGCGGCCGAGACCCAGGGAGGATGGCTTGTAAGCGCGGCACTGCAACTCCCTCTCGCCACACTCACTGCCGCGATCGCCGCGATCATGATCGGCGCGGTCAGCCTACGCACCCGCGGAGTCTATTTCATCATGATCACCTTGGCGTTCGGCCAAATGTTGTTCTCTTTGGGGGTGGCGATGGAGCCCTATGGAGGCGACGACGGCATGACTTTGCCCCTCTACACCACCTTGGGGCCCGGCGATTTGGCGTCCGGGCCAGTTCTGTATTATTTGGTCTTGGGGCTGCTGGTGCTGGCATTGGCAGGGTCCCATCGCTTGATGCAGTCGCCGTTTGGCGCAGTCATTCGTGGGGCCAAATCCAACGAAAGCCGATTGGCGGCCTTAGGGGTCCCGGTATACCGGTACCGATTGGCGGCGTTCGCCCTGGCGGGGGCGGTGTGCGGCCTGGCCGGCGCATTGCTGGCCAATCAAGGAGGGTACGTGAGCCCCGCTCTGGCCGCGTGGACCCACTCCGCTGAATTGGTCGTCATTGTCCTCTTGGGGGGAGCTGGAACCTTGTTTGGGCCGCTTTTTGGCGCCTTGGCCGTGATTGGTATTGAGGAAATACTGTCCCGATACACCGAGCATTGGCGGATCATTTTCGGGCCGCTTTTGATTTTAGTGGTCTTGGCCAACCGTGGCGGATTGTCAGGGTTATTCCGGGTTCGTAATAATGGTTAGCCTAGCAGTGGAAATTTTCGATCTACACAAGCATTTTGGCGGTGTGGCAGCCAACGATGGGATCAATTTGACCCTGGAATCCGGCGAAATTCACGCGTTGATCGGCCCGAACGGAAGCGGGAAAACCACGCTAATTGCCCAAATAATGGGTGAATTGACACCAACTAGTGGGGTAATCACGCTTTTTGGCCAAAACGTCACTAAAATGCCGGTTCACGCCCGCAGCCAAATGGGCGTCGCCCGGTCCTGGCAAGTCCCTAGCCTGTTCCCAGGGCTCACCGCCACTGAGAACGTCGCCTATGGTCTGCGAGCGGCCCAAGGATTGAGCCCAAACGTTTGGACCAAGGCGATGACGCCAGCGCTCGCTGACCAGACCGCGAAACTGTTGTCCGAAGCTGGTCTTGGCCATCACAAGCACACGGTGGCCCGAGATCTTTCCCATGGAGATCAGCGCAAACTAGATGTGGCGATTGCGCTTTCCACATCACCATCGTTAGTGCTACTGGACGAATCATTGGCGGGCCTGGGAGCGGAGGAAATCACCCACATGTTGGCCCTGATCCGGAAAATTCGAGAAAATAGTACAGTCGGACGGAAACGAACTGTTATCCTGGTTGACCATGATATGGACGCCGTTTTTGCCCTTAGTGACCGTATTTCAGTGATGGTAGAGGGTAAAATCGTTGCCACAGGTAAACCCGACGACATCCGTCGAAACCCTGCAGTCCAGGAAGCCTACCTGGGAGGCGCTTGAGGTGTTATCCGAACAAAAAACGCTTCTGACGCTAACCGGAGTGTCCGGCGGCTATGGAAAATCCGCGATTATTGACCAAATTGATCTGTCCCTAGACCCTGGTGAATTCATTTCGTTGCTTGGCCGGAACGGTATGGGCAAGACCACCACGGTGCGGGCAATTTTGGGAATGGCGGGATGGGTGCGGGGCTCCATCACGCTTGATGGCCGCGAAATTTGTGGGGACCTGACCCACCACATCGCTCAATCAGGCATTGGCTTGGTGGCGGAAGGCCGCCACATATTCCCAAATTTGACAGTGACCGAAAACCTGACGGCGTTCGCGGCCAATCCCCATCACCACCCCGATCCCTGGACCGTGGACCGGGTGTTTGCTCTGCTGCCGACCCTTGGTTCTCGGGTCGGGAGCATGGGGGGGACTTTATCAGGGGGGGAACAGCAAATGTTGGCCATCGCCAGGGCGTTAATGACCAACCCCAAGGTCCTGATTTTGGATGAAGCCACAGACGGGCTGGCGCCCACGGTGCGGACGTTGATTTGGCAGGTTTTACGAGAGTTGAAGGCTCAAGGCCTAGCAATTCTGGCCATCGACAAACATCTGGAGGCATTGGGAGCGCTTTCGGACCGCTTTGCCATCCTGCACAATGGTCGGATCGTTTGGCAGGGAACCCCAGAAATCCTAGGGGAACAGCCCGAAATGGTCTCGAAATATTTAGGGGTCTAGCCCAAGCCCAAATGTGGCTAGGGCGCAGGAATAATGAGTAACGGCGGCGCCGGATTACCAGCGGCCGGGGCAGCTGGTGCCGCAGGGACAACCGGCGCGGCCGGGTTTTCTAGATTGACCCTTGGTCTTTCCACTGGCTCTGGAAATGCGTCTTCATCGATTTCGGGAGGTGGTTCAGGAATCGCGGTCGCCTTCCACGCGGCAATCAGGCGCTGAGCCTCGGCCATTTGAGCGGCGGAAAGTTGGATTGCGACCCGCTCACGGTTGCTAATCGCCGCAACCTCGCCAGCTTTTTCGGCCAGAGCAAACCAAACGTGGGCAAGTACCGGATCCATCTCGACCCCTTTGCCCAGAATATAAAGGATCCCCAAATTATTCTGGGCCTTTGCCATGCCCTGCCACGCCGCCATTTCGTACAGCCTAGCCGCTTCCGCCAAGTCCTGAGTCACCCCGGCGCCATCTTGGTACATCACGCCCAGTGCATAGCGGGCTTCGGGGTATCCTCGGGCAGACGCCTCACTCAAATATCCCACGGCGCTGATGGGGTCGCGGTCTGTGCCTCGGCCGTACAACAGCATAATTCCCACCCCGTATTGGGCGCGGAAATCACCGCGGCGTGCGGACAACGACCACTCTTCCATGGCGGTTGTGTAGTCACCCCTTTGGTAGGCCACCAAACCATCTAAATATCCAGCATTTGCTGGGACTAATCCGATCGCGGTCGCTGCCACGGCAATCCATGCTGAAGTGGCCACGGTTATGATCCGGGTTCGTAACGACATGCTCAGTCTTTGGTCCGTCGTCCTGGAAAGGCGCGCACAGTAGAGCCAGTGTCCGATTGGGGCTCTCCCCAACGTCGCACAAGATCATGGTCGATGGGGAATAAATCTAGCACGCGGCCCACAGTTTGATCGACCATTTCCTCGATACTGGCCGGCCATTGGTAGAACGCGGGAACAGGCGGGAAAACGATTGCCCCCATTTCCGACACGGCAGTCATGGATCGCAGATGCCCCGTGTGAACCGGTGTTTCCCGCACCATCAATACCAGTCGACGGCGTTCTTTAAGCACCACATCGGCAGCGCGGGTCAGCAGCCCGGTGGTCACGCCGGTAGCAATTTCAGACAGGCTGCGCACGGTGCAGGGGGCGACAATCATCCCCATAGTTTCGAACGAGCCAGAGGCGATGGCCGCACCAATATCGTATGGGCCGTGAACCACGTCGGCCAGGGCATGAACGTATGAAACTTTGCGTTCAGATTCCGTCGCTAAGGTGATTTCCGCTGGCTTGGTCATTACCAAATGGGTTTCGATTGGCGTCTGGCGCAAAACCTCTAGGGCCCGCACACCATAGGCCACACCGGAAGCCCCGGTGATTCCGATAATAAGCCTGTCCGTCATACTTGAGCCTTGGGTTTGACCTTAGCTGTATTTCTTGATGGCCTGTTGAAGAGAGCCCACCAGCGCGTTGCCAATCTCGCCACCATCCCCAGCAAGGCGGTCATTGATCACCGTCCGCATCAGATTGATGTGGGATTTCACAAGTTCTAACTGGTTGTCCTCGACAATAAGAATGGTCAAAAGGCCAAAATCATAGGTCGCCATAGCTGTGTCCGCGTTGTGATCGGAGTAAGCCTAACCCCTTACTACCACACAATTATTTAATATATCCACAAGGGGTTTTTGGCTGGACATACCGTCAACAATACAGACGACTAACGGAAGTTCAGGGCCACCAGGCATTTATCGATCCACTGAGCCGTCAGCTTCTCCTGAACGGAATTTTGCCTCAATCGCTGGCGCAAGGCCGGGAAATCTACGTGATCCAGTTGTTGATCCTGGTTGAAGCACGAGAAAACTGCTGTGCGTTCGCCAGTTTTCGGATCCAAATGGGGCTGCAGACATTGGGCGCAAATCTCTTTCATCATGCATTGCATGGGCGAATTGATAGATGCGATGGCGGCATGGTCTGGATTCAGGTATTGCGCCAACACCGTATGGCGAGCCTGGCGCACAGCATCCATCATGCGATCAGAGCCAATCGTCACAACTCGGTCCACATCGCTTAAGGCGATGGGCGGATCCCCCAGATCGCCCGCACCATAGGCCACCATGGCCTCGACCACGTTGCCGACAAATCCTTTGTCCTGGGGGCGATCCGGGGTGAAGCTCGGGTCGGTATCGCAGCACCAGATCAGAACATCAGACGCAGCCTGGATTTCTTCGACTTTGAAGCGATCTTCGGGCGTTCGGTATGCCGCAAAATACAACACTTTACTGCCCGCTGCTCGGAAGGCTCGGCCGATGGAAAACAGCACCGCATTGCCAAGTCCACCGCCTACCAACAGGACGGTTTCTCCCGCCGGAGTGTCGGTAGGTTCACCCGTTGGGCCCATCATCACTACGGGCTCCCCAGGCTTCAAAGCAATGCATAGGTCTGACGACCCACCCATTTCCAAAATAATCAGCCCCATCAGGCCTTTGTCTTGGTCCACCCATGCGCCGGTGAGGGCGATGCCCTCCATGGCCAGGGTTGTGCCGTCGATTTTTGCAGCCAGTGTTTCGAAATTTTGGAGCCGATAAAATTGTCCCGGCTGGAACTGAGCGACAGCCCGCGGCGCCCGCACCACCACCTCGACAATCGTAGGGCCTAAACGATTGACCGCTTGGACAGTGGCGCGCAGATCATCATGGAGCCCCGCCAGAAACGCCCTGTCGTCCGCCCCGCTGGCCGGATCCACCTGCGATAGCATGCGCGAAACCACCGGATAGCCTTGCTTTGAGCTAGCCAGAGCTCCCACCACGTTACCGGCGAACGATGGATGCAAATCGCCGAAAAAGCTGATAGCCCGACCGTCGGGGCGCAAAGAACACAGAACCTCGGCCTGATCCGGTTTGCGGGTGCGGTCAGGAGACACAGGCGACCCGGTTTCGTCAAAGGCCTGGAAATACCGGCCATCAAGCTGAACATTCGTCGGATCTTCCCGGGCCAAAACCGTGTTGGGCTGGGTTCCCGCTGCGATCAACACTGCCCGCGCCGGCAGCCGTTCGATCGTTCCGGTATCGATCCAATGTCCTTCGCGCTCTTCCCGGGTGTATTGCTGTTTGGCCAGAGTGATCGCCTCGGCATGGCCGTTGCCATCCACTTCTACCGCCACCGGGGTCAGACCTTCGGCCAGTCGGATGCCTTCTTCGAACGCCTTGCCGACCTCTTCGTGGTTCAGGGTATAGCTGGGGGAATCGATCATTCGCTTGCGATAGGCAATGGTGACCCCGCCCCAGCCTTGGATTAGCTCCCTGATTTCCGCCGGTCTGCTGTCGGCCGCCGCCGCCTCGCGTTCGGAGCGGATGGCCCTGCCGTGGGCTAGAAATTCGTCGGCGATTTCCACTTCTTCCGGGTCCCAAGGATCGCGCACGGCGTCTTCGCCGCGATCAGCGCACAAGGCTTCGTACCGGCCTAAGAATTTTTCCACCTGGACCGGGTAATAGGCCATGGCCTCGGTGGCCGTATCAATTGCGGTGAGACCGCCGCCGATGACCACGACCGGCAAGCGCAATTGCATGTTGGCGATGGTATCGGGCCTGGCCGCCCCAGTGAGCTGCAGCGCCATCAAGAAATCGCTGGCTGCACGCACCCCCCTGGCTAGCCCATTGGGCAGTGGCAAAACGGTGGGTTTGCCGGCACCGGCCGCCAAAGCCACGTGGTCGAACCCGAAATCGAACGCCTGGTCGATTGTGATTGTCCCGCCCAGGCGCACCGCCCCATGCAAGGCGAACTGGCTGCGGCGCTCCAACAACAAGCGGATTACTTTTAGAAAGTTTTTGTTCCACCGCACAGTAATGCCGTATTCCGCGACCCCGCCGAACCCCGCCATGACCCGTTCATCCAAGTTTTCGTACAGGGTCTCCACGTCTTTGATTGGTGTGAACGGCACCCGCTGTCCGTCAACATCAACGCCCGAAAGGTCTGCGGGCAGCGGCTCAATTTTTAGCCCATCCACGGCAACCACGATGTGGCCGTCGTTCATCAAATGATGGGCCAATGAAAATCCGGCGGGCCCTGTGCCAACCACCAACACCCGATTGCCGGTGGCAGGCTTCGGGATTGGCTGCTTGAAATCCATTGGGCTCCACCGGGTGAGCAGGGAATAAATTTCAAACCCCCACGGCAGGGCCAAAACGTCCTTCAGTACCCGAGTTTCAACCTGGGGGATATCCACCGGCTCCTGGCGCTGAAAAATGCAGGCCTTCATGCAATCGTTGCAGATGCGGTGGCCCGTGGCCGCCACCATGGGATTATCGGCGACGATGATCGCCAAAGCCGCCAAGGACAGGCCCTGAGCCTTGGCCGTATGCATTTCAGAAATTTTTTCTTCCAGGGGGCAGCCCGACAGGGTGACGCCAAATTGGCTTTTCTTGAATGGGGCTAAGTTCTCTGGGTTCGCGGGCTTTTCCCGCAGGCCTTTGGAGCAAGAATCCTTGCCCTGGTTGTGACAAAAAATGCAGTAGTTGGCTTGGTCCAGGGCTTTGTTTAAGTCGCATCCGGGATCCGTCAAACCGAACCCGTTACGCCGTCGCATCTGGCCGCCGGTATAGGCCCAGGCTTCCACCGAAGTCCCCAGTGAGTCCACACCACCGACCTGGGCTGGCAGCAGATTTTCCGGGTCAAGTTTGTCGGGAGTTTTGAACAAGATGCCGGCCCCGTGACGACCTTGGCCGTCTGGCGTTAGTGTCGCCCAAGCGGCGTAGCCGGCGGCGGCGGCCAATGCACTGCCATTCGCATCTTCGTCGTCCAGCCATGCCGCCACAGCCCGGGCAAAGGCAAGCTCGCCGCCAGGGCTGGCGATGTTTGCCTCTATAAGAGGCGACAAAATTGCTTCAAATTCGGCCAGGGCCGGTGAGGTCAATTCGTCAACTTTGCCGCGATATTGCTTGACCGCCCGTCGCTGTACGAACATTCGTTTGCAAACGTACAGGGGCGCAAGGGCGTCGTGTTGACCCACCAACTCCGAGGATTCGGATTCGATCCCGAACAGGCGCGCGAGAAAATCTTCAACATGGGGCGCAAGGGCAAGAATGAGTTTGGACGTTGCCTTGGCGTCCAGAATGCCCGGGTTTTGTCGCGCTGCGCCCAAGGATTTGGCAAGGTCAGGCTCGACATCTTCAAGCCAGCCAACAAATGCCAAATCGACTTTTGCCAAGCCCGATCGTTCGTAAAGATCCTCGAATTTAAGATCGAAGCTCAGTGAGACCATATGCCTTTGACGGGTCCGCCCCGATAATGGGTGGCCCCCAGAATTAGAAAATGAATCGGACGGCTCAGGTACAGGAGTTAGTCGAGCCTGACAACCAACTGTTCCGGGCAACAAACGTCCCGTTCCAGACCTGCCGCGCCTGGGCCTCAACATCGGCCATAAAGGAATCTACATGGGCCGGGTCATGGTGAAAAATTGCCATCTGTTTAACATTTGCGGCCCGGCACAAGCGCACCCCTTCTTGCCAAGTAGAATGGCCCCAACCCACGAATTCGGGGAATTCGGCATCGGTGTAGGTGCTGTCGTAAACCACCAAATCTGCGCCCTCGATCAAATCCAAAATGGCATCGTCGGGTTTATCCGGCCGATGTTCCGTATCGGTAAAGTAACAAACCGAAACTCCGCCCTTTTCGACCCGGTACCCGGTGGCCCCAGCGGGATGATGTAACCTGGCGGTTTTGACATTGACGCCCTTCCCCAGGACGAAGTTGGCATTGACGCCATCAAAATCGTAAAGTTTCTTTGTGGCGCCCATCAGCTCTAATGGCACAGGAAAAGTGTCTGGTCCAGGTGACCTGCCAAAATCTGTTCGATCCCACCCTTGGCAATCAGATGGCCACAGTGGATATCCATGGATTGATCTTTCCGAAACACCGGCGCGAAAAACGGAAAGCCGTTGATGTGATCCCAATGGGCGTGGGACAGCAAAATGTTGACGTGTTTCGATCCTTCGCGCAGGCATTCGGCGCCCAAATTGGGAATCCCCGTGCCACAGTCGAAGATCAATTTGTCTTCGTCCGGAAATGTCACCTCGACACAATTGGTATTGCCACTGTACCCAAAATGCTGAGGGGATGGGCAGGCAATGCTGCCACGAACCCCCAAAAATTTAACAGACGCTGTCATGAATCTTAAACCCAATCCAATAGCCTGGCGTGCAAAGTACCACTGGCTGGCGAGCCGATTTTCGTTTCAACCCAACATTTCCCATGAGTATTTGTGTCAACATACTAAATAGAGTGTAACCAACATAGGCTGCGCGCTACACAGGGCAACCCCATGGAATGCGACAACTGGTGACCACCATCACAGACAAGATTTAGCCGATGCCCTTAGGCCAATTCCCTGTGGTGCGCAGGATTTAGCACCGCTTTGCCGACGTCAGTAAGCTTGCACACGGTCCAATCCGGCTTCAACGGATTGCGGAACCACGGCGTCGCCCAGCCGGCGCGGATACACGCCCGCACCGTTTGTTCAGCCACCCTCTTACCCTGGCGGTCAAAAATAGGAAGTTTTCCCCCGGCCTGATCCAAGCCGCGGTGCAGATATCGACGTTGAGCGGGGGTTGGTGATGCCATGGTGATTACCAAACGCGAGGCGCTCAGCCATCCCCGTTGCTGGCTGCGGTCGTATTACGCAGTCGCTTGGTCAGCACCCGCACCATAGAGCGTACAAACGGATCGGATTTTTCCAGTCGTTTGGAGAATTCCATGGCGGTGATGACGACCAGGTTCGTTGGCTGTTTAGCCTGGGCTGTGGCCGACCTGGGATGGCCGTCAACCAGGGCCATCTCCCCAAGCAAATCCCCGGCGCCAAGGGTTTCAAGAACGGTGGTTTTCTCGCCCTCGCCCACCAAAATGTCGACCAACCCGGCCTGGATTAAATAGACCGCCCGAGGGGGTTCATCTTTCTTGAAAATGAACTCGCCAGTGGAAAACGACTGGCGTTCCAAAACATCTCTTGTCAAAGCTCTCTCCCAACTTCGCCGACCTCCCACGCAAAATCCGGCCGACGACAGTCATCCCGCCCAGGATGATCCGCACCCCAGGATAGCCATTTCCTGCCCCGATGTCGCCACCAACTGCGCGCGGGCAGAAACTTGTTGGTTTGAAGGGGCTCAATGCTTGATGATAAGGAACGTCGCGCTCATATCCATTTGAAACCAAGTTTGTGTCTGTCTGTGGCTGTGCCACTTCAGGCGCCCAAAGGATTGCCAAGACCCATGACTTCAGAAACTGACACAGAAACCGAGCCAGCCCCAAAGCACCGCGACGGTCCCGAACTGCGGGTAAAAATCACTAGCGCCGCCCATCTAACATCGTCGATTCGTGGTTTTGAATTGATGTCAGAGCATGGCGGGCCACTGCCCAGTTTCGCCGCCGGTGCCCACATCGACGTGGAGGTTTACCTCCCAGACGGGGATCTGGTGCATCGATCCTATTCAATCGCCAGCGCCCCCGACGCTGAACCCTACCGTTACAAAATCGCCGTGCTGTACGAAGAGGACGGCACAGGCGGTTCGGTGTTCATGCATGAACGCGCCAAAACTGGGTACGTCTTGAAAACCTTCGGACCGAAGAACTTTTTCGAAATGGTGGAAAACGCCGACCATTCCATTTTGATCGCCGGAGGTATCGGCATCACACCGATTTTGTCCATGGCCTATGCCTTAACCGCCGCTGACCAATCCATGGAAATGCATTTTGCCGCACGGTCCGAAGAGGACATGGCGTTCCGCGATACCGTCACCGAAGTCTGCGGCGATTCCGCCCAGCTCTATTTCGACGGCGGCGACCCATCGAAGGGCATCGATGTGCCAAGAGTTCTGGGGAATTCGAAAAATGGCCGACACGTTTATGTGTGCGGGCCCAAGGGAATGATCGACGGGGTGCGGTTGGAGGCGGAAAAATTGGGCTGGCCTGAAGACCATGTTCATTTTGAAGTGTTCACAAAACCCGAAGCCAAACCAGAAGATCAACCCATCGAAGTCACAATTAAATCCACGGGCCAGGTCCTGACCGTACCACCGAAAACCCCCATATTGGACGTGCTTTTGGAAGCAGGGGTGGACACAGATTATGATTGTCGCACAGGGATTTGCGCATCCTGCGCCGTCGAAGTATTAGAGGGCGAGGCCGACCACCGGGACACCGTGCTCGACAAGTCTGAACACGAAGAAGAGAAGTTGATGTGTACGTGTGTAAGCTGGGCGAAGACCACCAAATTGGTGTTAAATCACTAGGGTACGGCCTTAGGCCGCTACCATTTTGGCGATCGGTATGATATTGACCGAATTTCGCGTTGCGAATTTTCATGTCGTGTTTCTATTTTTCAAAGCGATGGGAGTATCTAAATGAAATCCAGCAAATTGGTTGCACTGGGCGCCGCGTGTGCCCTCATGGTTATAGGCGACGCAGCGATGGCCCAGGGTGATGCAGCGGCGGGGGCAACTGCCTTTGCACGATGCCGCGCCTGTCACTTGTTTGACGACACCGGCCGTCACCGTGTCGGCCCGAATTTGGCAGGTGTTTTCGGACGCACCGCCGGGACGGTCGAAGACTTTCCGCGCTATACGGACCCAATGAAGGCGTCTGGCATCGTTTGGGATGATGACACCCTCAACACTTGGCTGTCCGGCCCGGGCGAAATGGTCGCCGGCACAACCATGAAAATGGTGATCTCCGACGAAGCCATGCGGGCCAACATCATCGCGTTTTTGAAGGCCGGCATTTAGTACAGAAGGCGATTTTAAGAGGGCGGTCGGCGGATGACCGTTGGCCGCCCTTTCCTTGAATGCCGCGCCAAAGGCCGATGACCAAGAAATCCAAGCCACACGTCCCAGCCGTCACCGCCGTTCCTGAATTTTCAATCAGTGCTCGGCACTCCAAAGCCCTCGCTCTGACGGCTGACCAAGCACCAACCCGACGCACTTTACTTCTTGGAGCCGCCACCGCCGCCGGTGCGGCTGCTCTTGCTGCATCGCCAAAAAAGGCCCGGGCGATCGCCCCCCCAGGGGCCGTGGAATATCCCGTGCCCGCTGATCCAACCTTGGTTCCCGGTCGCCCTCCCGGCCTAAACGGCGGCTATGGCACCCGGTCGCAATTTGAAACGGAAGTGCGGGAATGGTCAGGATCGGGAACCTCTAGCCGCACGCCTTTGGCATCATCCGAGGGGACTATTACCCCGTCAGCGTTGCATTTCGAGCGCCATCACAACGGCATTCCTGAAATCAACCCAGAAGAACACGCCCTGTTGGTCCACGGCATGGTGAAACGGCCCCTAACGTTTTCCATGGCCGACTTGAAGCGCCTACCGTCCACCAGCCGCGTCGCCTTCATCGAATGTGCGGGCAATTCAGCGGGGGAATATCACGCCGCCCGGGGCAAAGAACTTCACAACATGCATGGCCTTGTGAGCTCGTCCGAGTGGACCGGGGTTGCCCTGTCCACTGTGCTGCGCGAAGCCGGGCTTAAGCCGGGTGCCGCGTGGATTTTAGCCGAAGGCCGCGACGCCTCCATGCTCAGCCGCAGCATTCCCGTGGAAAAAGCCTTGGACGATGCGATCTTGGCCTATGCCCAAAATGGCGAGGCTTTGCGGCCCGAACAAGGGTACCCATTGCGGCTGCTGCTACCCGGATGGGAAGGGGTGACCAACGTGAAATGGTTGCACCGATTGGATGTGTCCGATGCACCGTTCCAGACCCGCGAGGAAACATCCCATTACACCGATCTGAACATCATCACCGGCAAGGCCAAGCAATTCACCTTCATCATGGCCGCCAAGTCGCTGATTTTATTTCCCCACCCGGAAGCCAAACTGGAAGGCCCCGGATTTTATGAAATCACTGGGCTTGCGTGGTCGGGCCGAGGTAGGATTAAAAGGGTGGAGGTCACCACCGACGGCGGTAAGAGCTGGCATTTGGCAGAGCTTCAAGATCCTGTGCTGCCAAAAGCCCAGACGCGGTTCAGATTTCCCTGGGTGTGGGATGGCGAGCCGGCCATGCTGCAGAGTAGGGCGACGGACGAAACCGGGTACGTGCAGCCAAGCATCCGCCAACTGAAAGAGGTGCGTGGCGACGCCGAGCGCGGTAACGTCAATTACCACAACAACGCGATTCAAACGTGGCGAGTCAATCCTGGTGGAACGATTGAAAATGTCCACTTTTCTGGCCACCCATAAACTAGGCATTCGCTTCGGCATATCCGCCTTGGTTTTGGCGGTTTGGACCATGGACTTGGGCCGGGCATCCGCCCAAGGCTTCACGCCTGGTCGATACGGCATCGGCACGCCGGCGGAGGCAGAATTGATTGCGGCCCTGGACGTGGACGTGCGCGCGGATGGCCACGGCCTGCCCGCCGGAACAGGGAATTATGAAGCCGGTGCCGTTTTGTTTTCCCAGCTTTGCGTCGACTGCCATGGGGAAAATTTATTGGGCGGGCGCGAGCGAGGCGGCGCACTGATCGGCGGACGTGGCACTCTGACGTCGGAATACCCCCGCCGCACGGTCGAGAGCTATTGGCCCTATGCCACGATTCTTTTCGATTATATTCGCCGGGCAATGCCTTATCCGTCCCCCGGTGGGTTAGAGCCAAGTCAAGTGTACAGCGTGATCGCCTATGTTCTTGGCAAGGCGAATATCATCGAAAAATCCATGGTAATCGGTGCCGATAATTTGGCCGCGATCGAAATGCCTAATCGGGATGGCTTTCGCTCCGATTGGCAGCCCGAAATGTTTCGCTAGCGCACCGATGCATTTGCCTTTCCGATTGGCAGTCGCGTTCGTCGCTCTATTGCCATTGGGGTTCGGGGTGCCCGACCCCGCCCAGGCACAAATTCGCCTGGCGCCACAGCCGTTTCCGGTGCCTCAATACACCGGCCGATACGATTTGGGGACCGACGCCGACCCAGAGCTGATCGCCAGAATGGATGTTGATGTGATGGCCGATGGACGCGGCTTGCCCAGAGGCAGCGGCACCGTTTTTGGCGGCGGGTATGTGTATCGCAAACACTGCACCCAGTGCCACGGAGGCGACTTGCAGGGAATCGACGGTGTTCGGGGAGGCCCGCTGATTGGTGGCCGTGGATCACTGGCCAGTGCAACGCCCTTCAGGACCGTTGAAAGCTTTTGGCCCTTTGCCACAACTTTGATGGACTACATCCGCCGGGCAATGCCGACCGAAAAGCCCGGATCTTTGGACCCTAACGACCTGTATAGTGTGGTGGCCTTTATCTTATACCAAGGTGGAATCATTGGCGCGGAAGAGGTGATGAACTCCTCAACGTTGGGGCTGGTTCAAATGCCAAACCGGGACGGATTTGCCAACGCCCGAGGCACTGTCGAGTCGTTCAATTGGCGCTAAGATCCTAGAAGGCGCGGCCAAGCTGCAGTACTCAATCAAGGTTCGACCTTTATCCGGTTTTTGTTAAGTGGTTCTTTAGGAAAGTGCCGTTAAATCGTGTATGCGGGGCCTAAAAGAGGGTCAAGTGTTGCCTGGGGGTAATCCAGACGTGCAGTCCTTAAAAGTTCTTTCGGCGCTTCCATCCAGTGCGGATCTTGCGGTTTTGGGCCAATTCATTAAGGACAGCGGGCTCGCTGCATCTGTCACAGAACATCAGGACTCTAGCCAAGCCCTGAACGCCCTTCTGGAAGATGACTTTGACTGCGCATTTGTCAGCGCAGGGCACTCAGAATTCGATCGAGTCGACATTCTTTCAGAATTGCGCAGAGCGGGAAGTTCGGTGCCCATTGTGTTTGTCCTTGGGGATGACGGCGAATCCAAGATTACCGACTATCTGTTGGCCGGGGCCCACGATTGCTTGACGTTGTCGGAAATCACCCCGGATACCGTCGCCCGCACACTGAACACTTCGGCCCGCGTCCGGCGCGCCGAAGTTCGCGCAGCCGAGGCCGAAGCCCGCCGCAGTCGTCAACTTTTGTACGACACGCTGACAGGGCTTCCCAATCGTGCCCTGTTTTTTGATCGCCTGGATCAGTCCCTTGCTTTGGCCCGCCGCCAACGCCAACCGTTGTCGGTCATGGTCATGGATTTGAACCGCTTCAGAGAGATAAACGCCACCTTGGGGCATTCAGTTGGCGACCAATTGCTCCAGGCTGTGGCCGGGCAAATTACCTCGTCAGCTCGGGAATCGGACACCATAGCCCGCCTTGGCGGTGACGAATTCGCCCTTCTGCTGACCACCGGCGGCACGTACGCCGGGACCATCAGCACCGCCGAAAAAATACTTGAATCGATCCAAGCACCGATCATCATCCAAAACCAAAAATTGGCCGTCGGCACCAGCATTGGCATTTCGTTCTATCCCGAACACGGGGAGGACAGCGCCACGTTAATACGCCACGCCGACATTGCCATGTATGCCGCCAAGCGAAATGCTACAGGGTTTTCGGTGTACGCCGGTGAAGCCGCCGACCGGGTGGACGCGGACCATGTTTTCCAGCTGTCTCTGTCCGGGGATCTGCGCCGAGCGATCCAAGAAGATCAGCTGGAATTAATGTTCCAGCCCAAAATCGGCTTTGACCCAATAAAAATCCGCGGAGTCGAAGCTTTGGTGCGGTGGAACCACCCTCAGCATGGGATGGTGACACCGGATAACTTCATTCCTCTGGCGGAACAAACTGGCGTGATCGAGCCCCTGACCATTTGGGTTCTGAACGCCGCCTTGCGCGAATACAGCAGATGGCGGGACGAAGGCATCGAAATCCCCGTCGCAGTGAACTTGTCGCCGGTAACCTTGCACGACCGAAATTTCTCCCGGGATGTGGAAAAAATCCTGGAAATCTGGGATGTGCCGTCCGAGGCATTATCGTTCGAAATTACCGAAAGCGCCATCATGTCGGACGTGGCCCAGGCCACTGAAACCGTGAACAGGCTTCACGCCATGGGGGTTGGCATTTCCATTGACGACTTTGGCACTGGCTATACGTCCCTGTCGTATATTCGCAAGCTCCCGGTTCGCGAGATCAAGGTCGATAAGTCCTTCGTCTTGGGCATGCGCGAAACTGCCGATGACGCAGTCATTGTCCGGTCTATTGTCGAGCTGGGTCACAATCTTAGCCTCAGCGTGGTGGCCGAAGGCATCGAAGACACCGAAACCTGGGATTTGCTGGGGGCCTTGAAGTGCAACGTGGCCCAAGGCTTTTTGATGAGCAGACCGTTGCCATCAAACGCCGTCCTTGCGTGGATTCGCGCATCAGAATGGTCGGGGCATGCTGAAAAAGAATCCACGGTCGAAGCCGCTCAGGCCGTCACCTCTTAATGCACCCGCGGTCGGGCCACTTGGCACCGGCCACACCCATATGCTACCGCTGAACTGATTGGCGCCGCCTTGGGGCCGCGCCGAGATTTGTCACAGCTAGAATAGAGCCATGGGCCGTCGCCTCATCGTCCGCGAGGAAATTTGGGACATCGGCGGCGGGTTCAGTATTTCCCGTAGCCGCAAATGGGCCGCCGAAGTTCTAATGGTGGAAATCCATGAGAGCGGGGTGCGCGGGCGCGGCGAAGGTGTCCCCAACCGCCGTCAAGGCGAAACTTTGGGAGACGTGGCGGCGCAAATTGCGAAAATGCGAGACCGCGTCGAAACGGGCTCCCTAAACCGCGTCGGGCTTCAAGCCCTTTTGCCACCCGGTGCCGCGCGCAATGCTCTTGATTGCGCCTATTGGGATCTTGAGTCCAAATTGAAAGACGTGCCGGTCTGGAAACTGGCGGGCCTGCCGGAACCGAAACCACTGATCACGGCGTTCACCGTCACCCTGGATAAGCCCGCAGCCATGGCCTCGGTCGCTCGGAAGAACAAGCACCGGCCGCTGCTGAAAATTAAACTGGGAGGTCCCGACGACCTTGAACGGGTTCGGGAAGTGCGCGCCGCCGCCCCGGAAGCCAGGCTGATCGTCGATGCCAACGAAGCGTGGACCCCGGTGACCTATAGCGAGCATGCGTCGGAGTTGGCGCGGATGGGGGTGAAGTTATTGGAACAACCGCTGCCTGCTGGTCAGGACGCGGTGTTGGCGTCCCTTGGGCGTTCTGTGCCCCTATGTGCGGACGAATCCCTGCACGATTCCAGTGATTTGGCGGCTGTGGCTCAGCTCTATGATTTCGTCAACATCAAGCTGGACAAGGCCGGTGGGCTCACAGAAGCCACCAAAATCGCAGCCGCCGCCAGGGATCGAGGGATTTCCATCATGATCGGCTGCATGGTCGGGACCTCCCTGGGCGTGGCGCCAGCCTTTTTGCTGGGAGCCTATGCCCAAATCGTCGATTTGGATGGCCCTTTGTTGTTGGCCGAGGATCGGCCCGGGGGTATTCAATACGATGGCGGCATTATGCAGCCACCACAATCGGATTTTTGGGGATGATCGACACCCGAGACTCGGAGAGCCTGAGGCCCATTGGCATCGTGATTGCCGATAAAAACCCAATCATTTTGTCCGGGCTGGAACGGGTGTTCAATGACGCCAGCGCCTTCAATGTGGTGGCGGTGGCGGCGGACGGAGAGCGTTTTCTGGAAGCCGTGAGCCGCCTGGAATTTGACGTGGGGGTAATCGGCTGGGAAATGCCCTATTTGGATGGCCGCGGGGTATTGCAGGAATTGCGCGATAACGCAGATGCCCCGCGCATTGTGGTGTACGCCGGTGGGCCATCCAACGATGTGCCCAGAATAGTGATGGCCCTGGGCGGTGCCGGGTTTTGCCCGGAAGACGCCCCCACCGACGTTCTGCTTGAAACCGTGGTCGCCGTGGCCCAGGGCCGCATGATGTTTCCCTACATCGACGTCCGAACCCTGGAAACCGACCCGTTTTCGCACCTCACCCACCGCGAGCGGGAGTTGCTACCATCCTTGCGCACCGGCCGAACCACCGCCCAAATTGCCAGCGATTTGGGGATCTCTGTCAACACAGTGAAGTACCATCTGAAAAATTTGTACGGGAAGCTGGGGGTGCGTAACCGTGCCCAAGCTGTGGATGCCTACCTCACAGCCCAGGCGAACCTTGGGACCCCACCACGGCGAGGTCCATCTCACCGGTTAGCACAAGGGTAGGGGTTTCCAACCCCGTCTGAAGCTTAATAAAAGACACCCTATTAGGTGGGTAGGTTCCTACCCAACCGGGGGTTCTTTTCAAAAATCGGATTGCTATAATGAGGGCCTTAAAAGAGAGGTGGTCATCGCCGCATGGCGGTCAGGACCCCCGGGAGGATCAATGTTACAAGGAAAAGTGCTCGTCGCCCAGGGCGGCGGGCCTACGGCTGTCATTAATCAATCGCTTGTCGGCGTAGTGCTGGAAGGCCGCAAATTTCAGTCTTCGGACCGGATTTACGGGGCTCGGCATGGTGTTCACGGTATTGTGGACGAAGATTTCATCGATCTGACCCAGGAAACCTCAGACCACCTGGAGCGGATCGCCGCGACCCCCTGTGCGGCTCTTGGAAGCACACGGGACAAGCCGGATTTGGCCTATTGCCAGGAGATTTTCAAAGTCCTGAAGGCCCATGAAATCGGCACCTTTTTCTACCTTGGCGGCAACGATTCTTCCGACACATTGCGCATTTTGTCCGAAGAGGCGCAAAAAGATGGCTACGGGCTCACTTGCATTCATGTGCCCAAAACCATCGACAACGATTTGATGGTCAATGACCACACACCGGGGTACCCATCGGCGGCGCGGTTCGTGGCCAGCGCCTTCGCCGGAATCAATCTGGATAACGAGGCCCTGGAAGGCGTGTATGTGGGGGTCGTCATGGGCCGCCATGCCGGGTTCCTCACTGCCGCTGCGGCACTTGGCCGCACGTTCCCGGATGATGGGCCCCACCTGATTTATGTGCCGGAGCGCGACTTTGATATGGACCAGTTCCTGGGCGACGTGAAGGCCGTCTATGACCGCCTGGGACGTTGTGTGATCGCCGTATCCGAAGGCATCCATGACGCCAGCGGCGAAGCCATGATGACCAAGCTGGCAGACACCGTTGAACGCGACGCCCACGGCAACGTACAGCTTTCAGGCACTGGTGCCTTGGCCGACCTGCTGACCGGGGCTATCCGCGACAAACTTGGCATCAAACGGGTGCGCGGCGACACCTTTGGTTACCTTCAGCGGTCGTTTTTGGGCTGCGTGTCCGACGTCGACCAGCGGGAAGCCCGCGAAGTCGGCGAAAAAGCAGTTCAGTACGCTAATTGGGGCGACAGCAGCGGCACAGTCACCATCCACCGGGTGGGGAATTACGCCACGGACTATCAGCTCCGGCCGCTCACCGACGTGGCGGGCAAGACCAAGGTCATGGACCTGTCGATGATTTCCAAATCCGGCAACGACGTGACCCAGGAATTTCTTGATTACGGAACCCCCTTGTTGGGTTCTGGAATGCTGACGCCGGCGCGACCCCGCGCCAACCCAGTCGCCAAAATTTTGGGTGCCTAGTCAAATTCAGACACCGATTTTCGAATAATTTGCGTGGACGAGGATAAGAGCAATGGCTGACATCGCGACGAAAAAGAAGCACACGGTTTTGGGGATTGTGGGTGACTCCGCCACAGGCAAGACCACCCTGACCAAGGGCATTGCCGACATTCTGGGACCCGACCGGGTTACTACTATCTGCACCGACGACTACCATCGCTATGACCGTGTGGAGCGGGCGGAGAACGGTCTGTCGGCGTTGGATCCGCGCTGCAACTACATTGACATCTTGGAGCAGCACGTCAAACAGATTTCCGAGGGCAAACCTATCCTGCGCCCGGTATACAGCCACCACGACGGCACTTTGGAGCGGCCGGTCTACGAAGAACCCCGAGAGTTCATCATCTTCGAAGGACTACTGGGCTTCACCACCCGGGCCCTGCGCGACCTGTTCGACGTGAAGCTTTATTTGGAGCCCAACGAAGATTTGCGCATCCGATGGAAGGTTGACCGGGATACCGGCAAGCGCGGCTACACCCGGGAACAGGTCATGTCGTCCTTGAAGAAGCGCGAAAGTGACAGCCCAGAATTCATTCAACCCCAGCGGACCTTCGCCGACATTGTGGTGCAGTTTTACCCGCCCGAGGAAAATGCCGAAGAATCCGGCGCCCATTTGAACGTAAGCCACACACTGCGCCCAACATTGCCCCACCCGGATTTGTCACCGATCTTGCAATCCGGATTGCAAAATGGACTGCACTTGGAATTGGTCCGCGACGCCGACGGCAAGCCCGTGGACGTTTTGGAAATCCCCGGTAACATCACCGACGACTCCGCTGGCGAATTGGAAGACCTGATTTGGTCTTTGCTGCCAGAGGCCCAAGAGCTGCGCGCCAACGTTGGCAAATTCACCGACGGCAACAATGCGCCCCACATGAGCCACCCGCTTGCACTGACACAGCTGTTGATCGCCTTCCACATGGTCAAAGCCCAAGTCGGCGTGCACGCGATCTAATTTTTTCTAGTTCGGAGGTCACCATGGCAGAAAAACCAGACATCACTCACGACCAAATGGCCAACGCCATCCGCGCTCTGTCCATGGACGCCGTGGAGGCTGCGAATTCCGGCCATCCCGGCATGCCCATGGGCATGGCCGACGTGGCCACGGTTCTATTCACAAAGTTTTTGAAATACGATCCGTCACAGCCCGAATGGGCAGATCGGGATCGCTTTGTGCTGTCGGCCGGTCATGGCTCGATGTTGCTGTATGCGTTACTGTACCTGACCGGGTACCCGGAAATGACCATCGACGAGATCAAGCAGTTCCGCCAACTCGGCGCCAAGACCGCAGGCCACCCGGAATACGGCCACGCCCCGGGGATTGAGACGACCACCGGCCCTCTGGGTCAAGGCATTGCAACCGCCGTGGGCATGGCCCTGGCTGAGCGTCATTTGAATGCCGAATTTGGCGACGATATTGTCGACCACACCACCTATGTGATTGCTGGAGACGGATGTCTGATGGAGGGCATTAGCCACGAGGCAATCTCGTTGGCGGGCCACCTAAGCCTGGGCAAGCTGGTGGTCATGTGGGACGACAACGAAATCTGCATCGACGGCCCCACATCCATGACCGTCAGCGATGACCAGATTACCCGGTTCAAAGCCGCCGGCTGGAACACCATGGCATGCGATGGACACAACCCGGCAGCCGTGGAAAAATGCCTTAAAGCGGCCCAGGCTAGCGACAAGCCGACTTTCATCGCTTGCAAGACCACCATTGCTTTCGGCTCCCCCAACAAGGGCGGCACATCGGCAGCCCATGGCGCGGCTTTGGGTGCGGACGAAATCACCGCGACCCGCAAGCAGTTGGGCTGGGAACACGGGCCCTTCGAAGTGCCTCAGGATATCATGGCCGCCTGGCGCTTGGCCGGGGCACAGTCGGCAAAGGCCGCAGTCGACTGGCAGATCTGCCTGGCCGCTTCGGAGAACAAGGCGGAGTTCGAGCGCCGCATTGCCGGTGTCTTGCCGGATAATTGGCTTGATGCAGTCAACACACTGAAAGTTCGCCTGGCCGCCGAAGCGCCGGCCATGGCCACCCGCAACGCCAGCCAAGAAGCGCTTGAAGTGATTAATCCGGCGGTGCCGGAAACCGTTGGCGGCTCTGCCGATCTGACCGGATCCGTGAACACGTTGACCAAAGATCTAGGCAAATTGACGAGCGATAATTATGGCGGGCGCTATGTGCATTACGGGGTGCGCGAGCACGCCATGGGCGCCGCCATGAACGGCATGGCTTTGCACGGCGGCATGATCCCTTACGCCGGTACATTTTTTGTGTTCACCGATTACCTGCGCCCGGCCATGCGCTTGTCGGCGTTAATGGGCATTCGGGTGGTCTACGTGATGACCCATGATTCCATCGGCCTTGGCGAAGACGGCCCGACCCATCAGCCGGTGGAACACCTCGCCAGCGTGCGGGCGATGCCCAACGTCATGGTATTGCGCCCGGCAGACGCGGTGGAAACCGCGGAATGCTGGTCGCTGGCTCTGCAAAATGACACTGGCCCGTCGATCATGGTTTTGACCCGCCAGAAATTGCCGGCTTTGCGCACGACCCATTCGGACGAGAATCTGTGCGCCCTGGGCGGCTATGAAATTTCCCCGGCAGACGGCGTTGCCCGGGTCAGCTTGTTGGCCACGGGTTCCGAAGTTTCCTTGGCCGTGGAAGCACAAAAGCTTTTGGCAGACGAAGGCGTCCCCGCTCGGGTGGTTTCGATCCCGTGCTGGGAATTGCTGGAAGCCTTGGACAACGAAGCCCGGGAAGCCGTCCTTGGGGTCGACACGGTGCGGATCGCTGTCGAAGCCGGGGTTTCCTATGGTTGGGATCGTTATGTTGGCAGCGACGGCGCTTTCGTCGGAATGAGCTCGTTTGGCGCCTCGGCACCCGCACCGGACCTATTCGAACACTTTGGAATTACCGCCAAAGAAGTGGCGGCGGCAGCAATCGCGCACCTTTAAATCGGGAGGCAGGGACATGGCAGCAACTCGCGTAGCAATCAACGGATTTGGCCGCATTGGCAGGCTGGCACTGCGGGCGCTTGTGGAATCAAAACGCAAGGATATCAAAGTCATAGCCATCAACGATCTTGGCCCGGTGGCAACCAACGCACACTTGCTGAAACACGATTCGATCCACGGGGAATTCCCCGGCAAGGTCAAAACCTTCAAGAGCGCCATCGATGTGGGCTCTGGAAAAATTCAGGTGTTCGCGGAGCGCAACCCGCTAGACCTGCCGTGGAAAGAGCTGAAAATCGATGTGGTCCTGGAATGCACCGGCTTTTTCACCAAGCGTGAAGACGCCGCCATGCACATCAAGGCAGGCGCCAAGCGCGTTCTAGTTTCGGCTCCGGCCACCGGTGCTGATCTCACCGTGGTTTACGGAGTGAACGACAAGAAATTGCGTAAAAAGCACAAGGTCATTTCCAACGCCTCGTGCACAACAAATTGCCTGGCGCCGGTGGCCCAGACCCTGAACAAATCGATTGGCATTGCCCAGGGCTTTATGACGACGATCCACGCCTATACGGCGGATCAGCGCGTCCAAGACACACTGCACGGTGATTTGCGCCGGGCCCGGTCGGCGGCATCGTCGATCATTCCGTCATCCACCGGTGCGGCCAGGGCCGTGGGCCTAGTTCTGCCTGAACTGGCTGGCAAATTGGACGGCACAGCAATGCGGGTTCCGGTCATCAACGTCTCTGTGGTGGACCTGAAATTCAACTCCAAGAAGCCCACTGATGTGGAATCGGTGAATGCCGCGCTGATCAAGGCATCCAAAGGCCCGCTGAAAGGCATCTTGAAAGTCACCGACGAGCCCTTGGTATCGGCCGACTTCAACCACACGCTGGCGAGTTCCACCGTCGACCTGAGCCAGACCCAGGTGGTGGGAAATAAATTCGTTCGGATTATGTCTTGGTATGACAACGAATGGGGCTTTGCCAACCGCATGCTCGACACTGCGTCGGCCATCGGAAAACTCGGTTAGTTGGGGCAAGGACGCGTGACCGACTTCGCAACTCTCGACGATATGGACGTCAAAGGCCGCCGTGTGCTGGTGCGTTCGGACCTGAACGTGCCGGTGCAGGATGGCGTGATCTCTGACACCACTCGCATCGAGCGAGGCTCGAAAACAATTGCCGAGCTTGGTGCTGCGGGCGCGAAGGTCATCGTCCTTTCCCATTTCCGCAGACCGTTGGGTCAGCGCATCCCGGAAATGACCCTGCAGCCGGTGGCTAAAGGTCTGTCCAATGCGTTGGACGGAAAACCCGTAGGTTTTGCCGATGACTGCATCGGCGAGGTGGCGAAAAATGCGATCGCCGCAATGAAAAACGGCGACATTTTGATGCTGGAAAATGTCAGGTTTCACAAAGGCGAAGAAGCCAACCATCCGGATTTCGCCAAAGCGTTGGCGGCATTAGGCGATCTGTACGTGAACGATGCCTTCAGCTGCGCCCACCGCGCCCACGCATCCACCGAAGCGTTGGCGGGCTTGCTACCGAGTGCCGCTGGACGCAATATGGAAGCTGAGCTCAAAGCACTGGACAGCGCCTTGAGCACACCAGAGCGCCCGGTGGCGGCCGTGGTCGGTGGCGCAAAGATTTCCAGCAAATTGGAATTGCTAACGTCTTTGGTAGACAAGGTCGACACCCTGGTCGTCGGCGGTGCCATGGCCAACACATTTTTACAGGCACGGGGGTTTGCGGTTGGCAAAAGCCTTTGCGAACCGGACCTTGTCACTCTGGCTCGAAGTATTGACCTGCGGGCCAGCGCCACAGCCTGTGATTTGGTGCTTCCCTTTGAAGTAGTGATTGCTAAATCACTTTCCGAGGGTGTGGCGACACGGACTATTTCGGCCGGTGAAGTACCCGAGGACATGATGATACTCGATGTCGGCTCGGCTGCAGTTGCCGAGACAGTCCGCAGACTTTCCCTGTGTAGAACTTTGCTTTGGAATGGTCCCATGGGTGCATTTGAGATTCCCCCATTTGATGAAGGAACCAACGCTGTTGCACAAGCAGTCGGCAAGCTTTGCCGTCAAGGAAAACTTCTGGCGGTGGCCGGTGGTGGCGATACTTTAGCAGCCCTGACCAATGCCGGGGTCGCTGATCAATTTACATATCTATCTACCGCGGGCGGAGCGTTCTTAGAGTGGTTGGAGGGAAAAATTTTGCCAGGAGTTTCCGCTCTAAATAAAGAAAAAAATCTGGCTTAAGTAATTATCTAACCAACATAAATTGGCCGCAACGTGTGTCCAATAATCTAACCCACTAAATAAATAACAAGGAGGAAAACTATGTCTGCCGAGAAGATAGGTCGCGACGGGTTCGGTGCGGACCGATACAAGTCAGGAGTAATTGAGTACGCAAAAATGGGCTATTGGCAGCCTGACTATGTGCCAAAGGATACCGATATCATTGCGTTGTTTCGTATAACACCTCAACCTGGGTGCGAAGCACACGAGTTGGGAGCAGCGGTCGCTGGTGAGTCCTCGACCGCTACTTGGACAGTTGTTTGGACGGATAGGCTGACGGCTTGCGAGGTTTACCGAGCCAAATGCTATCAGGTTGACAAGGTTCCTAATACCGAGAACCAATTCTTTGCCTATATCGCCTATGATATCGACCTATTCGAGCCAAACTCGATCGCCAACCTAACGGCATCGATCATCGGAAATGTTTTTGGCATTAAGGCTGTTAAAGCCCTTCGGCTCGAAGACATGCGTATACCATTCGCATACCTTAAGACTTTCCAGGGCCCTGCCACTGGAATTGAGGTTGAACGAGAACGGTTAGACAAATTCGGTCGCCCCTTTTTGGGCGCCACGACCAAGCCAAAGCTAGGACTTTCCGGGCGCAACTATGGCCGCGTAGTTTACGAGGCTCTAAAGGGCGGACTAGATTTTACTAAGGATGATGAGAATATCAATTCTCAGCCATTCATGAATTGGCGTGATCGTTACCTTTTCTGTATGGAAGCAGTTACCCGTGCCGAGGCGGCAACGGGTGAAGTCAAAGGTCATTACCTGAACGTTACCGCTGGTACAGTGGAAGAAATGATCAAGAGGGCTGAGTTCGCTCACGACATCGGTTCAGTCATCATCATGATCGATTTGGTCATTGGCTACTCAGCTATTCAGACGATGGCAATATGGGCGCGACAGCACGACATGATTTTGCATTTGCATCGTGCCGGTAACAGCACTTATTCGCGTCAGAAGGATCACGGGATGAACTTTCGTGTGATCTGCAAATGGATGCGCATGGCAGGTGTAGACCACATTCACGCTGGTACTGTTGTCGGCAAGCTGGAAGGTGACCCGGCGATGATCAAAGGGTTTTACGACACTTTGACCTGCACCAGTCTGCCCCAGAATCTTCCGGAAGGCATCTTTTTCGACCAAGATTGGGCCAGTCTCAATAGGTGTTTGCCTGTGGCATCCGGAGGCATCCACGCCGGCCAGATGCATCAGCTTCTACATTACCTAGGTGAAGATGTTGTCCTCCAGTTTGGCGGCGGGACTATCGGCCACCCTGATGGTATCCAAGCCGGTGCAACGGCCAACCGCGTTGCCTTAGAGGCGATGGTGCAAGCCCGCAACGAAGGCAGGGATTACCTTGCCGAAGGTCCGGAGATTTTGGCCAAGGCGGCCAAATGGTGTTCACCACTTCGGGGAGCCCTAGATACTTGGCAAGACATCACTTTCGATTATGAGTCCACCGACACGCCTGACTTCGTGCCGCTGGCGAACACATCCGTTTAGTGGATAGGAGAAGAACAATGAAAATTACCCAAGGCACATTTTCATTTTTGCCCGAACTCACCGATGATGAGATCAAGGCACAATGTCAATATTGCATAGACAAAGGTTGGGCTTTGAATGTCGATTACACCGATGATCCACACCCTCGGAATACCTATTGGGAAATGTGGAACCAACCGATGTTCGACACTGTAGACCCAGCGGCAGTCCTTCTAGAGGTGAACGAATGCCGTAAAGTGTATGGGAATATGTACATCAAAGTGAATGCCTTTGATGCCGAGCGTGGTAGAGAGACAGTGGCGCTATCATTTATTGTCAATCGGCCAAAGGATGAGCCAGGATTTGGCGTCTCTCGTGAAGACGGTCAGGGCCGCAAAATCCGCTATAGGATTCATAGCTACGCTACCGATAAGCCGGAAGGCCGGCGTTACGAATAAGCGGTAATTGGGACGAGGCTGGGGCGGGTTTTATCCTGCTCCAGCCCCAGCGTTTGGATGCAGATGACAGAAGAACTAACAAACAACGCCGTAAATTCTGGAGAGGCGGGCGACGTCGCGGCCAAAAAACCGCTGGCGACCTCGTTTGACCTTCAGGCCGAGTACGAAGGGTCGCATATTCAAGAAACCCTCGATCAGCTTGACCAGGAGCTCGTGGGTTTAGAACCCGTAAAGGCCCGGATCCGCGAGATCGCTGCACTGTTGCTGGTATCCAAAGCCCGCCGAGAATTGGGCTTGGAGACCGAGCCACCGACTTTGCACATGTCCTTTACCGGCAACCCCGGCACCGGTAAGACCACCGTGGGACTGCGTATGGCCGATATCCTCCATAAGTTGGGGTACGTGCGCCAAGGGCACATGGTCAGCGTCACTCGCGACGACCTGGTGGGCCAGTACATTGGCCACACGGCACCGAAAACCCGCGAGATCATCAAAAAGGCGATGGGAGGCGTGCTGTTCATTGACGAGGCGTATTATCTGTATCGCCCGGAAAACGAACGCGACTATGGCCAGGAAGCGATCGAGATTTTGCTTCAGGTCATGGAGAACAATCGCGACGATCTGGTGGTAGTTTTGGCGGGGTACGCCGACAAGATGGAAATCTTTTTCCGCAGCAATCCGGGATTTCGCTCGCGCATCGCCCACCACCTGGAATTTCCGGATTATTCACAATTGGAACTTCATGATATCGCCCAGTTGATGATGGACAACCAGGCCTACAAATTCAGTGCCGAGGCCCAAGATGTTTTGCGGGAATACATCAGCTTGCGCATGACCCAGCCGCATTTTGCCAACGCCCGGTCGATCCGCAACGCCATCGACCGGGCCAAACTGCGCCAAGCCAGCCGATTGTTCGACGATCGAGGGGGCAAGCCGTTGGATCGTGAAACGTTGATGACGATTGAGGCCTCGGACATCCAGGCCAGTCGCATCTTCATAATGTAAACGGCGGGAGTTGGCGGAATACCATGGCAAAAAGTAGTATTGGCGGCGTCCTGATACCGGTGGCGGCAACTGGCGTCATGTTCGCCGTAGTTCTGGGAATTTTTTTCAGCGCTCAGACGGAACCCGACCCGGCCACCGAAGACGTGGACATGGCAGCCATCGAACCTGATGCTCCGATTGGTCCCGCGATCGCAGTGCTCCCATTTCTAGTCCGGGAGAATTCGTCTGTTGCCCCGGGGGTCGCTAACAATCTGGCAGATCAAATCACTAAAAACCTGATTGATGCCGAGGGCCTGACTGTTTCACCAAAGGATGACGTGGCTGCTTATGCCAACGGTGTACGCCCGTCTTTGGGTGATATGTCCTATGAACTGAGGGTTCGCTACATCTTTCAGGCAATGATTTCTGGCGAAGACAATGACATCCGCCTTTACGCGCGGTTAGATGACGGGATGACCGGGTATACCCTGTGGACTGGCAATTTTTGGGCCGAACGGGTCACATTGTTTGACCTGCACACCGAGATTTCGAATTCAATTCTCAACGAAATTGGCTTGGGCGCCGCCGCGCGTGCGAACTAGAGCACTATCCGCCGCTAAACGACACCACCATCGCGGCGACAATGATCGCCAGCAACATCGCGATCAGAACGAGATCCAGAAACTTCATGGCTAGGTTTCTGTGCCCCCACCATCCTGGCTGATGGTTTCGTCATAGACCACTGGGCCGCCCGCTTCCATCCACGCCTTGATGCCGCTGACCACGCTGGCCACGTTCTCCAGATCGGCTTCTTTGGCCGCTTCCACTGCCATTACAGACTCATCCCAAAAAAGCAAAAAGATCGGCCTCTTACCCTCGGTGGTAGCTTCAAATTGCCGCAAACCGCCCGAGCAAAATATTGGTCCAAGGCGGCACAGGGCGCGTGAACGGACCCCGGAATATTGGCATCATGGAGATGCTCATTGCCTTCCCGCAAGTCCACCAACATCACGCCCTCACGTCCTGCCTCGGCAATGGCGTGGCCTGCGGTCAAACCCCAGCCTTCCTTGACGCCCTTTTCCTGGGAAAGCCCCATGGCGCCGGTTGGTGGGCACCGGGTGGCGTCACGTAGAGCGCCGAGGCCGGACAAATGATCGGCGTGCATATGGGTATCGATGGCTTTGATCAATCTTAAGTCCAGCTCGTCCATCAGCCGCAAATACTGGTCAACTTTTTTCAGCCCTGGGTCGATGATCAGGGCTTCGGCGCCGCGGCGGGCGGCCAATAAATAGGTAAAGGTTGCTGGCCCAGAGTCGAATATTTGGCGAAACAGCATTGTGCGGGGCCTAAGAAAAACGATCGGCGGGAAAATATCTTAACAGATGACGTAATGTTCGGGATGACAGGAGCGCCGGGTTATGCAAACTTCCCAATTCGTAGCGCAACGCCCCGGAGAAATCATGGCGAATGTGACGGTCGCGGATCAGGTTAAAGCACCTGCGGATGTCGTTTGGGCGCTGATTGGCCCCTATGAATCCATCAGCAATTGGATGCCTGGCATTGCCAGCGCCGATGTTGAAGGTGCCGGTGTCGGCGCGGTCCGGGTTTTAACAACGGACGACGGCGGCAAAATCACAGAACGGCTTTTGGCGGAGAACCCTTCGCCTCATTGCTACACCTACGAAATTTTATCCAGCCCATTTCCGATCCAAAACTATGTGAGCACGATCATGGTGGTGGACGAAGGCGACGGGTCCAGCACCATGTCGTGGGTGTGCAATTTCGAGCCTGTGGGTGCACCGGAAGAGGAACTCACCCAAGCTTTTTCGGACATGTACAAGGGCGCCATTGCCAATATCCAACGCATGACCGAAGGCGAGGCCCCCGAGGCCCCCGAGGCGGCCTAATCCAACTGGCCGGGAGGAATTCGTCCGACCTCCACGCGACCGTGGCGCTGGGGATCTGGGTCGGACTGAGCCTGGAAGGTGCTTAGCATTTCGACGTATTCCCCCGGCAGCTCGTGTTGTCGGGCGCCGGCGATAATCAGATCCAGGTACCAGTCATAAGGCTGTAATCCCTCGGAAATAGCTGTTGATCTGGCGTGATAGGTTGCCGCCGTCAGCCTGTGACCCATGGGAAAGTGGGTGATACCGAACAAGTCGTCCCGCAGGTACCCTTCTCCTTCGGACTTATCCAAGGCAACGACATCGGGTGCGGCGATCGTGAATAGGACACCGAAGGCATTGTGCCCCGCCGCCCGGACCAGGGTTGCTTTGCCAGAACCATCACCGCTGCGTTTGGAAAACCGCACACGGTAGCCCTCCGCATATCCGGTCCCGATCGGATGGGCCGACGGGCACCGCGCCCGCAAACGCTCGGTTAGCATGTTCGAGCCAAATGCGAAATATTTCACGGGACGATCCGGTTGGCAGCTGAGGTTATTTCGAAGTCATGACCCAGACCCCATCCCAATCTTTGGGGTCCTTTTTCTTCATGGTCTGATTCCGCTCGACATAGGTATGTGACAGATTGTCGTCGGGGTTGGCCTCCAAAGCTTCTTTGAAGCGGCCGATGGATTTGTCCCAATTGCCTTTGCGGAATTCAGTAATTCCCTCGCGGAAGTAATTTACCGCATCCATCAAATTGGGGAAGCTTTCGTCAGTGTGGTAATCCAGCAATTCGATTACCCCCACGGGTTGGGTCTTGCCCTTGACGATCACATAATCGATTTCCCGTGACCGATAGGTGCCGCGTAGCTTGGCATAGGTGAATTCGGATATCAGCAGCTTGGCGGAGTACTGCTTGCAGGCGCTTTCGAGGCGCGCCGCGAGATTCACCCCGTCGCCGATCAGTGTGTAATCCATGCGCTTAGGCGAGCCGATGTTGCCGGAAACCACAAAGTCGGTATTCAAGCCGACGCCCATTTCCACACGCATCTGGCCTTCTGCCTCGCGTTTGTCGTTCCACTCGCGCAGATCGACCAGCATTTTCAATGCCGCGCGCACAGCCCGGTCCTCATCGTCGCCGTGGTCAACGGGGATCCCAAAGGCGGCCATGATGGCGTCGCCGATGAACTTGTCCAGCATGCCATCTTCTGCCTGGATGCAGTCCACCATCAACGTGAAGTACTCGTTCAGCAGCGATACGGTCCCTTGGGGGCCCAACTTCTCGGTAAGGTTAGTGAAGCTGCGCACGTCCGAGAACAACACGGTGCATACCGACTCGGTGCCACCCATCACGTCTTCCCCCGCCGCCAGCATCTGCTCGGCGATACCTGGGTCCATGTACCGGGACATTGTGGATTTCATGCGCTTTTCGGAACTGATGTCTTCGATCATCAGCAGGGCGCCCAATTTCTTTTCCTGGTCGATTTCGTTGACCAGGGGAAGGATGGTGATGTTGGAGGAGACCGTTTCACCGGGCTCATCTTCTTCGTCTCCCGCAACCTCCAAGTCGGCGTCCATGAAAATTTCTTGTTCTTGGCTTTCGTTGACGCTGCCGATTTTTTCCAGGATCCATTCGTTAGGTCCGGCAAAAAAATCCTTTGCGAATGCGCCAATGATGGCATCCTCAGCTACCTTCAAGATCCGCAGACCCGCGGAGTTGCAGGTGACGATGACACCTTCGTCGTCCATGGTGATGACGCCGTTAGACATACTCTCCAGCATGCTTTCGTTGTAATTCTTCATGGTCTGAACGTCGTCGAACAGTTTGGCATTTTCCAGGGCGATGGAGACCTGAGCGGTAAACGCCTTTAGCCGGGATTCGTCTTCGGAATTGAATGGCCCGCCGCGCTTGTTGAGCACCTGGGTAACGCCAATCACCTTGCCGTCCTTGTTAACGACCGGAACACACAGCATGGACCGTGTGAAATAGCCGGTCTGTTTGTCGAATGCCGGGTTAAAGCGCAGGTCGGCATAGGCATGGGGAATGTTCACCGTCTCCCCGGATGAGAACACAGCGCCAGCGATGCCCAAATGGTTGGGCAGGCGGATTTCACCCAGAGAATCGCCCTGGGCCACCCGGGAAAATAGCTCGCTGGTTTTTTCGTCGTTCAAAAACAGCGTCGAGCGTTCAGCCTTCAGCATGCTTGTGGCCTCGGACATGACCTTTTGTAGCAACGTCCCCAAATCGATTTCCGATGTGACGTCGGACACCACATCCAGGAACTGCATTTCCGTGGCCCGATCCCGCGCCATGTTTTCCAGCCGTTGGGTGCTTTGCATGGCGGTCGCGGCCTGTGTGGTCATGGACTCTAGGAACGTCATGTCGCGCTTGGTGAACCGACCTTTCTTTTTGTTCAGGGCTTGAACCACACCTATGATCTCGCCGCTGACCGTGCGAATGGGTGCGCACAGGATGTTGCGGGTTAAAAACCCAGTTTGTTCGTCAACCTTGGCGTTGAATCTAGGGTCCGCATGGGCGTCATGGATCACCAAGCCTTCGCCGGTGGTGAAGGCCTGCCCAGCGATCCCGCTGGAATTCAAAATGCGGATTTCTCGCATGTGATCCCCCAACGCCACCCGAGAATACAACTCGCCGGTTTGATCATCGTTTAAAAACAAACTGCCGCGTTCGGATTGGGTTTCCTGAATTACGATTTCCACCAGCGTACGCAAGACCTCGTCGACTGTTCCCATGGCAGCAACGGTGCGTGAGATGCTGAGCAGTGTTTCCATTTCCCGCATACGCCCGCCTGAGTCGGCCGCATTGCGAGCTTTGGGAGGACGTTCGGTACGTTGATCCATGTCCTAGTTTCCCTTTTTCCGGGTTCGGGCTGTGGCCGCCTTCGATTTTTTTCGCGCGCGGCCGAATTTACTGGGCTTCGAAGCCTTCGTGGCTTCCAATTCGTCTCGCAACGTTGTGATCGTGTTTTGCAGATGCTTCACTTCGTCCCGGCGATCACGTTCAGATTCTTGCAGTTTTTCCGCGTTGTCGAACTGCTGTTCATCCAGTTCGTCGCGTAAAGCCTGAGAGGTGTTTCTAAGCTGGCCCACTTCCTCAGTATAGCCCTGGACGGTTTGCTGGACCCGGGCATCGGCATCAAAACGGAATTTTTCCAATTCATCGCGCAGATTCTGGGCCGTTGCCTTCAATTGAACGATTTCGTCATTGGCATTGGCCACCGCTTGTTGAACACGGGCGTCGGCCTCGAACCGCATTTCTTCCAATTCGTCTCGTAAACTTTGGGCCGTGGCTTTCAGTTGTTTGATTTCATCATAGGCATTGGCGGTCGCCTCCTGGACCCGGGCGTTGGCGTCATAATGCATGCGCTCCATTTCGTCGCGCAGAGCGGCCGCCGTGTCGCGCAATTGCCGCTGCTCCCCTTCCGCCGCCGCAATGGAATCTTGAACCCGGGCCCGGCCCTCTAAATGCTCGTCCTCAAGCTCTTTTCGCAGGGCCGCAATGGCGTTCCGTAGATCGCGGATTTCCAGCTCATCCCGACGCAAATCATAGGTTTCTTCAGTGGAAGTCATGCCCAAGCCATTACCCTCTACCAACGCCCATCAGTATCGCCGAAGGTTCACGCCCCCTTGGCTTCTTTTCCAGGCCTATCCTCGCCATTCCCGCGCTTACCGCAAGGGGTTCGGCGCAGGCTGGCCGAACATTCTGGGCACCGTGTCAGGTTCCCACCCCACAAAACTTGGTCTAGATACTATCAGGAATATGAGGGAGTTAGGACGATGGCGATGACCCCAACCACAACCCTGCAACGCCAACGCAATTTAACTGCGCCCGCGCTGATGGTTCTTTGTGCAGTGCTGCTTTCGGCCTGTGGCGGTGGCGGTGGCGGTGGCGGCGGCGGCGGTGGCGCTGTCGATGCCTTTAATACCGCCGAATTTCGCCGGAACTACGGATTGGCCCGTATCAACGTGTTGCCAGCCTACAACGCGGGACGAACAGGCGCTGGCCAGACGGTGGCGATTATCGACACCGGCATTGACATCAATCATGTCGACCTGGACGCCAACATCTCCGCCAATAGCATCGACATTGTCGCCAATAATTTCAACACCGTGAACGACCTGGACGGTCACGGCACCATGGTGGCGGGCATGATCGGCGCCGAGAAAAACGATCTTGGCACGCACGGTGTCGCCTATGAGGCGACATTGCTCGCGATCAGAGCAGATGGGGCGGGCAACTGTTGGCCAGACAAATCCTGCCCATTTCTTGATCCAGACCTTGTTACGGCCCTGGATTACGCCATTGCCCAGGGTGCCGGCGTAATCAACCTGAGCCTCGGTGCCCCCGGCGCTTCGTCAACGGCGTTCACCGATGCCCTTCTAAGAGCCGTAAACGCCGGTATCATCGTTACCATCTCCGCCGGGAATACTGCCACTTTGAACCCCTTGTACCCGGCGTTGTACGCGCAGGACCCGATTTACAACGGCCAAGTGATCGCCGTTGGCGCAACGAATTCCTCGAATCTCATTACCAATTTCAGCGAGAGGGCAGGCACTGCCCAGAACAACTACATCGTTGCCCCTGGCGAGAATATTTTTACCACGCTCAATAATGGCGGCTATACAACTACGAGCGGCACCTCGTTTTCCTCGCCGGTGGTCGCCGGAGCAGCCGCGTTACTAAAGCAGCGGTTTCCGTTGCTGACCGCAAAACAGATCGTCGACCTGATGTATGCCACCGCCACCGATCTTGGAGCGTCTGGCACCGATTCGGTGTATGGCCGTGGACTGCTCAATATTTCGGCGGCCATGTCGCCGCTGGGTTGGATCACTGTTCCGGTGCCTGATGGCACGGACCCGGGCATCATCGATTCCCGGTATTTTCTCGGTCCGGCGTTTGGCAATGCCTTGACCGCCGAGATCGCACTAACTGGCGTTCTGGGGCTTGATTCCTGGGACCGCGCCTTTCCCCTAGATTTGCGCGGTGGAGTTTTGGCCTCACCCTCGGCCCAATCGGGAATGTTGGCCGGCTTTGTCCGCGGCGACCAATCCGAAACAATGGGAACCACTGCTGGGGACGCTGAATTGTCCCTGCGCTTGAATGCGCCCGCTCCGCGCCAGGGTCCCTCCCAACCCGACCTGGGGGAAAGCCCAGACCGCTTCCAATCCATTGCCATGACCAGCAGTTTTGGGCGATTAGGGCTTGGCCTGTATTACGGCGCCCAGCCGAAGGTGGGAGAAAAAGCGGCTCCGACCCTACCCGCTGGGGCCTCCCGCCTGGCAGCCCCACAGCTGTCACTGTTGGGTGCAGGAGGCGGAATTTCCGGCACGATGCATTTGTCCCCGGAATTTGATCTGTATATGGGGCTTCACCGCAGTGGATTTGGCCCACGCGGCCAACAAGGCACCCTGGGCCAAGCTTGGATTTCCCAGTCCGGCCCGGGTGGCAAAGGGCGCATTGCACTGGGCCTTGGCACAGTCAGCGAAGACGCATCCATGTTCCAGACCACGTCGTCTGGGGTGTTTGGTGAAATTCGCGGGGGCCAAAGTAAATTCATCACCCTTTCCGCATCGCGCCCCATTTCCCCTAGCCTTCAGGCCTTTGGCGCTTACACCCATGCCATGGCCGAACCAGAAATCGCCGGGGGAATCATGTCGGGCTGGCGGGGAATCCGCGCCTCAGCCTTTGCCCTTGGCGTGACCGGCCGCGATGTGTGGACAGACGGCGACAGGCTTTCCCTGACTCTGGGCCAGCCTTTGCGGGTGGACCGCGCTCAGGTCGATGTGACAACGCCCGTGTCCCGCAGAGGTGCCGATGGCTTCAATATTGAAACCCGCACGGTGAATGCGGTGCCGTCGGGCAGAGAGCTGGACCTGGAAATTTCCTATGGCCGGAGTTTCGGATTGAACGCTAGCCTTACCACCGTGCTTGGGGTCGCCAAAGACCCCGGCCACCGTTCTGGTGCCAAGACCTCCACCTTCGGCGGCGCCCGTTTTGGCGTAGCCTTTTAGACACTTTTAGACTGGGATTGCGGGTGCGAAACTGGTTCGGTGCATAACCCGGCGGTATCGGCTGTCGTCGTACAAAGTGGCGCGGTGCATGGAGAATCGATTGTCCCACATCACCGCATTCCCTGGGCACCAACGGTGGGCGAAAACAAATTTGTCACGGACAGTGAAATCGTGCATTTCGAAAATCGGGTCCATCGCCTCGGTGTCGGCCATACCTTCGATCCCCATGGCCAGGTTCCACTCCATATACAACGATTTGCGTCCGAACTCGGCGTGGGTGCGCACCGCCGGGTGGCTGACATCGAGGTATTTTGCCGTTTCCTCCGGTGGTAACGGCGAACGGTCCGGATACAAGATCAGCCACGAACGCGTGCGACTGTGGATGACCCGCAGACCGTCGATGCGCCGCCGGGTGCGTGGGTCAAGCGCCTCGTAGACCGCAACCGTGTTAGCTATCAGAGTGTCACCGCCCTCGTCTGACAATTCGCGGCTGACTAGGAGAACGTCCAGTTCGGCGGCGACCGATCGAATTGAACGTCGTAGTGCCAATTGCGACCACTATTGGGGATACCGATCGGCTCGCCACGCTCGTTCAAGACATTGGAAACGACGCCGATATCAAGAAACCCCGCCAGCGTGTATTTCTTTAGCAGGGATCGCAGCAAGGGACCGAACCGGCGACTGAATCGGAGCTGGTCCTGGGGCTCCAATCCCTGTTGGTCGCGGAAAACGACGACCGTGTGTTGGTCCAAGGCGTCCCGTACTGCCGCGTATTCTTCATCGCCAAAGGAGCGGAGTTCGGCACTGATGATTTGGGCACCAAAGGGCGCACCGGGGACGGGTGTGATCTGAAGGTTTGTGGATGCGCCCAATTAGGCATTCCCGTTAGCAACAACAGATTACTGGACTACATATACCGACCGTCGGTCGGGCTGTATCCCTGTGGCAACCATCGGTTCGAGGGGTCAAAAAAGTTTCTTCGACCGCAGCCAGTCCAGGACATTGGTGGAAAGATAGCCGCCCGTGTGGACGTATTCGAACACGGCCCGAAAAATGACGGGTTGGGCGAACCCTGGTAACCGAAAAACTTCCCTTCCGTCGGCCAAGCGAAATTCCACAGTGGGCGTGCCGACCACATGATGGCGGGCATAGGTGGCGGCTTGGGTTCGGGTTTCCCCATCGAAATCGGTAATGGGCAGGGATCCTTGGCGATCCAATCGCACCACATAGAACCGCTGGTTAATGTAATCCCTGACATCCGCCTCGCGCAGGGCCGTCAGGTGCATCTTGGTGCAGTACTGGCACCCCGCTGCTTCCCAGAACACTGCAAGGATCTTGCCTTCCGCCGAGGCGGCTGCCAAATCCCGCCGCAAATCGCCTAGGGTTGGGCGGAACCAATCTTGTATCCACAAACCGTCAGGGCCAACCGTTGGTTCGGGCAGAGGCTCTGAAGCGGCCACGGGTGGGACCGCGAGCAAAAGTAGACCAAGGGCGAGGAAACCAATCCCCGCCCTTGCCACAGCGTGACGCCTGCCTAAGCGATTGCGCCCAGAGGTGCTTCTTTCAAAAAGGATGCGTCCATGCCCCACCATTCTTGGGCCACCGTAGCGTACAGACTGCGGAAATGCAGCCGGTGCTGAAGGTTGTCACGGTGCACCAGGTCATCCAGCGGTGGCTGTTCGCCATACAGGCCGCCTTTGACTCGGCCACCCATCAAGAAATGCGGGGCCGAGGTGCCGTGGTCTGTGCCGCCGTTGCCATTTTCCTTTGGTCTGCGACCAAACTCGGCATAAGTCATCACCAACACATCGTCCCACATGGCATGGGCCCGCATGGATTGGGCGAAGGCGCTGAGGCCCCTCGCTAACTCGGCATGTAACAGCGATTGCTCTTCCACTTGGGCGGCGTGAGTATCAAACCCGCCCAACTTCACCTTGATCACCGGTAACCGAACTCCGCCGGCGATCAATTTCGCCGCCATTTCCATTTGCAGGCCGAAAGTGCCTTCGGGGAAGCTGGCCTTGGCATCCACATTTTCCACGCCCTTGGCCAAGATGGCGGCAGCACCGTATTTAAAATCCTTCTGGACCCCCAAAACGTGGGCCAAGGGGTTGGGATCCACCGCCATGCCCCCGTCCATCCCCGGTCCGAGGGCGATGGTTGGCAACAAGGCCGCAGCATCCAACTGACCAATATCCTTTAACACCATGACTCGGCGTCCAGGGGCTTTCAGGGGCCCAAACACACCCCGGCCCAATACCATTCCATCGGCGGCAAATTCCGCCGGCGGGGCTTCGACTTCGTCATACAATTGGCCGATCCAGCCACGTTGGGAGAACTCTGAGCTATCGGTGGCGGTGTCCCAAATTTGAATACCACGGAAATGCGACAGATTGGGATCTGGATAACCGACCCCAAGGGCCACCGCCAACTGGCCCTGATCCCACAAGGCCATCAAGGGCGCTAACTCCTTTGCCAGGCCAAGACGTTCGTCCAACTGCAACACCGTTTCTTTGGGCACAGCAATGTTCGGACGCAGGCTGTAATAAGTGGAGTCGGTATACGGAACCACGGTGTTCAAGCCATCGTTTCCACCCTTCAGTTCCACCAGTACAACGGCGCGGCCCCACCGGGCGGCGGCTTGGGCAGGCCCCATGAAGGGCACCGTAACCAATGGTGCCAGCGTGGCTGAAGCCAAAAATTCTCTTCGGTTCATCTTCATGATGATGTCCTTACTTCAATTGGAATACGGGATCGAGCATCAACTCGCCGACCGGGTTTTTCGCCCCGGTGGTCCCGGGGGATGCGACGCGCGGGATGGGCAGCATCAGCTCCGCCATCAGCACCGGAGGCAGGGCCATAAACGCAGCTGCTTCCTCCGCCTTCAATCCTTCGCCAAAAATTCGGCGCGATGCTCGAGACATTTGGGCCGCAGGATTTACGCCGCCGCGAACGGGTGCGGTCACTTGGTCAATGGCATCAGAAATCGAGCGCAGCCATTCGTAGCGGGCAGGAAGCGCTGCGGTATTGATCCAATCGACACCGCCCGGCCAGCCCTTGACGTCGGGGGGGTCGAACAACTCTTGGCCCAGATTTCGCCCCTGGGCCAACAAGCCCGACGGGTCCGACGGGATGAAGCCAACCAATCGCAGTGTTCCCACCACCAAATCCGTGGGGGATTTAACCAGCGTGCCTCGGGTGGCAGGGTCGCGGAAGGTATCGCTTAGGAACATTGCCCGCATCAGCGGCTTTAGTTCATAGCCGCTGTCCCGGAACAGAGTGGCAAGCCGAGCTATTTCCGCCGAATTCGGCGTTGCCGATGCAAAATGGCGCCACACTTTTTCGGTGATGTACTCAGCCACTCGGGGCTGTTCAAGCAAAATATCGATAATGTCGTTGCCATCGAGATTTCCGCGGCGCCCAAAGAATGACTTTTGGCCGTTGTCATGAGCGCGCGCGCGTAAAACCAACTGGCGGTCGGCGTCGAACTTCCACCCGGTGAACGCCCGGGCAGCCTCGCGAATATCGTCCTCTGTATAGCCCTGACCCTCGCCCAAGGTGAACAACTCCATCAATTCCCGGGCAAAGTTCTCGTTGGGCGCGCCGGCTTTGCTGTTGACCGTGTCCAGGTACACCATCATTGCCGGATCGAACGTCACGGCCCGCAGCATGTCTCCGAAGTTCCCTAAGGCGTGGGTACGCAGCGTGGCGTTTTGCAGAAATAGTAAATTCGGAGTCTTCACCTTTTTCAGCGATGACGTGAAGTGGTTGTGCCAGAACAGCGTCATCGATTCGGTGAAGGGCGAGGTGGTGTTGAGCATTTCGCCATACCACCAACCCCTTAGATCTCGCCTGTTCGCGTTTTGAACCTCTTTGAATACCTTTTTTTCTTCGACGGTCATGTTGGTGGTTCGCCGCGCTGGTGGCACCGACATCCAATCCGGCGGCGCCATAACCGCCTTGCCGGTAAAGCCGCCCATTAGCCTGTCCACGGCTTGGTCGTAGGTAAGACCGGCCAAGACATTCATCTCCGTCTGGGTTGGCGTTCCCAAACCAGTGCGGGCGGCAAGGTGGCGAATTTCGTCAGTCGTTGGAATTTCCATCGTTCTGCTCCTTTTTCCACTGGAGCAAATCAAACACGTTTGCTCCTGGATCACTGTGACTGAACGTGCAAATTCTCCGATTCCGTCGCTAGGCGGCCACTGAACTAGCCAAACTGTTCACCAATCACAGGCCCGTGGTCAAGGCCGGATCTGAAGAAACGACCATTTCGCAAACCCAACGCCGCCGGGAACGAATCGCCACCGTCATCATGCGAGACGTTACCGAACGCGTGGAATCCCATGCGGAGTTACGGGCTGCGATCAAACGAGCCGAATACGCCAACCGTGCAAAAACGGAATTTTTGGACAAAACCAGCCACGATTTACGCACCCCCCTAAATGCGATCATAGGGTCCTCCTAAATGTTACAGGTTGGAATTCCTCGGGACCTCACGGACAAGCAATCCGAATATGCTGCTGATATTCATAAATCTGCCCTGCACCTGTTGAGCATTTTGTCCGATATACTTGATGTGTCCAAAATTGGATCCGATCCTACCGAGCTTTACGAAGAAGACGTGGAAATCGCCGATTAGGTACAACTTTGCCTGCGCATGGTGTCTGAGCGGGATGTGATGGCCAGCGTGGGGCTCAGTGCAAACAATCCGGATGGTTTGCCAAAAATCAGGGCCAATTCACGAATGATCCGGCAAATCATGATCAATTTGATGTCCAACGCGGTGAAATTCACCCCCGAAGGGGGCACCGCAAAAATATCGGCACGGGTCGCAGCCAACGGTGGATTATTGATCGATGTGGCGGATACCGGCATTGGAATGAGCCCAAGCGATATCCCCAAGGCCCTAGAGAAATTCGGGCAAATCGATGGTGCTCTTGACCGTCGATACGAAGGCACGGGCCTGGGTCTGCCGTTGGCAAAGGCCCAGATCGAGCTGCACGGTGAGACCCTGAAAATCATCAGCAAACTGAAATCCGGCACCACTGTTCAGGTGAGATTTCCGCCACACCGCACCCTGGCCCCAGAGAACGTCTAAGGTCGCAATCCATGGCTCAAGGGGCCAATGGGATGCTAAGACTCAGGCGCAGCACCCCATAGGAACTTCACATTAAGCAATCATGGCAGATGGCCGAGCCCCCACCGCAATCCACTTGGCGGACTATCAACCACCAGAATTTTCTGTCAAATCTGTAGCGTTGGACTTTGATCTGGACGATCCAGTTACCCGGGTGCGCACGCGATTGGAAGTGCGGCGCGAAGGGGGCGGCGATAAAAACGCACCACTGGTGTTGCTGGGGGACGGTCCTGAACTTTTAACCATCGCCCTTGATGGGCGCACCCTGGACCCAGGCGAATACTCGGCGGACGACAAAAATCTTACCGTTTTTTCAGTGCCAGATGCTTTTATCCTGGAATACGAAGTCGATATTCGGCCGGGAGAAAATACGCAGCTTTCCGGGCTTTACACGTCCAAAGGCGCCTATTGCACCCAGTGCGAGGCAGAAGGCTTCCGCCGCATCACATATTTTCCTGACCGGCCCGATGTGATGACCACGTTCACTGTCACCGTGCGCGCGGACAAGGCGACGTGCCCTGTGCTGCTATCGAACGGCAATCTGGTGGAAGAAAAAGACCTACCCGGCGGCCGCCACGTAGCGGTGTGGTCCGACCCGTTCCCCAAGCCATCGTATCTGTTCGCCCTGGTGGCCGGGGATTTGGTCAGCGTCGAAGAGACCTACACCACCATGTCTGGGCGGGAGGTGCGCCTGCGGATTTTCGTTGAGCACGGAAACGAAGATCGTTGCGATTATGCCATGGATGTACTGAAACGGTCCCTGAAATGGGACGAAGACCGCTTTGGTCGGGAATACGACCTGGACCTTTTCAACATTGTCGCGGTCAGCGATTTCAACATGGGGGCAATGGAGAACAAAAGCCTCAATATTTTTAATGCTAAATACGTGCTGGCCGACCCGGAATTGGCCACCGATACCGACTATGCCGGAATCGAAACCGTTGTGGCCCACGAATATTTCCACAACTGGACCGGCAACCGGGTCACCTGCCGGGATTGGTTCCAACTCAGCCTGAAGGAAGGCCTGACCGTATTCCGCGACCAAGAATTTTCCGCCGACATGCGGTCGGCCCCGGTGACCCGTATCAGCAATGTGCGCGGACTTCGGGCAGCGCAGTTTCCCGAAGATGCCGGTCCCCTTGCCCACCCCGTGCGACCGGCTGCTTACATACAGATCAACAATTTCTACACCGCCACGGTCTATCAAAAGGGCGCCGAGGTCATCCGCATGATGCACACGTTGCTGGGCCGCGACGGGTTTCGCGCTGGCATGGATTTGTATTTCGAACGCCACGACGGCCAAGCGGTGACCTGCGACGACTTTGTTGCGGCCATGGAAGACGCCACCGATACCGATCTGACACATTTCAAATTGTGGTATGCCCAAGCCGGAACGCCCGAGCTGACCGCGTCCACGTCCTATGACCCGAACACTCAGATTTATGAGCTGACACTTTCACAGACGGTCCCCGATACTCCGGACAAGTCGGGGACCGCCCCCATGCACATTCCGGTGGCGATGGGTCTGGTGGACCCTAAAAGCGGCGACGTGCCCTTGGTGTTGGAGGGCGAATCCGCTGCGGACGCATCAACGTCCCGGGTGTTGGAGCTGACCGAGGGCACCCAGACCTTCCGCTTTGTTGGCGTGAAGTCTCAGCCAATCCCGTCCTTGAACCGGGGATTTTTGGCCCCGGTGACCTGGAAATCAGACCTGGGCGATTCCGCCCTGGCCAATTTGATGGCGCGGGATTCTGATCCATTCGCCCGATGGGAAGCCGGCCAGCAATACGGGGCCAAGGTCTTGTTGGAGATGATCGGCGAAATCCAGGACGGCAATGATCCAGTGCCCGACCCCGCGATCATCGCTGCGATTGGCTCCACCCTAGGCGATGGATCCTTGGACCAGGCTACAATCGCCCTGTCCGTCCAACTACCGGTGGAAGGCTATCTGGCTGAACAAATGGAGGTCATCGACGTGGATGCGGTTCATGGAGCCCGGGAATACCTGCGCCGGGCCATCGCCGAAAACCTGCACGATGCCCTGTCCAAAACCTATCACGCCAATCAAAGCAACGAAGCGTACTCTCCTGACGCCCAATCCGCAGGCAGACGATCCCTGAAGAACATCGCGCTGGCCTATCTGTCCAAACTGGAGGATTCCGCATCCCTGGACCTGGTGCGCAACCAATACTATGGCGCCGACAACATGACGGACATCATTGCCGCCTTAGGACTGCTGATCAATATGGATGTGCCGGACCGCGAAAAGGCGTTGGAAAACTATTTTGACCGTTTTAGGCGGGATGGATTGGTGGTCGAAAAATGGCTCAGCCTTCAAGCCATGAGCACACTGCCCGGAACCTTAGATACCGTGAAAGCGTTGATGAAGCACAAGGTGTTTTCCATCCGCAATCCCAACAAAGTCCGCGCCTTGATCGGTGCTTTCGTTATGGGCAACCCTACCGGATTCCACGCGGCAGATGGCTCGGGCTATGAATTTTTAGGTGATCGGATTATTGAGCTGGATGCCCTGAACCCGCACATCGCGGCGCGGTTGACCCCCCCCCTGGGCCGTTGGCGGCGCTTCGATGCAGCCCGCCAAGTCATGATGAAAGCGGAATTGACCCGCATTTTGGATGCCAAGGGGCTGTCTTCAGATACCTTCGAGCTGGCGACGAAGAGTCTGGGTTAGAGCAGATCGTCGCTGCTCTATGCTGCCACGTAAATCTGATCGGCAGACTAAAGACCGCCAAACAACGCCGCGCGGTCGCCATTCCGCACCAAATCGATGACTCCTTGGAACACTGATTCCAGGGTGGCTTTTTGCCCCGATGAATTGGTCACGGCCACCAAAGTGATGCCCAGATCGGGCAGCCGGTACATCATGGATTCGAACCCAGCGCCCGCGCCTTCGTGGCCGATCGCCGGGCCGCCATCGGTTTGGCGACGCATCAGCCCCATGCTGAAATCCATGACTTGATCATCGGCACGGGTCCAACTTGGTGGCTGAAAATCGGTCAACGCTTGTTGGTGATCGGGGCTGAGCAACTCGCCTGCAAACAGTGCCTCGGAAAATCCCGCCAAGTCGCCGATGGTGGTGACAATGCCGCCGGCGGCCCATGCCCAACTGGGATCGACCCCAGATAGATTCAACAGCCCATCCCGGGCTTCGGGGAGTTCGGCACCGATGCCATACGCCACAACATTCGCTGGCAGAGCCACATAGCCCGGGACAACCCCGTCAGCCCCACCAAACCGCGTCGCGGTCATTCCCAAAGGGTCAAAAATGCGGGCCTGTAGTTGTTCGCCAAGGGTTCTACCCGACACCGCTTCGACGGCGACACCAAGCAAGGTGGCGTTGGAGTTGGAAAATTCCAAGCTTTCCCCAGGGCCAAACGTCGGTCGGTAACCGCGGCCACTGACAAAGGCCAGAGTTTCCGCTGGTGTCCATGCCCGGTCGGGATCGTACCCTGATCCGAGAAAAGCCTGTTGGAAGCCAAAAGTCTCCACGTAATCAAAAACCCCAGACGTGTGGCGCAAAGCGTGGCGCAGGGTAATCTTTTGAACGTTCGGAACTTCGTAGACCAGGTCCAACCCCGCCAAGAACGGCACGGTGTCATCCAGATCAAACAGCCCTTCGTCAGCCATCTGCATGACTGTAACCGCCATGAACGGTTGGGCCACTCCAAAGGCCAAAAATTTGTCATCGTGCTTTAGGGCTGTGCCATCTTCGATACTCGACACCCCAGCCTGGCCGATCCAAACAGCGCCGTCATCAGACCGTACGTACAGGGCGACACCCGGTAAGCCCTTGGCCACCGCATCATCAAGAACCGCCGCGAAATCTTCAGGCCCGCCGCAAGCCGCGACCGCCAGCACCGTTGCAAGGCCGGGGGCCAACAGCATTTTATTGAATTTCATGGAGCTTCTATTCTTCGCTAGGCGTCGGCGACGCGGGCTTTAACGTCAGAGACGCGGAATTAATACAATATCGGTTGCCGGTGGGTGCCGGACCGTCATCGAATACATGGCCCAGGTGCGCATCGCAATGGGAACACAAAACCTCGGTTCGAGTCATACCGAGACTATGATCGGACAGTTCAGACACCGCCGTCCTATTCATGGGCCGAACAAAACTGGGCCAGCCTGACCCGGAATCGAACTTGTCGATCGAGGCAAACAAGTCCTTTCCGCAGCAAACACAGGTGTAGGTGCCTGCGGTTTTTTCCGAATCATACTGGCCTGTGAAGGGGGCTTCGGTGCCGCCCTTGCGGGCCACCGCGAATTGCTCAGGGGTCAACTGGGCGCGCCATTCGGCCTCGGACTTGGTCACTTTGTCTTTGGGCAGGTCTTTGGACACATCTTTGGACATTGGATTCCCCAGCAACGGCCGCCATCCTAGCCCGAAGCTCAGGCTCTTCCAAACGAGAACAGACCGTATAAAAAAAACCTTTGGAATGGTAGGGTTTGATCATGAGCCGGCCCCCATCAATCCACCTGATGTGTCAGGATTGCGGGGCAGAGGCCACGGGGGCCAGGCCGATGTATGCCCGGCATGTGGCTCTATCCGCACCGTCACGCATGACGAACTGTGGACGCTTTCCATCGCCCACGTGGATTGCGATGCATTTTATGCGGCGGTGGAGATCCGCGATAACCCAGCGCTGGCAAATGGGCCGGTGATCGTTGGCGGCGGTGTCCGCGGTGTCGTTCCCTTCGGTCACTACGATGAGCCGGAAATCCTCCGTTATGCAATTACCTCAATTTGTCCCAAAGGCGCTGACGTCAGACAGCACACCTATGTGGAAGCCGCACTGGAATGGTGGTCGCCGGACACAAACGGGTCAGCGTGAATATCGTGCGCAGCGACACCCACGGCAGCCACCAGTTTCACCGCGGCGGCCACCATGGGCGGCGGCCCGGCCACATAGCATTTAAACCCGGCCAAATCGGCAAAGTCTTCGGCAACCGCATCAGCCACATTGCCAACACGTCGAACTGAACCGCTTGCGGGTTCTGATAACACTGGGACAAAGGTGAATTCGCCGTGCGCCGCCTGCCAGTCCAAAAACAGTGGCTCGGCATACAAGTCATCTTCAGTGCGGGCGCCCAAATAGAAATAGGTCGGCAGCCCACTTCCCATTTGCAGCGCCGCACCGATGATGGACTTTGCGGGGACCAGACCGGTCCCACCGGCGATCGCTAGAATTGGTCCAGAATGTTCAGCCCGCAAATAGGCATCGCCGAATGGGCCGTCAATTGTGACAGCATCCCCCAAAGCCAACGTCGATCGCAGGTGTTCGGCTACAGCGCCGGAACCGCGGACGCGAATATGAAATTCTAGGTGTGTTTCGCCCGGGTGGTTGGCGATCGAATAATCACGGGGCGAATGTTCAGCGAATCCTAGTCGGACATATTGGCCCGGGCGAAACGTGAACCCTGAGTTTGGTTCGAAAACCAGACTCAGGACACGTACATCAGACGTGGGAGCAAAAATAGCAGCCACCCGCGCCGAGATTAAAGCCGGAAGCGCCAACAGGATCGCACCTCTGTTACGCACACTTCACGGGCGAGGCTATTTCTTGCCCTTGGCCTTGCGCTTTGCTTTTGGCTTGGCTTTCTTCTTAGGAGCAGCCTTCTTTTTGGCAGCGGCCTTTTTCGGCTTAGCCTTTGCCTTAGCCTTCTTTGGGGCTGCCTTCTTTTTAGCGGCGGCTTTTTTTGGCTTGGCCTTAGCCTCGGCTTTTTTCTTACGTGCTGCCTTTTCCTTGGCGGCAGCCTTTTTCGGCCTGGCCTTAGCCTTAGCCTTTTTCTTTGGCGCTGCCTTTTTCTTGGCTGCAGCCTTCTTTCGCTTCGCTTTGGCTTGGGTCACCTTTTTCTTGGCAGCTGCTTTTTTGGGCTTCGCCTTCTTGGGAGCCGCCTTTTTCTTGGCGGCGGCCTTCTTCGGCTTCCCCTTGGCTTGGGTCACCTTTTTCTTGGCAGCTGCTTTTTTGGGCTTCGCCTTCTTGGGAGCCGCCTTTTTCTTGGCGGCGGCCTTCTTCGGCTTCCCCTTGGCTTGGGTCACCTTTTTCTTGGCAGCTGCTTTTTTGGGCTTCGCCTTCTTGGGAGCCGCCTTTTTCTTGGCGGCGGCCTTCTTCGGCTTCCCCTTGGCTTTCGCCTTTGGCTTCACCTTGACCTTCGTTGTCGTTTTCTTTTTCTTGATGGCGGCCTTCTTGGGTCTAGCCTTAGCTTTTGTCTTCTTTTTGGCAGCAGCCTTCTTGGGCTTGGCCTTGGCCTTTTTCTTTGGTGCTGCCTTCTTCTTAGCGGCAGATTTCTTCGGCTTAGCCTTAGCTTTCGTTGTCTTCTTCTTGGCGGCAGCCTTCTTGGCGGCAGCCTTCTTGGGCTTAGCTTTGACCTTTGTCTTCTTCTTGGCGGCGGCCTTCTTGGGCTTAGCTTTGGCCTTTGTCTTCTTCTTAACGGCGGCCTTCTTCGGCTTAGCTTTGGCCTTTGCCTTCTTCTTTGCGGCGGCCTTCTTGGGCTTAGCTTTGGCCTTTGTCTTCTTCTTAACGGCGGCCTTCTTGGGCTTAGCTTTGGCCTTTGTCTTCTTCTTGGCGGCGGCCTTCTTGGGCTTAGCTTCGGCCTTTGTCTTCTTCTTAACAGGGGCCTTCTTGGGCTTGGGCTTCGCCTTGGCTTTCGGCTTCGCCTTGGCGGCCTTAAGCATGGCTTTTAAGGGCTCCCAATAGGCAGCCCCCCAACCAGCGGCAACATCCTTGGCTACTTTTTTTGGAACTCCATGCTGCTCAAGGGTCAGCTTGGTCTTTCCCCCAGGCGCAGATTTCAGCGTGTAGGTAACAACCGACCATTCGCCTTTCGGCCAATTGGCTCTGCGCCATGCCTGCACGATCGATTTGTTGGTGACGATCGCGATATTGAATCCGGAAATGTAATTGCCGAATGCGGTAAACGCCCCGCCCGGCTTGCGACCAATTTTTGCTGGCGCTTTTGTAAACGCCGCATGCTTTTTTGAATCCATCAAGGCTTCAAAAATTACTCCTGGCCGTGCTGCTAGCGTCACAGTCTGTCGGATGGAAGTCGTCATGTCGTGGCCTCCTTACAAAACGCCCGGTGCGGCGCGTACAGTGAGGGGACCATATCGGGGTTTCGCAAACTAGCAAACCGGCGATTGCAACAAGTTTTTTAGATGAAAAAACTTTGGGTGGCGCAAACGACACGCCAACACGACGCAAAATTTTTCTATTGGAACAGTGCGAGGATGCTTTGCGGAGAACCGTTGGCGATCGCCAACGCTTGAACACCAAGTTGCTGTTTGATTTGGATCACCTGCAAATTTGCACTTTCTTCGGCCGAAACTGCATCCACCAAATTCCCGACACCTTGCTTCACGATGTCCATTAGCTTGCTCGTAAACGTTGCCTGAATATCAACGCGTTTAGCCGCGGAACCCAGGCTAGCCAACGAGTTCGCGACGGTGGTGATCGCAGAATCAATAAGGACCCTGGCTTGGCTGGCGCTGTTTGCTGTGGCCAAGGTGGCGGTGTGAATCAGCAAAGTTGTCGGATCCAAACTTTGGGCGGCAACCGTGATGGTGCTGCCTTCGATGATGCTGAGCACCTGCAAATCTGTGGCGCCGGCGGTGATTAAATTTTTTCCGTTGAATTCCGCCGTCTCCGCAATGGTCGTCAATTGAGCCCGCAAAGCTCTAAATTCGTTTTGCAACGCTGAATAAGAATCTGAACCCATTCCTGCCTGACTGGCTTGAACGGACTTCGCTTTCATTTCTGTCAACAGATTTGAAATTGCCTTGCCGGCATCGATTGCGACGTTGACCGTGGATTGCCCCAATCCCAAAGTTGTTTTCAAAGCATTCATTCCAGCAATGTCGCCGCGCATATTTTGGGCGATTGCGAACGTGGCCGCGTCATCTTTTGGACCGTTCACACGCAGGCCCGTGGTGATGCGATTCTGAATTTCTTCCATCACCTTGTTAGTTTTCGACAAACTTTACAGGGCGATCATTGCGCCAGAGTTAGTATTGACGGACATCGCCATAATGAATTCCTTGCGCCAGCGGTTTGCCACGGGCATGGCTCCGCCCGTGACATTGCACGAACCAACGCAAGGTTTGTGCTAGGGGTCAGGCGCTAACAAACGGCAGAATTCGGCGAATTTTGGATCAAAAGCGGCACTTGATGCCGCACGAGATTGCGTCCCGGCAGCATCTACTTACTAGCCACATTCCGGAAACAAGGTCGCACGATTGGGATGGATTGACGAACCACAAACCCTGACAGCGGCGGTCATCTTTGTTGGAGCGGTTATTCTGACAAGCATCTTTCGCCTGATATTCGACCTGCGCCGCGCGTCGTTGGGGCCGGCTATCATGATTCCGACGGCATTGTTCGTCATCATTGGCGCGCCCACATTTCCAATCACTACCCCTTTTGAACAAATCGCGATTCTCGGGTTTGCAGGGTTTGTTTTGGGAGCGTTTGTGGAACTAAAGGGGTTCAATCATTGGCCTCGACGCGCCTTGATTGTTTTTGCACCGCCAGCGGGATTGATTTGGATCATTGGTCCGGGAAATGATTTTAGCTTGGCCATGGTCGATCAAAATTTTGCGGTCTTTTGGTGATCGGCGTCGTGATTGCCTCAGCACGCGTGAGCAGCAGAAAAGGCAGCGCCGTCACGGCCCCAGTTCTGCTGATGCTCGCCGCCGGCGGATTGTCCGTTGTGTCTTGGATCAGCGGAGTTCATGCGCTGGCCCAAATCACCGCTGTGATCGGATTATCGGTCGGTGGGTTTTTCGTATGGAACTGGCCCAAATACCGGTACCCGCCCGGCGCGGCACTTGTGGTGAGTGCAGCTGCAACCCTGGCAGCCGCATCCGGTGTCTTGATATTGGACGGCCGCGCCAATGGCGCCAGCGTGGTCATCTTGAGTCTGATTTTTTTAGTGATTTGTTGGCAGGGTTTGTGTCCCTTGGGGGTGCCCCAGTGGCCCGCGCCATGCGCGCGGTGATGGTGATAGCGATTGCTGAGATTTTTGTTGCTTTGGCGGTTGCCGTTGGCAACTAGGCGGCGGCGGACAACGGGCCCACCAAATTTCGACGGCGATCAAACCTTGCCGCGAACCAGGCGGCCACCCAGCCGTTTTATCGACCCATATAATGCCCAGCCAATCACCATGCCGCTGATCCCATAAACCAAGCTGGGGGCGTCCAGAGGCAAAGCGGGCTGGAAGTCATGGAGTGTGCCGAAAACAATATCGGCATCAAAATTCAGCAAAAATTGGAACGGCAGTGCGAATGGGCTGGCAGTGCCGATGGCGTTGACCCCGCCGGCCAGATCCGTCACGCGGTCGCTCATCGTTTGCAGCAATTCGGGGGTCGGCTGCCCCCCTCGGGCTTCGCGGGTTTGGCGTTCAGCAAGCTGGGCTTCGGCCAAATGGCCGCCCAGGCGCTGACGATATTGTTGGATAAACGCCAGAAATTGCCCTGCAAGCAGCCCCATGACGGCAGCGAAAATCGTACCGATCAGAGAATCAACTTTTGCGACTAACCACTTCATGACGTCTCCAGTGGCTCTTCCTCCGGGTCCAAGTGGTCAAATACTCTTAGCAAAAATATATAAATGAAGGCGATTTCCTCCAATTTTGCGAAGCGCCCCGAAACACCCCCGTGTCCTGCACCCATATTGGTTTTCAGAATGATCAGACCGTTGCCAACTTTTCGCGCCCGCATCCTCGCCACCCACTTGGCAGGCTCCCAATAGGTCACCCTGGGGTCCGACAGCCCCGCCGTCGCCAATAAATGGGGGTACGGCGTCTTGGTGATGTTGTCATAAGGCGAGTAGGACAAAATTGTCCGGTAATCACCCTTATTTTTCAACGGGTTACCCCATTCTAACCACTCCGGAGGAGTCAGGGGAAGGGTATCGTCCAGCATCGTGTTCAGCACATCCACAAACGGCACCTCGGCCACCGCCGCCCCGAACAATTCGGGCCGAAGGTTCAGCACGACCCCCACCAACAGGCCACCGGCGCTGGCCCCGTGCGCGGCAATGCGCTTTGGTGAGGTGAATTTTTGGCTGACCAAGTGCTCGGCGGCACCGATGAAGTCATAGAACGTGTTGGTTTTCTTTTTGCCCTTCCCGTCCTGGTACCACTGATATCCCTTTTCCATACCGCCTCGCACATGGGCAATGGCGTAAACAAAACCCCTGTCCACAAGTGTAAATCGGTTGGGGGAAAAGCTGGCGGGCATGGACATGCCATAGGCGCCATAGCCGTACAGCAACGCCGGAGCCGTCCCATCCAAGAGTGTGTCCTTGGCATACAACACCGACACCGGCACGATTTTTCCGTCATAACTGCGCGCGCTCAGGCGGCGCACGATATAATCGCTGGGGTCGTGGCCGCTGGGAATTTCTTGGCGCTTGCGCAGTTCCCGTTTGCGGGTGGCCATGTCGTAATCGTAAATCTCGGCTGGCGTGGCCAGCGACGAATAGGCGAACCGCATCAATGTTGTGCCAAATTCATGCACCGGGACCATGTGCAGATCAAAGGCTTCTTCGTCGAAAGCGATTTCGTGCTCTTCGCCACTGCTGAATTGGTGCACGACTATTCTGGGCAGCGCATTCACCAGCTCCAATCGGATGAAAAATTCCTGGAAAACCCCCAAATTCAGAACCAAGCGCCCGGGTTCGTGGGCCAGCAAGTCCGTCCATGTATCCCTAGTAGCGCTGTCCACCGGGGCCTGGACGATTTTGTAATCTTCCGCCCCGTCGGCGTTGGTGCGCAGCAAGAATCGATCCTTGTGGTGTGAAATTTGATATTCCACCCCAGGTTCCCGGACCGCCAGCACGCGCGGGGATTCCGTGGGTCGGGCCGCTTCGATCACGTGAACTTCCGATGTCACGTGATCTTGGGCATGAATAACAACAAACCGACGGCTTTCGGTTTTGCCGATGCTTACAAAAAATCCAGGATCGGATTCTTCGTACACTAATGCGGCGCTTTCCGGATCGTCCCCTGCCCGGTGGCGAAACACTTTTGATGGCCGATGGTTTTCGTCCAGAACCGTGTAGAAAAATGTTTCGTTGTCTTCGGCCCACACCAAATCGCCGCTGGCGTTTGTAATGCTGTTGTCGATGATGTCGCCGGTGGCCAAATCTTTCACCACAAGGGTATGCATTTCTGATCCCGTGTCGTCTTGGGCATACACCAGACGTCTGTGGTCAGATGTATGCTCCACCGCCACAACCCGGAAAAACGATTTTCCCTCAGCTTCGACATTCACATCCAGCATGACTTCTTCTTCGCCGCCCAAGGCAATTTTGCGACGGCAAAAGATCGGATGCTGAGACTCCTCCTCGAACCGTTGGTAGTAAGAATACTCTCCGTCCGGGGCCGGAACCGATTGGTCATCAGCCTTGATCCGGCCCTTCAATTCCCTCACCAATTTTGCCTTGGCGCCATCGAGGCCGCCAAAAAGCTCTTCGGCGTAGGTGTTTTCCGCCTCGAGGTATTCGCGGATTTCCGGCTTTAAAACTTCCGGCGTGCGCATGACCTGTTGCCAATTGTCATCTCGAAGCCAGGAATATTCGTCCGACCTGCCATGGTCGTGAAATTTGGGAAGGTCTGGGTGGACCGGCGCTTTGGGTGGGGGCATGGAGGCTCCGTGAAGGGTTGTTATTGACACCTACAGGACCGGCCCGCAGCGCCTCTGTCAAGGCCGCCAGGGGGAACTCCCTCAGTCCGGGGTATCCCTGGGTTACAGTGGTTCAGAAGGAGACAAGGATGGCAGACTCAAAGGAATTATTGCATTTGGTATTCGGCGGCGAATTGACGGATCCCCAAAGCACGGAGTTCGTCGATACCGAGGGCTTGGATCTGGTGGGGATCTACCCCGACTATCAATCGGCTCTGGTGGCCTGGCGGAGCAAGGCCCAGGCTTCGGTAGACGACGCAAATATCCGGTACTTTATCGTTCACATGCACCGCATGATCGATCCGGAGACGTAGCAGTCTGTTGTGCGGATCAAAGTTTCCCGACTTTGGAAATTCGAGCGAGGGAGTCACGGGCGATTTCTTTGCCCTGCTCCACAGCTGGCTGGCCAAAAGGATTAACGCCCAGCAGTCGCGCCGCCAAAATCGTCTCTAACATGAAATGCATAAACAGGCCGCCCATGGCGCGCTCGTCGATTGTTGGTAATTCAAAAATACGAACAGGTCGGGCGTTGGCCGCCAAGGTTTTTGCCGTTGCCTCTTGTTGTGCCGCAACCAAATCTCCAACCGTCACCCCGGCCAAATAGGCCGCACCCATTTTGGCAGCCGTAGCCTCGGGCACTTTGGGTCCGGCTCCGTCGGCTGCCACCATCATCAAGGTGAAAAACTTATCCGCAGGTCCGTCCAAATACAGCTGCAACTGGCTGTGTTGATCCACCGGTCCCAACGCGTGAAGCGGGGTCGATCCCAAGCCCTGTTTGCCCAGGCTTTCGGCCCATAGTTGGCGGTGCCACAAGGCAAAGGGCGCCAGCCGATCGGCGTAGGGCATCATCACGATAATCGGAAGATCGCATGCCCGCATCAAGGCCACCGACAACGCCGCTCCGACAGCCGGCGCACTGTTCTCGGCATTTGAGGCAGACCGGGCCTGCGCCAACACTTCCGCGGCACCCTGGCGCGCTGCCCTGGCGTCAAGCCCCGCTATCAGGGCAGGCAACATCCCCACCACCGACAGGACTGAGAATCTTCCGCCTAGGTTTGGATCGTGATCGATAACCGAAATGCTTTCGGACTGCGCCCAGGACCGCAGAGGGTTCTCTCCAGGTTGGCAAATGACAAGGAACTGATTGGCGATGTGGTTTTGGCTGCGCTTGCGCAAAGCAGCTGCTATCAACAGGGTCGACACCAAAGTTTCCGGCGTCCCCCCCGATTTCGAGATCACCACAACAGCGGTTTTGGCCAAGTTCGTTGTCGCCAGCCATTGATCTAGCGTGTGTGGATCAAGATTGTCTAGGAAATTCACCCGTAGGCCTTTGCGGTGTGACGCAAGTGTGGTCAAGGCCCGGCCACCAAGACTGGAACCTCCGGTACCCAGGATCACAACGTCATCGAACTTTCCACGCCAATCGGCAGCAATGGCTTCCAAGCGCGCCAAGTCACCCGTTTCGTTGACAACGGATAATACCGACGCCAATTCTGGATCGGATGGCGACCGTAAATCCCCCATGGCTGAACCAAGCGCGGTTAGGTTTGCAGCATAGGCGGCCTCCCCTTCGGCGCGCTTGGCAAGTTTAGTAGGAAACGCAAGGTCAGTTTGCTGTTGGAATATTGAAATCATGAGGGGTGAAATACCAATCTCTTGTAGGTGACTTTACTGGGCGGATCCTTGGTCGGGCCCGCCCGAACGAAACCGTGATCCGTATTTCCGCCCCACCCAGATCATGGCGCCAACAAGCAACACCGACAGCACCACAAGCAGCGCGATGTTGCCAGGTGTCGGGTCGGCGAAGGCCCGAGAAAATTGCGTTGTCACGATCATTGTCGCGATCACCCAGGGGGTCATGCCAATGGCGGTGCCGATGATGAAATCCCAAAATCGGATGTGGGAGGCTCCGGCTGCCAAGCTGACAGCGGAAAAATGGGCGAAGGGAATCAGCCGGATCAGCAAAATTGAGACCATGCCCTTTGAGCCCAAGGCGACGCTTAGGCTGTGAAGGCGGCTTCCTGCCCGGTCCCGCCACAAGCGCCCAAGGGCCGCACTGCCCATGGCAAACACCACCATGGCCGACGCCAGGGATCCAGCCATGATCACGGCAAAGCCCTCGATGGGGCCAAAAATTAGCGCCGAGGCCACAATCAGCACCGATTGAGGGGCCATCACTAGCCCAGCCCCAACGAACACCACCAAGGCAACCGGCACGCTGTACCATTGACCGCTCAATTCGCGGCCCATCTCGGCAATCCGATCGGGGTCAGCGAAGGACGCAAGAGGTCCCCACACCCACAAGGCAACAAGGCCAACCACGACCAGGCCAAGAGCAGCAGCCCGCCACACCAGTGTGCTCATCCGATAACCAAGCTTCGTATCCTCACAGTGAAGGGGACCATACTCGGTATTTTGGCCCCAAGGCCGGGAAAGGTGGGCCATTGACCCGGGATCAGATAGAAAGATCGAGCAATGGAACGAATTTATACATATCCCTCCAGGATTTCGCTGGCGGCGGCGCTCTCCGTGCTGATGGCGCTTTTCGTAGTCTCTATCGCCGCGGCCCAGCCCGTCCCGGCGGGGTTGGTCGAACGAGTCCAAGGCCAAGCGTTGGCAGTGCAAAACTCTAATGTTCGAACGCTGACCCCAGGGGCCGAGGTTTTTGTCGGCGAAATTCTGTCCACCGGGAGCGATGCTCGTCTGGAAATTCGCATGCATGACGATGCCATCTTTACCCTAGCCGCAGGAACATCCTTCGTCATCGTCGACTTCACCTTTGGCGGTGCCGCGAATGAACCGCGTACCCTCCTGCGCTTGATGGAGGGCGCTTTCCTGGCGGTTTCGGGAGCGACCGCCGTGGCAGAAAACGGCAACATGACCGTCCAGACCTCTGTGGCGACCATCCGTATTCGCGGCGCCACCATTTGGGGCGGACCTTTGGATGGAATGTTCCGGATGGTGTTGCTGGACGGAAATTGGGCGACGGTATCCAACGCCGATGGAACCGTGGAACTTGACCAAATCGATGCCGGAACCATCATCACGGGGCCTGGCGCATCTCCAACAATTCCTGCCCCGTGGGGCCGCGCCCTAATTGCCGCCGCCAGAGCCACGGTCGCCTTCGACACCCCGTAAGAACGACCCGCTATTCCCCACCAGGCTGCTTTGACCGCGTCGCCAGAGGTCGTTTCACGAATGCTTTTTTTCCACTTTCTGCGGGCCGCGGGCTGTTAATGCCTGCCGAAATAGCGTGTTAGCCTTAGCCCTTAACCTCGTCCGAGGTCGCCTTGCGCCCAGTGTCGCCAGCGAGGCGCTTCTTGCCCGCTTTGGCTCCATGCCGGTAACCGGGGGGCAAACCTGGATCTCGCCCCCACGCTACCTATTTGCTACCTATCCGAAAATCTGTGTTTCCGAAAAACCCCTAACCATTGATTTTACTGGCGCGCGCGCGGGGACTGGAACCCCATGATCCGTCTGGAGAAACTGCCCAGCAGGATGAGGATACCCTCGGCGTTCAAACAAGAGCGCTGACCGAGCGCGATCACATTTTTGGCTGGGGCAATTGCCGTATCCATTGCGCGTGTCACTTTATAATTGGGAAAGTTTGTATTTGCTTTGTGGGGCGAGGCAGATTGCGTGGGTCGCGAAGAATTCGTCAGCATCATCAAGACGCGAGCCATGAAGAGCCTTTCGTTCGTCTGGATGTGGTTAGAGATGGGAAGCAGTGGTCCACTGAGAACATTATTTTTTGATTTCAGGGTCAATGCCGGTAAAATTTTTGAACGTTGAAATGTACAATTTTCTAAATTCGTTAAATAACAACTCGGCGATTTCGGGCTTTCTGCGCCAGTCGGTCTCGGCTTCAAACACTGGCCGGCAAATCGATGGTCCTGTATTCAAACAATAAAAGGTAAGGCAGCTTTCCCGACCGACTTCTTTCAATCGATCCCACGCAAGACAGGTAAAATCCTCGGACAAGTATTCGCAGGGAACGTTTTGATCCTTGATTACTCCGTCCCAATCAATTTTTAACGCCACACAACACATGGACTGGCATTCTTTGCAGTCATGTTTGAGCGCTGCCGGCAGGCTGTTGTAGGACTCCGCAATTTTTTTGTTACCTTCATCCATGGGGCTATCCTATGTAAAACAGCATTAATTTTGGCAGATGAGGAATGGCCATAGCAGACCTCATGACAACGCCTAACTTAGCAGCTCTCAAAAAAGGTAGAAAGATTCCACCATTCCGAAGCCGGCATGACCCGAGACAAATTTGGCACCTTTGCTGGACCCCGCTATCGCCTTTTCAACGGTCGCACAATGCGACCAACGCGCTTATTGCTCCTGCAGGACTCGTTAACGAACGAAACACCGGGTTGGGTCTGGTATCACGAAGACGGAACTGTGGATGAGGATTGGACAGGAACCTTCAAGGACGGTGTGAAGGTCGAGTAATCCATCCTAGTGAATCCTCACACCCAGTCGGATCTGGCAACAATGTCCATCGGCTGCTGATGCAGCCGTCTCGATCTCGCCTAGTAAGCCACCACCAATGAATAGGTGCCTGTGTAGGTGCCGTCTGTGTATAGGTTGGCAGTTTGCTGGGTCGTCAGAGTTCCGCCAATCTGGATGACCAGTTCACCGGCGGCGTCCGTGGGGTGAGTCAACAGGACATGGTGACCCGTGACCAAGTAGCCCAAACCAGTAGCGTTCATGTCAGCAGAAAAGGTGGCTTCACCGGTGGTCGCCGGATTGTCCAAGGTCACGGCTGTCGGATTGGTAATTGTCATGGTAGTGGACGGCGGGGCACCAGTAATCGTGACAACGCCGGGTGTGCCATCAGTGATAACGATAATATGCGCCAAGGGCGCCCCACCGGCGTCGGTAGGGTTGACAACCACGCCAACACCGGTTTGACCATTCAAAGTCAACACGGCTGAATTGGTTACGCCAGAGAGAGCCGAAATTGTGCCGAAAGAAACCGGAGTGGTTTCAGTCATTGTGAACGCATTATCCACGGTGACTGACACGGTGTAATTCTCTGTATTTGTGGCTGTAACGGCCATGGCCTGGCTAGCGCCAAACACCATAGCGACCGCCATGCCACCGCCAACGGCAGTGGTCCAAACGCGACCCTGCCTAAAATTGCTCATCGTAAGATTCATCGCTATGTCTCCCCAAGTTAAAACCGGTCCGTGCCTAGGGGCACCAACCGACACCCTGCAAATTTCTCAAAAAGCCTAAACGAGACTTCTTCAGCAATTGCGCCAAAAAAAGGTTAACTAGTGGAGAATCATTCTAAATCTCCCTAAGCACTACTTCGCCCCGGTTTACGCGCCATGGGCTCCCCAGCCATAACCGTCCAGGGGTTGCAGCAGCGTATTGAGGCTAGACCATGGGGTCAATGCCAGGAGGACTTGCCAAAAAAGCAATTTCCCGGACTCTGAAGGGGCGGCCACGATTCAAAAGCAGAGATTCTGTAGTCCCCCCCCCCCTCCGGAATGGTGCTCTCGGCTCTCCTGAGTCATCCTAATGGACCAGACCCCTATCGACAGGGAAAGGCTTGCTCAAGAGCTTGCACCGCCAGTCGCGCAGCAGAAATGCGCAAAACTTCGGGATGATCGTTGAGATATTTCAAAAACGCGGCTTGAAGTTGAACGCTTGTTGTTCCCTGGGGAAAGCAAACCTTACCGCCAATTCCATAAAACGGGTCTGCCAAAATTTCAGCCATGGCCGTGATAAAGCCCAAACACGACCCCCGTTCACTCACATTTCCCTCGCAAACACGTTTGATAAGGTTGCCGTCCGCCCAGACACCACCTTGAGCGGCTGCCCCGGTAGACAAAAGAAGAATGAAAATAGCTGGAGCCAGTTTTGTCATTTTCGCCACATTTTCTTTCATGGGGCCTAAATCTCATCATGGCGTCAACCGGGGGTCGTTCAGAGTTTTGCCACACAAACCCCCAGCATCCTAGTGGACTACCTCCGGCTTCTTTTCGATATCCAGCTGATCCAGAGCCTCTTCATGGGACATTTTCACGCCCCCCAAATGCTCGATCGCCGCCAACTTCGCCAGCCTTGAACCCAAGAAAGCGCAGGGCGGCGTCGTTAGGTTAATAATGGGCGCCTTCGCTGCCAAGAACCAAACCACTATCGCCTCAATGGTCGTGTCGCCGCACAGCGCTTAAATGTACGTACAAATGTGCGTAGGAGAATCAACAAATCCTATATATTTGATTTTCCGCAAATTTTGGCGGATGGGGTGGGATTCGAACCCACGGTACGCAAAGCGTACAACGGTTTTCGAGTGCGTTGATTGCTGTATCGTCCAGTCCCGTCTGGTGCCATCCTGCCCCGATTCGTGCGGGTCCCAGAAAATGTTGGTGACAGCCTGAACCGCCCTATGACGGGGTGTATCGTGCAGTCCGTTTGCAAATTGGTTTGTATAATTGTCGAATATTTGAGCGATACTTTGGGCTGATTTTCAGGCAAATGGCAGTCGAAAAGCAGATTCTTGCCCCTTTGATCCCATGATATGCCAAACACCAGCGTCACAGCACATTCCTCAATTCCCCAAGCACTCTTCCAGGTTTACTAGTAGCGTGCCTCCCGGTGAAACGAGCGAGGGCGCGGGGAAAGCGATTTGAACACAACAAATTTCGACTTAGTCGTGATCGGCTCAGGCCCTGCCGGTGAGAAAGGCGCGGCTCAGGCTGCTTACTTCGGCAAATCGGTGGCGCTAGTGGAGCGCGAGCCCGAGCTGGGCGGCACCGCGGCGAACACCGGAACGCTGCCCTCCAAGACGCTGCGCGAATCGGCGTTGTACCTCTCGGGCTTCAAGCAACGCGAGCTGCACGGCATGACAATCGCGATGCGGAAAAGGGTGTCCGTCAAAGACTTCATGTACCGCGAGCGCCTCGTCGTTGACGGAGAACGGGCGCGCATCGCTGAAAATCTTGAGCGCCACGAGGTGGAAATAATCCGAGGGCGCGCTTCGCTCGTCGATCAGCACACTGTCGCTGTGGAAAAGGTCGGTGGCCAACCGGTCCAGGTCACAGGCGAAGTGATTTTGATAGCGGTTGGCTCACACCCGTACCACCCGGAGTTTATCCCTTTCCACGACGACCGCGTGTTTGACTCCAACACGATACTGAACCTCCGTGAAATCCCAGCCTCGATAATAGTCGCGGGCGGGGGCGTTGTCGGATGCGAATACGCCTGTATCTTCGCCTACCTCGGCACTCAGGTGACACTCATAGAGGGCCGCGATAGGCTTCTCACGTTCATGGACGGGGATATTTCGCTTGCCTTGACGGAGGCCATGACGCGCCTCGGCATCAAGCAATATCTGAACGAGAGCATTGAATCGGTCGACACCAGCAGAGAAAACCTTAGCCTCACGCTCAAGTCGGGCAGGGTGGTGAGCGCGGACACGATTCTTGCCGCGACCGGACGTACCGGCAACAGCCATGGACTGGGTTTGGAGGCCCTCGGCGTGAAGATCGGCGCGCGCGGCACAATCGAAGTCAACGAGCGCTACCAAACCACGGTGCCAAACATTTACGCGGCGGGGGACGTTATCGGATTTCCTGGGCTAGCTAGCACATCGATGGAACAAGCGCGCATCGCCATGGTTCACGCCTTTGACCTCAAATACAAAACGGCGCTTGCCCCCATCTTACCGCTCGGAATTTACACGATTCCGGAATGCTCGATGGCTGGCGAAACCGAGGAAATGCTGCGGAAAAAGGGCGTCGACTTCTTCGCGGGGCGCGCGAACTACGGCGTTAACGCCCGCGGCCAGATCGTCGGCGACGACAGCGGCTTCCTGAAGCTACTTTTTGAGCGCGAAAACATGAAGCTCGTTGGGGCCCATGTAATCGGCGAGCAGGCTACTGAAATCGTTCACTTGGCTGTGGTGGCGCTGCTGGTGGAGGCCGACGTGGATTTGTTCATCCAAGCGTGCTTCAACTATCCGACGCTAACCGAACTATACAAATACGCCGCATACAGTGCGCTGGATGCCCGGGCGCGAGCCGCGTCGGAGCAATCCGCCGACACTAAGGCCTGAATTGTCTGACGTCAGCGCCTTTGGGAACACCTCGTCCTAAGTCGTACATCAGACCCAGATTGAACTGGGCATTCGTATGTCCCTGCTCCGCAATAGGTGTCCACTCACGCAGAGCAGTTAGGAAGTCCCCTCTATCGGCAGCATCCAACCCCCTCTGGAAATTAGCACTCCACCCCTCTGTCGCGCTGAACTCTGTCGAACTGAACACCAAATCCCTCTGGAAATCAGCATTCCACACCCCTCCCGCACTTCCCAGAAGCACGGCAAGAGTCAATAGAACGGGCAGCAGTCTTCTCATGGGAGAACCCTGACAGGAAATGCGGGGAATGGGGAGTGTTGGGTGGAGTTCTACTCAACACCCTTTATATTTCTTAGCGATTGTGCCGTTCGGGGCGTGTCCGGTTACCTGGCACGATCAATTTGTCGTTGTAGAGATCGGTTCTGGTTTTCCTACCACACACCTAGCCCAGCAGTTTACTGTTCTGTGGTGGCTAGGTCTTAACGACTATTCTCGGGAGAGGTTGATGCGTCATTTTCTTTGTCTGACCGGTGTTCTGTTATTTCTCACCACAGCCAATAATGCCGGAGCTCAGGTTCTCGAAAATCAGATTTATCTCGATCTAAAAGATGGACGTGTCGTCATTGATTTACTCCCTGACGTGGCGCCAGAGCATGTTTCGCGGATCAAAGAACTAACCCGCGAAGGTTTTTTTGACGGTATCGTCTTTCATCGTGTAATCGAGGGATTCATGGCTCAAACCGGTGATCCGACAGGGACTGGCAGGGGGGGCAGCGGGCAATACTTGAAGGCTGAGTTCTCCGATATTCCTTTCGTGCGCGGTACTGTGGGTATGGCGCGCTCAGCACAGGACCTGAACAGCGGCGATAGCCAGTTCTTCATCTGCTTAGCTGACGTGCAGTTCCTGAACGGCAATTACACCGTCTGGGGTGTCGTCAGCGAAGGCATGGATCATGTCGACAAAATCGTGCGCGGCGAACCGCCGGCGAACCCCGACAGCATCGTCAAGATGCAGGTCGCGGCCGACGCTCATTAATCCGAGATTCACTGAATCCAAACCGAGTAAATCGCCGAGCTGGGGAGCTTGCGCGGCCAGGACCAGACGCGGACTGAATTGACGATATTCTTGAACGCTCTTTCACCATTATCTGCGAACACGGTGTCCAGATTGTTGGCAATGCCTTCGTATACGGAATGCGAAACAAGCATTCCGCCTGGTTCCGCCATGCTTTCTAGTCGCGCTGCTACGTTCACGCCATCGCCGAAAATATCTCCGTCTTCAACAATGATGTCACTAAGATTGATGCCTATTCGGAAATTAATCTGATTGTCGTCCAGAATACCCACATTCCGCGCTGACATTCCCTCTTGGACCTCAAGCGAACATTGAACCGCAGCAACGACGTCGGCGAATTCCAGTAACAGACCATCACCCATAGTCTTGACAATGCGCCCGCCGTGTTCGTCGATCTTGGCGTCAATTAGTTCTGCCCGATGAGCGCGTAGGGCATCCAACGTGCCGACCTCGTCCACACCCATAAGGCGCGAATATCCGACCACATCAGCGGACACGATCGCCGCCAACCTCCGTTGAGTTCCCTCTGCCATGGACTAGAGTGTAGTGGTCCCCGAACACCAAATCCATGCAGGTTCTGCGCGGTGGCCGATGTCTGCAATTGGCACTCTACCTTCCGAAACTAGCGAAAGTTTCGCTTATAAACCTGAGAAGGGCCAAACCCGTGACAAGGGAACCTTAGGGAAAGTTTCCCTAGGGTCTACCGGCCAAACCCGGGCCTATGTAGGCGGTTTGCTTCGCCAAATGTTACCCCCGCTGGCAACACCGGCATGAATCGGTCCTGCTCTGGCTTTTCGAGAACCCGACGAAAACCTTAGGCGAATGCGCCAAGGCCACAGGCTACAGCGCCACTCACATTTCGCGAATCACTCACTCGCCCGACTTCGTAAGGCACTACGACGACATTCGCCAATTGCAAGAGGATCTCGTGTCAGAACTCGTGGCCCAGCGGCTTTCTGTTGGCTGCTTTTTGATAAAGTTGAAGTTTTCTGCGAATTTTGGACTTGCAACCAGTAGGATCCCTTGCGATTCCCTTTGACCTTATGATCTAGCCTCAATACGCTGCCGCAACCCTCTAACGCTGTGAGCTAGGGAGCATCGCGGTGGTGCAGGACGGCCCTGAGCATAAGCTTGTCGCAATTCTGGCAGCGGACATCGTTGCATACAGCCGACTAATGGAGGCGGATCAGGCGGGCACCCACAGCCAACTGGGGGCCAGTCGCAAAGAAGTTGTTGATCCAGCCATTGCAGAGCATGGCGGGCGCACTTTCAAGACTACTGGCGATGGCTTTTTAGTGGAGTTCCCCAGCCCACTCAATGCTGTCCGATGTGCGCTTGCCATCCAGCAAGACATGGCCCGTCGGAACGAGCACGTACCTGACGCTTCCCGCATCGTCTTCCGCATTGGCGTCAATCTTGGTGATGTCATCATCGATGGCGACGATCTTTACGGCAACGGCGTCAACATTACCGCCCGCTTAGAAAGCATCTCCGACCCAGGAGGCGTTTGCATATCGGGAAAGGTCCATGAAGAAGTCAGTGGTGAGCCTGGCCTGAAATTCGAGGATCGCGGCCCCCAGACCGTAAAGAATATTTCCAAACCCGTTCAGGCATACGCGGTGGACCTGGGTGAGAGTGTGCGTGCCGTCGCACCTGCTGCCAAATCAACACGCATGACCCCTGCCATCGCCATCGCAGCCGTGGTGCTGGTTGCGGTCATCAGCTCCCTAGCATGGCAGTCAACTCGGCCTCCGACCGTTGAAGCTGCGGTTGTTGCCAACATGGCCTTTGACTTGCCTGATGGCCCATCAATCGCTGTTCTCGCCTTCAACAACCGGAGCATCGACCCGGGCGATGAACTTCTAGCGGACAGTTTCAGTGAGGACATTTTGACCGCCCTGGCCAAGCTACCCGGGATGTTTGTTATCTCGCGGACGACATCGTTCACTTACAAAGGCAAGGATGTAACCGTGAAACAGGTCGCTGAAGACTTGGGGGTGCGCTATGTGCTTGAGGGCAGTTTTCAGCGATCCGGAAATAGTGTGCGAGTCACTGCCCAGCTGATCGACGCACTGTCGGGTGCTCACGTTTGGGCCGATAATTTCGATAGGACATTGGACGATTTGTTTGCGATGAAGGACGAGATCACGTTCGACATCGTTTCGAACATCGGGGCGGAATTACAACTAGGCGACAGGGATCTGATCCGCCGACGAGAGACTGAGAGCCTGGAAGCCTGGTTACTTCAGCGCGAGGGATACGAGACTCTCCAAAAGTTCACACCAGACGCCAACGTCCGCGGTAAAGCCTTATTGGAGCAGGCCATTGAGGCGGATCCGCAGTTCGCCATTGCATATGCAAATTTGGCATTGGCGTACCGACTCCAGGCGCAATTTGGCTGGGTAGAGGATCGGGAACGGTCATGGGAGCGATCACTCGAGCTCTATGAGCAGGCCGTGGAAATCGATCCCTTCAATGCACCTGCGCTCGGCAGCTTCGCTGCGTACTATCTAGTACGCGGCGATCTTGCATTGGCTGCCGAAACAGCCAGAAAAGCAATATCGTTTGAGCCGAACGACTACTTTGCATACGCCATTTTGGGCTGGGCGCTCATGTTCACCGACGGGACCGAGCAGGAAGTCCTGGCCACCAGGTCGGAGGCATTGGAGTCATTCAGTTTTTCGGCCCGGTTAAGTCCCCGCGGCCCTGATTGGGTCCTTCTTTTCCATGGACAAACGCTTCTCCTTCTAGGTGAGTACGCCAGAGCGGAATCGAAATTTCGTGAGGTTTTGAGTCGTCCGCCATCCTCTCGTGGCAACGAGTCTTGGGCACGCCAATATTTGGCGATCGTTTTGGCGGAGACAGGAAGGAGAGAGGAGGCTCGGGCGGAAATAGCCTTGTCGATGGATGTTTTTCCGCGCCGAACCATCGCTTATATCCTGAACTCAATGCCCTACGCTCCGCCTGAATTACGTGAAGGCTGGGCAGACTCTTGGCGGCGTCTGGGACTGCCCGAAGAATGAGCGCCGACCGCAAACTCGCCTCCCGCCAACGTGGTAGTCGAATGATCGAGCGGATGGCCAAATGACCTCGTCCGACCCCAATTTCCGGGCAATTGTGTATCGTCTAAAAACCCGCCAGACCCTGACGTGTGGTCATAAACATGAGAAAAGGGGGGGGCCTTTGGGGGGATGGGGGGGTCTAGGCCGTCTCGAGCATACCCAAGCTCAAATAGCCATCTGGCAATTTCCGCCGGCGCGTTGGTCCGCCGTTCGAATCCGGATGCACTGCTACCTATGTGCTACCTAGAGAATTTCAGCAATATCAAAAATTCCACTAACCCATTGAAAAGATTGGTGGGCGCGCACGGACTCGAACCGTGGACCCGCTGATTAAGAGTCAGCTGCTCTGCCAACTGAGCTACGCGCCCCCAAGCCGCTGTATACCAGGGCCGATGCGGGGTTTGGAAGCGCCAATGGCCATCCACAAACAGCCGACCGAAAATTAATTCTGGGGACTAGCTGGACGTGCCGCCCGAGCGCCTGGAAATCTGCACTTCCCGGTGAATATGTACGCTCAACATTAAGCCAAATCCCGCCAGAAGCGTGACCATGGCCGTGCCGCCGAACGACACCAGCGGCAGGGGCACCCCTACCACCGGCAACAATCCGGTGACCATGCCGATGTTGATGAACACGTAGAAAAAGAACGTGGTACCAATCCCCAAGGCCAAAAGGCGGCCAAAATGGTTGCGCGAGCGCAACGCGATGATCACCGACAGGGCGAGCATCAGTGTGTACAGACCCAACAAGCCCAATCCCCCAACCAGGCCGAATTCCTCCGCCAAGGTGGTGAAAATAAAATCAGTTTGTGATTCTGGTAAAAAGCTCAGTTGGCTTTGGGTGCCTTCGCGAAATCCGCGGCCAAACACTCCGCCTGCACCCAAGGCAATTTTGGATTGGATAATGTGATATCCGGCCCCGAGCGGATCGCGTTCGGGGTCGAAAAACGTCAGGATGCGGTCCCGTTGATATCCATGTAACGACCGCCACAAGAACGGGATGGCACCAATGACCGCGACCGACGCCACCGCGAACACCCGAAAGCGCACCCCGGCTAGCACAAACATGGCACCGCCGCCGAAGATCAACAGCAATGCTGTCCCCAGGTCCGGTTGGCGGATCACCAACAATGCGGGAGCGGCAATCATGGCAACGGGGATCAACAGCCACCGCAATTGGTGCACTTCTTCCACGGAGCGTTCGTGGAAATACCGGGCCAGAGCCAGGACCAAGGCCACTTTCATCAATTCCGACGGCTGTATTCTCAGGCCACCCAAATCGAGCCACCGCTGGGCCCCCATGCCGACGCTGCCGGCTAGGTCCACGCCAATCAACAAGACCAAAACGGCGAAATATCCCACGTAGGCCATGCGCAGAAACAATCGGATATCCACCAGAGCAATGGCGAACATCAAGACAAAGCCGATGCCAATTCGGATGCCCTGGGCCCGAACCCAGGTGTCCATCGCCCCATCGGAAACTGAATACAGCACTGCTAATCCCAGTCCCGCTGTCAACATAATCAGCAAGACCAAGGCCCAATTGATGCCGACGACCTTTTGACCAAGGGTCAGCTCGGGTTTCGCCAACCGCAATCCGGTTTCGACCATCACGATCTATCCCTCCCGCTCTGGGGGCGGCTCAACCTCGGCCGCCGCCTGGCGCAAGTCGCGAGCGACCCCCAAACGCTGGGCCTCGAGCATGATGTCATGGGCAATAGGTGCGGCCATGGAGGCGCCGCCGCCGCCGTGCTCTACCACCACGGAGATTGCATAGCGCGGTGCCGAGACCGGCGCGTACCCGACAAATACCGCATGATCGCGCTCGGCCCACGGAGTTTCGGCGATGCTGCGGTCGGCTTCACGATCAGCCTCGGTGATGCGACGGACCTGGGATGTCCCGGTCTTCCCGGCCATCTCGAATTCGGCTTGGGTGATGCGCGACCGGTATGCCGTGCCGCGTGGGTTGTTCACCACCGCATCCATGCCCCCATGAATGACCGCCATGGCGCTGGCGGAAACACCCAAAGATCGCGGATCCTGGCCCGGTTCCACATCCAAGCCGCCATCGACGCGTGTCTCTTCCACCGGGGCCACAGGTTTGATCAATTGCGGTGTTACCCGCAAGCCACCATTAGCGATTTGCGCCGTCATCAAGGCTAACTGCGCCGGGGTGGTCAAAACGAACCCTTGGCCAATTCCGGTGATTAGCGTCTCGCCCACCTGCCATTGTTCGCCGGTGCGCGCCAGCTTCCATTCCCGCGACGGCATCAAACCAGATCGTTCGATCCCAAGGCCCAAATCGACGGCAGTACCCAAACCGAATCGCTTGGCCATTTCAGAAATTTTGTCGATGCCGGTGCGCCGGGCGACGTCATAAAAATACACGTCGCAGGATTGTTCGGTTGCCGAGGTCATGGTCATGTTGCCGTGGCCACCGCGCTTCCAACAGTGAAAGGTCTGGTTTCCCAGCTCTACTTCGCCTGGGCAAAACACCCGGTGCCCGGGATTGACGATCCCAGCTTCCAGCGCCGCCAAAGATACGATCATCTTGAACGCCGACCCAGGAGGATATTGGCCACTCAGCGCCTTGTTGGTTAGGGGCTTGCGGGTATCCGTCACCAACCGGTCCCATTCATCCTGGCTCAAGCCGTAATTGAAGGCGTTCGGATCAAAACCTGGCGTCGATGCCATGGCCAAAATGTCGCCAGACCAAATATCCATGACCACGGCTGAGGCGCTTTCGTTACCCAGACGTTCCGTGGCCTTTTGCTGCAAATCAGAATCTAAGGTCAAAACCAAATCGGAACCGGGCTGACCCTCGCTGCGCTCTAGTTCCCGGATCACCCGGCCGTGGGCGTTGACTTCCACATGGCTTGCCCCGGCTTTTCCGCGCAACGAAAAGTCGCTCATGCGCTCAACGCCGGTGCGACCGATACGGAACCCCGGCAGAGTCAGAAGCGGGTCGTCGGTGTCGTCGTCTTCCGACACCAACGCCACATACCCCACCATGTGCGCCAGCGATTTCCCTTGGGGGTAATACCGGGTTTCCCCCACATCGGGGATCACCCCCGGCAAATCCGGCGACCGCACGTTGACCCGGCTGAATTCCTCCCAGGTCAGGTTTTCCACAACGGTGACCGGCACAAAATTCCTTTTGCGAGAAACCTCGCGAACGATGCGATCACGTTGTCGATCGCTGATGGGAATCAATGATTTCAGAACGTCCAGGGTGCGAGCCAAGGCCACATCAATCTCCTCATCACCCAGCTTGGTTTGTTCTGGAATAATCAGAACCCGGTAGTTCTGCTGGTTGGTGGCAAGCACCCGCCCATCGCGGTCTAAAATTTTTCCCCTGGGCGGTGCCAGCAACCGCAAACTGATGCGATTTTCTTCCGCCAACATACGATACTGATCGGACCTGACGACTTGCAGGTAATAAAGCCGCCCGGACAGGGCAGCCAACAACGCCGCCTGGGTGCCGCCCACCAAAAACGCACGGCGGGCAAAGGTTTTGTACCGGCCGTTGTCCTCAGCCATGCTAATGCGCCCCGGCGGTCACCCGCGCTACACGGGTGAATAGCCAGGACCCCAGTGGGTAGAGAGCCGCGGTAATCAAAGCCTGGACAACAAAAGGCACGGGCGGCACAAGGGCCAGGTAGTAGACGCTGGCGACCGTCCAAGACACCGCCCCCGCCACCGCCACAACCAACAACAACCCGGCCCACTCCACCGAAAACGCCTGGCCCAAAAGAATGCGCCGTTGAGAAACTGTCAGGGCCTGGACCAGCAATAAAACCAAGGCCAACAAGCCCACAGGGCCGCCGGTCAGCATATCTTGCAGAAAGCCCAGAACGAATACCGCCGCTGGAGGCAACAAATCAGGCCGATAGATGCTCCAGTAATACACCGCCATCAGCGACAAAAAGGGTGTCACCACGGCGGTAAAAGGGATGCCCAGTGGTAGAACGGTCAGCAGGACAGCGATGAACGTTACCAGTCCCGGTAACAACAGACGCAGGATCGGCAGCAGCCGCGTCGGCGTCATGCCGTGTCGGCTCCATCCGGCGTCATTCCTCGGCGATCCCAGCCGCCTCGCCCGCGCCGACCGCCGCCGGCAAATCAGGCTCCAAAACCGGTTCCAATGCCGGGAAATCAAAGCGCAACACCCGGACGAATTCCAACTTGCCGAAAGCCACCAGGGGGGCGACCCCGACCCTGTCACCTTCGATGGCCGCCACCGCACCCACCGGGATTCCGGCTGGGAAAATCCCGCCGTGGCCAGAGGTCATGACCCGATCGCCGATTTCGATCTCATCCAAATCGGACAGGAAAGACAGGCGCGGAACATCGGTATTGTCGCCCTCCAATACCGCACGCAATCTGGATTGCTCCAGCACCACCGGGACTCGGGAATTCAGATCGGTCAACAACAACACCCTGGACGACCGGTTCCCGGCTTCGACCACCCGGCCCACTAGCCCGTCGCCATTGACCACCGCTTCGCCCTTGCGGACGCCATCCTCGCCACCCGCATTCAGCATCAAGGTGCGCACGAACGGACCGCCGGAATCCCCCACGACCCGAGCGGAAACGAACGTCATGCCGGGTTCGGGTTGGGCCCGCAGCAAACCGCGGAAGGCGGCATTTTCTTGGGCCAACTGCCGGGCCTCAGCCTGCCATGCGCGCAGGCGTTCATTTTCAATCGTCAGACGTTCGTTGTCCGCGTAAATAGTCATCAGGCTGCCGATTTCGGTAAACAAGGCGTTGACTGCGGCGACCGGCCGGGAAATCACATCCAAAACGGGTGCAGCATAATCCAGGACCAAAACCCGGGCGCTTTCGATGGGTGTGTACCCGGCTCGGGAAAGTCCCAGCAGGGTCACCGACGCGCCGACCATCAGCAAAAAGGCGAACCGATTGAACAGGATCCGCAAAGGAACCGCCAAGCGCCCCACCTTTCCGCCCGATGAATTCAAGTGCTCCTGTGCTCCTGTGCTGGGATTTTGTTACCCACCAATCCTCAGAATTGCTGGTACAGAACGTGGCGTAACGTTTTCATTTCTTCCAGCGCCCTGCCGGTGCCAATCGCTACGCAGGTCAGCGGTTCGTCGCCGATGGAAACCGCCAGCCCGGTCGCTTCGCGCAGAACCGAATCCAAGTTGCCCAGCAGCGCCCCACCGCCAGTGAGGACGATGCCCTTGTCGACAATGTCGGCGGCCAGTTCCGGCGCAGTGTGTTCCAACGCTGTCTTAACGGTTTCGATGATCGCCCCAACCGGTTCCGCCATGCTTTCGGCGATTTGCCGCTGGTTGATCAGCAGCTCTTTGGGCACACCGTTCATCAAATCTCGGCCTTTAACTTCCATGCTTTCACCGCCACCGTCTTCCGGCCCGGCCGCTGTGCCGATCTCTTTCTTGATGCGCTCGGCACTGGACTCGCCGATGAGCAAATTATGATTCCGGCGGATGTAGCTGATAATCGCCTGGTCCATTTTGTCGCCGCCCACCCGCACAGATTTGGCGTACACGATCCCGCCTAGGGACAGCACCGCAACTTCCGTGGTACCACCGCCGATGTCGACCACCAGCGAGCCCGTAGGCTCGGTCACCGGCAGACCTGCCCCGATGGCGGCAGCCATCGGTTCTTCGATCAAAAATACCCGGCGCGCCCCGGCGCTTTCCGCTGATTCTTGTATGGCCCGGCGTTCCACCGCCGTCGACCCGGACGGCACACAGACCACCACCTGGGGGCTGGCGAAACTGCCGCGATTATGCACTTTGCGGATAAAGTGCTTGATCATTTCCTCGGCGATTTCAAAGTCGGCGATGACGCCGTCGCGCAAGGGTCGAATGGCTTCAATGTTGCCCGGTGTGCGGCCCAACATCAGCTTGGCTTCTTCGCCCACGGCCAGAACTTGTTTTTTGCCCCGGTGATCGACGATGGCTACGACCGACGGCTCGTTCAAAACGATCCCGCGACCCTTGACGTACACCAGCGTATTCGCGGTGCCCAGGTCGATGGCCATATCAGCCGACATCCAGCCAAGCAAATTGCCAAACATGTTTTAGGTGCGCTCCTGCTTACCAAATGGAGTCCGGGGCACGGTTGCCCCGGACCAGAGTATTGTTATCCCGCCACATCAGGCGGTCAGCGCCTCCGGCGCCTGCCTATCCCGGCCGGCCAGAAGTTTGTTCAATGCGTTTACATAGGCCCGGGCCGAGGCCACCATTGTGTCCGTATCCGCCCCCAAGCCATTGACCATTTTGCCGTCTTCCACCAATCGCACGGTGACTTCCGCCTGGGCGTCGGTGCCCTTGGTTACCGCATGGACCTGGTACAACTGCAATACCGCAGTATTGGGAACCATCGCTCGGATCGCGTGGAAGGTGGCGTCCACCGGTCCGGCACCTTCCGCCTTGTGGGAAATTTCCTCGCCATCGACTTCCAAGGTCAAATCGGCAGTTTGGGGGCCTTCTGTGCCGCAAACCACCTGCAGCGCCACAACCTTGACCCGATCGTTATCACGCACTTCTTCATCCACCAAAGCAACGATATCTTCGTCGTAGATGTCCTTTTTCTTGTCGGCCAGGGCCTTCATCCGACGGAAGGCGTCATCCAACGCTTCGTCCGCCAGTTCGATCCCCAGCTCTCCCAATTTGTTGCGAAACGCGTGACGGCCTGAATGCTTGCCGATCACCAGCTTCGATTCCGACAGGCCCACCGATTCCGGCGTCATGATTTCATAGGTCTGGGCGTTTTTGAGAACCCCATCCTGATGGATGCCGGCCTCGTGGGCGAAGGCGTTGGCCCCAACGATGGCTTTGTTGTTCTGGACCTGAAATCCGGTGATCGCTGAGACCATGCGTGACGCCCGAGTAATTTGCTCGGTTTCGATCCCGGTGGTGTAGGGCATCAAATCCTGGCGGGTGCGCAACGCCATGACGATTTCTTCCAACGCCGCGTTACCGGCGCGCTCACCCAGCCCGTTGATAGTGCATTCCACTTGGCGGGCCCCATTGGCGACACCGGCCAAGGAATTGGCCACCGCCAGCCCCAAATCATTGTGGCAATGGGTAGAAATAATCGCCTGATCGATGTTGGGAACTCGGTCGAACAGCTTGGCGATGATCGCCCCGAACTCCTCCGGCACCGAATAGCCCACGGTATCGGGGATATTCACGGTCGTCGCTCCGGCCTTAATCGCCGCCTCCACACACCGCGCCATAAAATCAGGCTCAGTGCGGGTGCCGTCTTCGCAGCTCCATTCCACATCATCGGTGAATTTGCGCGCCAGGGTGACGCTGTCGATCACCGCTTGGTAAACGTCGTCCGGCTCCATCTGCAATTTGTACTTCATGTGCAGGGCGCTGGTGGAAATGAACGTATGGATGCGTTTGCGCTTGGCTGGGCGCAGGGCATCTGCCGCGCGCTCGATGTCTTTGGCCCCCGCACGGGCCAACCCGCAAATGGTGGCGCCGGTGACGGATTTTGCGATGGCTTCTACCGCTTCGAAATCTCCCGGTGAAGCGATAGGGAACCCCGCCTCGATCACATTGACGCCCATGCCGGCCAGTATGTCAGCCAGCCGCAGCTTTTCGTCCAAATTCATGGAAGCGCCCGGCGACTGTTCGCCATCGCGCAACGTGGTATCGAAAATTATGACCCGGTTGGACTCCATCGCGCCGGCGTCTTTTGCCTCTTTCGTCATCTGCCTGATCCTTCGATTTAGCGTTTGTCCATTTTAGTTCGGCACGTCCCCTGAACTCAAATGGCGCAATGCGCCCGTGAGGGCTCAGGGGCAGCTAAGTCGAAGGAGCTCCGCGACTGGAGAAACCAGGGAAGTGATTGGACGCCTAGACACAGGGCGCAGGTCAATGTTGCCGCCAAAACCAGCGAAGCGTTCCGGATATGTTGCCGTGTGTTCCATGGTTTGGTCTCGTAATTGAATCTTCGATTCCAAGCAGTTAGGCCCGATCCTACCCACCGGGGATGAATCTTAGAGCAAAGCGCCTTGGTATTCTTGCTTTTTTTATCCCCGACGGTTGTCGGTCACAACAGCATTTTTAGATGAACGCTAATTTTTCGCCTTATCCACCAGCTTGTTGGCGGAAATCCACGGCATCATGTCGCGCAGACGCTTACCAACTTCCTCGATGGGATGTTCGGCAGCCCGACGACGCTGGGCCTTGAAGCCGGTCTGACCGACCGAATTTTCGAGCATCCAATCCCGGGCGAATTCGCCGCTTTGGATTTCGGCCAAAATCTTTTTCATCTCTTCCTTGGTGCGATCCGTGATGATGCGATCGCCGCGAGAATAATCCCCGTACTCCGCGGTGTTGGAGATGGAATAGCGCATGTTGGCGATGCCGCCTTCGTAAATCAGGTCGACGATCAGCTTCACTTCGTGCAGGCATTCGAAATATGCCATTTCCGGTGCGTAGCCCGCTTCGACCAATGTCTCGAACCCAGCCTGAATTAAACTGGTCAACCCGCCGCACAAAACCACCTGTTCGCCGAACAAATCGGTTTCGCATTCTTCCTTGAAGGTGGTTTCGATAATACCTGCGCGGCCACCGCCGATGGCCGAGCCATAGGACAAACCAATGTCTTGGGCGTTGCCTGAGGCGTCCTGATAAACCGCCAACAGACACGGCACGCCGCCACCCTTTTGGTATTCGGATCGCACGGTGTGGCCGGGGCCTTTGGGCGCGATCATGAACACGTCCATGTCTAGGCGCGGAGCCACCTGTTCGAAGTGGATGGAAAACCCGTGGGCGAACGCCAAGGCCGTGCCCTCACGCATGTTGCCCTTGATGTCTTGTTCGTAAATTTTCCCGTGCAATTCATCGGGGGCCAACACCATCAGAACGTCCGCCCATGCTGCTGCTTCCGGCACCGACTTGACGCCAATGCCGGCGGCCTCGGCCTTAACGGCGCTAGCCGATCCCGGACGTAGGGCGGAGATAACCTCTGACACGCCGGACTCTTTCATGTTGATCGCGTGGGCATGGCCTTGGCTGCCGAAGCCAACGATGGCGACCTTTTTTGATTTGATCAGGCCAGTGTCGGCGTCGCGATCGTAAAAAACACGCATTTTCTATCTCCTATCAGGGGCGAAAAACCCCGCAAAAAAAGTCCGTCGGTCTTACATTGGGTTGGGGCCGCGGGTGATGGCGGCAACGCCCGTGCGCGACACATCCACCATGCCCAGAGGTACCATCAAATCCAAGAAGGCGTTGATTTTGTCCGTCGCCCCAGTCATTTCAAAGACAAAGGATTCCGATGTGGCGTCCACCACTCGGGCCCGAAAAATGTCAGCAATGCGTAGGCTTTCCACGCGCTTATCGCCGATGGCGTTGACTTTCACCAGGGCCATCTCGCGCTCCACGCTGGGACCTTCCACGGTCAGATCGGCGACAGCATGGACCGGGATCAGGCGTTCCAATTGCGCCTTGATCTGGGCGATCACTTGGGGCGTGCCGGAGGTGACGATGGAAATACGTGACCGATTCACCGCCGCGTCAACCTCAGCCACCGTCAGGCTTTCGATGTTATAGCCCCGGCCCGAAAATAAGCCGATGACCCGCGCCAAAACACCGGCTTCGTTATCCACCAAAACGGCCAATGTGTGTCGTTGCTCTGTTTGATCTGCCTGTGTCACTTTGTCTGTCCAATTCAATCGCTGCTTCATCGCCACTT
>Ga0315336_1000603_pt1 | contig 92654 bp, 84 predicted proteins | sample ASW5metaG_FD_204512 | JGI IMG/M metagenome (GOLD analysis project Ga0315336, IMG submission 204512) | Ammonia-oxidizing marine archaeal communities from Monterey Bay, California, United States - ASW #5 | ecosystem: Environmental > Aquatic > Marine > Intertidal zone | place: USA: California...
ATCGAAAAAGATATCGCCGGCTACGAGAAATTCCGCGGAAAACTGGGCAACGGACCCAAGGTCGTCCGCGCCTGCTTCGATTTCAATGTTGAATTTGACAAATCCGCCGAAGTTCTCGGGTCCTACGCCTTCCTAAAACAATCCGAAGACGTCACGAACAGTACCTACCAGGGCATGGTCCAGCAGTTCACCTATGTGGTCACAAAAGCCGGCGAAATTGCGAGTTATATTGCCCCCGAGCTCCAATCCCTCCCGAAAAAGAAGCTGGATTCCTACATCAAATCCGCCACCCTGAAACCTTACTGTATCCAGCTGGAAAAACTGGCCCGAAACAAGAAACACACGCTGACCCAAAAAGAAGAACGCCTTCTCGCCATGCAGGGAGAAGTCGCCGGTACCGCCAACAAAGCCTTTTCCCAACTCACCGATGCCGACTTCAAATTCGGCTCCGTCAAGAACGAAAAAGGTGAGTTGATCCAACTTTCCCAAGGCTCACTCCGCGTCTTTCTCGAATCTCCCAAGCGCGCCGTCCGTAAAAAAGCCTTGGAACAATTCTACAGCGTCTTCGAAAGCCACGAAAACACCCTGGCTTCCGTACTCAGCTCGTCCGTCAAACAGGACGTTTACTACGCCAAAGTTCGTAACCACGAGTCCGCCCGTGGCTCGGCCTTATTCGCTGACAACGTACCGCTATCCGTCTATGACAACCTCATCGAATCCATCCACGATCGCCTCGACGTCGTCCACAGATACTACAGCGTCCGTAAGAAAGCTCTGAAACTCAAAGACCTCCAACCCTACGACCTCTACACCACACTCGTGAAAGAGAGCACCACCAAAATTCCCTATGCAAAAGCGGTGCAGAACGTCGTTGAGGCAGTCAAACCGCTCGGCTCTCAATATACCAGTGCGTTGAAAAAGGGCCTCGAAGGTCGCTGGGTCGACCGGTATGAAAACGAGGGCAAACGAAGCGGTGCTTTCTCAGCTGGCGGATTCTCCGGCCCTCCATACATCCTCATGAACTACCAGGAAAAAGGCCTCGACAGTATGTTCACGCTCGCCCACGAAGCCGGCCATTCCATGCACACGTACTACAGCGCCCGAAATCAACCGTACCAGACCTACGACTACACCATCTTCGTAGCCGAAGTAGCGTCCACCTTCAACGAACAACTCTTGGGAAAATATCTCCTCAGCAAGGCAAAAACAAAAGCGCAGAAAGCCGTACTTATCAACAAAGAAATCGACGAAATACGCGGGACCATCATCCGGCAGACCATGTTCGCCGAATATGAGAAAATCATTCATGCCATTGCAGAAGCCGGCGAACCTTTGACTCTCGAACGCCTTCGCGCGGAATACCGATCCCTAATCGAATTGTATTTCGGCTCCGATTTTTCAATTCCCGATTATATGGAACTCGAAGGGTTGCGAATCCCCCACTTCTACCGCGCGTTCTACGTGTACAAATACGCCACCGGATTGTCAGCCGCAATCGCACTCTCTCGTGGCGTGCTCAATGGTGGCTCGAAGGAACTAAACAAATACCTCAACTTCCTCAAGAGCGGCGGTTCGAAATATCCCCTCGACCTTCTACGCGAAGCGGGTGTGGACATGGAGAAGCCAGCGCCCGTAAATGCCGCCATGGACCGCTTCGAGGAACTCGTGAACGAGTTGGAAGAAGTCCTCTAAAACTGCCGTACATCGGAAAACAAAAAAAGGCGCTTTCCGGAAGGAAGGCGCCTTTCTAATATACTTCGAAATTTCTTAGTGCGCAGCACTTCCCTCTTTAGGTTCGGCTTTTTCATATACGATGGGTTCTGCGCCGGGCCCTTGCATGTAATGGTCATAGTCTTGAACACCCGGAAGCGGTTCAACGTTTGCCGTACCCAATCCTGCCCTTGGAGACATCACGTCTGACAAAGTAAACGCGAAAAAGATAAGCAACCACACCCATGCACCAGTGGCAAAGATTCGAACGAGAGGCGTATTCCAATACACGCCCATAAAAATGGACATGATACAAGCCGTTTTCAAGATGGCAATCGCAAGCGCAATCCACAAGGCCGGTCCGTTAACGCCACCGGGCAATTCCATGCCTTTGGCAACGAATACGGTTAAGAACATGAGGACCGTAATTATGCACGCGTTGATGATGTATAACTTCAACGGGATAATATGGTGCCCTGCGTGTTCGTCAGAATGGTTGTCGGACATAATTTTTTTCCTTTTTATATCAAATACAACATGGGGAACAAGAACACCCACACGATATCAACAAAGTGCCAATACAACCCGAAATATTCGATGGGCAAATATTTATTCGGACCGTACTCCTTTTTCACCGCACACAGATAGATGAACACAGCGCCAATTCCAAAACCGATTATCATGTGGAATGCGTGCATACCCGTCATGATGAAATAGAGTGAATAGAACAACTCGCCTTTTACCGGATCCAGCAATTGATAGCCATGCCCAACTTGCATAGCCTCATCCCAACGAATGTGGGGGATCATTCCGCCATCCCATTTTGCTTTCCACTCAAAGTATTTCACGAATAAGAAAGTAAAACCCAAGGCAATCGTAGAACACAGGAAAAACATTTGCTGCTTCCACTTCCCGGTCTGCGTGAAGTAAACACAAGTCGCCATCGTTACGGAACTGAGCAACAAAACAATCGTGTTAAAGCCGCCGATTTTATAATCCAAAAATCCGGAACAATCTTTGAACACTTCCGGGTAAAGCGTACGATAATAAAAATAAGCGGCAAACAATCCACCGAAGAACATCACTTCCTGCGCTAGAAACAACCACATTCCGATATGGCTGGCTTCGGTCTGCTGTTCGCGATCCTTAAAATGGTGGGATACAATCGGCTCCGATGGCCCCATATTCGCATCAGACATCCATTTTCTCCTTACCGGTATACGCGTAGGCTTCTTCCGTCACAATCGGGACCTCGTGGAAGTTATGTGGATCAGGTGGGGACAAACAAACTTCCCACTCCAATCCTTTCGCGCCCCAAGGATTCTGCGGCGCTTTTTTGCCCCAGAACAACGAGCCAATCAAATAAACAATGGCCAGTAAAAATGAGAACCCTAAGAGACTTGCTCCCGCAGAAGACATGACATTCAATACCTGCCACTCTTCTGGATACACATGGTATCGACGCGGCATTCCCAACCAACCCAGAATAAACTGAGGGAAGAACGTCAAATTAAATCCGGCAAAAATCATGACGGCAGAAAATTTACCCAACAATTCTGGATACATACGACCCGTCATCTTCGGCCACCAGAAGTGGACCCCGCACATGAAGGCCATCACCATACCGCCCACCATTACATAGTGGAAGTGAGCAACCACGAAGTACGTATCGTGAAGAGGAACATCCAAGCCCATCGAGGACAAGAACAATCCAGTCAAACCACCCACGCAAAACAGACCGATAAAACCGATCGCGTAAAGCATCGGAGTTTCAAAACTTACATTACCCCCATAAAGGGTCGCCGTCCAGTTGAATATCTTGATGGCCGACGGCACCGCCACGAAGAATGTTATGAAAGAGAAGACAAGTCCCGTATAAAACGATTGGCCCGCCACAAACATGTGATGACCCCAAACAAAGAATCCGAGAATAGCAATCGCCATACTGGAGAACGCGATAAATTCGTACCCAAAAATCCGGTTCTTGGAGAAGCATGCAATCACGTCACTAATCACGCCGAATCCAGGCAGAATCATGATGTACACCGCAGGGTGAGAATAGAACCAGAACATGTGCTGGAAGAGAACCGGGTCGCCACCCATCGCCGGGTCAAAGATTCCAATTCCCGTCGCACGTTCAAATGCCACCAGGAAAATCGTAATCGCGATGACGGGCGTACCCAACATCATGATAATACCCGTAGCGTAATTCGCCCAGACGAACAGAGGTAAGCGGAACCACGTTAATCCCGGTGCACGCATTTTGTGAACCGTCGCGATAAAGTTCAATCCAGTAAGGATGGAAGCAAATCCCGCTACAAAAGCAGCCATCGCTGCAAAGAATACTTGCGTATTCGCAAAGTCAGTACTCAACGGAGTGTAAAATGTCCAACCCGTATCGACCCCGCCGCCGCCAAGGGCTGCCAAAGCAAGGAATCCCGCCAGAACGAAAATCCAGTAACTGGCCAAATTGATTTTTGGAAATGCCAAATCTTTCGCACCCACCATGATGGGTAATAAAAAGTTCCCCAAGGTCGCCGGAATCGACGGCACTAGGAAAAAGAAAATCATCAGCACGCCGTGAAGCGTAAATAATTTGTTGTACACGTCCGGCTGAAACAATTCAGCATTCGGAGTCATCAACTCCATACGGAACAACATCGCGAACAATCCGCCCAACAGGAAGAAAACCGTGATGGTTGCCAAATACATAATCGCGATTCGTTTATGATCCTGAGTGAGTATCCAGGACTTAATCGAATAATCATTGATCAAGTAGTGGATATGTCTTTTTTCCTCTTCAGGAGGTGTATACTCTTCGGCTACAACGGCCATATCTCTTCGCGCCTCGTTCGGTTTTTCGTTTACAATTTATTGTGTACACCAGCTCAAATTACTGGAGGACTATTCCTTTTCCAACGATTTGATGTACGCCACCAAATTCAATACATCTTCGTCCGTCAATTGGTTCTGGAAGCTGGGCATCAACGGATTGTATCCGTCCACAACTCGTTTACCTGGCTCCATAATCGATTCACGAAGATATTCTTCATCGCGAATCGCTTCTGCGCCGCCCTTCAACAATACCGTCTCGCCAAACACACCGGCTAAATCGGGACAACGTGCATCACTGTTTCCGTTGTGACAAGAAACGCAACCGCGTTGCGTAAACAATGCTTCGCCCGCTTCGATGGGAGATTTCTTGGGTCCGCCGATGAGCCACTCCGCGTAATCGGCTTCCGTCATGACCGTTACAGTACCGATCATCTTACTGTGTTCCGTTCCGCAATATTCAGCACAGAAAAGATGAAACGTTCCCGTCTTCGTAGGTTCAAACCACAAACGGGTGAATCGCCCTGGAATCACATCCTGTTTAACGCGAAATGCGGGGATATAAAAATCGTGAAGTACATCCTGAGATGCCATCGTTAGCTTAATCGGACGTCCAATAGGTACGTGTAATGAATTCACTTCACGAACGCCGTTTGGATGCTGTATTTTCCACATCCATTGTTTACCAACAACGTCAATTTCGAGACCACCCTCAGGCTCATTCAAATATTCTGCAAACAACCAAGTAGCCCAGGCAAAAATACCCATACATACAATGGTAGGTATGATGGTCCATGTAAGTTCCAACGTAAGGCTATGCAAAGGTTTCGAAATTCGTTCCTTGCCTTCAATCCGTCGAAATTTTATTGCGATCACAATCAACGCTATGAAAATGCCGGCTGTAATAACAGTCGTCAGCACCGTCAGGAAGTAGAATATTAAATCTACTCGTGGCGCGAAGGTTGATGCTTGTTCTGGTATAAAAAAATCCATTGGTTATCCACCGTCTGTTTATCGTTAACCGTTTCAGACTTTGTTTAAGTTTGAGCCGCCCCGTTATGCGGACTGGCTGAGCCTTGCGTCTGTGCGATTTCGTTCTTTTGTTTCGCACGCATTCTTAAATATAAAAGGGTGTACATCACTACAAATCCGAAGAGAAGCAGCCCTGAAAACAACCTCAATGCTCCGATTACATAAAACCCATATTTTCCTGAAGTCGGGTCATACTCGAAACATAACAACACTAATTTATTTACGACGGATCCAATCGACCCCTTCGAAGCATCGGTCAATCCAAATTCCACGTCGCGAGTTAAATATTCGACACCGTAAAAATATCGGGACACTCGCCCCTCGGGTGTTAATGCCATGATACCCGCAGCGTGCGCGTATTGTTCTGTACTCGGGTCATAGATATATCGGAAGCCCACCGTCTTGGCCAACGACTCGATATTGCCTTCTTCACCCGTCAGAAAATGCCAACCCTTTTCAGCTCCGGGACGACCCAGACGATCCATATGGATCGATTTCTTGTCGGCGGCCGTTTGCGAAGTCTCACTGGGGTCAATACTGATCGTCAAAATCTCGTATTCGTTGCCCGGCATGAAAGACATGGACTTTACCACGGCTTCCAACCCTTGCAATTCCTGCTGGCATAACATCGGGCATTCATAATAAACCAACGCCAACAAGGCCGGTTTACCGTTCATGAATTCTTTCAACGAAGCACGACGGCCAGTCGAATCCGTGAACTCTAGATCCAACGGGACCTGAGCGTCCAGGTTCTGTTCGATGCTGATATCGCGGAAACGTTCCATTGGGTCCGGGCCGGAAAAGGACAACGCATCAATAGGAGGCGGAGCCATCTGCGAAAAGGCAGTACTCGCCCATCCAGCGATAACGACTCCAACGAGTCCGGTATATAGACACAAATGCTTCATATAGATCTAGTTATTCTTTCGCTTCCACGACCGGGAATTCCGGCAATACCCGCTGACTAACGACTAGGTCAATCGCGACCTCGATAGGTATCTGAATAATCTCAGGCTGATCATGCCCGTCGCTTACGATGGAATAGTCACCAACGGATCGACGCTGTTCCTTAAGATGAACTTCCAACTCCAACCCCGGTTCCGCCTGGAGACGCGTATCCTCAATCCATTCGTTGTGTTCACCCGCAAATTGCGACTTTTCAAAATCGGAGATAGTGTCCCATCCTCCTTGGCTCAAGGATTTCGCAATTCCGAAACAAAAAACAAAACTGAATGCGGTCGCCACTACCATGAACACACCCGAAATGAGAAGTATTTTCACATTGACATCGGACAGTTCGTATCCGAAATCTTCACTGGTTTCTTTGTTAGACATGTTCCAAAGCCTCCTGGTCGATATGACTGATCGCCTTGTACAAGCGAGGATCGTTTTTCGGCATGAAGGGCATTTTGGTCAATTCGCCGAGGAAAAAATACATCCAAAATCCGCCAAGCGCCGCCACCATACCCAAGTAGGCGAAGATATCAACAAGCGGGAAACTCGTTGGTTCAGCGCCCCAAGCTTCAACGGGGTGGAATGCCGGATTGATAGTGTAAAACAAATCCACCAAGCGCATAAACAGCATGAAATAACATACTTTACGCAGGATATTGATGTTGTACTTCACCTTACGTTGCAAGAGAATCAGGAAAGGTGCGAAGAAGTGGCCCACAACCAGCATCACGATGATGATTTGGTAAAAACCAGTACTGCGGTTCAGATAATAATGAGTTTCTTCCGGGAGGTCACCAGCCCAGATAATCATGAACTGGGAAAAGGACATATACGTCCATAACACCACGAACCCGCACATGAATGTACCGAGCAGATGATAATTCTCCGTCGTCACCACATTGGACATCGGTTTTTCTTGAGCCATTTTTTCAAGAATCAATACGGACAAAATGAATACCGTTAGGCATTGACTGATAGCGAACAACGGCGCATACATCGTCGAGAACCATTCCGGCTCGAGAGACATCACCCAATCCAGCGGCGCAAACGTAATGACACCTACGTAACACAACAATGCGACCGGAGCCAGCTTACGGAACTTCAGAGTGACGAGTGCGTCTCCGGTCGTTTCCAACTCTTTGGACCACTTCGAAAACGTCTCTGCCAAACCGATCATGATAATGAAATAAATAGCATTCCGAAGGAGCCAGAAATTCTGACTAAGCCACCAGGACTTCGTCTGAACAATTGCACTCGCGTCATCCGAATTCCATACATCGTATAAATTATTGAACCCTAACGGTACGCTAATCACGTACACAGCGAAAGGAATCGCCAGCCACTTGATCGTCCGACCCGCAGCTTCAAATTGTCGTTGAAGAGGGAAACTCCATTGGCCTGCTGTCATATGATGAATAAACATCAACGCCATCGATCCAAAGGACAACCCAGCAATCAATACCCAAGCGTACAAAAACGATTGGAAAAATAGATCGTTGAATTCCGCTTTCGCAGAGATTGCCGCGATGATGGTGAGGATGATTCCACCTCCCATCGCAACGAGGGAACGTCCGCGCCATGCGGCCAGACCTCTTGGTAATTTGACTTCCGTACTCACCGTGACCCTCTTTATAGGTTAATGATGCTCTTCAGTTTCTTCTGTGTCATGCGACTCGCCGTGGTCATCATCGCCATGACCATCGTCTTCGTGCCCGCCGTCGTCATGATCTTCACCATGACCATCGCCGTGTCCACCTTCTTCATGATGACCAGCATCTGCTGGGTCCACGTAAGCCGGTGGGTTTTTCGCCGTTTCCAAAATCTCTTCCGTCACCATTTGCGGCAATGCATTTTGGCTCAACTGCAAAGTTTTCACGTACGCTGCGATTCTCCAGCGATCTTCCACTGAAATGCGCGATTTATAGCTGTACATTCGACCGAACCCGTTGGTCATCACGTCGTAAAAATAACCAACGGGCGCTTCAAGCAACCGTTGGTCCGTATAGGAAGGAGGCTGCGGAAATCCACGCTTGGTGATCATTCCCGTCGCTCGTCCGTCCGAACCGTGGCAAGGCGTACAGTAAATCTGATAGCGCTCACGACCACGTTCTAAATTGGCTTTACTCAACAAAATTTCGGCAGGAAGCGTAGTAACCAATTCTCCGCTTTCATCGCGACCAGCGTAGAAATGAGGATTGTCCGTTCGCGGTTGCATGTAAGGAACCACACCAGCGACCAGAGTTCTAGACGAGGTTTCACCTTCGCCAAAGAAGTCGCCGCGTTCCATTGGCTCGTACTTATCTTGATCCCACATATCCCAGTGACAGCCCGAAAGAGCCAACAGGCACGTGGCCAGAATCATCCCATGTTTCAAGGTCAGTGTTTTCATTATTCAGCGACCTCCGATACTTCTAAAGGCTCTGGAGTCAGACCCTCGAGGAATGTTTTGGTTTTGCCGTCGTCGTATTGGTGGTCGCCCACTTCAATACAAAGGAAAAAGCGGTCGCTCGTTGCGCGATCAAAATTGTTCGCATTAAACATAGGATGGTAAGGCTCCGGCAAACCGTTCAGTGCCAACATCATCAGACCAGTCGTAAAGGAAGCGAACAAAATATTCAATTCAAATGTCACCGGAATAAATGCCGGCCAACTATGGAATGGACGTCCACCGATGTCATAGGCATAGTGCATCGTACTGGCAAAATATTGCATACCGTAACCAGTACATGCGCCCGTAATGCCCGCAATCAACGTGAACCAGGGAAGTTTCGTTCGGGGATGACCCAAGGCATCTTCCAGACCGTGAATAGGAAATGGCGAATACCCCTCCATTTTCCGATACCCGGCGTTGTACGCTTCTTTCGAAGCATGCATCAGGGCATCGGGATCGTCGAATTCGGCGACCAGCCCGTAGGTTTTGGGTTCGTTATCTTCTTCGTGATGACTCATATACTTACCGCACCCCTAGTGGTGACCATGTCCAGTGATTTGATGTTGTGAAACTCGAACTTCGTGAACTGCCGTAATCGGCAGGAATCGAATAAACAAGCACATACAGGTGGTAAAAAATCCCAATGTACCGATGTAGAATCCCCAATCCCAGATAGTACCGTGATACGTACCCCAGGAAGTGGGAAGGAAATCGCGGGTCAGGGACGTAATAACGATTACATACCGTTCCAACCACATACCGATTCCAATAATAATGGTAAGAATCCAAAGTGGCCATGCACCCATACCCGCGAAAGTCATTTGACGGACCGACTTGAACCACAAGGCTTGGGGAGCAATGATGTTACAGAAAATGAGTGCTTGATATGCAGGCGCGTAAGGACCACTCCACATTCGATTCCACATCATGAACATTTCATAATTGTTTCCAGTGTAGAACGCGAAGAAGGCTTCAGCGCAATACCCGTACGCTACGATAAGAGAAGTCGCCAACATAACCTTCGACATATTATCGATGTGAACGAGCGTAATCAGAGATTCCAGCTTGTACCATTTCCGAACCGGAAGCATGATGGTCAACACCATCGCAAAACCAGCATAGATTGCACCGGCCACGAAGTACGGCGGAAAGATGGTCGTGTGCCACCCCGGAACGATACCCACGGCAAAGTCAAAGGACACGATCGAGTGCACCGAAACAACAAGGGGCGTACAAAGACCGGCCAACATCAGGGAAGCGATTTCGTACCGATGCCAGTGCATCGCCGATCCACGCCACCCAAGGGAAACGAGTCCATAAATACGTTTCACCCAGATGTTCTTAGCACGGTCACGCAACATCGCAAAATCAGGAATCAATCCCAAATACCAGAACAGGAGCGAAACACTCGCATACGTTGAAATAGCGAATACGTCCCACAACAACGGGCTACGAAACTGCGGCCACAATCCCATCGTATTGGGATAAGGAAGAATAAAGAAACCCACCCACGGACGACCCATATGCAAGATCGGGAACATACCAGCACACATAACGGCGAAAATGGTCATCGCCTCGGCGAAACGGTTAATGGCGTTACGCCAGTCTTGTCTTAATAATAGGAGAATGGCCGAAATCAGCGTTCCTGCGTGACCAATCCCAATCCACCAAACGAAGTTTACAATTGCAAACCCCCAGGCAACAGGAATATTCACAGACCAGACACCCGTTCCCAGCAACAGGAGATAAGCAAGTGAGATACCCAAGATGGACACACCAAAAACGCCCGCTCCCAATGACAACCACCAGCCAATAGGCTGAGGTTTCTCAAGAATCACGGAACCAACCGTATCCGATATGGATTCATAATCGTGAGGCTGCTCTACAAGAGCGCCCACTGGCTTCAGATCTGGATGTTCTTCGTTTACAATCGCCATAGCTTACCCATTCAACTCCGGATTGGGGTTAGTGATTTTGGCCAGGTACGTCGTACGAGGCCGTGTATTCGTATCAGCCAGAATGGAATAGTTCCTGGCACTCTGCTTCTTGAGGAAAACGTTACTGGAATGATCCAGAATGTTTCCGAAATCAATCGCTCCCGTCGGACACGCCTGCTGACACGCCACAACGACTTGATAATCTTTATCCGTAATCGCGTGCCCTAATGATCCGTCTTCATTCACGTGCTTCTTCGATTCGATTCGTGAAGCATTGATACGCTGTACACAATACGTGCATTTTTCCATCACGCCGCGCGTACGTAACGTCACATCAGGATTCCGCATCGGCTTGAGACTCTCAGGATGCACATGCGTCGCATTAAATTTCATCGAGACACCTTGGTTACTGTGACCACGGTCACCGCGTGAACCCAAAGGCGTACGAGAATAATTAAAGAAGTTAAAGCGACGTACTTTGTACGGACAGTTGTTGGAACAATACCGCGTTCCGATACAACGGTTATAGACCATGTCGTTCAGGCCTTCACGAGAATGCTGCGTAGCACCAACCGGACATACAATTTCACACAACGCGTTTTCGCATTGCATACAAGGGACCGGCTGGAAGTAAACCGTTGGGTTATCCAAGAGAGAACTTCGTGCATCATCCGTCAGCGTGTTCAATGCCGGAGTACGACGTTCAGTCTGATTAACCTCAGCCGTCAGCGTAGGGATTTTCTTTTCGCGACCAGCGTAATAGTAACGGTCAATCCGAATCCATTGCATTTCACGACCGCGACGGACTTCGTCTTTCCCGACGACCGGAATCAGGTTTTCAGACTGACAGGCAACAACGCACGCGTTACAACCCGTGCACTGGTTCAAGTCAATCGTCATACCCCAATTACTACGGTGCCCGCCTTCCCAAACTTTTTCCTCGGGATTCATCATTGTTTCGGCAGGGAGAGGATTATGAAATTCGTGGTGCTCGCCGTTACGAACCTGTCCAGGATTGGAAGCGAATGTTTCTTCGTCAATATGACGAACCAGTCCGCGTCCTTCCATGTTGTAATGTTCTTCAGTACGCGCCAGAGGATACTTCGCGTTTTTCTTGGTAACCTTAGCGCGCTTTCCCGCAAAGGAATGGTCTGATGTGCGAAGGCTGTACGCATCGAATCCAAGATATTTTTCGGATTTCACACCCACTTTACCAACCGATGTACGGCCGTAACCAAGGTGGAGCGTGATGGTGTTCGATGGATGTCCCGGCTGAACCAGAATCGGACCCGTTAAAGAACGGCCATCTGCATCAATCGTTACTTCAACGACGTCTTCATCCTTGACGCCCAAATCCAACGCCGTAGAATATCCAACGATAACCGCGTTGTCCCACGTCAACTTCGTTAACGGGTTAGGCACTTCCTGTAACCAGGCATTATTTGAAAATGCGCCATCACCAATAGATGGGTCATCGATAAATACAACTTCAAGTTCGCCTTTACCAAGGTCGGCAGGTTTCGAAAACGCTCCAGCAGAACCGGAACTAGCACGAACCGTCACCGCTTTAAACGCCGTACCCGCAATCACACCGCGACTCAACGACATCGTCCAGAATTTCTCGAAGTCGATTTCGCCCTTCGTGCGCTTCCAGTAATCCACCAGCGTGTCGTACCCTGAAACTTCGGTTTCATCAACCAAAGCGGACAACATTTCCAGTAACGATTTTCCGCTATACAACGGAGCAATCTGCGGCTGGATAAGAGAGACCGTGCCGTCTACAGCACGTGCGTCACCCCAGGCTTCTTGAGTGTGAAGCTGAGGAATAGACCACTGGCTGAGAGTCGCTGTTTCGTCTTTAAGTCGACTCAAACGAACACGGGTTTTTACCTTGAGATACGCTTCAGCAAAACCGAAATCAGCGGGTGCAGAGTAGGCTGGATTAACATCGCCCGCAACAATCACCAAATCGACCTTACCGGAATCCATATCGTCTACGAGGGATTTCAATGAGGCCGTATGATTTACCGGGGAAGCTTCAACTGGCTTAATAAATTCAACCGTCGTTCCGATGTTGGACAATTCTTGGTTGATTTGATTCACCAAAGCGTGAACAGCAGGAGTCTGATAGCTACCCGCAACCACAATGCCTTTACCCGCGGCAGCTTTCAAATCTTTCGCGGCAGCTTCAATCCATTTCAGCTCGGAAGCACTCAATCCGGCGTCACCGTCGGTAAGCGCTCCACGTACGCCGATCGCATCAGCGATGGCTCGAGTGACGCCCTCAATCTGACTCGGACGGAACGGGAACCGGTGGTCCGCCATTGCGCCAATCAAAGTGGGAGAACTTTCAAACGCATACGTACGATTCAACGTCGGATGGAATTCGGAATGGGTCTCTTCATCGTGAGAATGACCATGATCGTCAGCACTCGCCTCACTATGATCGTCGGCGTGCGCATCGGCCTTCTCTTCGCCATGATCGTCGCCATGACCACCACCATGATCGTCTTCAAATTTCTTATCAAAATGTTCTTGTGCACGACGTTGAGCATAGTCCCAGGCATAACGAACATGACCCGGACCTTTCTCTAAAAAGTCACCGTCCAGCGCTACAACCACATCAGCTTTATCGAAATGATAAACAGAATCAACGGCCTTACCGAATGCCATCTCAGCACCGGCGCGCTCATTGTCGCGACCTGTCGCTTCGTACTGGTGCCATTGCGCTTTCGGATTAGCAGCAATAAATGCCTGAATTTTGTCGTATTCGGTGGGAGACGTAATCGCTCCGGTCAACAACCGGATCCCTGCGCCGTTGCTTATTTTCGCACTATCAATCAAGCCCCGGGCAGTACCAACAAACCCGTCCCAGGAATCAACTTGACCATTCTTTTCCGTGACACGTGTCCGGTCAGGATCATATAAATCGAGAATCGAAGCCTGCATCTGCGCGTCGCTGCGACCTGCAGTACTCGGATGACCCGGCAATCCTTCAATCTTTGTAGGACGACCCATGTGGCTTTCAACCAACACGCCTTGAGCATAACCACCGTTCACTACGGCCGAAGCAAAGTAAAGGGGTTTTCCTGGAATCACTTCTTCTGGCGGAATCACATAAGGATAAATCGATTCAACAGGTTGACGACTGCAACCAGTCGTTACACCTGCCAGCGCAAGAGAAGCACCCATTACCTGCAGAAAATTTCTGCGCGATAATGGAGATAAAGGTTCAGTAGCTAAAGCCGAGAATTCGTTATTTACATAACTTTGGAAGGCCTCGGTCTGAGACATCTCCTCTAAGCTACGCCAGTACTCAGGTCCAGTGGAATTATCCAATGTTTCCCGAATCCCATCAAAATCTTCGGCCGCATATTTGGTTTCATTTTCTGTAGTCATCGATGGCATATAGAACAATTCGTCAATTGCTCCACCTCTACGTTGTAATCTTCCACCAATTGTTTACCCATGTGTTTTTGGTCATCAAATCCATGGTCATGTATTTTTTGTACCGTATCCCCTTTGGAATCGCGAATATTCCAAGCCATATTAAATACTTCGGATTTAGGACGGATATATTTGGAAGGATCTTTGTGACAATCAAGACACCACGACATATTGAATCGCTGCGCCTTCACCGTCAACCGCATTTCCTCGATTTTGGATACCGAGTTGGAGTGGCAATGGTTACAGCCGATTCCCTTATTGATATGAATGCTGTGATCAAAGTACACAAAATCAGGAAGGTCGTTCAGGCGAACCCATTCGAGAGGTTTCCCCGTGTTCCAGCTTTCGTGAATCGGCTCGAACATCTCTTGGTCCGTCAGAACTTGAGAGTGACACGTCATGCAAGTCTCAGTCGGCGGAATCCCGGCGAAATTTCCGGTCTCAACGTTCGTATGACAGTAGCGGCAATCAAGACCGTTACCTTGGACGTGTCGTTGGTGACTAAATGGGATCGGCTGCTCTTTAGCCACATTCACATTCGTCACCACGGGTGACCAATACAACGCGGACGCGACACCGACCACCAAGCCTACAGTACTTATTCCGCCAACCACGCTCCATTTTACGAGCCAGTTAGCTCCCGGTGGAAAAACCTGTCCCACTAGATTGCCCTTTCTTTATGCAGCTTTACACCGTTCCCAAGACTGAAAAAAGCGACTGCATTACTATCCAGATGCTTAAAATTTGCGCAAAAATCCCAGATTTTAAACACAATTCATTCGTTCTAGATGGTGGACCCCCGCTACAGGTGAGTGGATTTTTGCCAAAACACCGAATGGCGTCTTACCCTCTGGCGAAGCATCAATATTCTCACCCGATGCTTCCAAATCCTAGCCGTAGCGATTGTTTTTATACCATAAATGTTGAATAAACATCAAGTATTTAACCGATCGTTCCAGAGAAATTACGGTCGAACACTCCTATTCAACAATTCTGTTAATGCCTTAACTCACCCCTCGGCCACGTGGCCAAAACGGACAATATGTGCATCAAAAGAATTCGCGAGAATTGTACAATATGAATAACCCCCAATTCCAGAAAATTATGGATTCGCTATTCACTCAACTCAATTCCCCAACGCGGCTGACTCGCTCAGGTGTTTTGGAATATATTCAAACCAGGGAAGCTGAACCAATGATTGATTCATCCAACCCTGCACAGGATGATAATTTAGGAATTCTGATACATATATCTGTGATACGAAAGAGAACCAGATCACGAACACCGCAACCGTAAGGCCCACTCGCCACGCACGGCGCGTCAACAACCCCGCCCAACGAATCAGCAATGCCTGACTCGTCTTCTCGTTCACGGTATCTAACTTCATCGTCCGAATCGCGTTCCGTTCAAACGCCGCCAACTCGCTGAGTTCCACCGTTCCGTTTTGGATGCATGCCACCACGCTACGCGCATATACCCGCGCCGCCCACCGATGCAAAAACACATAACCCAGAAAGCCGACCATACCCGTCCAGAAATAGTAACTCTCCATATACGAAAGAAATTCGGCGTCCGTCATCGTCAATACCGCCGGATTAATCTGATCCATCGTAAAGGGCAAAAACTTGAACAACGTAACGGGCAACGAAACGAACGTATACCCCAAAGCCAACAACATACAACTGAATCCATTTTGACGCACAAGCGTACGAATTAATTTGAAATCATAAAACGATTTCCACTCCCCGGTCACCGCTTGGCGTGCCTGAGCCATCGGCAAAAAAATCATCGTCGCACAGAAAATAAATATCCCCAAAAGCGAAAGCGTGATCCCCACACTGAAGTTCTCGTACACCTTGTCGAATGAAACAATCCAACCCGAATACCAACCAAAATTCCACAACATCGCGGGAATAATTGTCAACACCCAAATATTGAATATTCCCTGAATACCCGTCTTGATATTTCGGCCCATTCCAACGAGAAGACTACGCGCGATGAAAGACGTTTTTTTACGATACGACTCACCGCTTTTCACGCCTTCCGGCACCGTCACCCAAAATCGCTGTTCCACAAACCAGTTCGGATACGTCGCATGCACATTCCACGTCCGATGCTTCAATACGCCCGTATTAAAAGGCCCATATTGATCCGTCGAATCCGTCAACTGCCACCACTGCTTCAAAGCGGAACGCTGCATCAATCGATATACCCACCCGATGACCACCACCGCCATGATTGGCCCCTGACAAAACAGGGCACCCAAAATTGTCTTCCAAACAATCGCGAATAGCTTCCAGAATTTGTGAAGAAATTTCATATGCTAAACCGCCTAAACAAACACCTGATTCAGCACATCGCCCTCAGTGAACCCAGTCTGAATACCCATACACTGACCAATCGTCGCCGCCACATTAATCTGGTCAACCGGAGAATCAACCACCTGGTTTTTCGCAATACCCGGACCAAAAAATAGTCCGAAAATTTCGTGCGCCGACTTCGAATTGAAATGATGTTGATACGGCACCGCCATCGCGCGATTACTGTCCCGACCGCAATCCGGAATGATCGCAAAAATCGTGTTGTCCCGATACTCCTCGTCCGCCTCGACGACCTCAATCAATCGTTCCAAACCTTGATCAATAATCTGAATGCCGCGCGTATAAAAAGACGCATCACCCCAATGCACATAATCCGGATCGTTGTAATTAATCATCATCAGTTTCGGACGCAACTTCTTGATCGCCCAGGTCGACAACTGTGTCAACAAACGATCCCCGCGTGGATTCACAAACCCCGAATCACCGTAATGATTTCGCCAGTCCGTCCAGAACGAATCGATCTCCGGCGAATGCACCGTCTGCGCCAGTCGATAATCCAACGACTCCAGTTGTTTCAGTTCTTTTCGCTTTTCGTTCAACTCTTTCTCAGGCAACCGTCCTTCTTCGATTTGCTTGCGCAAAAGAAAAACTTTGAACCGATACAAACTCAACGTGTTCGACTTAAACTCCGCCCCGAATAGATGGTGATTGCTGAACGAATAAAATTCTTCATCCGTCCGATCTTCCCCATTGATGATCAGCGTTTGATGATCAGGAATGTTGTACGCCGACCGCATGTACTCAAATAACGTCGGCACCTTCGACTCAAAACGTGACCCCAAAAACTTGTCTTCGATGTCCTTAAATTTGTCATATTTCCCCGTCAGGATGTACAACGTCCCTTGACCGTGACTCGTATCCACTCCCTCAAAATGATCAATCGACATATTGTTGAAAAGCACGCCCCGCGGACACAGTTCCTTCAGAAAATACGGCGAATACGTATGCTGCTCGTCGATCGTCTCCAACCGCCGAACACCCCCGCCAAACCGCACGATAATCACGTTCGGCCCCTCATAATCAGGCCGATTGATCGATTGAGCCATACTTGATGCCGGAAATAGCGACGGACCCGCCGCTGCCGCCCCCAATCCCAAAGCCGTTCGCTTCAGGAATTCTCGTCTTGCAACAGTTCTCGCCACGATGCACCTCCCATAAAAGGTTCTACACCACTATACACCGGGCCCGACTGAATGGTTACACAGGTCTCAATCCGATCACGATTCTTCCGGCTCCACCGATTCCGCTACGTCGTCCAATTCCATCCCCAACGCCTTCGCACGCCGCTTCCACTGGTTCCGCGCGTACACCTGCATGTCTTCTTCCCGGTCGATTTCGTCCACGATTTCCGTACCCAACAACGTCTCCACCACATCCTCCAACGTAACCAATCCGTTCGTTCCGCCGTACTCACCAATCACCACCGCGATGTGTGCACGCCGATCCAGCATGTTCTCCAACAACTCCGACAACGAAGACAATTCCGGAGTCGTCATTATCTCCCGTTTCAACGAAACCAGCGACTGGTTTTCATTCCCCTGGGCCGCGGCCATCAACAGATCATCGCGAAGGATGAATCCAATCATTTCGTCAATGTCGTCCTTGTAAATAGGAATCCTCGAAAACGGCCATTTCTCCGACACCCGAATCGCATCCTCCACGGGCGTATTCGCCGGCATCGCATGAATCACCGTTCGAGGCGTCATCACATCGCCCGCCCGCAACGACTTAAATCGAAACAGGTTTCGAATAATCCGCGACTCATTCTCATCCAATTGTCCGCCTCGTTCACCTTCTCCCGCCAGCGCCACGAATTCATCGCGGCTAAACGCATGTACACTCTTTCCGCGCGCAATAAAACGCGTCAGAAATTCAGATACCCAAATGAGCGGGTAGAGGCAAACTATCAGAAACCGAACAAACTGCGCCGTCGGAGCCGCAAGACGCCGCCAATACACCGCGCCCAACGTCTTCGGAATGATCTCCGACAAAAACAAAATCATCAGCGTCATCACCGCAGAAAACAAACCGAACCAGGCGCTCCCGAAAACCACCGTCGCTTTCGCCCCCGACCCGATCGCACCAACCGTATGCGCGATCGTATTCAACGTAAGAATCGCCGCCAACGATTGATCCACATTCTCCTGCTTCAGCCGCGCAATCAGTTTCGCCGTGTTCGGCCGCGAATCACGCAACGTCGCGATATACGACGGCGTAATACTCAACAACACCGCTTCCGCCACCGAACACACAAACGAAATCACCAGAGCAAGCAGCACATACACGACAAGAAGAATCACATCCAGCTGCGTCGCCTCTCCCGTGGCTTCTCCACTCGGACCGCCACCAACAGCAAATGCCGACGCCGTCAACAAAAACAAACCAACAACCACTAAAATACGGGTTTTCAAAAAAGAAAAATCTCCACGTTAATCCTACTTATATACGGCCGACACCCAATAAATATTCAGCCCCACCCCATTCTCCCGATCACACCACCCCGACTCAAATTATCCCCACAACGATTTCGACCGCTACAAAAAGAGGTCCAAAGGCCCGAAATAATATAGCCTGGGGTGAGGAGCGTCGTTTCAAACAACGCACCCCCACGAAACCCAAAAGGGCCAAAGGCCCGAAAGATTGTAGCCTAGGGTGAGGAGCGTCATTTCAAACGACGCACCGCAGCCCTAGGTAATTAAACCCAAAATAATAAGGTCTGAAGCACCGACAGAACCCCCGCCTCCTCGCTGCGGCAGGATCTCCCGACCCACGCACTCACTCCCCCGACTCCTCCTTCAACAACTTCTTCGGCGCCACCAACCGCCACGCATCCCGAATATAGTCTTCCAGCTCCGCATTCTTTACCTTCTTCAACTCAATCCCAATCCAACCTCGAGGCCCCACATACGGCGGACGAAAAAACGTTTCCGGATCTTCCTCAATCAACATTTCCTGAACCCCATTCGCCGCCGGCACCCACACCGCCAAATGCCCATCATCATGATGATCATTCAAAAACATCGTAAACACCTTCTTCTTCACAAAAAACGTTGGCTCCCCATGCGACAACTTCTCCCACGTCTCCGGCAACTTCCCACAAATCTTCCGCACCCGCGCCAACTGTTTTTCCGCTTGCTTATCCATCGCCGAGTTCCTCCTGGCTTCCTACCTCAAAACTAACCGCGGACGCTTCGCACTTGCTGCGCCAGGGTCTCCCGACCCAGGCGCCGAGATCGACCCGGAACGGGTCTCCAGCCTCCTCACGCGACACCGGTCGTCCTATCGAGAAAACTCTCAGTCCTCTCTGTGGTGAAAAATCCTTAAAGTCCATCCATCTTCATATATATCAAAGCACCACTATGCCTGGTTCCCTTCAACTGCTTTTCAAACACACGCCCTTCATCCTCAAACAATTGACCAAAAACGATCAGAATTTCTTCTTCCATGCTATCCATTTTGTCATACCGCTCGCTGTTCCTGATGTCTTCAGCAATACTCTTTCACAACTTTTCCTTCAATAACTTTTTCCACAAATGTGGCCAGTTTTTTTCGCTAAGATTTTCGAAATCCTCCGCAACGTAAACCCGCAACCTCTTCCCGCTCTCTTCGTTAGGATAGTGAGCCTTTGTCAGTTCCCACCTATCCAGCGTAACGCCTTCAGGTTCCAAAATTTCTTTAAAAATCTTCGCGGAATCCCCCGGGCTCTCATACCATAAATGCAAGGCTTTCAAATCCAACTCAATGAGTGTATTCACAGACTGAATATGTTCAGATTCGAGCCTATAGTCCGTGCCCTGCAGGTGCTCCTCAATCGCGGCTGCCTTTTCTTCCGGCGACGCTTGTATACCCCTTCGTTCACAAATCGAATCAAAAATAGCGTCTCGCATGATACCGCCCAATTGACGATTTTCTTCCTTTAGAAGGGCTGCATCTACTATTGGGTCCCCGTCCTCAAGTCCCAAATCACGAGCCAACAATACGCGCCCTAATGGAATTTCAAGCTGCTCTTCAAGCACGATCGTTTTCCCGTCGTATTCCAACGATCCAAAACCAACTTTGCTGGGGTCAACAAAAATCGTCTTTCCGCCCGCGAAGCCCAGAACGACCGCAACGAAACCCAAAACACCAAGAAAAATTGCCGCGCAAATTCGTTTCGTCAAAACGGTGACCTCTCAATTGGCAATTCAAAAAAATTCGTTATCGGCGCCCGACCCGAACAGAAGATCCTTTGGGCCCTCTGTGCTCTTCATGGTGATAAAAACTCTCTGTGTCCTCTGTGCCCTCTGTGGTGAAAAATTCTTCCAGAAACCTATCCCCCCCGAACAGACTCCCGCAACCCCTTCGCATCCTCCAGAATACCCTGCGCTTCCGAAATCGATTTCCGAACCGTCAAAAACGCCAACCGCTGCGAGAACACCGCCTCATTCAAATCCTTCACGCTCGCCTTCCGCGCCGTCCACGCAAACACCCGACTAAAGCTGTTGATGAGCAAAAGCTCGACCGCCACGATAATGCCCAACACCGTCGCCGAATGAATCACAAACTCACCGCCCAACGTGATGATGGTCGCAAAATAGTCACGCACAATCCGATACGCCGCCCAGCCAAAAAACGCGATGGGCCCTGCATCCAACAATACCGACATCGGCCAACTCGTCAAGAAACGCGCCCGCGAAACCACCCGGTCCCGCGCCGGACCACGCAGCACACTCGCCACTTTATCCGAAAGGTTCTGCGTAAAATCATCATAAGGCGAACTCGAATACGCCCCGTCAAAACCCGCCTTCGCCAGGCCCAACGATATCTCACTCTGAAAATTCGTAAACGTCAACTCCAACGAATCCGATCGCAGATCGATCGCCTCCTCCGTCGGGTCTTTCGCGCTCAATACGTCGGCTGCTCCCTGGCCTGCGCCGCCTTTCAACGCCAGAAACGACCACGAAGTCATCCGCGTCGGCAGCGTCCGCGTCCATTCCAACACGCGATACAACGTCCCAATCACGCCCTTCGTCCGCAACGCCATTTCCCTACCCAGCGCGTACGTCCACAAATACGACTCCGAAAACAATCGCTTCTCGATCAACTCAAAACTCGCCTTCGCGATCTCCGAATCCACCCGTTCCAAAGTCTCATTCAATGCGTTCAACGATTCTTCCCGCTCTTCCAAATGATCCACCAACGTCGTCACGGTCTTCGTTAACAACCCCGAAGCATTCGATCGCTTGATACGCCGAATCTGATCCTGATCCAATTCTTTTCGTAGAAACTGTTCCAAAGCCGGAAACTCGTATTCGTCTTCCGTCGGTTCTCCGCCCGCCAATTTCCGATCGAACGTCCGCAAACTGTTCACACGGAAATACCCGCTCGGCTCAAATCCTTCTTCGTTCAACCGACCCAACCAATGGTCCTTCACACTCTCCGCTCGCGACGCCTTCGTTTCGATACACGCCAACGCCCGCTCGTTCTGCAACGGCCGCAGCAATGACCAAGTTGCATCATCGAGATACTTTTCCGAATCCGCACACATAAAAATCAGATCGCACTGTTGAAGAATCTGGATGACCGATTCCCGATGCGCCTTCGCAATCGTATCTGAATCCGGAGTATCCACAATCACCAATTGTTCCAAAGCCGATCCGGACACCATCGACGTTTCCGTACCAAAGTCCAGTTTGGCTCCCGGCGGATGAAACACCGTCGGAATCGACGTACACGGGCGAAACTCGGAAGTCTTCGCCAATTGGTCGCCGGCCAACGCGTTCAGCAACGTTGATTTCCCAACGCCCGATCCACCGACCAAAGCCACGATCAACAAATCGTCCAAACGTGATTCTCGTTCCTTCAATTCATCGAGACGCGTCTGCAACACGTCGGTCTCATCACGCAGTGCCAACCACGGTCCGTCGTACTCGGACAACCGGTTCAATTTCTCCATGATATGCAGAATGCTGTCGGCCATGGTTACCCCTCCACCGCATCGGTCAATCGCACTTGGCACGATTCCAACTCACCAAGATGATTCTCAAACGGATCCCGCGCGTCGTACACGGTTTGCAGACTGGGCGTCACAATGTGCTCCAACAATGCCTGGTTCAAAAAGTCCAATTGCTCTTTCTTCCAGGGGGATATGAAATCAAACATTTTGTCTCCAAATTGCAGTTCAATAACTTTCGCACTAAACGTCGCTCCAGCTGCCGTCGATGCCAGTGCGACTTCACCAGCCCCAAGACCGCCCGTAAACACCGTCGTAACCCCCGCGATAGCCGCCGGCATCACCGCCAACCCCGTGTCCAAGGCCTCCAACGCCATGCGTTTTGTTTTATGCTCATCCCACCAGGAATCCAACATCTGTTGCGCATGAACTCGAAACTCATCCGAAATATTGTCGGTTTTCAGGGTATCTTCGACGACTTGTTCGATGATCGAATCCGTATCCAACTCTTCCACCGAAGACAACACCATCTTTTGAACCGGGTCGCCCAATGTCCGCGCCGCTTCTATATATTGTGTAATCAATTTCTGGACAATACGCCGGATTTGGTTCTGATGAAATTCCACCAACGCCTCCTCCGTTTGCTTTTCTTCCACCTCAAGGGAAGCCCGTTTTCGGAAACCGCTCGTCAGTCCGCGACCCACCGCAGCAGCCCCTTTCGTAATTGAACTGCTCGTACTCCCAATCCATCGACGAAGCGTACCGCGCTTGGCTTGCACGAATTCATGAAACAACCCGCCCACTTCTTTGCCCGGAGCCGGTTCGTACTCTTCCACCGCCGAAAGAACCAGATGCTCGAACTGTTCAACCACATCCGACAATTCAGAATGCACTGCTTGCGCATTTTCTAAAAATGATTTTGTATTCGAAGCAAAGTGTTCCACGGTCTGTTGAAACACTCGGTCTTTAATTTCCTGTACGTCCAGTTCCTCGATATACGTGCGGAGTTCCGCCGTCCCGTCCAATCCTTCTATCGAACGATTCACGTTCTCCCCGATATCAAAATCGTGCGCGATTACAAAACACGGAGATTCAAAACCAACGTCCGACTGAAACTCCGCCAACTGCTTCCGCGCTACATCAAAATCATCTGCAGGATTCGCTTTGTTCATAATAGGAATGATTACCCGGCCCGAAGCCGCGGCTTCACGGAAAAATTCCACGACACGATTGTCTTTGTACTTCTCGCCCGTCATCACCGCCACAAGCACGTCGCCCGCAGCTCGAATATGATCGGCCACCTCCCAGTTCCGCTTGTCGATCGAATCCACATCTGGAGTATCCATAATGACTAAATGATGCGGTATCGAAGAAACTTCATGAACAAACACCGTACGGAAACTGATCGAACTGTCCACCGCATCCGCCGCGTCGCCCAAAGGCACCGGCAAAAATTCGGGGATTAGTTTTCCCTCGAGACACTCCGCGGTCCGCTCGGTCCCCGCAGCCACAACCGGATGACACGTCGCCGCAGCCGTATTGACCATAGGACTGATTACTTGATGGGTGAGTAAATTGAAGACGGTCGATTTACCGGTATTCGTCCCCCCGGCCACAGCAACCACCAGACACCCTTCGCCCGACAAATGGGGAATCAGCTTATACACCAGCAAATCCAGCCATTCCTGGGCATCATCAAACACGCGCTCGTGGATCTCCGGAATAGGCTCCAATTCGGCTCGAAACGTATTCAGAGCCGATTCCAATTGCGTAAGTGCCGTTCCGACAGTGGGGTCCATTCATCCAGCCTGGTTTTTTTCAGTTCGTATCAATCCGGCTAAGTATACCAGAATCAATATGTTATCAATTATTTGGACTCAAAGTATAGACCTCCGGTTTGCCCAAAAAGTGGCAATTTTCCCATTCTCAGGTACAATTTATTTGCTGCGGTTTATTCTTGACACACGAATTTCGGGCTGAAATTCAGTGCTCAGAAAAAACCTTCATTAAGAAAACACAAAATGTTGACATCTCGTGGTGTGAATCTACATTATGCGGTATCCATTTTGTACTTAAAGGGGGATAGCTATCTTTAAACGGGGGAAAATATGCGCGTTCGCGTGCCTGCTTCTACTTATAGGCGGGTTCTCATTTACTGCGGCTGCTGAACCCAAACCATGGTCCCTCCGTGATCACTATTCCTTCTCCGGCACCCACACCAAATTCAGCGTCGACGTCCAAACCGCCGAATGGAAAGTCGACGTGGACGGCATCGGCACCGTCGTCGAAAATGCCCAGGCAGAAATCTTTCTCACCGATGGCACCATCCTCCGCGTTTCCGAAATGGAATTTGTCGAGACAGTTCGTGAAGACATCAAAGATGAACTCGGAACCGGTAAGCGTTTCGAAAGCCAACTCAAAGCCGCCAACGGACTCCAGGTAAACTACCGCGTCCAACGATATGACGACCGCCCCTTTTTAACAATATCTATCGAAGTCGAAAACACCGGCTCGAACCCGGTCGGCATCAAAGCCATTCGTTCCATCCATTTTCCAAAAGGATCAATTCCGAAATTACAATCGCAAGTAACGTTGCATTCTTCACATGCGACCCGTCGCGGCGATTTTTCCATGGTCCATCAGGAACCCCACGGCAGTCTCTACCGCTTCGTACTTGAAACGCCCAAAGCCGTCATCGGCGTCGGCCTACTCCAATCCGGCACCATGCAATCAAAAATCGACTTTTCAGCCGTGAACGAATCGTGCATCGGCAAAGTACAATCCGACTTCGCGCCGTCCATCACGCTCAACCCGGGACAAGCCATCGAATCCGACAAAGTATGGATGTCCTTCTCCATGGACCAATCCGATTCCGTCCACCAATACCACAGCTGGGCACAAGGCGCCAGCACACCACCCACGCGCTCCGACCTCATTCCCAACGGCTGGGTGACTGTCGACGAATCTGAAAATGCCGAAAGCCTCCTCTACGCGACGAGCACCTGGGGCATTCCAAACGTATACCACGCACTAGTCCCTGCCAGCTGGCCAGCCAAACACGGCGCCCTCAACGGCGACGGAAACAAGTACCCTGAAAGCATGCAGAAAATGGCACGCTCCATCCGCGATCAAGGGATGTTACCCGGCCTGACAATCGACCCATTGGCCATGGACAAATCCAAAGACGATCTTACAGTCACCGACGAAAACGGCAACCACTGGCTCGACGTATCCAACCCCGAAGCCATCGAATTCGGCGTTAAACGCCTCCAAAAAGTCGCCCAATGGACCTACGAATTCTACGTCGTACAACAATCCGCCATTACCGATTCCGCCCTGAAACAACTCAATATGACGCGCGCCGCCGCCGATATGCTCGCCTTCGACCTCATGAAAAAAGGCGCCAACGGCTATCCCGTTCTTCCGTCAGTACAAATGACCATGTCCGAAAACGTCGACGACTGGAACCGTGCCGCACGCACCACCGAATGGTATGAATCCTACGGCGTGATGACCGGCCCCGTCCGTTTCAACGTTGCCGATTTATCCGAAGTCACCGGAGAATTGAACGAAGCCATCAAAGCATTCACCGGCCCCGTCGAATTCACCGGAAACCCCGGCAGAAAAGTACGCCGTCAATTAGCGGTTGCCATGGTACCCCTCAAATATCGTACCATGCAGGTATCCAAGCTCGTAGTCAATTCGAATGAACAGGATACCCCGTTTCGTGACGACCCCTTACAAGTATCGTTCGTACGCCAAGATTAATCTCTACCTCGACGTCCTCCGACAACGCGACGACGGCTTCCACGATCTCGAAACCATCTTTCAATCCGTAGACCTCTTCGACGAACTCACCATCGAACCCGCCGACGACCTGCTCCTCACGTCCAACGTCGAAGGCCTGAGCACCGGCGAAGACAACCTCATCATCCGCGCCGCCCGAATCCTGCAGACCCAAACCGGCACGACTCACGGCGCCTCACTTCAACTCCAGAAAAATATCCCCATAGCCGCAGGCTTGGCCGGAGGTTCAGGCAATGCCGCCGCCGCCCTCGTCGGACTGAACAAAATGTGGGAACTCGAACTCGACGACAACACCCTCAACGCCCTCGCACTCCGCCTTGGCTCAGACGTCCCCTACTGTCTCCACGGAGGAACCGTCGCCGCCACCGGACGCGGCGAAAAAATGAATCCCCTCAATCCCATACCCCCGGTCTACATCGTCCTCGTGCATCCGCCCTACCCCGTCAGCACACCCGAAATCTTCAACCACCCCGCCCTCGAAAAAAGCGGCCACGTAACCAAGCCCGGCGAATACTCTCCCCCCTTCGATTCAGCAACCGCAAAACTACGCGGCGGCGACTTGGCCGGCTGCCTGTTCAACGCCCTCGAAATCCCCGCATTCGAACTCCACCCCGACCTCGAGTCCATCAAAGAAACCCTACGAAAAGCCGGCTGCTTCGGCGCCCTCATGAGCGGTTCCGGCCCCACCATGATGGGCTTCTGCGGCTCAGAATCCACCGCCCAAAACGCCGCCACCGCCCTCAAAGCCTTCAACACCACCATCACCCGCCCCGTCCTCCAAGGCATCGAACTCGCCAGCTAAACACCAACGTAGGCACCGATTTCCTGCGGCATCCTTTTTTGATACCACAACCATGGATGCGGTACGGTAAGCCTCCATTACGGTATCAATCTGGAGACAGAATTGGCTAACGAAGAAAAACACTATTCGCACGAAAAGCTCAGGGCTTTTGGCAGCCTGACGCCTGAGGAATACATTGATGAACGCCTAAACCAGTTCCGAAGCTGGTACGACGAAAAAGCGGTCCGTGCGAAAAAACTGTATCAATGGATGAGGGTCGTCGCTGTTGTGGGAGGCGCGGTAGTCCCAGTACTGCTGAACGTGTTCGATGACGAATACTACATTACAACGTTGGTTAGCCTCCTCGTTGTAATATCAGTTTCTCTGGAAAGCGTGTTCCATTTTCGAGAGCAGTGGAAAAACTATCGGGCAACGGAACAACTTCTTGCGAAAGAATATTTCAATTTCGTCACCGCTGAAGGTCCCTATCGGGGCTTAAAAGAACACGACGCTTTCTTAAACTTCGTGGAACGCGTCGAAAATGCCATCGCATCTGAAAACGCATCAACCTTAAACGTGATGACAACCATTTCGGAACAGAAAACAGCGGCACCGAATAACGACGACGGGAAATGAGAAGGTCGAGGACCGCCTCCGGCTTACTGGACAACCGTTAAATGGAAAGGATTGGGTCAATGAAACGCTTTATTACAACATTCTTAATTTTGGTTGTGGGTGCAACCACTTGGTCAACGGCTAGCGCGGAAGATGCGAAGGGCGAAGAAGCGAAGGGCGAGTTGATCTTCGAATTGAAACCGTTTAAATCAGAAGTATCCCTGAAGAAGAGAATACTCAAACAACTCGAAGCTGGAATGCTTGAATGGGCCATGTTGGAAAACAACGAGCTTGTAACGACACTCGTAAATCGTAGATTTATTGAGCCCAAGCTGAATGAATCGACACGATACGGGGAAGAGACTAGCATCAAACTTGATCCGGGCACCTACACTTTAACATGTATCGGCTTTTGGCACAGATCGAACTCAAGTAACATCGATAAGGTACTGAGTGAATCGGCCTTCTTCAACGTAAGTGTCGCGTCCTTCACGATTAGTCCAAATAAAACGACCCGAATCGAAGTCTACCCGACGATAAAAAAACGTGGAGCGGGTGGATTTTGGAAGCCAAGGACAACAATCTTCAGTCCCGACTTGGACATCAAGATATACGAAGGCGAAGAATTGACGTTCGAAGGGGACATTAGTTCGGAAACAGAAAAGTCTATATCGTGGGATGATTATTCAGGGCCCTTGAAGAGATGAGGGAAACAGGTGACTATCCCAGGTTTCCCCGGCGACGGCGAAGTCGCCGAAAAAGGGCCAACGGCCCAAAAGATACTAGCCCAGTCCAAGGTGGCTTGCGAAGTAACCCGCCGCAGGGCTGGGTATCACAATCCCTATAATATTGAGGTCTGAAGGACCGACAGAACCTTCACCATCCCCTACTCATCCCGCACATAAAATACCGCATCCCCACTCCCCGCTTGAATCACCATCAAACGCGAACACTTCGGACACTCTCGAACCGTCCCCACCAACTCCGACGCTTCCAACACCGCCTCGAGGGGAAACTCACCTTCCGACGCACGCCTCTCCCTAACCACCCACTCCCGATCCAAAAACGCCCCAAAATCCGAATCCGCCACCAACGCAAATCCACCCGTCCTATCGTCTTCCCCGTCCGAAAAACGATTCCCACATCTACATTTCATCGAACAAGCCACCCGTCATAAAAGCCATTGAACACTCCTGTTGAAGCAAATGCGCACCCAAAAAAAACCGCAGACGTCGTCAAACGCCCGCGGCATGAAATTTTCTAACCTATATATCCAATCACCGAATCAGTCAGAATCCTTCGTCCCGGTCGCTTTTTCAAACTGCGCCCCGGCAAACGACTTGGGATCCAATCCGCCCAGTTCCCGCACATCAAACTCGCCGATATCGAAGGTCCCCTCAACGGTTCCGTCCGCAGCCACAGTACCCGCCATACTGATACCGCCGGCACCAAGCAGAGTGATATCCGCAGTAAACGAATTACCCGTCCATTCAATTTCCGACAACGGCAGCTCAAACAACTGACGCCCAAACGGCAGATACCATAACCCGTCGCCTTCCTTCGGCACGATGAACCCGGACTTCAGATTTAACGGCCCGACATCGACCGTCACCTGAAACGCCGTGTCCGAATCGTACGTCGACAGCACCCGTTCCAGCTTTTCCGTAATGTCGATCGGCTTCGGATACTTCCCGTCCACCGCGATAAAGTCAAACACGCCAAACATCATTTCCGAATCAGTCCCTTCACCAAAAATCACATCCATATTCGGATTCGGATTATTCGGATTGTCCGCCGAGTTATCGAAACGCGCCTCAATATCCAGTATCGTTCCTTCAGGCAGCGTCACCGGCTCTTCCGGATAGTAATACCATTGCCAATTGAAATCGTACTCCGCTACATCCAACAGCACCTCGCTCTTTCCGTCCGGATACGTCGCCGTATACTTCATGCTCTTCCCACGGGTGTGCATGTGCGGAAAATACGCAATCACCTGGATGTTCTCATCCACCACATACCGGCCGTTCACCTGATAGTCTTTTTCATTCGCCGGAATCCGAAAGTTTACCGTTCCCGCGAATTGGCCACTGATCGCCTTCTCAGGTTCCTTGTCCGCGAAATAAAGTCCCACTCGAGTCTGGTCCGTCGCCGCTTCCCCATAACTGTGGTAATGCATGTTCATCGTGATCGTTTCGTTCTTCCCGATCTTACGACCCGTACCCTCAGGATATACCGCCGGCGGAGTACCCGGCGCCCACACCGCTAAAAAGTCCGGCAACGAAGTAGCCGCGCTTGTCCCGCCACCCAGAAACGTCACCACATGGTGCAGCACCTGCCGATTACCCGGGCGAAATTCAATCGCCCGAATCCATTTATCTTCCGGCAGGTCCATTTCTATTTCAATATTCGGAAAAAAGTCAGCGCCATCCGCCGTAACAGCAATTTCATCCAACTCGATTACATAATCCGGCTTTCCATTCCGCCACCCATCCGTATACTTGGGTATCTTCGGCATATCCGAACGCTTCCCTCTCTGCGCCCCTGCATCCACCCAATCAACAATCGTGTCAATCTCTTCCTGCGTTAAGCTCATGTCATTCGAAAACGTCCCATGTTCCGGATTCAACTTCCAAGGCGGCATCTCTCCAGCAGCCACATTCTTCGCAATCGACTTCGCCCAAGGACGTGCCTCTTCGAACGTCAGCAACGACATCGGCGCAATCTCGCCCGGCCGATGGCACTCCGTACACTTCGAATGAAAAATAGGCGCCACATCTTTCGTAAACGTCGGCGCGGCATCAGCAGCGTACGAAAAACTCGCCAATGCGACTCCCAATACCATAGTGACCAGACTACTGGTTTTTTTCTCCAACATGTTCTTCCTGCTCCCTTTGAATCAATGTCCAACTCTAAAAAATAGTCAAACTAAACTAAGCTTCTTTCAAACCCCACTCATCCCGCGCCCTCTTCGTCGTTACACCAACCAACAAAACATTCAGAATGGAACGCGACAATTCGTCCAGATCCAAATCGTCTTTTCGAAGCGTATCCGACAAAATAATCCCATACAAAAGATTCGAAAGAATTTCGATCAATTCTTCCAAAGGCATCTCCCGCACATACCCCTCGTCGATGAGCTCCTGAATCGCATCCCGCGCAGGCTCCAACATCGGATTATTTTTCGCCGATTGCATCCGAGATCCCTGTCCTGGAAACGCCGCCCGCTCCTGCATGATCAATTCCGCCACGTGCGGATTCTTTTGAAAGAAACCCAAATAAGTCGACGTATCCGAAATCATTTGAGCGATCGGATTCTCATGAGCGTTTTTGTTCGCCTCGTAGGTATCTGTGAGTCGTCGAATTTCGCGTTCGACCGCGGCCAGAAAAAGTTCCTGCTTCGACTTGAAATATAGATAGATCGTCCCCTTGCCGATATCGAGCGACCGGGCAACATTATCCACTTTCGTCTCAGCATAACCGTTCGCCGCAAAAAGCCGAGCGGCAGCTGAGAGAATGTCGTCTCGCCGCTGCGTCGTAGCAGCCTCATTTTTCGGACGGCCTCGTGTGGCCAATGCATTGGTTGACAAAATAAACGTCCTAATTTATATGACTGACCCCTCAGTCATATAAATTATAACAGATTCCCAATGAGAATCAAGTCTTAGTTTGTCCCCATATCATTGGCCATACCGAGTTTCAGCGTTTTACCAAACACCAGTTAATCAATATATCCCAACGCCCGCAATGCTTCCTGCTCGGATTCACTCAAATTCTTGTCCTGACCAACCAAAGGAGTCATCCCCTCCGAACGTTCATCAATCTTTTTCAACATAAGGATAAACTCATCGTACAACCCGCCAGTGACAGCGTTTGGATCCTCTCCCAGTGGATTCTGTTCACCCCAATCATCCGTCAACTTAAACAGATACTGGTGCGTCTTCGGATTCCCGAGAGAATTGTCCTTAGGTACGTTTCCCACGAAAGGAATTATTTCAGAAAAATGCTCCACCAAATTTCTCTCTTCCGTACTTGTGAAGTCGGTTTCGCTTTTTCCTTTTCGTCCAATCTCAGTGTTAAAATCTTCACTAAACACCGGCGAGTCTTCGTCCAAATAATACGAGCTGGCCATATACTTCCACTCATCGTTTTGATACGACAAGTACAATCCAAAATAAACGGTGACTAATTGACTGAACACAGCCGTTCGCGGATACGAACCTTCTTTAGTCATCAACGGCAAAAGACTAAACGAATCTGGACCAGCTTTCGAATCGATGTCGGCCAAATCCAAAACGGTCGCGTGAATATCAGATAAGCTCACCAACTTCGGCACTCTCCCCGTAGCCGAACGATTCTTCGGAAAGTGAATGATCAACGGAACGTGCAGCTGCTCTTGAAACAAAGATTCACCATGACCCACACTTTCATGTTCCCAAAACTCCTCCCCGTGATCCGAAAAAATAATTACATAGGTGTTATCCAATAAGCCTTGTTGGTCCAACTCTTCCCAGAAATTTTCAAACGCGTGGTCCGTATAAGCGATACCGCTGTCATACATATCGACAACGTACTGCCGATACCCGGGATCAGTATTTTTCCTATGCGGAAAATTTATTTGGCCGCGGTCCTCGTTCGTGAACTTCGATCGATACGGCGCGGGCGGCGTATACGGCCCGTGGATTTCATACGTGTGAACGAAACAAAAAAATGGATTCGTCTCGTTCAACGTCATCCAATCTTGTGCCAATGCAAAAGTTTGAGGTGCCGACCCGCTCGTGACCGGCGGTATCGACCCATCCGTATACATTCCAAAACCCTGATTGAAGCCGAAGCCCCCTTTCATCGCACCACCCTCGGTAAACGCCGCCGTGGCATATCCGTCCTTTCGAAACGTTTCCGCAAGGGTGTCGAACGAATGATCCAATTTGAAACTGAGCTTCCCTCCCGTACGATGGGTGAACAGGGGCATGCCCGTAAACACAGACGAATGCGACGGGATCGTCCAGGATGAATTGGCCATACACCGCTCAAAAAGAAACGACTCATCCGCCAATTTATCTAGAAACGGACTCGTATCCCGCTCGTACCCGTACGTCCCTAAATGGTCTGCCCGTAATGTATCAAGACTCACCATGATGATATTCGGCTTATCTTCCCTCGGCGGAGTATCGACCTTGATCCTCGGATTGCCCCACAACGGAAGTACACTCCCGGGTTGCAATTCCCCACGCTTCCACTTCCCGGAGTCAGCCACCCTGAATTCAACTTCCACCGTTTCCCCGGTAAACTCACTCAAATCTACGACAGCATTGTCCCAAAGATTCTTTCGGCCTTGAGTAGGATATTCTCGCCGGTAGACTTCCTTCGTGTCTGGTCCACTGTTGATGTGAACCGTGAATACCATCGGAGTAACAGGAAATCGCCGAACCGATCGTTCAAAAGCCGGTTCCTTATAGGAAGGGAAATACAACTTCTCTTCTATCCCTATCGAGAATAACAACGTACTGTCTTTTTCAATGGTAATTTTCGGGGTGTGGATAGAACTCGGGAGTGCCAAACCCTCCGCCACACTCATTTCCACCGTTTCACCTTCCAATTTGACGCTCGGCGGAGCAATCATCACCCCTTCGTCTTCTAGCGACTCAGGTGTCCAGCCGGCATTGAACGGCACAAAAAACATTTGCTTCTTTTCGTCCGGTCGTTGGTAATCAAAAGTAAGCCCCGTGGCGTTCGGGTCGATGGACGCCGTGTCAATCACATCCGGATATAAAACGACGTTGTCTTTGCCGACAATCACCGGGCGTTTTCCGCTCCGATAAATCGTTTCAGCAACAACCGGCATATGGGTCGTTCCCGTCGTTCGATATCGGATGGGGACCTCTTCAAGGGAAGCAAACCAATCCGCAATGAATAATGTCGGCTCGTCGGCGGATACCGTGGCAGTCTCTTGCGACCAAATCGAAATAGGATATGCTGCCACGAAGGACACAATTAGGCCCGCCGCTACACCGCGTACATTTAACTTCATCAAACATCTCCACTACTTCTCACGAAGAAACATCATAGCAGACGCAAATGACCAAGCAAAGAGAACGACCCACCAAACACTCGCTATTGCGGTTACTTAAACACGTCGTCGCCGTTACTCGCCAAAAAGGTATTCAGGTCCATTTCGTTCCGAATACCTAACCGCGTAACCACGAAGTCATACTTCAACGGATCCCCCGGGGCGAGTTTTCCGAAAGCCTTCGTGATCTCGAGCGACGTCTGAATATTCGCCTGCTTTCGCTTCGTCATTCGAAAAGCCTTTGCCGCTCGATACAGGTGCGTATCCAACGGAACGATGAGGTGCGCCGGATCCACTTGCGTCCAACAACCCGGATCAATCGCATCGTCACGAACCATCCATCGCAGGTACAAATACAATCGCTTGCACGCACTCGATTTCATCGGGTCAGACAACAAACTATTGTGAGGCTCGCCTTGCAGGATGGCGCTCACCAACCCCGCCAACCCGTTTCGGACCGTACCGTTCTCCGGAATATGGAATTCCATGAAAGCGTTCTCAAGACTTCCCCAGGCCTTCAACACTTGCTGGATTCCTAATAGAAATGAAACCAACTCTTCGCACGTCGTCCAACGGTGTTTAAAGCCTTTGAATTCAGTTTCCAAATCACTGCGATTCGTAGACAGAATATACCGTTTTGGAGACTTCCCCATCGGTGCCAACACCCGATCGATATTGTCCAGAATCTGTCTTACACGTCCATACGCAATCGCCGCAGCAATCAGTCCTACAATTTCACGGTCCTCGTTCTTGCGGTACCGAAAGACCGTTTCCAAAGGGTCCGGCGAAATATACTCTGGTCGATGAAATCGGTCATAAAGACTCTCAAGAGCATGGGTAAGTTCACTTCGTTTCATTCAAAGATAATACCAATCCATCCGTAGGGATTTGAAGAATACGGGTTGCATCAAATTCATTTGGTCGGTACTATACATCCAACCAATTTACGATAAGGAGATAATTTCGATGAGCCGCTCTACCACGCTGAAAGGCAACCCTCTGGAACTCGCAGGTCCCGAACTCAAAGCAGGCGATACAGCACCCGATGCAACCGTTAAAGTCAACCTGATTGAAGAAAAATCATTGAGTGATATTTGCGGAGGAAAAACACGTGTCTACAGTGTAGTACCTTCCGTGGATACCCCCGTTTGTGCTGACCAAACACGACGTTTCAATGAAGAAGCCGGGAAAATGGCCGACGTTCAATTTTTTACCATCAGTACCGATCTCCCAACAGCACAAGGCCGTTTTTGCGGCGCAGAATCATTGACCAGCGAAAACCACCAAACGCTGAGCGATCATCTAAAGGGCGAATTCGGTCAAAACTACGGCACTTCCGTTCCGGCCGTCGGTATCCTGAGTCGCGCCATTTTTGTCGTCGGCCCCGATGACACCATCAAACATGCGGAATACGTCGGAGAAATCGCCGATCATCCGGATTATGATGCCGCACTTGAAGCGGTTAAAGCATTAGCATAAACTGCTTTTAGACTGGAGGGGGTATGTTAAAAGAAGCCGTATTAAACAAGCTGAACCAACAACTGAATGACGAGTTGTACTCATCCTATCTATACTATGCGATGACGGGTTATTTCGAATCCATTAATCTAAAAGGGTTCTCAAATTGGATGCAAATTCAAGCCCAGGAAGAACTCACGCACACCAATCGGATTTTTGCGTATATTAATGATAAAGGGGAACGGGCAAAATTCGGCGCCCACCCCGAACCTACCCAAGATTGGGAATCTCCCCTCGATTGCATGACCGATGCCTATAACCACGAATGCCTCATTTCCGAGAAAATCAATGAGTGCGTTTCCCTCGCCTTGAAGGAAAATGACCATTCAACCAACACCATGCTTCAATGGTTCGTGGCAGAACAGGTCGAGGAAGAAGCAACGGCCGACGATATCGTCCAGAAATTGAAACTCATCGCCGATCATCCGAGCGGACTCTACATGCTGGACAATGAATTGGCCGGTCGGTCCTTCCAGGGCATAGCGGATGCTGGAGCATAAAACTATTACCACGCTTACAGATTACAGATTATACGCAGAATTCGCAATTTAGTTGACAAATTCCTAAAATGTGGTATACTTTTTTCAGTATCCCATGTTTTATTGGATATTATGAGGTTTTATGGGGGTCCTGACCCAAAAATTCAGGCATTTTGGGATTCGGAATTCTTTTTTTGATTCCGATTGGAAAGGAGTAAACGTTGGAGAAATCTGCGCCAAACCGGCATCTCCGAACGTGGTCACACCGTAATTCCGGCTTCACATTGGTCGAAATGATTACTGCTTTTTTCGTGCTCAGCGTTGCTACTTCCGTTTTCATAGGCCTTTATTCAGCAAGCCTTTCTCTCTCAAAATCCAGTGCATCCAATACCTTAGCAGGACAATTGGCCCAGGAATATCTCACGGAACTCGAAACCAATCCCAAACAATTCGTCTGGCCAAATTTCGACGATGCCGAAATCGGCACCCTGCTTCCCGTCAAACCCGCCAACAACGAAAACCCCATTCACACCGTCGCCCTTCCCAGCACAATGCCAAGTAACGAAGCCGCGTACGAAAAAATCCGCAATCAATATAAACAATTCACGTGGGACGCAAATGTTCGGCTCGCCGACGAAAATGCATCGCATGTTGAATTAGTCGTCTCTATTCGCTGGGAGCATAAAGGCCATGCACAGGTCGTCTATTTGACCTCCGCACTTCCGCGCTCCATTGGGGAAGGGACTGGATCATGAAAAACAATCTCCGAACGAGTCGCAAACAGGGCTTTACATTGTTGGAAATGATCGTCGTAATCGGCGTACTCGGTGTACTCACTACCCTCGGCGCGCAAGCGTTTACCGCACTGACAACCTCATGGAACCACACCCGCTCATTGACCGAATTAACCCATAGTGCAGACGATGCGTTGAATCTCATAGGACGCGACGTACAGGATATACTTTCGGCGAAACTCTCCGGACAATCAATCATCGGTGAAGAGCGGACGACTGAAAAAGACCACGGAGCAGATCGTGATTGGGATGAAGACGACCGCGTCGTATTTCCAATACAAGGAATCAGTAGTGGCCTCTCATTGCAGAAAAGCTCCACGGTCCAATACGCCGTTCAACGTGGTGCTTCCGGACAGTTCCTCATTCGGACCATTGGAGCTCTGGAAAGCGAAAATCCACAACAAAATCCGTTGAACATCATCCCCGAGGTTCACACAAATCGCTTTCGGGTGGAATACAACGATGGCCAGCAATGGGTGGGTTCGTGGAATTCAAATGAACTGCCAAAAGCGATTCGCGTCAGCATTACCGTCGCCCACTCTCAAAAAGAATTCTTACAAATCTCCCGAAAACGGGTCTTTCCCGTGAAGGTTCAATAGGTTGCCGCACATGACTCATACCCGCTTCGCAAAACGTAATCAAGGTGTCGCACTTGTAACCGCCTTAGGATTGCTCCTTTTGTTTGCCATGTTAGGTACGGCCTACGTCCGGTACATGTCCATAGAAATGGACGATGCCCGCTACGGATTGTTGAACGTGCGCGCTGAACAACTCAGTGAAGCCGCCATCATGGCCGCCATCGGAGAAATCGAAACGGCTCTCAACAATAATCAAATACCCGCCTCCGAATACGACCTTACGCTTCCTCTCTATTACCATAAACAAGACGGTGCACAACCGATCGACCAGACAATCACCGTCCTTGTGAAAGATGAATCGAGTAGAATCAACATCAACCACGCCACACCCAAAATGCTGACGGCCTTGGGCATCAAACCTGAAGTGGCCCAGCAAATTTCTCAATCGTTGCCAAATCAGAATTCCGGTGCTGACGCGAAATGGTTCAACAGCGTTGATGAATTGCGGACTCGCGGTTTTCTGAATGGCCCGGAATACAATGCCCTGACCCACGATTTATTGACCGTGTATTCCACCGATCACGACAGCCCTGAAAACTACATCAATCTCAACACGGCGACAGCGACCGTGCTCGGATGGTTATTCAATGTCGAAGCCGAAGAAGCGAAAATAGTCGCTTCCAAGCGACCGTTTACCTCTTGGGAAGACGTGTTAACGAAAGTCGGCCGTGAGCCCAGTACCTTCAATGTGGGCGATATCCCTTACGGATCACGTGAAAAACCTAAAGGGCTCGCATTCCAGTCACGATGTTTCCGCTTGGTCAGCGATGGGCTGATCAAAGATGTTCCAGGCACTACAAGTAATGGATTGCATTGCGGTACGGAAGCAATCTTGTTGATAGATGAAAAAAATAACGGCTCATTGCGGTTTTGGAATGTTCGTCCACTCTACGCGGATGAAGAAACTGAACCTTCAGATGAATCGAAACCCGATACCAACACAACAGAGACCAAGGAATAACGCGTAATACTCGCCTTAGTTGATTGGGCGATGTTTATTATAGCGAGGAGGAATAGTTGACATGGCAAGCAGGAACGACAGCTTAGAGCCTATGGGACTGCCGGCAAAAAAGAAAAAAGCTGCGGCAAAAAAGAAAAAGGCCGCCAGCAAAAAGAAACCCGCCAGCAAAAAGAAAGCCGTGGCGAAAAAAAGTGTCGCGAAGAAACGGGTAGCCGTCATGAAGTCGTTGGAAGAGGATGTACATCCACTAGCCGTCGACAACAATGAGGATGCCGTTGAACTCGAAGAAACTCGGGAAGCTGTACCAACAGTCACCGCTGTTCAAGACGCCATTGTCACCGGTACCACTCGAAGCGTTCGCGGCAAAGACATTACGGTCTTTATCCGCCAATTGATCATGATGTTGGAATCCGGTACTCCCATTATCAAGGCCCTGAAATCTTTATCCACTCGCGGAGCTTCCAAAGGCATCCGCAATCTCGTAACCGGCATTACCGATTACGTAGAAGCCGGGAATCCACTCTGGCAGGCATTTAGTCGTGAAGGCCGTCACTTCCCTCCAGTATTCGTAAACCTGATTAAAGCTGGGGAAGCCAGCGGTACGTTGACCACGGTCCTCCGTCGGCTCGTCGCGTTTAGAGAAGAAAGAGAACGCCTCCAGAAACAGGTCCAGATCGCGTTGATTTATCCGGCTATCTTGGTATTGGTCTCCTATACCGTCATCGTTGTACTCTCCTGGTTCGTGATTCCCGAATTCAGAAAACTGTTTGAAGACTTAGGAGTCGAATTGGGGACCTTCCCCGCAACCGTTATGAGTGTTGCCGACTTCATTGCACTGTACTGGTGGGTCCTCGTGGTAGGTGTTGCAGGTCTTTGGGCTGCGTACAGTTTCTGGTGGCAGAAAAATCCGTTGCTACGTATTCAATCCGATCGCTTGAAATTGAAGGTGCCCATCATTGGCCGAATCACAACCGGAACCGTGATGACCGAATTCAACCGCACGTTTTCCATGTTGCTCCGAAGTGGAGTTTCCATGATGGCGACCTTGGATTTATGTCGCAACTCGGTAAGTAATACAGCCTTCGCTGAATCCATCCAGGATATGAGAGATTCCGTGGAACGCGGTGAAGGTATGGAAGCACCGTTGCGCTCAGCCGAACGTCAAGGCCTCATGCCGGGCGTCGTCGTCGACATGCTCATGACCGGAGAAGAATCCGGGTCCATTGACAATATTGCTGACCAGATCGCCGACGCCTATGAAGAAGAAGTAGGACTAGCCGTCGACGCGCTGAAAGAATCGTTGCAGCCGATCATGGTAGTCACACTGGGTCTCATAATCGGTACATTAGTAATCGCAATGTTCATGCCATTGGTATCGTTAATCGAACAGATTTCCAGCTCAGGCATGTAAACGAGAAACTACTCTTTTGTGACCGGGTTCCTCCCAGGAATCCGGTCACTTTTTTTTGCCTTGATCGACAATTCAGTAATGTTCAATTGGACAGCATCTTCGGCCACTCGCCAATCAATACCGGGTACGTCGCCAAAACGATCTTTCGTTGATGCGGATTGTCCGCCCACGAAATAATCCAACGGCGAGTCGACCAATAAGACCAATTGTGACCGGCTCAAAAACGTCCAGCTTTTTTCACCCATGATGCCGACAGACCATCGGCTGCTCATGAGGCGACTTCGACGTTTAACCAATTCATGTGGATCGCTGGCCCGGCCCACAACGAACCACGCATCTTTACCGTACACGACCACCATGTCCCGGTCAGAGGCGCCCGCAAAAACAATCGGAATCGGGCTCTCGAGTAAGATCGCTTCATACTCGCTAACACTGCCGGCGCCCAACACGATCAACCAATCCAATTCCTGCTTTTCAGATAAACGAATACGCCTCTTCAACGCGTCCCCATCCGTCACATTCCGGTGAATCTCTATCCGATAGTTCTCCTCATAGGAATCCAGGACAAACACAGTAGCAATCGGCGATTCCCCTTCTACGTGGAGTAAATAATGCCCGGCCTGCAATCCGATCGTATGAATCGTACCGACGAATTCATCGTCGCGTTCAGCCCACGTAATCTCGGCCGACACCGTTGCGATCGAATTCCTGAACTTCAGTAGTTTCTTTTCGGGAAAAATGACTTCGAGTACGTCCCCGGTCAAAACGAAAACGGGTTGGTTTCCAACACGCCCGATCCCGTGAGTCACTCCATGAGACCACACGCATGAAAAAAGAAGCGACAGTAGAGTGACAGTCGCCGTCCTCATCGAACGGGTCGCCATTTCGGGTCAGAAGCCGCTGAAAACGGAAGCTCAAACTGCTTTTTAAGTTCTCCCCCGCGGGTGAGCATGCCCAAAAAATGCTGGTCTCCAACCCGAATGATGGAAATGATATTTTCGCTGTCCGCAGACCAATCGGGACTCACAAAATCCATTCCCGGTTCAGAGGCGACAACAAACAATCGACTCGTGTCTCGGTGAACACGATAAAGACCCCATCGTTTTTCCCGGAACGATTCGAATATCAGCCATTTTCCGTCCGGGGACCAAACAGGATTCCAATCGGTCGAAAAGTGATTGCTCACGTCAAAAACTTTTCCTTTCGAAGCAATAAAAATCTCACGATCTCCTCCGTCATTGGATTCATACGCGATCGCCCGATCATTCTTCGAGGGTTCGGCCGACCACTCAACATATGTATTGTTCGGCGTGTCTAACAACTCTTCGGGAGCCGGCAGACAAACCGTAGGAGTGACAAGTTTGATAACCGTGGATTGAACTTCCTCCACCACTGATCGACCGATGGCCAGTATTAATCCTTTTGACGAAAGGCTTTCGACCGAATAAGACTGATATCGCTCATCCTCTTGCAGCGCCGACCTCAATAAAGATGGCGTACTCAGCCAAACCGGCTGAAGCAGTCCTGTCTGTTGCCCGCCCCATACCGTTTCACCGCGAGTTTCCAGGTCATATACCACGATAACTTCATTCGGGGACGTCCCGCTGCTGTACGCCAACCGTTTGCCGTCGGGAGACCAACGCGGCCAGCGGTTCGACGCATAAAGATTCGAAACAACAGTCAACCCTTCCCCGGCCGCATCAATGATACCGATTCCCCGCCCCGTGTCCGTGTCGGTTTCAAAGGCTATCGAATCCCCATCAGGTGACCAGCGCGGCGAACCATCATTTCGCCCTGGTCCAATTTTGTGGAATTGTTCCTCGTCAATTGCGAAAGAATAGAGAGCCGTCTCATCTCCGGAACGTCCCGTCAAGACGAGCTGATCAGATGAAAGAGTTGAAGCAAGAAGGGCCATGATCGTCACAAAAGTCATGTCGGCATTGTACCTGTTTCAATTGAAATAATTCAGCAGCTAAAACGCCTTGCCGGAATCCGATAGTTTTTGCGCCTTGACAATCCAATCGGACCGATCGATTTTCATGTCAGTTCCTGCCTCTGTTTCTGGCCACGGATAAAAGCACTTCGGAATCATGAAACCAGGCAACGACTCTCTCAGGTGGTTCTCCACAGCGATGACATCGAATTTCTTCCCTGGTACATCGACAAACGCGACCGGCCTTTGCCCAAATTCGATGTCCTCCACCGGCACCACCACACTGCGCAATATCCCATCGATTTGGCCCAATGCATGTTCAATCGTTTCGGGTTGAATATTTTCTCCGCCACTCACAAACATATTGTCTACCCGGCCAAAAACCTGTAAGAAACCCGAATCCGTGAACGCTCCTCTATCACGTGTCGTAAACCAACCATCTTCGGTGAAAGGTGCTTCCAATGTACCGTTGACCAGATAACCTTGAAACCGCGATCGGCCACCCACCTCGATACATCCGTCCGAATTGATTCGGACTGAATCGTCCTGTAATGGACTCCCGGACGTACTCAATTCACCCGAGGTATACGAAGAAGTCGTACTCGTCATTAGAGCCGCTGTTTCCGTCATCCCATAACTTGTATGAACGGGAATCCCGACGGACTTCGCTCGATCAATCAATCCCTTCGGCATCGCACTCCCACCCATAAGTACACAACGACACTCCGATAAAACACGAACGCACGACGGCTTCTTCAACAATCGATGGAGTTGCGTCGAAACGAGAGACACGTGACTCGGCCCGTGTTTATCAAGGGAATCTTCCAACGACGCAGAAGCGTCTGGAATAACAACAGTACCGCCGGATTGCATCGCTCGAAGGACAATACCGAGCCCGCCCACATGAAAAATCGGTAGTGACAATAACCACGAGCTGGACGAATCGAAAGCCAATCGGGCGTTTGCCGCCCGCGCGCTATTCATTAAATTCGACTCGGACAATACCGCCGCTTTCGGCATACCCGTACTCCCCGACGTGAATATCGCCACAGAACCACCCAATCCATCAACTTTTTTCGACGGATGATCAATTCGTACCGGTATTGTTGGTGATTCGGCGGAAAACAAAACGTCAGCGCCCAATGTACTCAATGCAATATCGACACCCTTCTCAGTACTGCGCGTAGACAGCGGACATGCCATCACACCATGCCGTATCAACGCCAACACAAGCACGACATAATCGACAGATAAATCCATATGAATGGCTACTCGGTGGCCCGGCGTGATTTCTGATTCATCGAACTGCCGGAGCAGTTCTGAAATACGGGACTCCAAATCCGAATAAGAAACCTCTTTATCGTCGCTGAGCAACGCGACATTATTCGGTTTCCCGTGGGGCGACAATCTCATGAACTAAGAACCCAACCGACCGAAAAAAGGACGCTAAAGAGCAGCAAAATTTTTCCCGTGTTGGCCAGGGTGGCGTTCAACGACGGTCCATCCGTTCGAGTGAATACGGTCTTCATAGATGGGATTGCGGCGACTAAGGCCAACATGCTGATAAGAGCCAGGTAATGACCGTTCGTCATTAAACACAATGCCGCCGGAACGGTGACTGTTCCAACGATCAGTGCACATAGGTATTCCAATTTCGAAAACCCGTTTCCGAACCGGACAGCCAGTGTTTTTTTGCCGGCCGTCGCATCGCCCTCTCGGTCCCGCAGATTGTTCACCGTCAAGATCGCAACCGAATAGAAACCCGGCGAAAACCCCGCTACGATCACGAACAAAGGAAGTTCCTGGGCTTGAAGAAAATACGTTCCCCCGACCGCTACGGGTCCGAAAAAGATCAACGCGAAAATATCTCCAAGGCCGATGTACGCCAATGGAAAAGGCCCACCGGTGTACGCAAGTCCAGACAAAATGGAAACCAAACCCAATATCAAAAACGGAACACCGCCGCGGTACATGATGTATGCACCCGGTACAAACACCAATAAAAAAGTGATCCCCGTCGCCGCCTTCATCGCGCCCGGCGAAATCAAACCTGATGAAACCGCCCGCGGAGGGCCTTTACGATCCTCGTCATCCGTCCCCTTGATTCCGTCGTAATAATCGTTCGCAAAATTCGTCCCGATTTGAATCAACACAGATCCCAATAACGCGGCAATCGCTGACGCGACATGCAATGATTCTTCTCCAACCGCCAAAGCCGTCCCGATCATCACGGGGCAGATCCCCGCCCACAAAGTTTTAGGACGAGCCGCCAAAATCCAGCGCTTCGAAGTGCTCATTTCCGATGACAATTTCAAACTCCCCATTCAGCCGGAAGCTTAAGGATCCAAATCCCAAAAAGCAACCAAAACTCGGAAACCCCAAATTACATAGGGCTTCCGCCGTTACGCATAATCGTATATTCGTATTTACTCCTGCCCCCTTCTATGGTATACTTGATTCAGTTAGGAGGTTCCACCATGCGCTTTCTCATTCTATCTTCACTCATGATCGCCCTGCCCGGTTGCCTAATGGAAACCCTCACCGTCACCGCGATCCAGGGAGAAATGGCCGCACAAAATGCCTCATCCGCAACCCGAACCCTCTCCTACGCAAAAGACAGCCAGGCCAAAACACAACTCCAACACAGCATCAACGCCTACGCCGCCGAACACGGACAATACCCATCCTCGCTAGAACTTCTCATCCCCAATTACCTCGCCTCAATGCCGACCCAATCCAACGGGCAACCCTACGCCTACGACCCCGCGACCGGCGCCATCGGCAGCGGCTACACCACCCAAACACCCCAATATCCGGAAGTCACCCAACAAGATCTGAAAAATCTCGAAAAAATTAGTAAAGGCATATATCTATACTGGGAATCCACCGGCTCCTACCCACAATCACTCGACACGCTGACGCCTCTCTACATGACGGATCTACCGAAAATGAGCAACGGTGAAAACTATTGGTACAACGCCCAAACCGCAGAAGTCTACCACCCCGCTGAAAAAATGCAGGCAGCCCCGAGCGGACAGTTTTCCACCGGTACCTCGTCAGGCGCGGGAACCGGCGGGGTAGGAGTATTGGGAGAAACCACGACCGCAATAGGTATTCAAAACCAGCTCGGAAACATGAATAATAGCGGCACGCAATCTACATCCACACGTTCACGAAACGTAAGCCGCGGCCTATCCGGATCCCATTCCCAAAAACAAATGGACACCCTAAAAGACTTAGGTTTACAATAATTTCCAATTCGGAGTTTTCATGTATCGTTTTCTTTTCCTTACCTTAGCTGTTCTAATCGTACTTCCCGCCTGTTCCAGTGAAGACGCACGCGATCGTCCCGAAAAAGTCGATGTAAAAGGTGCCGATGAAGTACCCGAAATCACTTCCCAGGATATTGCGCGAAAAATTATCCTGGACTCCGCCATAGATTTCCCTGTTCCTCCCGCAGGAACTCGCTTCCCTCCCGCCGTGCGAAACAATATGGTTCGTATGCTCGCCTTGGCGAAACAGCAGCACTCCTTGGACCCTAAAGGTATGGAAGCATTGGGTTTCGTCACCCAACGGTTGGAAAAACGCGTCAAAGAATTCGAACGCGCCGAGCTGTGGGAACACGTAATCGGCTTTATTGAAGCCCACCAGGCGATGGTTCCCGGATCATCCAAATACAATCGACTGAAAAATAAGGCCATGATAGAATTGCGCCGCCCGAAACTCACCCTGCGAGGTCTGACAAACATTAACGGCCACCAAGTGGCAACAATGGGTTTTTACCTGCCAATATCCAGCGAACACCACGACGAACGAATGTATATGGGCGATCAAAAACACGGTATCAAAGTGATCAAAGTATTCGGAAAAAATCTCGGCGTCAAAGTTGAATACCTTGAAACCAGTGAGCAATACATAATTTATCTGAAATCGACCAAATAGTCTAAAGCGATAGTTCTTTTTCGGAAACTACGATGCCATCCAAATCGGCATACAAATAATGGCCCGGATTAAAGGTCGCCCCACAAAAAGACACGGTTATATCTCGCTGTCCAAAGTTCGCTTTGATGGACTTCAACGGGTGGGTTCCGAGTGCCTTTAGGCCCACTTCCATTTCTCCAATGTCTTCTGAATCCCGAATGCATCCATACATGACAATTCCCGACCACCCGTTTTTTACGGCCAATTCAGCTAGGTTGTCTCCAAACATTGCACAACGCATCGATCCCCCCGCGTCAACGACAAGGACGCGGCCTTCGCCGGGTTTTTCTACTGCTTCGCGGACCAGGGTATTGTCCTCAAAGGTCTTTATAGTGGAAATCCCTCCCGAAAAAGTGGTGATTCCTCCGAAATCGCCAAATACCGGTTCGACGATTTGCAATGAGTCCGAATAAGCATCGCACAAGTCGGTCGTCTTCAATCGCATGAATTACACTCCTAATAACCATGTACTGGTTTCAAAAACAATTCCCAATTGTACCAACCTCGACCTGATCAGGCCAACCAATGAACATTGCGTACGTCCGATATCTTAAGATAAAGTATCCGCACTATGACTGCAATACGGTTTCCATTTCTAAATCGCCCTTTCGTTGTCGTCGCACTTGGTTTGGCCGCCGGAATTTTTTTGGCAAAAACATTCCCTGGTACTCATTTCTTTTTTGTTCTCCCGATGTTATTGAGCGGCTTGGGAATTGCTTTCTCGACGAGATTTTCTCTTCGTTGGAGAAATCTGTCAATCCTCCTGATGTTCATCGGAGCTGGGGGAGCGCTATGGATTTCCCGTTATTCAGGGGCACCGGGAGACGCCTTAGCACGTGTCGCAATCAATAGCGATCCGCATTTAGAATACCAACTCCAGGGCCGTGTACTCCGACCCGATATTTATCTAGCCGAATCGGAATACGCTCAGTTCACACTTCAAGTGACGAGTGTAAACGAAAAAATTCCGATTTCTGGGCGCGTTCTCATTCGTTGGAAAAACCCGGAATTCCGTCTGGTCCATGGAGATATCGTGGAAGTAGTGGGTCCACTAAATACTTCGATCGGGCGGGTGAATCCCAATAGCGCGGGCGTCGAGGGATACTATAGAGACCACGACGTCCACACCGCCATGCGATTGAACGGGACCGAGTCCATAAGAAAAATCGACTCGGCGCCATGGTATTCGTTCCAAGGACACGCAGGGCGTTTTCGAAATCATTTGGCACAACGTCTGGAACACGTCCTTCCGAAAGATGCGCTCCCTTTCGTGCTTACGGTCTGGCTGGGAGATAGGCGAAGCATCGATGATGCCACCTATTCACAGTTCATGGAGTCAGGGACCGCACATATTCTTGCCGTTTCGGGCGTTCATATTGGGATCGTATATGCGTCTCTTGTTTTCCTACTTCAATGCCTTTTCCCGTCTAGCAGACACAAGACTATACTCATCATGATTGCCGTTTTTCTATTCGCTTTTGTCGCCGGCGCCCGTATTTCCAGTCTGCGCGCCGCCCTCATGATTGGCCTTTACCTGTCCGCTGAATTGTTCGATAGGGAATCAGATGCCCCTAGTACATTGGGTCTTTCCGCCATTCTATTCCTCATTCACCGGCCCGCTGTCATGTTCGACCCGGGCTTTCAATTGTCTTATCTCAGCATTTCATCGTTGATGATTTTTCGACCGATTTTTTCCGAAAAACTTACTCGGATTCCGTTCTGGCTCCGTGAAAACCTTGCGACCACATTGTCCGTCCAATTGCTTCCGTGGCCAATCGTGATCAGTCAGTTTCACGTCTTTCCGATATATGGAATCGTTGCAAATTTACTCGTCATTCCCTTATTAACGGCGGTTCTGTGGCTGGCTTTTCTAACCTCCTCCTTCGCGCTGTTAGGGCTATCCTTTGCTTCCATTTTCGGCCAGACCCTCGGTTTGATCATTTCGTTCATCATGTTTTTTACGGAGTGGATTGCCACCCTTCCTGGAGCGATTCACTATTTCTCATCACCCACCATTCTGGCGACCATCCTCTATTGGGGTTTTTTTCTCGTTGTGTTCGGGCTTTCTAAATCATATGACGTGAATATGCGCGCTCTCGTTCTGCCTGCGATTTTGCTTATTCTTGTTCCTCTCAGCTGGGCACCTTGGCGAACACACGCGGAAGTCTCATTTCTGGATGTGGGACACGGCGATTCAGTCTTCATCCAGACGAACGACGGACATCGATTGCTCATCGACACAGGTGATAAGAATCCATACTACGACGCAGGAAAACGAGATGTTGCACCGTTCTTGTGGAACAATCACATGAACTACCTGGACGGAGTGTTATTGTCACACTCAGATCGAGACCATATTGGTGGACTGGAATATCTGATCGGGAAAATCGGGATCGGCCGCATGTACTTGTCCCACATTGAAACCGATTCGCCATTGCAGAGAAGACTTCTGGAAAAATGCCAAAAATACAATATCCCCGTCCAACGAGTTGCTGCAGGTGACAGAATTTCTCTGGGAACGACTTTCGTGGAAATCCTATATCCGCCCTCCTCCTTACCGAAACCAGTATCGGACAACAATAGTTCAATCGTGTGCCGGACAACTATCCATGGCGTTTCATTCTTGTTTTCTGGCGACATCGAGAAAGAAACTGAAAAATCGCTATCGGAGCACGACATTCGTGCGGACGTGTTGAAGGTACCTCATCACGGCTCGACGACATCCAGCACTTCGGAATTTTTGGCCGCGGTTGATCCCAAAATTGCGGTTATCTCAGTAGGGTTAAGGGCGGGGAAGGGTTCCGTCAAAAACTCGGTATTGGAAATGTATACCCAGAATGCTATCGATCTCTTCCGAACTGATATGGACGGCGGGGTGCGCTTTTTTCAGAAAAATGGGACGTTATTCCCAGAATCAACCCGCGACGCGTTGAATTTTCCGATTGGGAAAAAAACCCTTTGAACCTGCAAATTCCATAAAAATATGGTACAAATTAAGTATGGAATTGATCACACTCATAGGTACATTGGCGTTATTCATGGTATCGGTCGGGTTAGGCGTTCGGATTTTGATGGCCAGAACGGAACGACTGGACAAGAAATGGGATCGTACACCGCCCGAATCTTCACAGGTGGACCCACGCCCTGAACCCACTCACCTCACGCCAGTGAAAGCTACCGAACTCTCCTAACTCGCGACCTCTTACTTAAAATCGGTATAATGAACCTCAATTGATTTCGGTTCATTATTTCCATTATGCGCGCACATTTTAAATTTCTAGTCGTACTTTTTTGGGTCACCCTTTGTTTTAGCTTTCGCCTACCAGGTCTTTTGTGCCGCCCATTTTCGATCCGACTCGACCATTGGTTCCGTCAAAGGGCATTCGTCTGGGCAAGCCGTGGAATCTGTTCCATCGTCGGAATGAGAATCCGAATTGTTGGCACCCCTCCAAAAGCGCCTTTCTTCCTCGTCAGCAATCATTTGTCTTTTCTTGATGTCTTTTTATTGGCGTCAGAATTAGGATGCGTTTTCGTATCAAAAGACGACCTAAACAAATGGCCGTTTTTCGGGTTCATTTCACGAAACATGAACACGATCTACATTAACCGTGAAGACCGAAGAGATACCGCGCGGGTCAACAAGGAAATAAAGGACGCCATGGAAGAAGGCCTCGGCATCGCCATCTTCCCCGAAAGTAAGGTTTCACAAGACGGCACGATTCTTCCCTTCAAGCCGGCATTGCTGCAACCGGCCGTGGAGTTGAACGTTCCCGTTCATCACGCATTCATCCATTATTCAACCCCCGAAGGACAACCACCAGCCAACGAAGTAGCCATTTGGCGAGACGGCGTAAATTTGATTCAACACTTTTTGAACGTCGCAAACCTCTCCTGGTACGAGGCGACTTTGACGTTTGGGGATACAACGTTCGAAAATTCGGACCGAAAAATCCTCGCGCAGGAACTTCAGCAAGCCGTCGAAGAACAACATGTCCCCATTACCCAATAGAAGTTGAAGGAGTACGCAGAATGAAACCGTTTGAATTGGTCATCTTCGATTGTGATGGTGTGTTGGTCGATAGTGAAATCATCGTGAATCGGGTATTCATTGGGTTGTTGAACGAACTCGGATTGACTGTAACGATGGACGATATGTTCGAAGAATTCGTCGGTAGATCCATGGAATACTGCAAGAATCTGGTTGAGGAAAAACTGGGAAAGAAAGTTCCGGATGAGTTTGTTCAGCGTTTTCAACATGAGTCAAAAGCTGCCTTAGAGTCGGAGCTTAAAGCCGTAGCCGGTATCCAAGCCGCACTGGATGCGATTCAGCTTCCCTATTGCGTGGCCTCCAGCGGCAGCCATGAAAAGATGAAAATGACCCTGGGAATGACCGATTTGTATTCCAGATTCGAAGGGCATATTTTTAGCGTCAACGAAGTAGAGAACGGTAAACCAGCCCCCGATGTCTATCTCCACGCGGCAAAGAATATGGGTTTTGTGCCCGGCGTTTGCGCCGTTGTCGAAGACACTCCCACCGGAGTCACTGCCGGAGTTTCTGCTGGAATGACGGTCTTCGGATATTCGGCCCTCACCCCCTTCCACCGCCTGAACGACGCCGGAGCACACGCTACATTCGATTCCATGTCCCTTCTCCCCGATCTCTTAAAATCGGGCGTTCTTCATTAGAATCTACTGTCCTCTATTGATCTGAGACACATAAAAACAGTATAGATATAGATACTTTTTTTGTGGAGTTTTTCATGCTGGCTCGAATTCAGACCTGCACCGTCCTCGGTATTGACGGAATTCCCGTGGCCGTCGAAGTGGACAATCACCCGGGGGTCAACAAAATGACGATGGTCGGCCTTGCTGATCAGGCGGTCAAAGAAAGCCAGGAACGAGTCAACTCGGCCATCAAGAATTCCGGGTACCGTTTTCCCCGAGGTATACTGGTCGTCAATTTGGCTCCGGCGCATATTCGCAAAGAAGGCAGCGCATTAGACCTACCCATTGCGATCGGCCTATTGGCTGCGAGCGAACAAATCAATTTCGAGCGACTGACGGCCTATTCTCTCGCGGGCGAGTTGGCGCTGAACGGGGAATTACGCCCCATCGCCGGGGCATTATCCATGACCATCGCGGCCAAAAAACAAGGCCTCCGCGGAATTGTGTTACCAACGATGAACGCGATGGAAGCCGGCGTCGTTCCCGGAATCGACGTCATCCCCGCCAATAACCTACAAGACGCCGCCGCCTTCATATCCGGCGAACTTGACCTTCACCCTCATCGAACCGACATCGACAAACTCATGTCAAGTCGTCAAAATGGTCATCTCGATTTGACTGACGTCAAAGGTCAGGAACATGTCAAACGCGCGTTGACTGTAGCCGCAGCCGGTGGCCACAACCTGCTCCTCATCGGACCTCCCGGGACAGGAAAATCAATGCTGGCCTCCCGATTGCCAGGCATCCTACCTGATATGTCTTTCGATGAAGCATTGGAGACTACTCGAATCTACAGTGTGGCCGATGCGCTAAATGAAACCGAACGTTTGGTGACGTCGCGCCCCTTTCGTTCACCGCACCATTCCGCGACGACAGTTGCGATTTCAGGAGGAGGTCAAGGCCAACGACCCATGCCGGGTGAAGTCAGCATGGCGCACAACGGCGTCCTTTTCTTGGACGAGTTGCCCGAATTCACTCGTGGCGCACTAGAAGTCATGCGTCAACCGTTGGAAGAAGGTCTGGTCCATATCAGACGTGCCATGTACGCCGTTACGTTTCCGTCTCGCTTCATGCTCGTTGTGGCAATGAACCCGTGTCCATGCGGATGCCGAACCGATCCGAAGAAAACGTGCCGGTGTAGTCAAGGCGAAATCCAACGATACATGGCGCGCTTATCCGGACCGCTCCTCGACCGCATCGATATGCATGTCGAAGTGCCTGCCTTGTCCTACGACGAAATCTCGGATCGAAGACCTAGCGGCGACACCAGCGAAACCGTCCGCGCACACGTCCAAAAAACCCGCAACCGCCAACAAGCTCGCTATAACGGCACCTTCCACTGCAACGCTCACATCGACAGCTCCGCGATCCGCAAACATTGCGCTCCAGATGCCGAAGCTGAAAAACTCCTCAAGCACGCCATCGACAAACTAGGCTTCAGCGCTCGCGCCCATGACAAAGTCCTCCGGGTAGCTCGCACGTTGGCCGATATGGAAGCCCTCGAACAGATAAACGAAGCCCACATCGCCGAAGCGATTCAGTATCGCAGTTTGGACCGGGAGTTATTTTAGATATTTGCCGGTAAATCAAAATTCTTCAAGAAATATTGGAACGGAGGAGAGAGCCCAATGAACGAAATATCATTAACAATGTGGGACTTAGTATTGGGGTTAGCAACTATGTTCAGTTTTGGAATCGTGGTGATTCAATTTTTTAGGCAACGAGTTGTGAAAAACAGTGCAAACGCTATTTACAGCCAGCTATGGAATATAGTCTCCGAAATTGACCGAAATCGGATTTCTGACGTACACGAGGCAAAACGTTTGATCAATCAAGTGCGAATTTCGTGTATCGGCATGAATAAGGCTCTTGGAGTAAAGGAAAATGTCAACCAGCCATACGACTACGCGATCGACGAGCAACGAAAGAAACAACGAAACGATATTCAATGGCAAAAAGAAAAATCACAGCTGAAGGAAGAAATACCCGGAGATAATTGAAATTCAAAATCGACGCTTACCGTATGATATTTTTGGGCTAACTCCCGCCCGTCGGTAACTCGCTGAAGGCTTGTTTTTTGTCGACGCGGATGTCTTGCGGAAGTCCGATAACGCGTTCGGCAATAATGTTACGCATGATTTCGTCGGTGCCGCCGGCGATGCGGATTCCCGGACTCTGCATATAGCCATTTTGAAACACGACGTTATCTCCAACGAGTTCCGCGTCCGTTATGATTCCCGACGCTTCCTGGAGATCCATGCCCAAGGCACTGATGGCTTGAAATTTGTTCGCGTTAACCAGCTTGGAAATCGAGGCTTCCGGCCCGGGGGACTGTCCTTTGGACAATGCGGTTAACGTTCGGTATTGAATGTATTTCATGCCTTGAGACTCGACATACAAATCCGCGATTTGATTCCTGATCGCACCATTTTTGATCGCTGGCTTACCGTTAATTTTGGCGTTTCTGGCCAATCGCACGTACTCGTCAGTATCGGGGGGATAGGCTTTACCAGTGGTAAAACGTTCGTTCATGAGAGTGGTCAATGCCACACTCCACCCATCGCCAATTCCGCCCAAACGATTTTCATCTGGGATACGAACATCTGTCAGAAAGACCTCATTAAAATGGGAAGCACCTGAAATTTGTTTGATCGGTACGACTTCAATTCCAGGGGTCTTCATATCCACGACGAAATACGTAAGTCCCATATGTTTGGGAACAGTCATATCATGACGCGTCACCAAGACCGCCCAATCAGAATGCTGCGCCGTGGACGTCCACACTTTTTGTCCATTGACGACCCATTCGTCGCCTTCCTGAATAGCCCGAGTGCGGATTCCGGCGAGATCGGACCCAGCAGCGGGCTCAGAGAATAACTGGCACCAGATTTCTTCACCCCGCAACATATTCGGAATGAACTGTTTCTGTTTTTTCGGCGAAGCATAGGTCATAATCGTAGGGCCGATGAACGAAGCATTAATGAAAAAATCTTCCGGCGTTGCGAATTGGGCTTCTTCCTGACCGTAGATAACCGCTTCCATCGTGCTGCCGCGGCCACCAAATTCTTTCGGCCATTGGATAAACGCATAACCGGCGTCGGCTTTCTTGGCCTGCCATTCCTTCGCTCGAACCAATTCTTCTTCGGGCACATATTCAGACCGAGCAAGCACACGGGTTTCGCTCAATGGTTTCGCGTTCTTAGAAAGCCACTCTCGCACTTCTATACGAAACGATTCTTCTTCAGGCGTGTCCTTAAAATCCATGATGAGCACCTCGGTTGAATAGCATCGGAACCTTCATACTAAACAGAATATACTGCACCGTCAAGAATCGTCAGCCGTGATGGCCCACCGTTCATGATCCCGCCATTCTCCCATGACTTTCAGATAGTTGGCTGAATACCCTTCCTTTTTGAACCCCACCTTTTCGACCAATTTCTTGCTCGCAATATTTTCGGGCTGAATATTCGCCTCCAATCGATGAAGGGCGTACGGGCCAAGAGCGGTTTGTACGAGTTGAGTCAACGCCATGCGCATCAGCCCTTTTCCAGCAAACTCGGGTGAGATCCGATACCCTAAATAGGCCGAACAGAAATTTCCTCGAGCGATCTGGCTAATATTGATATTACCTATGATTCGGTCATCAGCACTCAGACACACAAGGAGAGCCGCATAATCGTCGTTTTTCTGTCTTGCGCATTTGTCGGCGAATTCGTCTGAATCAACGACAGCATCGATCCATGGGGACAGAAACGTTTTACTAGTTCTGGAAACATCGATAAATTCGCCCTCATCGCCGTAGGCCAGCAATCTCAAATACACCTCTGAAGAAGGCGAATCCGGCTTATTCCATATGGATTGTTTCGATGCGTTCATGATGGGTCCGTAACCGAATTGATTTGAGCCGACACTATAGAAACAAGGTGTAGCGTAGTCTACAATCGGGGTTTAAAAAGGATTTTACATGAAAAAGACGTTCGTAGCAGCGGTTCTTCTCGCAGTCGGTTTTTTATTTCTAAATCCAATCCAAAATCAGTTGGACGCAGCCGGAAAAGCGCAGCGAGTCAAAGTCGAATTCGTAGGCGGACATGAAACAGTCAAGGTAGACCGTGGCCGACCAGTGGTCCTCATCGCGGGTGCCCTCGGCGTGAGACCCGAAGTTTTCCGCAATGCTTTTAGTCGCGTGAGACCAGCGCCACAAGGTCAACGACCAACGCGGGAACGAGAAATGCAAAATAAGCGCGTACTTCTGGACGCCCTCAGCCGATATGGGATTACCAACCGCCAACTGGATGCCGTTTCGAATTATTACCGGTACAATCCAGGCCGGGGAGAAATGTGGCCTACGAGACCCGCAGTTGCATACGCCTACATCGAAGACGGAGTTATTACTCGTTTTGAAATCAAGGACGGCGGTTCAGGATACAGCTCCGTTCCTCAGCTCAAAGTTTCCGGGAAATTCGTCCGCGATGCCGAAATTCAACTGTCTTACACCAAACAATTCAAAACGAACGGTTCAATCAACGCTATCCTTCGGTAAGCGTAGGATGTTTGTTGCCGCAGCAATCCCCGATTACTGCGGCAACAGTAATCTTATTGGTGGGTACGATTCCCTTCTTGACCTGCGATTCGTTCCTTAAGCTCAGCAATATCTGCCGCTTTTCGATCAAGGGCAGCTGCTTCTTCACGGAGTCGCGCTTGCAACTGCCTGATTCGCACTTGTTCGGTTTCCAGCTCGCGGATTTCCATTTCGAGTTGGCTACGCATATCCGTCTGCCGGTCACTCAACTCGACATTGTGGCGTTTTTCGGCGTGCTCCCTTTCGAGAAGCTCGCGATCGTGCCGACGAACGTATTCCATATCTTCGCGAAGCGCCGAATTGAGCCGTTTCACGGACTCATTGTAATTACGATGAACATCCTTCCTTTCGCGTATCTGTTCGACGTTTTTCAACGCCTGTACAGCCCTCACACGTAATTGCTCGGCTTCTTCCCGGTCAACATGTTCTTCTCGCTCCCGACGATCGAGCTGCTCAATATGAACCCGTACGTGCTCTTTTTCTTCCGCCGTACCATGTCGGCGAAGGATGTCCAGACTCTCATGCAATCGATCTTTCAATTCCGGGATACCACGGTCATGAATTTCGCGCACATGCTCATGTACCTTCTCCACATCCATTTGTTTTATTCGTTCACGAAGTTCCCTGACGTCGTGCTCGACTGAATCCCGGTCACCTTCTTCTACATGCACATCGTGTGCGCGCGCCCGGTTTTCGGAAAATGCCAACAGCGCCACTACTATGAGCGAGGCGGCTCCGACGACAATATGTCGTTTCCGAAAGGTCTTGTATTGCTTGATCATGTGTAACCTCTCTTTCATACGTTTTGTGTTTCCGACAATTCCCAGGCCTTGAGAAAACTGATACGCCCGTGGATACCGATCCATGAGCGAAATGAGCGTATGTCCGTATGCGGTGTGCTCGCTTTGCGGCAGGTGGCTAAGCACACGCGCGTCACAGGCGATTTCGTGATCCTCCCGCATGCGTCGAAATCCGTACCAGACCACCGGATTGAACCAATGGAGAATCTGCACCATCGTCACAACCCAATTCATCGCGATATCGTGGCGTTTGACGTGCGCGAGTTCGTGCAGCAACACGAACTTCATTTCATCGGCGTTGAGTTCCTTCGTCATCCCTTCCGGAAGAACAATGGTAGGTTTAAGCCAGCCATGGACCGACGGCGTTTCCACGTCCCCAGATTCGACTATTTGCACGTTTCGATGAAGGGCAAGTGCGACTTTGCAATCATCCATTTCTAAATCGACTACCTGATTCAACGATTGAGCGTGACTCTGGATTCGCCACGACCGGAAAAGATTGTACAAAACAACGGACAACAAGAACGCCGCGCAGAGGGCCCACGCGAAGAGCCAGGTATTGGGTTCGGGTGCGGGGGCGGGTTCTATCGCTGAGACGGTGACTAATCCTTCTTCAAAAACTGGAGCCGGGCTTTCCGTCAGAGATGTAAATGGACTCCAGGAAGTCGCGATGCTAAAGGGTATGAACAAACAAAACAACGCAGGAATCCACAACCACGATCGAGTTTGTGCAGAGAACCATTTGCAACCCAGTCGTTGGATCAAGAGCACCAGAGCAATGATGACGCTTCCCTTGAACGACATGAACAAAACTGTGGAAACAAACGAATCATCGAGGACGTTGAATAAACTACTCATCACTCGGCTCCTCGTCGAGAATGCGTTTCAGTTCCGCTCGCTCTTCTGACGTCAACGGGCGTTGCTGAACAAAATGAGCCACCATCGGGGCCAACGCCCCGTCGAACACCCGATCAATAAATTGATCGCTCGCCCGACCAACACAATCTTCTTTGCTGAGTACCGGCTCGTACTCGATAATTCCGTCGTGCGTATCACGCCGAACGATTTCCTTTTTCTCCAATCGGTTCAGCATCGTCCGGATGGTTTTTGGATGCCATTTCTTTTCATCAGCCAATCGCGCGACCATATCATTGACCGTTGCTTTCTTAGCCGCCCAAAGTGCCTGCATAACGTCCCACTCGGCGGGACTCAACTGTTGGCTGCCCATAATAACCTCCATATCTTACAAGTGTAAGATGGGCCTATCTTACACTTGTCTTCCGGCCTTGTCAACCCCTTCTAAATTTTCTTTCATTCGAAGTTAAGGCTATAAATCAAAGGAATGTCGTCATTTGCCGAAAAAAACCACAATCGACCGTGAATAGAACAAGTCCATAACGGTATTGGCGTATCATCAAATCTTGGATAACTGGAGAGAGAACGAATGGCAACCATAGATACGATAACCGATTTCAAAATAAAGACACCATTCAATATCATGACTCGGAAATTCACCGACCACAAGACCGCCTATTACCATTGGATGTTGCAGGAAGCTCCCGTATGTAAAGCCAAGATGGCGGTGATGAACGTCTATCTGCTTTCCCGGTACGAAGATTGTGTAAATGTTCTGACGGACCCGCGATTTATACGAAACCGAAAAAAAATCGGCGGCAAAACTCGCTTTCCGTTTCCCGTTCCTAAAACGGTCAAACTGCTCGCCGAGAGCATGATTCTCGAAGACAAACCGGAACATACGCGACTGCGAGGTCTTGTGCAAAAAGCGTTTACCCCGGGTGCTCTTTCTAAACTGGAAGGGCGCATTCAAACACTGACACATGAGTTGTTGGACGACCTAGATAAGCAAAGCACCGTCGACCTTATTCCGAGCTACTCTTTGCCCATCCCCGTAACCGTCATTCGAGAAATGGTCGGCGTATCCGAAGAAGACATGCCCAAGTTTCAAAAAAGCATGTCCGTGTTGTCCGAAGGAATGAGCGGATTCAATCTGGTTAAAACATTCGCGTGGGACATGAAGAAGACCGTCAATTTCGTAAAAGACCTCATCGAAAAAAAGCGGGTTCAACCCGAAGACGATATTCTAACCAGATTGATCCAGGCCGAAGAGGAAGGGGAACGTCTGACGGAAAATGAATTAATTAGCATGGTCTTCCTTCTGATTTTCGCTGGATACGAAACGACGGTTCACCTGATTACCAACGGCGTGTTGGCGTTGCTTCAGCATCCGGAACAATTGGATCGCCTTCGTGCTGAACCGGAGTTGATGGACTCCGCAGTAGAAGAAATTCTTCGATTCGCAGGGCCCATTCACGGAACAAAACCGATGTATGCGGCCGAAGACGTAACCTTGCATGGCGTAACCATCCCGAAAGGAGCTATGACGATGCCAATCCTGGGCGCGGCGAATCTCGACCCGTCGGCATTCAATCAACCCGACGTATTCGATATCGGCCGGACACCGAACCGGCATTTGGCGTTCGGTCATGGTATGCACTATTGTCTGGGCGCCCCGCTGGCACGATTGGAAACGAAGTGGGCGCTGGCGGCATTACTGGAACGGAATCCGAATCTTCGTCTCGCGGTCGATCCAAGTGAATTAAGATTGCAAAACATTCCGGGATGGCACCGATACGAAAACTTGCCGGTTCACCTCGGCTGATGCGCATACCACAGGGGAGATTCATTCAAAGCATGATGTTAACCCGTTCAGGGGAGATTCGATGAGTCAGGATACGTGGACCGCAGTTGACACCTATTTTAACGTTGCACTATTGCCGGCGGATCCTGTTTTTGATCAGATTCTTTCGGCCAACACGAAGGCCGGCCTCCCCGCCCACGATGTCGCACCGAACCAGGGACAATTCCTTTCACTATTGCTTCAAATACAAGGTGCGCGTCGAATACTCGAGATTGGGACGTTGGGCGGATACAGCACGGTGTGGATGGCCCGGGCACTACCCGCTGATGGCCAAATCATTTCTCTCGAAGTGGATCCGACTCATGCTCGCGTAGCAATGGAAAATATCCAAAATGCCGGATTCGCCGAGCAGGTCGAAATCCGTATCGGTCCTGCGCTCGATTCACTAGCGGCGCTGGCAACTGAAAACGACCCCTTCGATTTCATTTTTATTGACGCGGACAAACAAAATAACCCGATGTACCTCAAATATGCCTTACATCTTTCCCGGGCCGGCACCATCATTTTCGCGGACAACGTAATTCGTGGCGGTGTGGTGGTTGACGATTCGAGCGACGATGAGCGCATTCAAGGAGTCAGAAGCTATATGGACATGGTCTCGAACGAACCGAGGCTGCAGGCCACAACAATCCAGATGGTCGGCGCAAAAGGCTACGACGGATTCACGATGGCATTGGTCGTCGAATGAGTACCCGCCTCGAAAAAATAAAAGCCTACTACGCTTCCTTCGACGAATGGGCGCGTTTGGAATCTCCCGACGGTGCGATCGAATTCAAACACACTCTGAATATCGTGGCCTCGAAACTCAGGCCCGAATCCAGAATCCTGGACTTGGGCGGAGGACCAGGAAGATACGCGGCCGAATTGGTTCGCCAGGGGCACCGAGTCGTTTTGGCCGACTTGAGCCCGGAGCTATTGTCATTCGCAAAAACCAAGCTGGGCGAACTCGGTTTAGAATCGGGAATGGAATCATACGACGAAGTAGACGCCATTGATTTGAGCGTGTACGAAGCGGAGTCTTTCGACGCGGTACTGGCAGCGGGTCCGTTCTACCACCTCACGACAATCGAAGAGCGAGCGCAGGCAACGTTGGAAATACTCCGAGTTCTGAAACCGGGTGGATACGCGTTTATTGTCTATATCCCCAAAGCGAGTGGACTGAAGGGACTCGTGGAACGTGCTGTGGCTTCTCCAGAACAAGTCAACGCGGATGTATTAAAACTCGCGTCCGAAACGGGCGTATTCCAGAATGCCTCAGAATTCGGCTTTCAGGAAGGGTACTTTGCGGCGCCCGGCGAAATTCGTCGCATGATGGAACTCGCCAAATTCGAGATCGACGATGAGCTATCTTTGAAATCGGTCGCCGAGGGGTTGGGAAACGCGATTGGTAGTCTGGAACATCCTGTGGACGCTCTCGACGCTCCTGCGGCCAATGCTGTGAATCATCTGATCGTCAGCATGTGTCGTGAGCCCGAAGTCATCAACGCCTGTGGTCACGCAATGGTTGTCGCACGCAAACCCTAAGAACCGTAATCTACAACTCTTTGATCCGGATTCGCCGATACGATGCTGGGTCACCGTGGTCTTGTAAAGCGATGAAACCCTCTCGTAATCGATGGCGAAGGCTATCGTACTCAGACATGTCCAAATCTTGAATGACGACTCCGTTGAGAGCGGCTTTCATATCGGATCCATTCAACTGGATTTCAAGTTCGTTCCACGTTCCTTCGAGTTTCGAGGGGTTGGACGTAGCAGCGACTTGGTCATAGATCGCCCCGGTTGAATTCTTATTCGGTTCCTGCCCGTGGTCGCCCATGATTTGAAATTCCATACCCATGCTTGATTCGCGATTGGCTCTAGGCGCCCTGAGAAAAATTCCACTATTCCCGTTTGGATGGTGAATCTTATATTCGAGGCGGAGAATAAAATCTCCGTATCTTTTTATGGAGAGTAGACGTTTGCCTCCCCTCCCATTCCACATAATATTGCCGCCCTTACTCACGAACCCATCCTGGCGGCCCGTGATCGTCCAATGATTCAAGTCTTTGCCGTTGTAAAGCATGACGAACCCCTGGTCGATCTCATCGGGCGTCAAACCAGTAGGATCGTTATAGACCGACTCCTGTTCCGCGGCGAGTGTGGTCCTGGACGCATATCGTTCGTAGGATGACGTCTCGTCAGCCAGAATAGAACTTAAACGCCAATGTTCCCCGCTTGGAATCAAACCCATCACCAATCCGGGACGATTGGGGCGCATGAATTTGGGATGAGACACCAAATCGATGTCGCCGCCGTACACGGCCGCCACCGCACAATCGGGAGCGCCTTCTTTGAATGCTGCGACGAGATCTTCACTATCGTTTCCCTCTATGACATACAACATCGATTGATGGTCCGCCATCGCAAGCCCGGCGGTATGTGCTGCTTTCAAACGGACCTCATGCGACGCGTCTCCTAGAGTTCCCAGAACATTGCAAATCGCATTGATCCAGCGATAGTTCGTGTCGTCCTTGATGCGAATCGCCGCGTTAACATATTCTTCGTCGATTTCAGTTCCGTCGGCGCTGAAGCCATCCAACGTGAACGAAAGATTGGTTGCGCCCACGGTGGAAATGCGAATGATGGCCGTCAATAATTCCCCTTCCGTCAAATCCGGCCGGCAAAGATTATCCTGATGAATCGCACGGTACAGTTTGGGACCGTTCCCCTTGTAGATCTTTCCATTTTTGGCGTTGATCCAACTGCCTTCGCCGTCGGCCCATACCAGTGGGCAAACCAATGTCAGCCCCAGAACAAGAATTTTTCGAATGCTCATTTCACATTTCTTCCGCGTTGTTACCATTGTTATCCCATCTAATTAGTCGGTCGGGGAATTCCGTCTTTCATCGCGAAGTCCGACAGCTGAACTTTCGGCCTGATTCGGTTTGTCTGCAAACCGATTTCACGAATCGCCTCCAGCACCAGCTTATCCCCGGCCCCAATCCCCACGTACGAATTTACGTTCGCCCCGTAACCCCCTTCAGATGCTGCTTTCACTGTAGGGAAATACACGTGGAAATCATTGGTATAGCCTACCATAAAGGTGTCATCGAGGGGGGAGCGTTTTTTCAGATCCAACTGATATTCGACAAACATTTCACCCGGCATTCCCGCAAGGGCCAAATTATCGTTCAATATCAATAAAGATAAGGGTACTTTCAAATCCGAATCGATATGAGCCAGATATTTTCGAAACAGGCTGCCGTAGGCTTGTTCCAATACTTTTCGGTTGTGAGGGTCTTTCAGATCCCATCGAGTCCCTACTTCCACGGATTTCACAACATACTTCACGGACGGAGTTTCGGGAGCGACGGTCTGGATGGTGCTCAATGAAGCCAACACTTCGTACGCCGCTTCTTTCCCGACATCGAGCATTTTTTGAACACCGCCTTCCGCGACGGGCGTTTTGTCCATATACGGATTAATATCTCCACAACCGCCATTCAAGAACAGACATTCGGCCCCCGTTTGATCTTTGACGATCCGGGCCATCTCGCCACACCAATCGGACGAATACTTCATGTGGTCCCAACTCAGCACTACGGGATGACACGCGTAGTTCACAAGAACCGATATGGGTGCGCCGTCCATGTCCGTGATTTTGATGATGCCCGCTTCCTTGTCCACTGGCCCCATCGGGATTTTCTCGGGGTTCCCCCACACCATTTCCACGGTACCGTCCGCCAACACCAACCGCCGATTATGGGCAATGTCGATTTCGGTACGGCCGACTCCGATTTTCGCGGGTTGAAGATTCTTCACCCCAGACTCAATCACATCGCCCAGTCGTTTTTGAAGAAATTGTTTATAGTCGGAATCAATATCAACATCGACAGCAGGCGCCTGGTGCGTGTGACTTGCCGTGAAAAAGACGTCGTCAACACCAACAGCTTTCACTCGTTTTCGAATTGCGTCCAATACGTCCATCGGAGGAACTCTCCCGAGGTCGAGTTGAACGATCGCGATGGTTGCGTCGACCGCTTTAAAAATGGTGGATCGCGCGTATAGCGGGTCCAACGTTCCTTCTGCGGGTCCCGTTACATTTCCAGTGTACCCCCATTGGAGTAAGCCCTTTTCCGGCGTAATATCCAGAATTGACGCTCCAGCCTGAAACTCTCCCATAACGGGCGCAGCAGCCAACAGTAAAAATAGACTCAAAGCACGGTACATAATGAAATCCTCTCGATGTGAAGCAGTGTATCGATTGAAGAGTATAGTGAGGATCTCGGCTTCTATCAACCGGTATTCTTGGGATGAATTTTTTCTGTATTTCATTCGGCGGTTTCGCCATACTATCTTGGTTCAACGTATATAAAAGGACCCGATCATGAAATTTTTCAATATCGCACTTGTTCTCCTATTTCTCGCGCCCGCCGCATTCGCGGCGGAAATCACCATTCCCGGGGTGGAAGGGCCATTAGTTTGGGGACCCGTTTCGGTCGACTTACCGGGAACGGACGGCAACATTGCGGTCGATGAGGCAGGAAATCGATACCCCATCAGTATGGGCATCGTAGTGCTCCCCAGCTCGCCGTCGAGCCGTCAACTCACCATCAAGCCGGCGAAACGGAAAGACCGCAAAAATAGCGTATCCATCGAGCCCAATGCGAAGGAAAAACATGCGGTCGATATTGTTGTCGGCGGGGAATTGTTGACGACCTATTATTATAAAGACGGCGATCACAAGTCGTACATGTGGCCCATTCTCAGCGAAGGTGGGGCATCGGTTACGCGCGATTGGCCCATGGGTGAGGCCGATAAATCGAAAGACCACCCCCACCATCAATCGTTCTGGACGTCCTACGGCGACGTAAACGGGTCCGACTATTGGGAATTCGGCGAACGCACCGGGTATCAGAAAACCAATTCCATCGATTTTCACGCCAGTGGCGCGGTAGGTAACATCGACACAAAAATGACCTGGCAGGATAAAAACCACAAACCGGTCATTGACGAGCATCGCGTTTATACGTTTTATAATACTCCCGCCTCGAACCGAATTTTCGATATCTCGATTACGCTGACGGCCAACCACGGCGAAGTGAAATTTGGTGACACAAAAGAAGGCGGTCTGGCGGGGGTTCGTATGGCTGATGCACTCCGCGAAAAAGGCGGCTCGGGAACGATCACCAATTCGGAAGGCGGCGTCGGCGCTAAACAGACGTGGGGAAAACCCGCGGCATGGTGTGATTACAGTGGAACTCTAAAAGGCGTTGGAAAACGCGGTCTCACCGTCATGGACCATCCATCCAGTTTTCGTTACCCGACTCACTGGCATGTTCGCGACTACGGACTCATGGGTGCCAACGCATTCGGCTATTCCTATTTCTACAACAAAGAAAAGAACGGTGAACACATTCTGAAAGCCGGCGAATCCATCTCATTCAACTACCGAATCTACATTCACTCCGGCGACGTCAACGAAGCCAACGTAACCGAAACCTATGCCGCATTCCTAAACCCAATCTCAGCGAAATAAGCTAAGTTCACAGGCTATGCCGCGACGCAGTCGCTCCAAAAGCAGTCCGTGACTGCCTACCAACCTTCTTCGATTTGGCGGCGTTCCAGGGCGAGTAGTCTATCTCGATACATCGCGGCTTCCTCGAAATTCATGACGTCGGCCGCTTCTTTCATCTGTTTTTTCAGCTTGTTGATCGACTTATTGATGTCCTGCCCGGTTTGATAATCACCGGTTTCCTCAGCGACCTTAGCTGCCCTCTTTTTCCGTTGATCAGCTTCATAACTGATACCTTCGCGTTCAGCAATCGCCTTCGAAACCGATGTGGGAGTAATATTGAACTCGGTATTGTGAGCGTGTTGTCTCTCACGACGACGTTCCATTTCGCCCAAGGCAGCTTTCATGGATTTAGTGACCGAGTTCGCATACATGATCACCTTCCCGTTCACGTTTCTCGCTGCACGACCCGAAGTTTGAATCAGGCTCGACTCTGAACGCAGATAACCTTCCTTGTCCGCATCCAATATCGCGACCAATGACACTTCTGGAATGTCCAGTCCTTCGCGAAGTAAATTGATCCCAACAAGTACATCGTATTCCCTTGCTCGAAGTGCTCGAACCAATTCGATACGTTCCAATGTATCCACGTCACTGTGCATGTAGCGTATCTGAAGGCCAACGTCTCGATAGTAATCGGTCAAGTCTTCTGCCATCCGCTTGGTAAGAGTGGTTACCAATACGCGTTCCCCAATTTCTACCCGTTTACGAATTTCATCGAGTAAGTCATCTACCTGAGCATCGGCCGGTCGAATCTCCACTTCCGGATCAATCAATCCTGTTGGCCGAACCACTTGTTCCACGACAAGGCCCTCGCTCTTTTCGAGTTCATAATCGCGAGGAGTGGCGCTGCAATAAATGACTTGATTGACTCCGGCCTCCCATTCATGAAATTTCAACGGACGGTTATCGCGCGCGCACGGCAGCCGGAAGCCGTAATCGACGAGCATATTTTTACGAGCTCGATCGCCCTTAAACATAGCTCCAAACTGCGGAACCGCGATATGGGATTCGTCCACCACCAACAGAAAATCGTCCGGCAGGTAACTGAATAACGTATAGGGTGCTTCTTCCGGTTGACGCCCATCCAAATGCCGTGAATAATTCTCGATACCAGGACAAAAACCGATTTCGGTGAGCATTTCCAGATCGTACCGCGTGCGTTGTTCCAATCGTTGCGCACACAGTTCGTTACCTTCGTTCCGAAGTTCCGCCAAACGTTCCTTTAATTCCTGTTGAATCGTTTTGACGGCTTCTTGAAGGTTGTGGGCTGATGTCGCGTAGTGCGTACCCGGAAAGATGGCGGCATGAGTCGTTTTGCGTATCGTGTTTCCACGAAGCGGATCGATTTCGCAGATGGATTCGACCTCATCGCCAAAATACTCGATACGTACAGCCACCTCCGCTTCGTAGGCTGGAAACACATCGACGATATCTCCACGCACCCGAAACGTTCCCCGATGAAAGTCAATATCATTCCGGTTGTACTGCATTGCCACCAGACCGGCAATCAGCTTTTCTCGCGAAAACTCTTCGCCCACATACAGCTCCACTCGCATCGCCTCGTACATTTCCGGCGAGCCAATTCCGTAGATGCACGAAACGCTGGCAACGATAATGCAATCACGACGAGTTAACACTGCCCGCGTAGCGGAATGTCGCATCTTGTCAATCTCGTCGTTAACGGACGAATCTTTCTCGATGAACAAATCTTTGGACGGCACATACGCCTCGGGCTGATAATAGTCGTAATAACTAACGAAGTACTCAACCGCATTATCTGGAAAGAAGTTCTTGAACTCAGCGTATAATTGCGCGGCCAGAATTTTGTTGGGCGCCATAATCAACGTCGGACGGTTGACTTCCTTGATCACATTAGCAATCGTGAATGTTTTTCCTGAGCCGGTCACCCCCAACAGGGTCTGGTGATCCATGTTATTCCGAAGCCCCTCCACCAATTGGCGGATCGCTCCCGGTTGGTCTCCGGCAGGCTCGAAATCACTGACTAAATTGAATTGGTCCATGTATTAGCTACCGACCGCGATATTGGTTTCGGACAATTCAGACACGCGGCGAACGCCAGATACATTCATAATGGCTCGGGACACGCGCTCAATACGCTGGCGGTCGGTCGTTTCAAATTGAAATTCAAACACACTCTCACCGTTCTTGTCCGCACGAAATTCGGCATGGATCATTTCAATGTTCATGGGACGAATAGCGTTCGTAATGTCGGCCAACACATTGGGACGAGACCCGATGTGGACCAGCAATGTGGACTCCATCATCGTATCCCCTTCCCATGAAGCCCCAACCAGACGTTCGGTATCATTCTCTTTTTTCTCCAACAATCGGCAATCTGCTCGATGAATGGAGATACTGTGGCGTTTCGTCAAGTATCCGATCACAGGGTCACCGGGCATAGGGTTACAACATTTAGCAATCGTGGTTGCCATACCCTTCTGTCCCTCTATGCGTATCATTTGACGGCGTGTCTTCTCGTCAACGTCCTTGATTCTCGGTTTGACGACGGGAGTACTGCGTCTCGGACCATCGACTTCCCGTGATTCACCTTTGCCGGTTCGCGGCTTTTCGGGAAATTCATCCATCTCTCTAAGCCGCTGACGGATACGAGTCCGTGCACGACCCGTAACGACGATATCGAGCCAATCACGGTGCGGATTCTGGTTTTTCGACGTGAGGATCTCAATCGTATCCCCGTGCTGCAAGTGATACCGAAGCGGCACTAGGTGCCCGTTTACTTTCGCACCAATGCAGTGGTGGCCCACGTCGGAATGAATCGAATAGGCAAAATCGATGGGCGTCGCCCCTTGGGCCAATTCCTTCACCTCTCCTCGCGGTGTATTCACGAATACAGCGAACGTACTGATGTCACGCCGCAAACTATCGAACAATTCATCGGGTGCGTGCGCGTCCTTCAGCCAATCCTGCATTTGTCGCAACCACAGCAGCTGTTTATTGGAAGTGTCGTCACCGTCGTCGATGAGATCTTTATATTTCCAGTGAGCGGCGATCCCCTCCCGCGAAATCCGATCCATTTCCTCGGTCCGGATTTGCGCCTCAAATGGTTTGTTCCCTTCCATCATCACGGTCGTGTGAATGGACTGATACATGTTTACTTTGGGACGTGCGATATAATCTTTGAACCGACCCGGAACTGGCGGCCACAAATGGTGAATAACCCCGAGTGCGTTGTAACACCCACTCACCGTTTGCGTCACGATCCGAATCGCCATGACATCCTGAACTTCTTCGTAGGACTTACCTTGTTTTTCCATCTTTTGATAAATACTGTACAAATGTTTCGGCCTGCCGAAAACACGAGCATTCACTTCCGCTTCCTGAAGGCGTTCTTCAATGAATTGGATACGCTCTTTCAACAAAGTTTCACGTTCGCCACGCTTCATCGCGACCGCTCGCGCGATTTCCTTGTATTCAATCGGTTTTAAATGGTGAAACGCGTGATCTTCCAGCTCCCATTGGATATTGGATAGACTCATACGATTCGCGATGGGCACGTAGATATCCAACGTCTCCTGGCAGATTTTTTGGATTTTGTGCTTCGGTAAATATTCGATCGTACGAAGATTGTGCAACCGATCCGCCAGCTTAATGAGGATCACCCGAATGTCCTGCGCCGTCGCAACTAACATTTTGCGAAGGTTCGCCGCTTGCTTTTCTTCGTCTGTCGGTTGGACTTCAGCCCGGGGCATCGTCCCGATCTTCGTAACCCCATCCACCAAACGGGCGATATCCGTGCCAAAGTCAGCTTCTAAAGCCTCAAAAGTGACATCCGTGTCTTCAATCACGTCATGTAAAAGACTCGCCGTAATGGTCGTAATATCCATTCCCATCCCGGTCAAAATACTGGCTACTTCGAGACAATGAGTGATATAGGGTTCCTGGGAAAGACGCATCTGCCCCTGGTGCGCCTGATCGGCCACACTGTAGGCTTTCCGGACCAGCTTGTCGTCTACATCCGGATTGGCTTTCTTTATTTGTTTCAATAACTTAGCGAATTCTGTACGCATTTTTTCGAGTCCCTATTCGGTCGATTATAGCAGGAAAATCGACGGGGCCACCACGTACATATACCCTTCAAATGAAAGAGCTTTTGTAATTATCGGCGTTTAAAAGGTACAATTAGTCCACAATTTAACTGTTAAGAACTAACCAGTCGGAGCAATATCAATGGCCAAAGTGCGTTTTGAAGGCGAAGAAAAAGAAGTCGTAGACGGAGGCGCCGTCCTCGAAGCGTTGGAAGAGTTGGGATTGCCTTTCGGCTGCACCGATGGCCTTTGCGGAACCTGCATGTCCACCATCGTAGACGGAAAAGATAATCTTTCGAAGATGTCCGAAAAAGAAGAAGATTTCGATCTCGAAGAAGGTAAACGACTCGCGTGCCAGTGCAAAATCAATGGCGGCACAGCGGAGTTTTCGATTGACTGATACGTATCAAGAATGAAATTCAATTCCGCTTTTCCATTTCGGGAAAGCGGATTTCGTATTCTAAGGGAGTTTTGAATGACGCGGTTTTTGAATAAAATTCTATCCCCACTCGCGGGATTCTGCGTCGCCCTTCTGCTTTTCACGACCCCTTCCCAAGCCCAAAAACTCGCTCCACCCTATGACATTATTCTGAAAGGTGGAGAAGTATACGACGGCACTGGTTCCGGACCCGTCAAAACCGATGTAGCAATTCGAGACGGCTTTATTGCCGAAATCGGTGATTTGTCCGACGAAACCGCAGAAAACATCATCGATATTTCGGCCATGACGCTCACTCCCGGCTTTATCGATCTCCACAGCCACGCCGACAGCGCCGACGAACCCGGCGGACTCCGGTCCCGAAATGCACACCGACGCGCGGCTCCCAATCTGGTCACCCAGGGAATCACGACCGTCGTCGTCAATCAGGATGGACGAAGCCCCATCGATATCGGGCGCCAATACGAGTACATCCAAAGCCAGGGCATCGGACTCAACGCCGTCCTCATGGTCGGCCATAACACCATCCGTCGTGCCGCTATGCAAGGCGCCGACAGCTACCGAAGACCCGTCACCCCCGAAGAACTGGACCGTATGAAGGAACTCCTCACGGACGGACTGAAAGCGGGCGCCTACGGAATGACCGCCGGGCTGGAATACGAACCCGGCATCTGGAGCACGACGAACGAGCTCACCGAACTCGTCCAGGAAATCGCGCCGTACAATGGCGTGTACATTGTCCACGAACGCAGCTCCGGACTCGACCCGATGTGGGTACTCCCCAGTCAGGACAGTCCCATCCAACCCACGATGCTCGAGTCTATCGAAGAAACCATCCAGATATCCGAAGCGACTGGCGTCACAGCCATCGCCACGCATATCAAAGCACGCGGAAAACTCTACTGGGGCAAGAGCAAACCCATCATCGAAGCGATCCAGAAAGCCCGCGACCGCGGCGTGAAGATGTACGCGGACCAATACCCCTACACCACGTCCGGCAGCGACGGCACCATCGTCTTGATTCCGTATTGGGTTATGGACCGTTTCAAAGGCGACAGCACCGACTACCGGGGCGGCCTGATTGCTGCGCTCCAAAATGCCCAGTGGGCGGCAGACTTATACGAAGACGTCGAACACATGATCAACCGACGGGGCGGCGCGGACCGAATCATCGTCATCAACCACCCCAACCGATCCTTCATCGGGAAATCTCTGGCCGACCTGGCCAAACAACGAGAGATTCCCGCCGTGCACATGGCCTACCTGTTACAAATTGAAGGCTACCGGAGCCGATACGGCGGCGCCATCCTACGAGGCTTTTCGCTCAACCGAGACGACGTCGACGCCTTCGCCAAACAACCCTGGGTCGCCACCGCATCCGATGCCGGCATCACCCTCCGCGAAGACGGACTCGTCCATGCCCGCTACTACGGCACCTACCCCCGTAAAATAAAAGACATGGTCATTGACCGCAAGATTGTCTCCATGGAACAAGCCATACACTCCATGACCGGACTACCGGCGAAAATTCTAGGCTTCACCAACCGCGGCCTTATCAAAGAAGGCTACGTCGCCGATCTTACCGTCCTCAAACTCGACGAAATCCGCGACCGAAGCACCTTCTTCCAACCCCACCAATACGCCGACGGCGTCCCCCACGTCCTCGTCAACGGCACCTTCGTCGTCGAAGACTACGTCCTCACCTTCGACCTCCCCGGCCAAATCATCACCCCAAAATCCGCAAACCTACTCTCCACCACCGACGATTAATTTCAACAAGAAAACCCCTTCACAGCCAATAACCATGAAGGGGCAGATTGATTCGAAATCAAATTTTTGATTACACCTCAAACCCATCCCGATATTCCCGCGTAATCATCTTGTTCGCTTCCTTCGCGTAGTCACCCGTGAAGCGTTCGGTCTTCGGGTCAAACGTCAGGGTTTTGCCGGTGCGGTAGGCGGCGTTGGCGATGTGGCAGTGGGCGGACGACATGTGGCCGTCGAGGGCCGTGCCGTTGATGTCGGATTTTTTGCGTGATTTACAGGCGTTGATAAAGTTTTGGAATGCGCCATCCGTTTTGGGCCATGCTTCGTCGTCAGGGACCGGAATCGGTTCGCGGTCCATGCTGAAGAAGCCTTTGCCTTGGACGTAATATCCGTCCGCGGCCCAATAGGTGTTACCCGTCGTGAGGCTTCCGGCTTCGGGATACGATCCGTAGTTGCGAATTTCGAAGACCATGGTTTCGCCGCCGGCATAGGTGTAGGTGCTGACCTGTGTGTTGGGCGTTTCGCCCTGGTCTTTCCAGTGATACCGTCCGCCGGCGCTGTTCACGCTGACGGGCAGTCCTTTGTTCATACCCCAGACCGCGAGGTCCATCTGGTGGACGCCCTGGTTCCCAGTTTCGCCGCAGCCGTATTCCCAGAACCAATGCCAGTTGTAGTGCACGTAGTTCTTACAATACTTCTGATCTTGCGACGGCCCCTGCCAGAGTTTCCAATCCAGATGTTTCGGCGGATCCTGGTATTCTGTGTGCCCGATGGAATGTCGGTTCCCGGTCTTATACGTGAACCCTTTGGCCATATGGACTTTGCCAATAAAACCGTCCTGCATCAATTTGATGTCGCGCATCCATGTGGCGTCTGATCGGCTCTGCGTACCGTGCTGTACAATCTGTTTCGATTTCGCTTCCAGGTCGACGAGAACGCGCCCTTCATGTACGTTGTGCGATAACGGTTTTTCGACGTACACATCTTTCCCGGCCTGAATACCCCAAATCGCGCCGAGGGCGTGCCAGTGGTTTGGCGTCGCGATACTGATCGCGTCGACTTGTTTATCAGCTAACGCTTCACGGATGTCGCTGTATTGTGCCGGCGCCAGGTCATGCTCTTTTTTGTAATTCCGGATACGCCCTTTCAGGACGTTACCATCCACATCGCACATGGCGACGATGTCTGAATCTGGTTTGTTACCGAATTCTTTGATGTGCGATCCGCCTCGGCCGTTCAACCCGACGACACAAACGCCGACGCGCTCGTTGGCGCCCCAGATGCGTCCGGAGGCCATCATCCCCCCTACCATGACTGCACCGGCGGTGCGTCCCATAAATGTTCGACGTGTGAGCTTTTCTGACATGGCAGGATTCCTCTCGTTAGATTGCGTAGATTTCGTCAAAACATCATAACCGACCTTGTGACATGGGACAACAAAAAAAGGGAGGCTTTTTAGCCTCCCTTTGCAGTCGAATTAAAAGGAATCCACTATTTCCCGGTGAACACAGCCTTCCGTTTCTCGACGAACGCGGTAACGCCTTCCTTGAAGTCTTCCCGGGCGGCGCATTCCGCGAAACATTCGCCTTCCAATTGGAGCTGCGATTCGAATTGTTTTTCAATCGAACTATACAGCAGCTTCTTGGCCTGCCCGTAGACAAACGTCGGTCCACTCGCCAGGCGTTTCGCCAGTTTATCCGTTTCCGCTTCAAGTTCCGCCCTGGGCACAACCCAGTTACACAATCCCATATCCAAGGCTTGTTCAGCCGTATAGCGATCGCCGAGCAAGGTCATCTCCATTGCCTTTTTGATTCCCATCGTACGCGGCAGTTGATAGGTGGACGACCCGTCCGGGCTTGTACCAATATGGCAATAGGCGAGCGTGAAGAATGCGTCGTCCGCACAAATCACCAGGTCGCATGCCAATGCCATGCTGACTCCGGCGCCCGCAGTCGCACCCTGCACACACGCGATGATGGGTTTGGGCATCCGCTTCATCGCAAACATAATCGGATGTAAATCGTGAATGCGCAGCACGAATCGTTTCTGAATCTCTTCGGGCGTCTCGTCAGTGGCCCCAAGCATACCCTTCACGTCGCCACCCGCCATGAAGTGATCGCCGACGCCTTTCAAAACGACGCAACGAACGGAATCATCGTTTTCGACGTCGTGAAATTTTTCCGCCAAAGCCGCGCGCATTTCCAATGAAAACGCGTTACGTGCTTCGGGTCGGTTCATGGTAAAGGTGGCAATACCATTATCAATTGAGACTTCTAAATCAGCCATCGTCAAATCCTCCTTCAGGACGGTTAATATACGATCTAAAAGGAGTCAGTATACCGAATCGACTGGGGTTGAACTAGCCCCACACTCAGGAGGTCTTGACCTTGAATTTAACCGTTCCGCGCGACCCCAGAAAGCCTTTCGCGCTAAGCGTAATGATCAACTGAACGTCGCCTTGCACAACCAACACATTCTCTTGAGTCGATTTCACACCTTCTTGCTTGGGCACCGTCACATACAAACGATCGCCCGAATGCACATGGATCAATTCATTGAACAGCGTGCAGTTGGAATAGGATTCAATCGGCAGTGAAAGTTTGAGACCGTTCGACGTGATGTTCCGACTCACTGATTCAAAGAGAATCGAATTCGAAGCATCCTTTTCACCCGTAAGGTTCACGTCGAAATCGCCTTCGTATCCAGATTCGTTTACCAAATCGATCGACAAGCGGACTTTTTGAACATTCTCGATTTTCGCGCTCGGATTATCCTTTGAGGACAACACTTGCAGATCATTTTGAATGAGCCCGACTTGCAGCTGGAGGTCTTCAAGAATTTCGATTTCGGCCATTTGCTGACCTACCTGAATCTGATGAAAGCCCACCGGAATATTCACGATAGACAACGGCGTCTTTCCCTTAATCTCATCGTCCAATTTCACCAGGACACCTGGAGCGTCCGTGGAAACCATCAACTGGCCCAACTGCTCTTCCGGTAAGGGATGCGCGATTTCGACCACCATCGGTATATTTTTTTGCGGTTTGTTAGTGGACGCCGCCTGATAGTAGGATTCGTTTTTAATCGTCGAGGCAGAGGTATCCTGCACGCCTAGAATCGATTTTAGATTTAACGACAATTGAAGGGCTTCGACACGCCAGGATTCGCCAATCTTGAATCCGGAAATCACGCCGTTCTGAAACATGTCCACCACTCGATCATGATTCAGAGACAGCAACTCAGCCACGTCGTATTCGGTCAATACCAAGTTCATACTCAAGTTCCCCAACTTGACCACTACTATACGAGTTTCAGATATTTTTTTGCAACGTCATGGGTAGTGAACATTTCATTACCCATGCAACGCGAGCAGAAAAATACTCTTCGAGCAAGGCGATGCCGATGTTTGGAAAAGATACGTTCCCCGCTCGAGAGAAGTCAGAAAAAAACGGGCAGAATTCACACCTTCAGTAAACAGTTACCGTCCAACATCGACGTATCGTGTATTGGATTTTTTCCTTAACCGTGCGTACGTTCGAACTCTTTCATGAAATCCACTAATACGCCAACCCCAGCTTCAGGGAATGCGTTGTAAATCGATGCACGCAACCCGCCTACCGAACGATGGCCTTTTAGATTCTTCATCCCAGCGGCATCGGCCTGGCTGGCAAATTCTTTGTCCAGGTCTTCCGTCGGAAGCGTGAACGTCACATTCATCAACGACCGGTACGCTACATCGGCTGCACCGGTATAGAATTCGGTCGAATCGATGCAGTCATATAATGCGGCGGCTTTTCGCTCGTTGATTTGTTGCATCGCAGCCACTCCGCCTTGGGCTTCCAACCAGCGGGTGACCAGCATCACCAAATACACACTGAAACAGGGTGGCGTATTGAACATCGAACCATTGTCTATATGGGTTTGGTAACGATAGATATTGGGAATATTAGTCGGAGCAGCCTCGGCTAAATCATTTCGTACGATTGCGATTGTGACGCCCGACGGCCCAAGATTCTTTTGCGCACCTGCGTACACAATACCGAATTGTGAAATGTCCAACTCGCGGGACAAAATGTCCGAGGACATATCGACCACCAGAGGAGCATCGACAGTCGGGAACGATTTCCATTGAGCACCAGAAATCGTCTCGTTGCTCGTCAAATGGAGATATGCCGCTCCATCGGTCAGGTTCAGTTCTTCGACCGTCGGCACTCGGCAAGGACGCACGTCTCCGCAATCCGCAGCGATATTGACGTTCCCCACTTGCTGAGCTTCTTTGATAGCCTTCTTACCCCATGCGCCGGAGTTCGTATAGTCCGCAGTCTTTCCGTCGTGAAGAAGATTCATCGGCACCATGGCGAATTGGCCTGTGGCCCCACCTTGCAGAAACAACACCGAATAATTATCGGGAATATTCAAGAGTTTTTTAAGGTTTGCTTCGGCCTCATCCTGAACAGCGATGTATTCCTTGCTGCGATGACTGGATTCCATGATTGAGATTCCGGACTCACCGAAATTAAGTAAATCCTGTTGCGCTTCTTCCAAAACGGGTTTAGGAAGAACGGCAGGTCCGGCTGAAAAATTGTAGATATCGCTCATGAAAATAGATTCCCTGTTGTATCAACGGCTTATTGATTGTGCCGCAAGAAATGGGAGCAACCCGAACTGGAAAACGTGGGTTCAGATAGCCAAGAAAGAACGAGATTCTACTTTATTTCCTCAAATCAATGCAATTTTTATTGCTCCGACGGTTGCCACTCAGAGCCATCAATGAAGTCGAGGTTATTTATTCTTATTCCAATAGCATGCGTATTTTCAGGCATGAAAAAGGCTGTAGTTTCCTGTTCAGTAGTCTCCGCTGCTTTCACTAACGGTGATTGCCCTTCAACATTGAATTGGCCGCTTAAGGTCGTAGAGGCTTCCTTCATGATATCTCCGTTCTCATCCTTATATTCAAACTGAACGTGGGCATAGATCACATCTTTGTTGGAATGATTTTCAATGGTGACCATAACTCGATTGAAATTACCGTCCGCTTCAATCATCTTGGTATAGCTCACCGTCAACGGCGTCTCATGGCTTCCAAAATCGAGTGCTTCGATCGATTCCGGCATTTCCGAGAAGTGGACCAACGGAATCTGATTCAATTCGAACGGATATTCGATCTCCTCACGACGTGTCACCAACTTCAAGATCATAGAACTTGGCTCCCCTTCGGAAGTGATTTGTATCTGCAATTTTTTCCCCCATGGATAGGCACTGTCATACACGACCGGTATCACGTGTCCGTTTTCATCGAGGAGCTCGTAAGCGACGAGCAATTTTTCGATGAGCGGCTCCGGCCCTTCAATTTCGATATTCATATCCGACCCCACATTCTTGATCAGAATGGTGAGTTCGCCGAACTTCGTTTCCATTCCCGCCTGGAGTTTCTCGAACTCCAACACGTCAACCTGTTGCGGGACATAAATCATCAACGAACCATCCGTTACGTGAATCGTTTCGACTGCCCGCAGAAGATTTCTAAGAGTAATGTTCAAATAATCAGTCAGTGCGTTCCCCCCGACCGCCGGGCTCGAAAAGTACCGCATATTCGGCTCAATCAACGATTCTCCTCCCGCACTCTTAACTCGATCGATGACGACAAATTCGCCGACCTTGGACGTTAACGCCATCACGGATTCATGAATGCCAAATCCTTGAAAGACCAATCCCAATACGCCCGTACCATAAGGTACTTTCTCTTCAACTTCTCGAACACCGATTCGAAAGGGTCCCGCTATAATGGAGGGATAAGGTGCGGGACCCGGATTGACGACCAATGTATAGGGTAAGGGTTCGCCTGTCCCCTCCCGGCGACTGAGTTCTTCCAAAATGGTGTCTTTAATCTCGCTTGCGCCTTCGAATCGAATGGCCGATTTTTCTTCATCGAACAGGCCGGCTAATCCTTCCGCGAATGAGTAGACCAAAGCCCCTCCCCAGGCGCCGAATTGAGTATCAACATCGGGATATGTCGCGTGAACACCAGCTTCAGTACAGAGTAGTTCTATTACGGCAAGTTTCGACATACCCCGTAAATCCATGTTGACCTTTCGATCGAGTTGGACATCAAGCTGTTCCACGTCGACCGTCAACCCAAGTCCATCGCCTAACGTAATCAGCGCGTCCAAAACCGTCTGATCCCTGAAGTCGGTTTCATTCATCCACAAGGACTCGTATTCTGCCGTCTCAACGCCATGAAGCGTTTCGAATTGGATATGACGCAACTGGTGTTCTAACGTCTGAGCATTTTTGAAAGCTTCGTCAAATGAGTTCTGTAACCCATCCCCGATCGTTTCGACCATCGTCTCCAACATGTCGTTGACTTTCTCAAAATCCATGGTGAATTTTTGGCCGCCCCCCATATCTGCCGCGACACCATAAATCCGCCACTCGCCGACCTCTTTTCGAAGCATCATGGTCAAGTTTTGCGTATCGCCGTTCTGGACGCCGACCACAGGCACTTCGGCTTGATCTCCATCTACCTTCGAGGCTTTTACATCTACAGATTCGTAGTCAGCGTTCTCCAATGAAAAACCGCCCCCGGCTTCACCATCCGCCGCTAGGCTCGTCCTAGCTTTTACGGTCATCAAATTGAGAGCGGCCTCTTCATTTTTCGCGTTGACGGCATCGTAAAATTCCTGCACAACGGTTTCAGGGGACCGGGCCGATCCATCAACATTTATTTTTGCGGAGGTAGTTTCATCGGACGAACAGCCGACAAACGCCAACGAAACGATCGTGGTCAAAAAGATTGATTTCATATTCCCCCACCCTCCTAAAATTGAAACGGACTCCCAATACTATTCATAGGAGTGGATAATTCATGTCGTAGCATTCCGTAGGGGAACGCGCCAGACTATGCCGCACCAAACCGATTGGACCAGTATACCCCCAACGCCATCGGCCAGTAAGTCCCATGCATCCATGGCCCGATTGGGGACATAATACTGATGGATTTCGTCGGTCACACCGTAAAAGACTGCAAAAATCACTGGAATCCCCCATTGGACCCAGGGACGTGGAGATTCGTTCGACCGCCGGATGGACCAGGAAACCACAAATGTAAGTCCCCCGTAGAGAATCATATGGGCGACCTTGTCGGCGCCCGAAAATGCGAGCCAGTTGGGCGCGGCATCATCAACTTGCGATTGAGACGACATATAAAAAATGGCCAAACAATATAAAGCTATGCAAACAAGGTATTTAGGTGATATCTGTTCTCTCGTCGAAATGGCCGATTTCTCCCCGATATGGAAACTTATTCCTTCGCTCCACAGTCTAAAGTATACAGAAATGTCAGGAACCAATGACGATGGCCATTGAACTCAGTACAACAAATTCACACTTGGAAATAGCCCATTCGCTCGCACTCGTTTCGCGGGCCGCCTATTTCGACCAACCGGACGAAAAGCTGCCAGAGGTCGGCGAGCTTTTTCCCCACCGTATCTCATTCCGACAAGGACGCAATAGTTGCTCCGTCATTTGGAATGATGAGCACGTCGCCGTTTCGTTTCGTGGTACCGATGAGGATAAAGACTGGGCGATGGCGTTGTCCTATCGACAAATCGACTGGCACGGCGGAAAAGTACACGCCGGCTTCGCCCGTTCAGTAGACGGGATGTGGCCGCGTCTCATGGCGGCTCTCTTTGACTCCGATTTCACGAACAAAACACTCTGGTTTACCGGCCATAGCATGGGCGGTGCGTTGTCCATGTTGGCCGCGTGGAAACTTGATCTCGAAGGAATATCGGCTCAAGCCCTATACACGTTCGGCTCCCCCAAAGTGGTCAATCAAATGGCGGCGGATCTATTTGCGATTCCCCATTACCGATTCGTCAATAACGAAGACGGCGTTCCCAATCTGAGTTGGCCGACCTTCTTCGACGACTACGTCCATCATGGGACCTACCAATTCATTCTCCCCAGTGGCGAAATCGCAGAACAACGCCACTCGAATCATTTGGCGCGAAAGATAGATCGTGCGAGCACCATCGGCGAAGGCATTATCGATGGCGGAATTCTCCACGATCACCTTTTGGTCAATTACATCAAAAAACTCGCCAACCTGAGCCTTGCGAAAAAAGAAACCGCTTAAGCCGTCTCTCCTCGATGGTTCGTGGAATTGAAGCCCATCGGTGCTTACCAGCCATTCTTGGTTTACCCAACCTCCCAAAATATGGTTTAATACTCCCTTCCTTATTTACTGATTAACACCCCAAGAGAGGTTTGTATGTCTACGATAGACTGGCAAGTAGCCGGAGATTACGAAGAAATCCTGTACCACAAGGCCGAAGGCATCGCGAAAATCACGATCAATCGTCCCGAAAAACGAAACGCTTTTACACCGCTGACGGTCGACGAAATGCGCAACGCGCTCGACAACGCACGCATGGACCAGCAAATTGGCGTCATCATCTTGACCGGCCAGGGCGACATGGCATTTTGTTCCGGCGGAGACCAAGGCATTCGCGGAGACGCTGGGTACGTCGGCGACTCCGGCACTCCACGATTGAACGTGTTGGATTTCCAACGCGAAATGCGTGCATGCCCCAAACCCGTCGTGGCCATGGTCGCCGGATATGCGATTGGCGGTGGACACATCCTCCACCTGGTATGCGACCTCACGATCGCGGCAGACAATGCCATCTTCGGCCAGACCGGCCCCAAGGTCGGCTCCTTCGACGCAGGATATGGTTCATCCCATTTAGCCCGCATCGTCGGACAAAAGAAAGCGCGCGAAATCTGGTTCTTATGCCGCCAATACGACGCGCAGGCGGCGATGGATATGGGGATGGTGAATACAATCGTCCCCCTGGCAGAACTGGAACAAGAAACCGTCAAATGGTGCCGCGAGATGCTCGCGCTATCCCCCATCGCTTTACGATGCATTAAGGCGGCGATGAACGCAGACGAAGACGGCGGAGCGGGTTTGCAACAACTCGCCGGTCACGCGACGATGATGTTTTATATGAGTGAAGAAGGCCAGGAAGGCCGCAACGCCTACAACGAAAAACGGTCTCCCGACTTCAGCAAGTTTCCAAAATTGCCTTAACATCCCGCTCCTCATAGCAGGAGAAAGCGAGGGCCGATGATGAGCAGTTCGCACGATGGAGGATTAAGTGTCCTTCCTGTAGAAGAAAAGCGTCTACCGGATTGGCTTCGTATGCGTCGGGAATTGTATCCCGACACGCCCAAACACATGCACGAAGTGGAAATGAACGAGATCCTGAATCAGCCGGCAACCCAACAATGTTTTTTGGCGTTGAAGGACGAAAAACCCGTTGGTTTCATTGAAGCGTCCATCCGGGATTGGGCAGAAGGCTGCGAAAGCAAGAACGTCGGATATATCGAATCCGTTTACGCCGATGAGTTTTTCCGCCGTCTAGGCGTAGGAGAGGCCATGTGCCTCATGGCTGAGACCTGGGCCCGTCAACGTGGAGCAACGGAAATGGGTTCGGACGTGGATGTCTCGAATGATACCGCCTTCTCGTGGCATCGAGATATGGGATACCAGGAAGCCGGCCGCAGTATCCACATGATAAAAAAATTGTAAGCCCTTACTAACAAAGGCTTTGCGATATTTTGATATCGCAAACCGCGCTTTTCAGGTACAATTGATTAGTTGTTTGCTGTGTAGGGTTGCGAAGAAATCTGATGCGTCGTATTTTATTGAACAATCGAATCGTGTTGCTATGCCTTTTGGGCCTTATTTTCTGTGGGGCAAGCGTCGCCGCAGAATCCCAAGCCGCATTCACGCTGACCGCTACAAAGGGTGGAGAACTCAAGGTCACGAACAATGACGGTTCGTTCGAAATAGTCGAGCCCAAACCCATTCCGAAATTAGTCCCTCGAAAACACTCCAGAACGGGAAAGGCATCGATCCCCGGAAAATCTGCAAAACTGACTGAAAAGCCGTTACCACCCATCAAAGACAAAGATCTCAAATCGATGCTCAAGAAGCGGCCCAATCGGAACACCCATCGGTTATCGGCCTATCGGCCGCCTCCAAAGGCCCGAAAAGAATAGTTTGGATGGCAATATAGCGCCTTTTTAAGCTACTATGTAGATTCTGAACTATAGTAGCGTACACGTCCAAATCGTGTACATAGAAAGGCACATTGATGAAGAAACTCGTTCAATCACTCCTCTTGGCAATCCTCGTGGGTATCACCACAGGAGCGAACGCGGAAATCACCAAGATTTCCACAGATGGAAATTTCCAGGAAAATATTCAGGAAGCCCTGATCCTGGCTGAAGAAGGCGACGTAATCCAATTACCCGCAGGCACCTTCGCAATCAAAAGTACCCTCTCTCTCGATGTTGACCGCGTAACCGTTATCGGAGCCGGCATTGACAAAACGATCCTTTCGTACAAAAATCAAGACGCCGGTAGTGAAGGATTGACCGTCACAAGCAGTGGTTGCACGTTGAAAGATTTCACGATCGAAGACGCCAAGGGCGACGCGATTAAAGTCAAAGGCGCCAAAGGCATTAACTTCTTGAACGTCGGTACTGTCTGGACCAACGGACCTAAATCCTCCAACGGAGCATATGGACTTTACCCGGTTGCTAGCGAAGACGTGTTGATCGACGGCTGTTTGGCTATTGGCGCATCTGACGCTGGCATCTATGTCGGCCAATCCAAAAACGTCATCGTCCGCAACAGTCGCGCGGAATTCAACGTGGCCGGAATCGAAATCGAAAATTGCTACAACGCCGATGTGTATAACTGCATCGCAACTCGTAACACGGGCGGCATCCTCGTTTTCGATCTACCAAACCTCCCCCAACAGGGTGGACACGATGTTCGCGTCTTCAATAACAAATCGTTCGACAACGACACGGAAAATTTCGCACCGGCCGGAAACATCGTCGGCAACGTGCCCACCGGAACCGGCATTCTGATTATGGCCAACCGCAACGTCGATATTTTTGAAAATGAATTGTACGGAAACGGTACGACCAACATCATGATCTCCAGTTATATGAGTCGTCCCGGCGAAAAGATGGACCCCGATTACATTCCAAATCCTCAAGCCATCCACGTCCACCACAACAAGATGGGTAAATCCGGATTCAAACCCATGGGTATCTACGGCGACATGATGATGGCCGCTGCAGGAACAAAAACTCTTCCCGACATCACGTGGGACGGCCGTATCAGTAAGAAGGCCAAGAAATCCGGAAAATTTTCTCCGAATGCGATCTTGAGCATCCACGACAATGGCGATGCCGATTACGTAAATCTCGATATCGACACCTTCTTGAAAGATCCTAAGGCCACCAAACCTTCTGGAGATCTTTCAGTACACAGCAATCCACTGCCAGCCTTCCCTGGTGTGACCATCGATAGCGACCAAGGTACGGATTAAAACTCATCCCAATAGAACGATCAAAGGGCTGGCTTTTTGCCGGCCCTTTTTTTATACTGACTACTGAATATTAACTCGTAGGGAGCACTTTCGAAATGACCATCAAAACCACCACCACGCTCGTGGCAGCACTCTGTCTGACCATAACGACCGCCTGGGCCGAAGTTATAAAACCCAGTAAAAATGCGCAGGAAGAAGTGCAGGAAGCACTGATACTGGCCGAGCCGGGCGACACCATTGAATTCGCTGAGGGCCATTACGACTTCACGATGGGCCTGTCTCTCGATGTCGATAACGTCACCATCAAAGGCGCCGGTATGGACAAAACAATTTTCTCTTTTAAAAACCAAAATGCCGGTAGCGAAGGCTTGAGCGTCACCAGTAATGGAGTCCGCCTCGAAAACTTTGCGGTTGAAGATGCCATTGGAGACGCCATCAAAGTGAAAGGCGCCGACGGCATTACGTTCTACAAAGTGCGCACGGAATGGACGAATGGCCCGGACAGTGAAAACGGCGCGTACGGGTTTTATCCCGTCCAGTCGTCCAATGTTTTAGTTGACCGTTGCGTCGCTATTGGTGCTTCTGACGCTGGCGTCTACGTCGGTCAGAGCCGCAACGTCATCGTCCGAAATTCTATCGCCAAGTACAATGTTGCGGGAATCGAAATCGAAAACTGTTACAACGCCGACGTCATCAATTGCCTGGCCACTCACAACACGGGTGGGATTCTCGTGTTCGATTTACCGAATCTCCCACAACAAGGCGGGCACAACGTGCGCGTCCTGAACTGCACCATCGTCGATAACGACACCAAAAACTTCGCACCAGAAGGAAACATCGTAGGTCTCGTACCCACCGGAACTGGGTTACAGATTATGGCCAACAAAAACGTTGAAGTGTTCGGCAATACGTTTGGCGGGAACGGCACAGGGAATCTCTTCATCCGTAGCTTTATGTACAGTGAAGGTCAGAAAGTCGACCCCGACTATTACATCTACCCCGAAGGCATTAACATTCACGACAATTCTTTCGGTACCAGCGGCTTCAAACCCATGGGTGTTCGAGGCGAAATGTTTAAAAAGGCAGCCAAGAGCGATACTCTCCCGGATATTATTTGGGACGGAATCATGAATCCCGACAAAGTGGTGAATGGAAAATTACCTGCCGAATCCGGAATTTTTCTGCGAAAAAATAAAGGGGCCGACTTCATTAACCTGGACCTCGGTACCTACCTGAAAAACCCCGGATCCAATACGCCGACGCACGACATCAAATCCATGAAAGGCAGTTTGCCATCGTTGCCTCCCATTCGTATCCCCGGAGATCATGAAGGAACTGACTAATACCTGAGTAACTTGACGCAAAAGCCCGTCGGATTCGTCCGGCGGGCTTTTTTTATTGGATCACGTCGATCTGCGTCGTCACCGAATTCGCAATGAAACATTCTTCGTGGGACAAATGGTGCATTTTCTCGATCTGTTCTGAAGTGGGTATTTTTTCGCCGCTGAATACGATCTGCGGGCGGAGTTCTACGTGAGTGACGGCCAATTTCCCGCGTTCATTTTTCTTCATGAAACCCACCGCCTCATCCACGTAGGAGTCTACAACCATCCGTTTCTTCGCTGCAATCGCCAAAAACGTCAACATGTGACAACTCGACAATGAAGCAACGAAAGACTCTTCTGGATCGACACGCTCTGCCGAACCCAAGTAAGCCGCTGCGGCTGAGGCGGGCACTTGTACGCCGCCCTCAAACGCCCAATCGTGGTCACGATTGTAATTATCATATCTGAAATCGTCGCTCGTTCGTTTCCACGTAATTTTGGCTTTATGTTCGCTCATCGGTCATCGTTCCCCTCGTTGAAAATAATCCGCAATGGCTTCCACCAAATTTGGAATTCGGTGAATCACCGGCTCGATGTCGACGGACATACCCAACTCTCGAGCTTCCTTCGAAGCAGTCGGACCTAGCGCCGCAAAATGACATCGGTCCTGCAGTTGTTTCAGCTGCCCGTCTTCCAACCCTTGCTTAAAATTTCGCACCCCGGAAGCACTCCCGAAAATAATGACGTCCGGTTCATACGCCATCAGGGCTGGAACCCACTCCTCTTGGTGCGGCACGTTCGACAGGGCGTACGCTTGCCATTCATCCACGATGGCACCCTGCTCCTGCAATACTCCAGGAAGGGCACTCCGTCCAATATCGGCCCGCGGAAACAGAATCCGCTTTCCGGTCAATCCTTCGCTTGCGTGGCCCAATTGCTCAGCAACTAGCGCAGGCTCGTACTGTTCTGGAATCAAATCCACATTGAGAAACTTTTCCTTCAACGCTTCCGCAGTTTTCCTGGAAACAGCGCACAACTTCACTCCATGAAGGTCTCGACCGTCCAATCCTTTTTCCGCCATTCGTTCCGTCAATGCCTCTACTGAATTAATACTCATGCATACAATCCAATCGTAGGAACCAAGGGCCAACTCTGGCTCGTTCGCCTTTTCTCGAACGAGCTCAACCGTCGGATACTCGAGGATATCCGCTCCCTGCTCCTGCAGCAGCGACGCCAATTCCGATGCGCCCTTCCGTGATTGCGTGATCACCATTCGTTTTCCGTAAAGCGGTCGTTCTTCGAACCATTGCATCGTTGTTCGCAAGTCCACGACTTCACCGACGATGACCATACACGGGGTAGTCAGTTGAGCCTCGGCCACCAAGAGATTCAGAGTCTTCAACGTCCCCCGTACCACCTGTTGCTTGCTCCGCGTTCCCCACATGATGGCGGCCGCGGGTGTTTCCGGGGAACGACCCAATTCGATGAATTTTTGAAGATTCTGTTCCAGGTATTTCAGGCCCATATAAAAGGCAAACGTACCGTTGAGATGGATTTTTTCCAACGCGAGATCATCGGCTTGCTCGTAGTGCCCGGTAAGAAAAGTGACTGAAGAACTATGGCTACGATGGGTCACCGGGATTCCCGCATAAGCGGGTGCTGCGATTCCGGCCGTGATTCCCGGCACGATTTCGAATCCCACGTTCGCTTTCTGAAGCGTCTTGGCCTCTTCGCCGCCACGACCGAACACAAACGGATCGCCACCTTTTAAGCGAACGACGACTTTATGTTTTTCCGATAGATCAACCAGTAATTGATTGATATCTTCCTGGATCATCGCGTGTTTCTCGGCACGTTTACCGACATAAATCCATTCCGCTTTCGGCGACAGTTTTAATATCGCTTCGTTGACCAAATGATCGTAGACGACCACATCCGCGCGACCGAGCAATTCGGCCCCGCGCATCGTCATCAATCCCGGGTCGCCTGGTCCGGATCCGACCAAATATACTTTTCCGATCGCCATCAATCTCGATTCCATTTCGGCGTGTATGATTCATCCACCGACTCCGGATTGGCGAGTAACTCCTTCGCCCAACGCATCCAGCCGTCCTCACCCTGTTCCACAAATTTTTCTTCGCCCTGTTCAGACGCCAAAAAAGCGTTCAACCGCATACGAAGGTTGGGATCAGAAATTGCCTCTTTTGATTCATCTCGAATCGCTCGTAGACTTTCCAGGTAAGGCTGGGGGTTTTCCGGCAAAACCGTATCAATCGTTCGACGCAGCCGCGCGCCAAAAGACGGCGACGCTCCGTTGGTACTTATCGTGACTCGTATATCACCCTTATCCAAATAGGCCGGTACCGAAAAAGTCCCTAACGAGGCATCCGAAGCCACGCAACAGAGGATGTCTTTTTCTGCGCATTGCGCCGCAATCGACTCATTCAATTTTTCATCGGCAGTCGCGGCATGGACCAGCTTCATACCTTCAAGATCGGTAGCATCAAACGCACGCTCAACCATTTCGATCTCGACCAGCTTTTCGAAACCCGGTACGAAAGATCGGCTCACCACACGGATATGGGCACCAGAATCCACCAACATTTTGGTCTTCACCAATCCAATCGGACCTCCGCCGACCACGAGGCATTTTTCACCATCCAAGTCGACTTGGAGAACATACGGTTTCATGAGTGCGTGGTATCCGGACGGACCATTACTCGGCCCCGGCTTTCGACGAGTCTTTATCAATATCATGCTTCTTCAGCCGATATTGAAGCGTCTTGTAAGATATCCCTAACAGTTCCGCGGCGTCCTTAATTCTTCCGCCAGAACGATCGAGCGCCTGACGAATCAAATCCTGCTCTAGATCTTCCAGATTCAATCCTCCCACCGGCAACTCAATCTCACCGGAGACCTGTTGAGGAGCCCGTAATTTTTCAGGTAAATGATGGGTCTCAATCACCGCCGCATCGTTGAGGATGAATAATTGCTCCAGAGTATTCTCCAACTCGCGCACATTGCCCGGCCATCGGTAATTACCCAATGACTGCAACGCATCGGCACTCACGGTAGCCACAGGGCGGTCCAGCTTGGTGCTCAGCTTCGACTCGAGATGTTTGATAAGCAGGGGCAAATCCAAGACCCGTTCACGGAGAGGTGGTAATGCCACGTTCAACACATCCAAACGATAATACAAATCTTCTCGAAAATTTTCTTCCTCAACCAGCCGGTCTAAATCCCGATTCGTGGCCGCAATAACGCGGACATCCACCCCTTGAGTTTTCGAACCACCCACCGGTTCGACGACGCCATCCTGCAACACGCGTAATAATTTCGCCTGGCTTTCCAGCCGCATGTCGCCTATTTCGTCAAGGAAAAGCGTACCGCCATTCGCCAGTACGAATTTTCCTTCCCGATGTTTATCTGCACCGGTGAAAGCGCCTTTTTCATGTCCAAACAATTCACTCTCGACCAAATTATCCGGAATCGCAGCACAATTGACAACCACAAACGGTTTGCTTTTTCGAGGGCCATTAAAGTGAATGTGACGGGCCACCATTTCCTTACCTGTCCCCGATTCACCGCGAATGAGGACCGTGGTATCGAGAGGCACTGATCGACGAACCACATCAAAAACACCCTGCATTGCTTCGCATTCGCCAATAATGTTTCCAAGCGAGGTCGCTTCTACAACGAGCTTTCTGAGCTGTTCGTTTTCCTGCTTGAGTGACAGATTTTCCAAGACTCGATCCACCACGAGCAACAATTCATTTTTGTCGAAAGGCTTCGCCAGATAATCGACCGCACCTTCCTTCATCGCCGTAATGGCAGTCTCCACCGTCGCGTGCGCCGTCATTACGATCACTTGGGTTTCCGAACGAATTTGTTTGATTTGCATCAGCAACTCCAACCCGTCCATGCCCGGCATCCGCATATCGGTCAAAACCAAATCAAAGACGTCGCTCTTCATCAATTCCAATGCGTCTGGGCCGGAAGGTGCCACCTTCACCAGATAGCCCGCCTCGCCAAGAATATCAGCGATGATTTCCCGTTGAGGACTATCGTCTTCTGTTACAAGGATGCGTTCACTCATGATGATTTACTCTTGTCCGTCCATACGACGTCTCTTTTTCGTCCAGAATTGACCACCGCCCAGGACAAATAGGGGCGCGAAAAATGTCCGTATTAGGGCATACCAGATCGGCTCAAGACCCCAAGTCCCTACCATGGTTATCAGCCCTAACGAAAACACCATTACAGCCAGAATAACGGTATGTTTGAACGGTTTATCCATTGGAATGAATGCCGATAAAAATCCTGCAAACACGGCGATAATCAAGTCGAATAATAGCACAACGAACGTTAAACTTGTCGACACCTCGGGGTATTCACCGGCCTTCATCTCCTCGGACGTCAATTGCAAATCTGGATTAAATGTCACCAGCACGAATTGAACGAGTAACGTCAATACGAATATTGTGATAAGGCTCATCATGACTGCCAATATGGATCGTGCGACTTTTTGATGCATGCCCGAATTTCCGATCAATTTCCCGTTCGTAACTTTCGAAATACCCCATAAGCATACAATATTTATAATGCCTGATGCCGAATGGTATCCTTTATCTCGATTACAACTTCGGTGAAAAGTGCGCATATGACTCAATTAATTCTACGCAGATTGTTGATGGGGATTCCCGTACTCCTGGCAATCGTTACGTTGACATTTTTTCTCGTTCGTCTCGCGCCAGGTGGACCCTTCGACAGCGAAAAAGCCGTCCCGCCAGAAATCAAAAAGCAAATTGAAGCACATTACAATCTGGATGCTCCGCTATATGTCCAATATTTCGACTACTTGAAGGGTCTTACCCGAGGTGATTTAGGGCCTTCCTTTACAAATTCCTCGTACACAGTGAACGAATTGATACGTATGAGCTTTCCCGTATCACTTGAATTAGGATGCTATGCGCTGATTGTGGCGCTGTTTTTCGGGCTCCTCGCCGGAATCACCGCTTCGCTCGCGCCGAATTCGTATCGCGATTACGTCCCAATGACATTGGCCATGATAGGCATCTGCGTACCGAATTTCGTGCTCGGGCCGTTGATGGTTCTCGTTTTTGGGCTGGAACTGAAATGGCTCCCCGTCGCGGGCTGGGACACCGTCATGCACAAGATCTTACCCGCACTGACCCTCGGAGCCATGTACGCCGCCTACGTTGCGCGCCTCAGCCGGGGGGGCATGATGGAAGTGTTGTCCAATGACTTTATCCGCACTGCCCGAGCCAAGGGCGTCAGCGAAGCCGGTGTCGTATTGCGCCACAGTCTCCGAGGTGGGATCACCCCTGTGGTTTCATTTCTCGGGCCCGCCGCCGCCGGGTTGGTCAGCGGTTCATTCGTTATCGAAACCATTTTTCATATTCCCGGATTAGGTCAAAATTTTGTCAATTCCGCTCTGAACCGGGATTACACGATGATCTTGGGAACCGTACTCGTTTATGCGACGTTGATCTATCTTTTGAATTTATTTGTAGACGTCATCCAAGCCGTGTTGGATCCGAGGTTGCGCAATGCCTGACGAAACTCTCAACACGTTTGAATCGGGTACTTCTCTTGGGATGGATGCATTCCGCCGATTGAAGAAAAATAAGATGGCCCTGTTCGGACTTGCATTTCTTATTTTCGTTTCTGTAATCGCACTTCTCACCCCCGTAATCGCGCCTTATGATTATGCCGAACAGCAGCTCTGGCTCGGTGCGACACCGCCCAGTGGCGACCATTGGCTCGGAACGGATTATCTCGGACGCGATCTCCTAACGCGAATCATGTATGGCGGAAGAGTCTCGCTGGCCGTCGGATTAGCCGCCACGAGTGTCGCTTTATTGATAGGGGTGATGTACGGCGCCACAGCCGGGTATCTCGGGGGCCGTATCGATATGGCCATGATGAGATTCGTCGACATTATGTACGCACTCCCCTTTACCATCTTCGTCATCATATTGATGGTCTTCTTCGGTCGAAATTTTATCCTGTTGTTTTTTGCGATCGGTGCTGTCGAATGGCTGACCATGGCACGCATCGTTCGAGGTCAAGTCTTGTCTTTGAAAGAAAAGGAATTCATTGAAGCCGCCGTCTCCATGGGGGTTCGACGGCGTCACATCATCACTCGACACATCATTCCCAACACGTTGGGTCCAATAATCGTATACACGACTCTTACCATTCCCAACGTGATGCTGCTGGAAGCATTCTTGAGTTTTCTGGGTCTTGGTGTACAGGCTCCGATGAGTAGTTGGGGGTTGTTGATCCAGGACGGCGCGAAACAAATGGAGGAATACACTTGGCTCATCATTTTCCCCAGTTTAGCGCTTAGTTTGACGCTTTTCAGTCTGAATTTCCTGGGTGACGGGTTACGGGACGCCCTGGATCCACGGGCCTCCAAAGATTAATCAGATCGGCAAAAATTGTACTTGCAATTTATCACTTTATGCTATAAAGTACTTTTATAAGGATTTCCGATGGACAATCAATCTGCACCCGAAGACAACATAATTCCTCTCCACGAAACGGCGGTCGACCATTTATCCGTCATTCGCAATACAATGGAGCAATCGTCTCGTTTTACCGCCATCCCGGGAATTGGTATTGTCGGCATGGGCGTCATCGCCATTATTGGCACTGCCGTAGCAGCCTATCGCGGGACCGAATTCTGGTGGTTCAATACCTGGCTCGCAACCGCGATCGTAGCAGGAGCATTTGGGTTCGGCGCAATGGCATTGAAAGCGAAAGCGTCCGGCCAAAAACTAATGAACCTCCCTATGAGGCGATTCTTGTTGAGCTACATTCCGCCGATGGTTGCCGGCATGGTCCTTACGGAGCTTTTTTTCAGAACCGGACAATTTGATTGGCTTCCCGGTATTTGGTTGCTCCTCTACGGAGCGTCCGTCGTTTCCGGAGGGACGTATTCGATACGGATTGTCCCGATTATGGGATCCGTTTTCATGCTCCTCGGTATTTTGTATTTTCTGTTTCCGGTTGTGTTAAATGTTGATATCGGAACAGGCGCGTTGTGGATGGACGCCGCGATGGGGATGGGATTCGGAATTGTTCACATTATTTTCGGCACGATCATTGCCGTACGCCACGGGGGATAACGATGAAAAGCAACGCTGCGAAAAAATCAAACGACGACGATCCAATTCAATCTGTCATCGGAAATTCGAAAAAAGTCACACCGCCGTCAAAGCTGTTGCATGACCGCACCCGTCTCGCCATCATTAGTGCTCTCGCCGTCAACTCGTCCATGTCATTTACTGAAATGAAAAATCTGCTGAATACAACAGATGGCAACTTGAGTGTCCATGCTCGCAAGTTGGAAGACGAAGGATATGTGAAATGCGAAAAATCCTTTGAAGGCCGGAAACCTAAAACAAGCTTCTCGATTCAACCAAAAGGAAAGAAAGCATTGCTTCAATATTTGGATCACATGGAAGCCCTAATCCAAAAGGTTAGAAAACCCTAAAAAAATTTGATTGCTTACTTTGTAAAACAAAGTTCTTTGAAAGGAAATATTCTTGTCTCGAAATGCCACCTACGTCCTTGTCCCCGCATTGCTCATCGGATTCCTGGGAAATCTCCTCTTCCAACATGCTCCCCCGTTCGGAGTCAATCTAACCGCCTGGATTCTTACGCTTTTCCTGGTCACCAATTATTGTATCTATAAACGCCAGTTCGCGTGGAACAATCCCAATCGAGTGTTCTGTTTGGTCGCGTGCATATTCGCTCTGTGCCTGTCTTGGCGAGACTCCACCGTCCTCCTGGCCCTCGCTTGGTTCGGATTAATGGTGTCAGTTTTACTGGCTTCCGTCCCGGTCGAAAAAACCAAAAGAAGAATGACCGAATGGGGATTGTTATTCTCGCTACCGCTATACGGATTGACGATAGTATTGACGCGCTCTCGTTGTCCAAAAATCAGCGGGGATATACAATCTCTCTCTTCCCCAAATCCACTAGTTCGCTCTATGCTCGTCGGGACAATTCTGGCCTTGCCCATTCTCATTCTCTTCTCCAGCCTGATGGCATCTGCCGATCAAGTGTTCGAAACGGCGATCGCCAACTTTTTCGATTTCACTTCAATTATTGGCCACGCCTTCCGATGGTTCGTTTCCTCGCTTTTCGCCGCGTCCTTGATCATTCTATGGGGAAAAAAGAGAGTTGACCAGGAACAAATAGGAATCCCTCATCGTGATGTCCTATTGGGAACTGTTGAACTTTCCACGGTGTTGGTCTTGTGCAACCTCCTGTTTGTCCTTTTCGTCACCCTTCAGATCTCCTACTTGTTCGGCGGGCATGATTGGATTCGAAACACAACCGGGCAAACCTACGCCGAATATGCGCGCAGAGGTTTTTTCGAATTATGCGCCTTGGTAGCACTCGTGATTCCCCTCTTGCTTTTCTTCGATTGGATTCTCATGAAGCATTCACCTGAGAGTAAAAAAATATTTCGACTCTTATCGGCGGGTCTCGTCGGCCAACTATTCGTCATTATTTTTTCGGCTCTTCACCGGATGCTCCTTTATATGGACCAGTACGGATTAACCCAGTTGCGTGTCTATGTAGCCCTGTTCCTGTTCTGGCTCTTCGGAGCACTCGTTTGGTTCCTGGTGACCGTTTCCAAAGGCCAGCAGCCGCGTTTCATTCAGGGGACCGTCTACTACGCGCTGGCGGGAATTTTCGCCTTGTTTCTAATCAACCCGGACTATCAGATCATGCGCTACAACGTGCATCGTGCAATTGACCAGGGAGAGTTCGATTCCGAATACGCAGGACGACTGAGCCTGGATGCCGCGCCCGCTATTACTCAAATCAGGGATCTCGAAATATCGGCCACTGTAAAAAATCAACTGCTGGACACGCAATACGATTTTAAACACCGAGCGGAAAACTTCCCGCTCCTGGCTGCTACGTGGAGTCGCTATCGTGCTCAATCGGTCTGGACCGAATAAGCAATTGATCAGCCTACAATTCGTGCTGCAGCAACCATTCAACAACATCGGGAAGAATTTCCGGCACGACCAATGTATGCCCGTAATTCTTCATCAATCGATATTCAACGTCATTGCCGGCCGCGCGAGTCTTTTCCACTTCCGGCTCAATCCGCGCCGGGGCCACCAACGGGTCAAACTCGGCCGCATACGCCAAGATCGGGGGTGTATTTTCCGGTGCTGAAACAATAGCTCTATATCCGCAAAGAGGCGCGACCGCAGCAAGTTTCTCCCCGCGAACCGAAGTCAGGCTCGCCGTCGCACCGCCCCCCATCGAGTGGCCCAACACATAGACTCGTTTTTCATTCACCGAATAGTCATGCGTGATGACCTTCATCAGTAAATCAAAATTCGGTCCCATTTTCTCTCCGCCGAAAGCATAGGTCAACGGACTTACCAATAGGAATCCGTGTTCGTCGGCCAACTCTTTAATCAGCCCAACGCCATAAGCGTCCATAAACATATTCTCGTCACCGCCCGCCCCGTGAAACGCGATCACCAACGGCAGTGGCTCGTCTGATTTAGCCGATTCGGGCAAATAGACGCGCACCGGAATCGAATCTTTGCCAGGAACTGT
>Ga0315336_1000604_pt1 | contig 92524 bp, 100 predicted proteins | sample ASW5metaG_FD_204512 | JGI IMG/M metagenome (GOLD analysis project Ga0315336, IMG submission 204512) | Ammonia-oxidizing marine archaeal communities from Monterey Bay, California, United States - ASW #5 | ecosystem: Environmental > Aquatic > Marine > Intertidal zone | place: USA: California...
CATAAGTGAATGATCGATTGGAGTGCAGATCAGTCCAGACTATTTTATCCGGAACACGGTTCGCGTGACCTTCAAGCCAATCGTAATGTAATACAGCCATATTCTTCTCTCCCAGTTTTCTTTTATGTTCCTATAAACCCATTTGCCGAGCGACAAGATCTCTCATTATTTCTTCTGATCCGCCGCCGATAGCCATCACGCGAACCTCTCGATATATCCGTTCCACGCGACAGCCCCGCATATAACCGGCACCTCCGAGAATTTGCATCGCCTCACGTGCGCAAAATTCCATGGTCAATGTCGACTGTACTTTCAGCAAGGATAGATCCGCGACAGGCTTCTCTCCTGCTTGAACCCGCAGAGCGCATTGCTCCAGATAGGCTTGTGTTGCATTAATTTTGCGTGCCATTTCTGCAATTTTATGTCGTATAACCTGATGATCAGCGAGCCTTTTGCCAAAGGTATGACGCTCCCGTGCCCAGGCGATAGCATCTTCCATGCACACCCGCGCGGATCCGTTTGCGCTTGCGGCCATCCATAAGCGTTCGTTATTGAAATTCGTCATAATTCCAATAAAGCCGTTATTTTCTTCGCCAATGAGATTTTCCTTCGGGACCCTCACATCATCGAAATACAGCGCTGCCGTATCGGACGCCCACCAGCCTTGTTTTTTCAATAACGTCCGCGTAAATCCCGTCATGTCTCGTTCGATAAGCAGCAGGGAAATACCCCCGCGACCATCGTCGCCTGTTCGGACAGCGACCGTATAAAAGTCAGCGCGCATGCCGCCGGTAATAAACATCTTCGAGCCGTTGACGATATAGTGATCGCCGTCCAAAACGGCCTTTGTCTTGATGTTCGCAACATCAGATCCGCCAGATGGCTCAGTGATAGCCAATGCGTGAATTTTCTCTCCCGCCAAAACCGCGGGGGCAACTCTGGCTTTCATCTCATCGGAACCAATGGCCAGGACAGGCGGAAGCCCAATATTATGGACAAGAAGGCTGGCGTTTATCCCACCGGCGCTTAGCCGCGACATTTCCTCTGCAGTGACCAATTGAAAAAATTCGTCATCAACAGGCGTTCCCCCATATTCTTCAGGATACCCAATTCCAAGCAATCCAATTTCCGCCGCCTTTTTGTATAACTCCCGGGGAAATTCTCCTGCCTCATCCCACGTATCTACGTGCGGCATAATTTCTTCATCAACAAACGATCGCAATGTTGCCCGCCAGGCTTTGTGATCTTCTGTATAAAAAGGCCCCAGATACCGATGATCAAAATCAAACGGGTTGTCGCCATCATTATATTGGATCGCCATGGGCATTTTCCTTTTTATTATTTACAGGCGTCTTCCGGCTTACACGGATCGAATGCTCCCGCAATTATACATATTTGAACTATCGGGTGAAATAGCCTAAGGATAAAAGAAACAAACGGCTCTCTTTTAAAAAAGGAATAACCCCGTGACATTTAGCTGCTTTGACGTTCAAATCGACGATAACATCGCCCATATCATTCTCAATCGCCCTGAAAAAAGAAATAGCATGATCCCGGCGTTCTGGGATGAATTACCGGAAATCATCAAAGATATAGATGATAATGCCAGGGCAAGGGTGATCGTCATTTCTTCAACCGGTCCTCACTTTACTTCCGGTCTGGATGTCAGCTCTTTTATGAAAGCAGAGAGTGATGATCCTAAAGAACAACGGGCGGCTCGCATTCGTGCCGGATCGGATTTCTACGCCACTGTTAAAAACATGCAAGATAGCTTCACAGCCCTTGAAGAATGCCGTATCCCGGTAATTGCAGCAATTCAGGGCGGCTGTATCGGCGGCGGCGTTGACCTGATCACCGCCTGCGATATGCGATATGCGACGGAGGATGCCTTTATCACCATTTTCGAAACCAATATCGGCATGACCGCCGATGTGGGAACCTTTCCGCGTATCACCAAATTAATTGCCGACGGCATCGCCCGTGAACTCGCCTATACCGGACGCCGAATGCCGGCGGCTGAGGCCAAAGACGCCGGTTTGATCAATAAGGTTTATGCGAACCAGGAAGAGATGATGAAAAATGTCATGGCCGTTGCGACGGAAATTGCCGGCAAAGCCCCCCTCGCCATTACGGGCTGCAAACGAATGATGAATTATTCGCGCGACCATACAGTGGCAGACAGTCTCGATTATATTGCCATATGGAATGCCAGCATGCTTCAACGTGAAGAAATATTTGAAGCCATGAAAGCCAATGCCGAGAAAAGACCAGGTGATTTCGTCGACTTACCACCGGCTAAAAAATCGATTGGCTAGAAAAAACCAGAGAGAGTGCGTATCGGCGTCGTCAAAAACCGACTGAAAACAAAACCCCATGCGCTATCTCCAATAGGTATATTAGATTGACAAAATAAACTATTTCTGATAGTATTATGTTTGTCTCGGAGCATCAAAAATAGGGGAACACTAATTTAATTTCCTCCGGGATCTAATACCATTGCTTGCTCGCGCAAAGACAGAGCAAGCCAACCAAAACGGAGGTACCTTTATGCACACCCTCTTAAATTGGATGTCCGCTTATCTTGCGGGGCTTTGTAAAATTTTTATTGTCACACCTGACTCACTCAGGCAGGGCCGGCGGGGCAATTTACCGCCACCGACAGGCGGAATAGCCTCTTATTGATACAGAAGATGGGCGATGCGTTACATTCCAGCTGGGTATGTGCCGCGGTTTTTGTTGCTATGAAAGATCTTGGAGGGAGGAAAAAATGCTGCGCCCGGCAGGCCTCGATCCTGCCACCTCACGAATAGGATTCTTTGATTTTTTCCAAACGTTCCATGCTTTCGGGTGACCAGGTCGCTTCAAATTCGTAAAACTCGTTAACCTTCCGGTCTTCCTTTGGCACAAGGGCCCAGGGCTGTTTGGAACATGTGTAAATATGAACATCCGGCGGAAACTGGTCTGGGTCATCAAGCGTGCCGACGCGAATGAACCGGATACGTTCACGTAAGCCGCCCATGTTGTAATTGCTCCAAACTGCGACTCTGCATTTGGCGCATCGGGTAATAATCTGGCCAGTGCCACTGGGGGTAGGAACCGTAACGTTCTCGACTTCGCCCGAAACCAGCGCCACCCGATCAGCCTCGAAAAGGGCATTCAGGGCAAAGGAAGAACCAGAGTTTTTCTGGCAGCCGCGGCAGTGGCAGCAATGTACGATCATGGGCTCCGACATTACCTGGTAACGCACGTGGCCGCAGGTGCAGCCACCCTCTCTTGATTGGGAATTGTTGGTCATGGTGTCCTCTATTTCTATTGCGTTTCCGCTGAGCGGTAAGGTTCAGCAGCTGCAGTCTTGTTGAAGAACCTATCGAAATTTCTGACAACAAATTGAGCTATGCTGTCACGATATCCGCTTTGAGGCTGTCGAGAAAGACCATCACCTCGCCGCCTTCCTCTGGACCAACACCCATATCACCGGCAACACTGACGACAATCTCGATGAATCGGGTCCAGTCTGCTTCGGTAATTCCCATACCTTGATGGGAAAGCGCCATGTCGCGACCTTTGTAATACATCTGCCCACCGGTTGCTTTAACGAAATAGTCAATCAGAAGCTGGAGTTCGCGCGCGTTTCTGTCTTCACCCCGGTTGGTCCAGAAGCGCCCCAAAAGATCGTCGTTGCGGGCCAGCCCTACGACTGTGGTTGAGAACATTGCGAGGCCATCATAGCCACCGAGACGGGAGTAGAGAGAAGCAGTCATTTTCGATACCTCCTTGAAATGGGTTGAACGTCAGCTTTCGCGGGTTCTGCGGATCCGGGCGTTTGGAATGATTGCCTCCGCTGGCAGCCACATGAGTTACCAGCAGTTTGACCAGGGCAAAGATGCTGCCCCTGTGAAACCCACGAATTGCGTGCAGTCAGGCAATCTTGACTTCTACTGTCGAAGGCGTCGCACTACGACAGCCATCAGCAACCGGAGAATGGATCACCGCAAAATCAACGATCTCGCGCAGAACTTCTTCAGCCACTCCCGCAGCACCAATAGTAACGTGAGTTTTCAGGCTCAGAGGACCAGCGCGAACCGATTTGTCCAAGCCGAGCAGGCCGCGGTCGTCGGATACGCTTTCGGCTGTAACTTCGAGCGTTTCCAGCGTTACCCCTAACTGTGCGGCGTGCAACGCTATTCTGGTAGCGTCGCAGGTCGCGAGGGCTGCGCGTGACAGCCAGCCCGGTGAGGGCGCCGAACCGCCTCCCCCGATGGCTTCGGGCATGTCGGTTACAATCGTTTCACCGCCCGCCCCGGTGGCCCGGCACCGCAGGCCATTTTCCATGATTGCTGTGACCGGTGGGTCGTTGCTCAGCGCGTCTTTCGGGTTCTCGTTCAAATAGGCGATAACATCTTTAACTGAATTCTGAATATGCTCGACAGACATTGTGTTCTCCCCTTTTTATGCCGGGAAATCAATTTGGTTTTCTTATGCTGTAAGGCCCTCAGGAATAATCCTATCCGTTAGCCGAAGAGTAGAGCCCGACATTTATTCTCTTGCCAAAATGATTGCATTGGAGCACTTTTTTGTACATTAGAGAAAATTTGATAACCATTTTGCAAATATGCACATAACAGGGGACAAAGGATGCAATGGGATGACGCTCGGATTTTCCTGGCCGTAGCCCGTGAGGGTTCTTTCAGTAGTGCTGCCAAGCGGTTGGCTGTACAGCATTCCACCGTTTCGCGTCGAATTCGCGCTTTGGAGAAAAATCTGGCGACGCCATTAGTTGAACGCAAAGCTTCCGGATATGTTCTGACCGAGGCCGGCGAAGAATTGTATCAATCCGCGAGCCGGATCGAGAAAGAGCTCTTGTCCTTCGAAGGAGTGGTCGGTGGACAAACCGAAGACGTCGCTGGCGAGCTGCGGGTCACTGCAATCGCCAACATGGCATCGACTGTGCTGATGCCGTATTTTGCAAGATTTAGTGCTGCATACCCGAAGATCGAACTGAACCTTCAAGTCACCAATGATTCTGTGCGCCTGTCAGAGCGTGAAGCCGACGTCGCTATCCGGCAGACCAATAAACCACAGGAAACCTTGATCGGTACGCGCCTAACAACAGTCGCTTCGGCCGTCTATGGCGCGCGCGATTACTGCGCGGCGGTCAAAGCGGGACAGGTGGCGGAAAAATGGATTGGGGTTGATTGCTGCGAGTATCATAGAACCTGGACCAAGCAGGCCTGGCCGCAAGCAGATCACGAGTTTTATGTTGACGAAACCTCGCTGACACTTGCGGCGTTGAAAGAAGGGCTTGGCGTTGGGTTTTTACCTTGTTTTCTGGGCGACAGCGATCCCATGTTGGCACGATTTCACGAACCTGAAAAACAACATGAACTCGGGCTATGGCTGTTGTATCACCGCGACTTACGCAACACCAAACGTGTAGCCCTGTTTCGCGAGCATATGCAGCGAGAAATCAAACAAGCCATCGCTTTGTTCGAAGGTGCGGCGCCAACGTCGAAGAAATCAGACGCAGATACGGCAAGTTATGCAAGTTGCGAATGACCGCATTTCTGAAACCAGCTGTTCGTTATTCATGGAATCAATTAAGACTGAATTGTATCTTGGTGCGCCCGGCAGGACTCGAACCTGCTACCTCAAGATTAGGAATCTTACGCTCTATCCTGATGAGCTACGGGCGCAACGTGATCTGTATATCAGACCACCGATATATCGAAAATGGGAAAGTTCAAGCAGTGTGGAGATATTTGTTCTTTTGACCCTATTTACAGGATCGATAGCATTCGAAATCGAAAAGTGTCATCAAGAAGATACATTTGAAACCTGCGCGAACGATAGTCTTTAAATTCGCAGGGACTGAAGCTTGCTATTCTGAGGAAAAAGCCGCCTGAAGATATTTCCGACGGCTTCTTTATTAATCTGACGCTAAAACACAATTCTTCGCAAAATCTGCCGCCTCATTCGACGACCAATCTGCCTTAGGTTTTTCTTTCATTGCCAAGCACCATTCTTTACTTCCAACTTCGGGGTCACAGGCAGTTAATCCAAACAAGAGAAAAGAAGACACAAGACCTAATGTAATGACCTTAATCATGAGATATCTCCAAGAATAGAAAAAGGGACGGCGTAACATCTAAGTACGCCGTCCCTCATATTAGTTAGACAAAGTTACTTACTTTCTACAGTAACAACCACACGACGGTTGGCGGCATTTGCCGTTCCATCAGGGGTATCAACTTTCAAATCCTTCTTACCATAGCTGCGCATGATGATGCGTTTTGCTTCAATACCCATATCCATACCCATAAAGGCTACGGCTTCAGCACGGCGCTCACCAAGTTTGTCATTATATTCAACGGAACCAACTGTGTCCGTGTAACCCGCAATTGTGATTTTCGGGTTCTTGAATTCTTTGACATAGGCTGCAGCAGCTTCGATTTCTTCAGCTGAACCTGGAAGTGGTGTTGCAGAGTCAAAATTGAAGTTCACTTCAAATGACATGGCGTCCTTCATCATCGGTTTAGCAGCAACAACAACAACTTTTTCTTCAACAACAACAGCAACTGGCGCCATCATTTTGTCGATTACTTCCATGGAGTCTACAAAGCGATCCCGGCAAGCTGCGATATCATGCGGCTGCCAATTTTCTTCCTGTTCCTGAACCCAGCAATCAAATGCTGTTTGTGCGCTGGCAACTTCATTTGGAAGTTTATCCTGTACGCCCTTGGCTTTAACAGCCATCAAACGTTCGCGGGCACCTCTTAATACAGGCTCACGGTCCTTGGGAAGGTGCCATTCTTCTGGATGATACGGGTCAACGTTCTCGCCTCTGGCCGCAGCCATAGCTTTTTCAGCGAAACGGTCACTGTCAATATAGTCGCCTTCATTATACTCGGCTTTTGCAAGCTCCATATAACCACCATAAAGTGCTTGTTGGAATGGCGAACCTCCTGGGGTTACCATTTCCGCCTGTTGTAATTTGCCGCCGCAAGCGGCCAGCACTAACGAAGCTGCCCCAAGAATTGCAAACTTAAGCGTATTTCTCATTTTAATCCCCTCACCCTCTAACCAAGGTTAATCTTTTAGAAAGAAACATAACTAAACCAATACTAATACGTAAAACTCTTATAAACAATAACAATTGTCGGCAGCCATTATCCAAGCAAGGTGGCTACAATAAAGCATTGTTAGCAATAGTAAGACATAAGAAAGTTTTTATTTAAGTCAACTAATTTACGCAAGATTGCTAAAAATAAACATAGATAAAAAAGATGTTCGAAATTTGACCAATATTTTTCGAATACTCAATATCCCAGTTTTCAAAACTATGCAGCTGAAATTGTAATTTTTCTCCTTACAATCAATCTGGAAATAAAGATCATAGCGGCAGAGTTGGTTAAGCAATTGGATAAATCCCCAATATTATAGAAAGCCCGGAAAGTAAGGCTCCCGCCCGGCGGGCAGCGGCTTGCAACGGTAATCTCAGTTGAGTCGGCGTTAAAAAAGCATCAAACTACAGCAGCGGACCTGCATAATGTTATGCAAACTAACCCTTGCCCCGATTGCCCCACCAAACAAAGTCGTCAAGAAATCGGAACCTTCATAAAACACAAACAGGATTGCGAATTCGGGCGGGTTGTAACCCAGCGCATAAATGCAATAGGATGAGTATTCTGAGCGCGCCATCCGTCGACGTAAGGTCCCGATACACCTGTAAAGATTGCGAAATCCCGAATCGACGTCCCGTAGGCCCATCGTGATTATTGCCTCCACCGCGTACCGTCATTTCATAAATTTCTACTTTTTATGTTCTGAATTCTTGTGCTCACTAATATGCACCTAAATCGTCCTATATTAACTGCACTGTGCCACTTAGATGTCGAAATATCTTGTCAGTTTGTGCTAGACAATATTCATCTTCTACCTGTCTACTCGGCATTAGATTCATTCGTAAAGCAAGGCCCATGGCGCAGACACCTTCTCACGGGGACGATAATTCCTCCTCTCATAGCCACAATCACGCCCATGACCACGATCATGTTCCAAAAGTGACGGACGATAGCGAACGCCGCATTTTCTGGGTGATGTGCTTAACCGGCGGATTCATGATTATTCAGGCAATTGGGGGGCTCATCTCTGGATCCCTTGCTCTTATTGCCGATAGCGGCCATATGCTTTCCGATACTGCAGCGCTGGGTTTAGCGTGGTTTGCCTTTCGTTTAGCGAAAAAGCCGGCGGACAAAAAACGGTCATATGGATATCACAGATTTCAGATAATGGCTGCTTTCACCAATGGTGTGACCCTATTTTTTATCGCCGGGTGGATAATATTTGAAGCAATCGGACGTTTAATCACGCCGGGCGACGTTTTGGCCGGACCGATGCTGATCATTGCCAGCTTTGGATTAGCTGTAAACGTTATTGGATTTTTTGTTCTGCATCGTGGGGACAGTGACAACGTCAATATGCAAGGCGCTCTATTACATGTCATGGGTGACCTGCTGGGCTCCCTTGCCGCAATTGCAGCAGCAATTATTATCCTTTTTACCGGCTGGATGGCCGCGGACCCGTTACTTTCTGTGCTGGTTTCCGTGATTATATTACGCAGCGCTTACACCTTAATCCGCCGTTCCGGTCATATCCTTCTGGAAGGCACGCCAGACAATATGGATATGACTTTAATTCGCGACAAACTCATCGCGTACCTTCCGGAAATTATTGACGTGCATCACATGCATGCGTGGTCGCTAACGGCTGAGAAACCAATTGTTACCATGCATGTGCAAATTGAACCCGGGGCAGATCTAGAGACAACCCTCAGGACAATCAGCAGCTATCTGCTGTCAGAATTTGAAATTGATCACGCAACGATACAGCTTGAACATCTCAATTGCGAAGATCTGGAGACGAACACGACAGCGGCATCGACCTAGAAAACACAATTTAGCCGAAGCCAGATTTTGGCGGGCCTTTAAGTCTTCGGTCTATTACGAAATCGATATCTACGAGGTTGACGGTAAGTCCATATCAAGGATCGTCATGTGAAAGGCGAAGGATACTTCCCCTTCATCTTCATCGCGATAAACGATCCCAATAAATTCATCTCCTAGCAATACTTCCGCCGTTCCATCCGCCGGCCGACGCTCCTTGAGAATGAAATTTTCATTTCCAAATTGTTCGCGTAAGTATCGTTGGACGCGCAGTGTTTCTGTTCTTGTCATGCTTTCCCGCCAGACTAGATAACTTCGAGACTATCCGCGATTGGGCCCTTGATGCCCTTTCGCACAACACATTTAACATGGGTATCAACACCAAAATCGTCCAAATTCACTTCGGACCGTTCCAGCATATTGATATGGATAAACACCTCTTCTCCACCTTCATCAGGCGTCACGAATCCGTATTTATGCTCTGGTACGTAAGTAGTCACCACGCCTTCGATTTCAACATTGAAACTTGTCGCCGCTTCACTTTCCTGATCTTCGTCTGGCTCGTGAATAGCAACGACCTGTGGGCCCCGGTCGCCGTCTGCCAAATCGCAATTAATTCGCATTCCCTCAGTAAATTCTTGATATGAGGTATCTTGAAGTACGGATATATGAACAAACGCATCAGGCGATCCGTCGGCTGGCGACACAAAGCCAAATCCCTTCGCTTCATCAAAAAATTTAACTGTCGCCGTAATATTTTTACGAACAGGCTTGGCAGGCTTACGATCATTCATTCGGTTGAGGACCTCATTGTCTAAAATATACTTTGCAATAACCAATAAACGCGCAAAGCTCAAACTATTCCGTCATTTTTTCCTGAAAAACGCAATAAAAGCCAGAAAAACGATGTGAAAATGGTTTTCCATGGACTATGGCCCATTAGTTGCGGCACATCTCGTAATGCTATCCTGAACCAGTTTCACAATTTCAGGTCGTGTACCGACGATACCAGCATACTGTATCGTTTGAGATTGTGGAATTGCGTCTTTCGCCCGACGGATACCCGCAGGAACATCTTCCATTGCATGTGGTCCTTCTGCAGCAAACAGGCCGATCAGTAATTTTGGCCTAATGTCATCCGAATGTGTTATCAGCCACTGCGCTAGTTCGGGCTCCTCATTAAGAAAAACGGAAGATACATCGCCAAATATCGACCTTTTTTCCACGGCTAGCTGTTGAAGATGCGTTGCTTCTGCGGAGGCCGTTGACTTCTCGGAGCCATGTGCAACTAGGACAAGGTGTATGTTTTCAGGATTTTGGGACATTCGCTCGCATGCTTCAAGTCCCATATTTATGATAATTCCCGAAAGCTCTGGATCAAGCCCCAATGCGTCACATTGCAGAATGATACGCTCTTCCTCTATTCGTCGTCCATCAACCAAGTGAAATAAACTGGGGATTTTTTTGTTAACAAAAAAGCCGCCGCTCATAAAAAAAGGCAAAAGAAATACTTCGCCGTTCGGCATATCTGGCATCTTGTCTAATTCTACCATAAAGCAAACCTTTACAGTGCCATAGCGCTTACTTTGACGTAATGTCAGGGCATGCTGTTCGGCCACTTCATGAGCTTCTTCGGAAACAGAAGAGCCGTGGGCAATGATCATAACAGAGGGTCTGGTCGGAAGCATTTTTTATATCGCCCGGAGAATAGAACAACATTCCAACATGTTATGGGACATCCAGCGATCAATTTCAATAAAGGACTGTTTTCAGTACCGTTGAATGCCAATTGCTACAAATTCGGTGGAAATCGGCTGACTTCACAATAGAAAACGGAAGTTTGCAGTTTCCATTTCCTATCGCTAACGCCGAGAAAATTTCATCCTATCCGGGCTTTATGTTTTTCAATCAACCATTTATTCTAAATATTTATTGGCTCATAGCGTTGAAAAGCTCCGCGATACGTGCTTATGTTGCGGGAATCATAACAACAACGTAATCAACAAATGGTTCTTTGGGAGGACAATATAAAATGTTTAAGAACACTATTGCGTCTATTGCTGCCCTTACGGCAGTAGCAGGATTCGCGTTTGGCGCGACAGCTGCAGAAATGGTTGATGGACCTGAAGTAAAATGGAATCTATCTGTTTGGGGCAAACCCCGTGCATTTACCGTTGGCATTGAAACGCTGCGCGACATAGCAGCTGAACGTACTGGCGGAAAATTCAAGATCAAAATCCATTACGGCGGTGCTTTGTCGAAATCTAAGGAAAACCTAGATGGCATACATCTTGGAGCTTTCCAGATGGCGATGTTCTGTGCAGCCTACCATCCAGCTAAAAACCCCACTTTGACCGGCTTGGACAATCCATTCCTTCCTATTCCGAACTTGAAAGTTCAGGCAATCGTCCATGATACATATTACCAGCACCCCGCGGTCGTAAAAGATCTGGCTCGATGGAACGCCTTCTTGTTAATGAGTTCATTGTTGCCACAGTATGAATTTACGGGAGTCGGCAAGCCGCCACTTACATTGGCTGATTGGAACGGGATGCGTGTCCGTGCTCTTGGCGGTGTTGGCAAAGCCATGGCGAAAATTGGTGCCACACCGACGACTGTGGTCGCGACTGAAACCTATACAGCGCTTTCTCGCGGAACCGTTGACGCGGCATCCTTTCCGTTCACCTACGCTCATGTAGCTTACAAACTTACGGAAGTAGGCGAATGGTATACCGCGAACTTGTCACCTGGCGCAGCGAACTGCCCGGTTGTCGTCAATATTCCGGCTTGGGAAGGATTGCCAGAAGGGTATCGTCAAATATTGCTTGATGCGAAAGTACAGGCTTATGAAGCCTTGATTTCAGCCTATGAAAAAGCAGACAAAAAGAACCTTCCAATGATGGAAGCCAAAGGCCTCAAGGCAATCGTCTACTCAGCTGAAGATCTCAGCGACTTCCGTAAAGCAGGAGCAAAACCTGTTTGGGATGTTTGGATTGACGAGCGGAATAAAGAAGGTTTGCCGGGCACTGAACTGTTCGAGCTGATCATGAAAACTGCTAAAGACGCCAGCAGCTAATAGTTCGAGAACCCGAGAGATCGGGTTCTCCTTTTTTTGTCTGAATGATCCATGATTACAAATACTCAGCCTAGCGATACGTCCTCTCGGTCGGCACTGGCCGTTATCGATCGCAATTACGCAAAATTAGAAAATTTCCTGAATGGCATCTCAGCGCTGGCAATTTTTTGCGTAATGCTTTTGGGCGTTGCTCAAATATTCGGTCGAAAATTTTTCGACCTGCCAGTTCCTGGCTATATCGATTTTATCGAACAAAGTATGGTGGTTTTTGCCTTTTTTGGTATTGCCTATTGCCAGCGCTTGGGCGGCCATGTCCGCATGGACTTGTTTATGGCAAAATTCAGTGGACGCCCTTTGTATTTTTTCGAAGCTTTGGCGACAATTGTGGGATTGGTTGTTATTGCAATCCTCATTGAAAAAAGCTGGTTACACTTTGTTAGAGCTTATGAATTCGGCGATTCCAGCATTGACATTGAATTACCGATTTGGCCGGCAAAACTCATTATTCCAGTTTCTTTTACAATCTTGTGGCTGCGCTTCGCGCTTCAACTCGCGGGTTTTTTACGCTTATTCATCTATCCACACGCCAAGGTCATCGCTGTCCCTGTCATCGAAGATGTGACAATGCAGGCCCGTCATGAAATTGAAGATGCGCTTGGAGAAGAAGCCGCTAAAGAAGCAAAATTTGACGACACCTACCGTAAGACGGGGAAAAAATAATGGAAGTAGATCCTCTCTATGCCGGCCTAATCGGCGCGGGATTTTTGGTTCTCATGGTATTTCTCGGTGTTCGGGTTTATATCGCCGCAACAGTTGTAGGTATGATTGGTATTGTTTCCATCATTGGATGGGATGCCGGTACAGGGATCGTCGGAACAATCCCCCATTCCAAATCAACACTCTACTCTTTAAGCGTATTGCCAATGTTCATTCTCATTGGATATTTGGCCTTTCACGCCGGCATAACCACTGCGGCTTTTGACGCGGCGAAGAAATGGGTAGGCTGGGTGCCCGGCGGGCTAGCTGTCGCTACGGTATTTGCAGCTGCCGGTTTCGCGGCCGTGTCCGGCGCCAGTACGGCGACTGCCGCCGTATTCAGCCGTGTTGCCATCCCCGAAATGCTCAAACACGGTTATGACCAGCGTTTGGCTGCTGGTGTTGTTGCTGCGGGCGGTACATTGGCCTCTTTGATTCCACCCAGCGCGATTTTAGTGATTTATGCGATTATTGTCGAAGAATCTGTGGGCGCATTGCTACTCGCCGGATTTATTCCAGGTATCGTGTCGGCCTTGATCTATGCTGTTATTATTATGGGCCGGGCCACCGTCAATCCTAAACTTGGACCCCCGGTGCGTGGATTTACGTTTGGCGAACGTATGAAGTCATTGCCGGGAACGCTCCCTATTGTTGCCGTTATTGGCATTATTTTCAGCGCCATCTATGGTGGTTGGGCTACGCCTACGGAAGCGGGTGCCCTCGGCGCGTTCGTCGTCCTTATTTTAGCTTTGCTTCATGGCATGCGCACCAAAGCGTTAAAAGATGCCTTGTTTGAAACCGCAAAATTGACCGTGATGATTTTCTCCATTATTTGGGGTGTCCTTGTCTTCGTCAGATTTCTCGGATTTTCCGGTTTGCCCGAAGCCTTTGCCGAATGGATTTTAGGGCTACCGTTACCGCCAACAATGATCATCATACTTATCCTTTGCGGCTATGCCATCCTTGGTATGTTTATGGATGCAATCGGTATGCTTCTATTGACGCTGCCAATTGTGTACCCTGCTGTTATCGGCCTAGGATATGATCCAATATGGTTTGGTATTATTGTCGTAAAAATGGTCGAAATTTGCTTGATCACACCGCCTATTGGTTTGAACTGTTATGTGGTCAACGGGGTCCGACCGGATATCCCGCTGAGTGACGTGTTTCGAGGGATTGGACCGTTTTTTATCGCAGATGTAGCGACGATCGCCTTGTTTATCGCATTCCCGGCACTAATATTATGGTTGCCGCAGCAAATGCTGAATTAGCAATTTAGAGACATAACTTCCAGCCTCCACAAACAGCAAAAAGAAATAGGAGCAGGTAAATGGATTTTTCACTTACTGATGATCAACGTCAGTTACAGGAAATGGCGCGTAAATTTGCCACGACAGAGCTTGTCGACTTGGCAAAAGAACTAGAAGAAAAAAATGTTCCTGTCCCTTCTGACTGGATGATACGATACGGTGAGCTTGGGTTTCTTGGGATGAACATTGCGACCGAATATGGTGGTATGGGCGTCGGAAATATTGAAGCTCTGCTTGTTTTGGAAGAGTTTGTCAAAATTTCTGCTGCCGTGGCCTTTCCCGTTTTCGAAAGCTCCGTTGGACCGGTTCGTGCCTTAGAACATTTCGCAACACCAGCCCTGAAAGAACGGATTATCCCGGCGGTTTGCCGCGGCGAGAAGATCGTTGCCGTATGCATGTCAGAACCAGCCGCAGGATCGGCATTGACCGATTTGAAAACACGGGCCACCAAGACGGGCGACGAATATATCGTATCTGGGCAAAAACGCTGGTGCAGCGGCGGCGGACATGCCGACGGATATGTGGTTTACAGCCGCATGTCCGATGCTCCGGGTGCAAAAGGTATTGGAGCAGTTTTCGTTGAGAAAGGCATGGAAGGCCTCAGTTTCGGCGAACCTGAACAGCTTATGGGGTTTCGCGGCGTTCCCAGCGCTGACATTTTTTTCGATGATGTCAAAGCGCCTCTGGAAAACGAGATCGTCCCTGCTGGTGGATTTGGCAAACTCATGGAAGCATTTGACCTGGAACGCTGTGGCAATGCGACTATGTGCTTGGGTATTGCCCAAGCAGCTTTTGATTACGCTTTGGAATATGCTCAGGAGCGCGAGCAGTTCGGAAAGGCAATTATTGATTTCCAGGCCATCCAGATAAAGCTGGCTGATATGGCTATGAAACTGGAAGCCTCTCGCCTTCTTATTCACAGAGCAGCACAGCAAGCCAATGATGGCCTACCATCTGTCCGTGATTCTAGTCTTGCAAAATGCTTCGCCAATGAGATCAGCAGAGACGTATGCGGTATTGCGTTGCAAGTTATGGGCGCCTATGGCTATTCCAAATCCTATGGCATGGAGCAACGTCTACGCGATAGCTGGGGCTGGGGTATTGCCGGTGGCACCATTGATATTCAGAAAGTGAATATTGCCGCGTCCTATGCAGGGCGTCGGTTTAACCAGCGTAGCTAGGCCTCCAACGTAAATTTTTAGCGTCACAGAACTAACAACATCAATATTCCTGTTTGAAACATTCATTCATGAATGTTAGTATGTTTCCCATATAGATTAAGGATATGGAAAATGGATTTTACACTGACTGAAGAGCAAGAAGCCATTCGGGAAAACGTGGCTCGGCTCTGTAGTGGTTTCGACGACCAATTTTGGCTGGAAACTGACCGAACCGGAAATTTTCCGTTTGAATTTCATAGTGCCATGGCTGCAGATGGATGGCTCGGCATCACCATGCCTGAAGAATACGGAGGCGCCGGACTTGGTGTAACGGAAGCCGCAATTATGATGCATGAGGTCGCGAAGTCGTCCGGCGGTATGTCAGCTGCGTCGGCGATTCATATCAATATATTTGGGCCCCACCCGATCGTTGTATTTGGTAATGACGAGCAGAAAAACCGCTGGCTTCCTCCCCTGATCAAAGGCGACGTTAAAACATGTTTTGGCGTGACGGAGCCAAATGCCGGTTTGAATACCACAGCCCTTGAAACGCGTGCCGAGAAGACTGCAAGTGGAGATTACCTCGTCAATGGCCGTAAAATCTGGACAACGACGGGCCAGGAAGCCCATAAAATCATGTTGTTGGCGCGGACAACACCAAAAGAAAAATGTAAGAAGGTTACCGACGGTCTGTCGCTGTTCTATACGGATCTTAATCGAGAGTTTGTCGATGTGCGGATCATCGACAAAATGGGTCGAAAGGCCGTCGATTCAAATGAAGTCTTCATTGATAACCTGCCGGTTCCTAAAGAAGACCTCATTGGCGAAGAAGGCAAGGGGTTTCATTATATCCTTCACAGCCTCAATCCGGAACGGGTTCTTGTCGGCATGGAAGGCATTGGTCTCGGGATGAATGCCCTCCAACGTGCGGCAAAATACGCACGGGAAAGAGAAGTTTTCGGACGTCCTATCGGCAAAAATCAGGCCATACAGCATCCGCTCGCGGAAAATTGGATGGAACTTGAAGCTGCGTATCTAATGGCAATGAAAGCCGCCGCAAACTACGACGCAGGCCTGGAATCAGGAGTGTATGCCAATGCCGCGAAATGGTTGGGCGGCGAGGCCGGTTTTAAAGCCTGCACTCAAGCCGTGATGACCCATGGCGGCATGGGATATGCCAAGGAATTTGTTGTGGAGCGATTAATGCGTGAAGTTATGATTTGCCGGATAGCACCGGTAAGCCCGCAATTAGTTCTCTGTTATGTCGCGGAAAAAGCGTTGGGCATGCCCAAATCTTATTAAAATACAGTCTCAAACAAAGAATAATAAGTGAGAAGAAAAATGAGTACGCCAAATACCGGGCCCCTCACCGGCGTCCGTGTCGCTGACCTTACCTCCGTTTTACTGGGCCCTTTTGCCACCCAAATTCTGGGGGATATGGGTGCTGATGTCATCAAAATTGAAGGGCCTGAAGGAGATACTACGCGTGATCTTGGCCCCCGCCGGTCTCCCGGTATGGCATCGGTTTACCTCAACGCAAACCGGAACAAACGTAGCCTCTGTATAGATTTGAAATCGTCGGATGGTCGAGCGGCGTTCTTGAAACTATTGGAGACCATGGACGTATTTGTCCATAATATGCGCCCTTCTGCCATTGAACGCTTGAAATTAACTTATGAAGACGTCCGAGCCGTCAATCCCAAGATCATATACTGCGGAGCCTACGGCTTTGGGCAAGACGGCCCATATGCGAACAAACCAGCCTACGACGATATGATACAGGGCGTCAGCGGGATCGCCGCGACACAATCCGCGCTTATGGGGCGACCCGGCTATATGCCGACCGTAATTGCTGACAAAACCACCGGACTTACGGTGGTATATAGCGTTAGCATGGCCTTGTTTAATCGTGAGCGTACGGGTGAAGGGCAAGAAATTAAAATCCCAATGTTCGAAACTATGGTGCAGTTTCACATGCTTGAACATATGTATGGTAAAAATTTCGAGCCTCCGCTCGGCCCCGCGGGCTATCCACGCGCAATATCACCAAAACGCCACCCATATAAAACAAAAGACGGTATGATTGGCGTTCTTCCTTATGTGGACAAACAATGGAAAGCGTTCTTCGATATTGCAGGCACACCGGAACTTATGGAAGATCCCCGTTTCTGCAACGTCACTGCCCGACTTGAAAATATTGATGAAGTATATCGTATTCTAGGTGAGTTAGTTGCAACGCGGACATCTGCAGAATGGCTCGCCGCGCTTGATGCCGCCAGCATACCCGCAGTGCCAATAAATACGCCAGACGAACTGTTAGACGATGAACATCTAAATGCAGTTGATTTCTGGCAGACCATGGAACACCCAACAGAAGGCCCGCTGGTTTTCCCCGGCATACCGACAAACTTCTCAGAAACCCCCGGTCGTGTCAGCCGGCATGCCCCGACTTTAGGAGAACACAATGCTGAAGTACTTGAGGAAATAGGTGTTTCTGCATCAGAAATTGAGCAAATGGTGACTTCAGGGGCTTTACATTCGGGGTCCTGAGACAGCACAATAAAGTGGCCAAAAAAATAAAAATAGAGCAAAGTGCCCATGCATATCCGTGAATTCGCCAAAACCGTTCCGCAGAAACCTGCTTATATTATGGCAGGCAGCGGAGAGAGTGTCACTTATGGTCAATTGGATCAGAGAACCAACCAAACGGCTAACTATTTTCGATCACTTGGCTTAAAAGTAGGTGATCACATCGCTTTTCTGATGGAGAATAATCTACGATTTTTCGAAATTTGCTGGGCGGCACAGCGAGCAGGCCTTTACTACACAGCCATCAGCTCTCGCTTAACGGCAGAGGAAGCTTCCTATATCATCAATGATTGCGAGGCCCGGCTTTTCGTCACATCCCTTTATAAAGCGGATCTTGCTGAGCAACTTGTTCCCTTGATACCAAATGTAGAAACACGATTGATGGTAGAGGGCACAATAGACGGGTATGAATCCTATGAGGATATTAGATCGACTTTCCCAAAATCGCCGCTTGACGACGAATGTGAAGGCGCAGACATGCTCTATTCTTCGGGAACAACAGGTCGGCCTAAGGGGATAAAACCAACAGAAATTGGCCGGGCTATTGGGACCGAAGATAATCTCTACAACATCTTGAAAAATGTCTACAAGTTTAGCCAGGAGTCAGTATATCTGTCTCCGGCACCGCTTTATCATGCAGCTCCGCTACGTTACAATATGCGTGCCCAGAGATTTGGCGCCACTTGCGTGATTATGGAGAATTTTGATCCAGAAACCTATTTAAACCTCGTCGAAAAATACCAGATTACCCATAGCCAACTGGTACCAACCATGTTTGTCAGAATGTTGAAGCTACCGGAAGACGTTCGGCTTAAATATGACGTCAGCTCCTTGGTGACAGCGATACATGCGGCCGCTCCCTGTCCGGAAAAAGTAAAATATCAAATGATGGATTGGTGGGGGCCAATTCTCTGTGAATACTATGGCGGTACGGAAGGAAACGGTTATTGTGCTGTCGATCCGCAAGAATGGCTTTCTCACCCAGGAACGGTAGGTCGGGCATATGTCGGTATTCTTCATATTCTCGGAGAAAATGGAGAAGACCTGCCTGTTGGAGAAACAGGCGCAATCTATTTCTCGGAAGGAAAAGATTTTGTCTACCATAATGATCCGGAACGTACAGCGGAAAGTCATAACGACAAGGGCTGGAGTACCTTGGGAGATGTTGGGTATCTAGACGAAGATGGTTTCCTCTATCTCACCGATCGGCAAAGTTACATGATCATTTCTGGCGGTGTGAATATCTATCCGCAGGAAATCGAAGATCTGCTGCTGACCCATCCAAAAGTTTATGACGCTGCTGTTTTCGGCGTGCCAAACGAAGATTTTGGAGAGGAAGTAAAAGCTGTCATCCAGCCCATGGAAATGGCCCGTGCTAGCGAGGAATTAGAACAAGAGCTGCTCACTTATTGTCGCGCCAATATCAGTCATGTAAAATGCCCGCGGTCCGTTGATTTTGAAGCTGAACTTCCCCGCCATCCGACGGGGAAACTCTACAAGCGACTTTTAAAAGACAAATATTGGGGCGAAAAAAAGTCACGGATTATTTAGCTCAGGAAGCCAGCTTACGCTGACTAAGGTTTTGCATATTTTCAAGCGTCATATGACAGGCATCGGCAGCTTCGCGGCCTTTGAGGACAAAATGCTGCCGGAAGAAATCCATATGTGCTTCGGATTCCTGAAAATGATGTGGCGTGAGAACGACTGATAAAATGGGAACGCCCGTTTCAAGCTGGACTTGCATCATGCCATCCAAAACAGTCTTCGCAACAAAGTCGTGCCTATATATACCGCCATCGACAATTAGACCGGTTGCCATAATCAAATCATACTGTCCGGTTTGTGAGAGTTTTTTAGACATCAGCGGAATTTCCAAGCTTCCCGGCACGTCATAGATATCAAAAATCGCTTTCTGATATCCTTGATCACCAAGCGCTGCAATAAAGGACTGCGTTGCCTGTTGCACGATATCTGCATGCCAATTGGCTTGTATGATCGCAACTTTTTTGTGACTTAACGGAGAGTTTGGGTTCTGATTGTCATTTTCAGTATTCTTGCTTTTCATTTTTTGGGCCTTGTTTTCAAATTGACAAAAACCCAAGGCAGATCGGAAAAGGATATCGCACGCCGCAGCAGCTCATCACACCTCATTCCATGTTCTCTTTCATCCGGACTATGACCGTCGGCTTTGGAATTACACCAAATCTGCTGACCCCGCCGAAACGGGCGCTCGCGGGCTTAAACATATTCTTGTTCTTACCGCCGGTAGGGACTTTCACCCTGCCCTGAGAACATTCCTCACTATTTAAGAGGAATATCGGGTTCTATTCTAAGGCGCTTTGGTTCAATTGCAAGAAGAGGTCTGACAAATTGCAGTAAATTATGTAAATGCAGTCTTTACGCTAGCGCGCGTGCAAATATTACCCTACGTAAAGTCTTGTTCACACTTACAGAAAATATCGGGGATTTTCATTGGACGCAAATGCATTTACGAAACTGGTAAAAGAATCGATTACCTACAATCAGCTGGAAAGATACTTCCTGACAGATCAGGGAAGCTTGGAATTGCTAGAGGATCATTTTACACTTCGACCAGATATCGACGCGATTAAGGAAGATATGGCTTCTGAGGGCGGCCTAAAACTCTCTCACGCCCAACGCCGAATGCTGATCGTACTTGTTGCCCTTTGGGATGGCCGCATCGCTGACGATGTCTTCTCAAGCGGTATTGGGGATCTGTCCAAAGTCATCCAGTCTATGGATAGAAACAATCGTGAATTATTCGCAGAACTAGTCGTTTCGTACCCTGGCTGGGGAAACTAACTACAAAGAACTGGTTCCTTTGTAGGCAGCAGGTTACTATCGAAAGTGTTAAATGATAACATTGTGTTAGTAACAATATATGAACAATGAGATAGATTTCTCTGATGATGGACTGGAACAGACTTCTTTCGACAAAACGCTTTGGACAGGATCATAACGATCCAGTTATCGCCTCCCGTAGCCCGTTTCACAAAGATCAGGATCGGATTGTTTTCTCATCCGCATTTCGACGGCTGCAAGATAAAACACAGGTTCATACTCTGGCAGAAAGCGATTACGTCAGGACCCGCCTAACACATTCTATGGAAGCAGCATCGGTAGGTCGTTCATTAGGCGCAAATGCCGGCCAGGTTATTATAGACCGCCATTTAAAAGGCAGTGATTTCAGTCCGGCAGATTTTGGTCACATTTTGTCGGCAGCATGTATGGCACATGACATTGGAAATCCACCATTCGGGCATTTCGGCGAAGAAATAATCCGCGACTGGTTTATGAATGCTGCAGGTTCAAAAACACGATCCACCGGCCTTACGTCCGAGCAAAAGGCTGACTTCGAAATGTTTGAAGGAAATGCCCAGGGTTTTCGGATTCTGACGAAGCTGCAAAATTGGCGCAATGCTGGAGGACTTCGCCTATCTTACGCGACTCTTGGTACCTTTATGAAATACCCACGTACTTCAATAGTGAAGAACACAATTCCAGACGATAGTGGTGGGAAAAAATTCGGTATTATGCAGTCGGAGCAGGAGATCTTTAGCGAAATAGCGATGGAACTCGGCCTGCTCAGACGCGGTACTGAGAATTACTGGAGTCGCCACCCGCTTGCCTACTTAGTCGAAGCCGCAGATGATATTTGTTATTCCGTTGTCGACATAGAAGACGGATTTAAACTTGGACGCCTAGGGTTTTCAGAAACCGAAGACCTGATGTTACGAATTTATGGAGGGCGCCCTAAACGTTATTCTGAAGTCAACGAAAATTCTGAACGTATTTCCTATCTGCGCGCGAAGTGCATTGGAAAGCTGATTGGCGAAGTATCAGATATATTTAAAGATTGCGAAGGGTCCATTCTTGCTGGAAAGTTTTCGGGCGATTTACTTCATCAATCTACCAAAGCAGGGCTTTTTGTGGAAATAGAAGAGCTTTGTAAAAGGGAAATCTATCATCATCGTGATCGGATCCAGGCGGAATTGAGCGGTGCTGAAATTCTGTCAACACTCCTGAAGGCCTTTTATTCTGCAAATCTCGATTGGGAAAATTTTCAGACTGAAGGAATTGTCATGAGTCCGCGTTCATCTGTACTGATGCATCTTTTTCCTGGCAGCAAAACATCGAAGAGGTCCCGTTATGAATGGTTGCTGGAAGTCACAGACTTCGTTTCCGGAATGACAGATTCATATGCATTGCGACAATTCAAAGAACTTAAAGGTATTGGTTAGCAATATTTAGTCCAGCATCGCGAGAAATAGCTAATGTTTTTCAATATGTTACTCAATGTTTTTGGAAAATTTCCCGGCATTAACAAAAACTTCAGCTCCCACCCGGTAAAATGAACCACTTTTTACTAGGTAAGATGCCCTGAATGCTGCTTGAACCATCAATTGCTGGCGGACCTATTGCGCGCATGTTTGCGGACATGCCGGTTAAAACCCGTATTAAGACCGCTCACACAGTTTCCCATGATTACGCGACGACCTCAATGTCACGCGATGACCTAGCGTTGGCCGAAGCAATTATCAATTACCTGCTTCTTGATATTGACTCTACTGTACGCGCAGCCCTTTCGGAAAAACTGAAAGACTGTAATTTTTTAAGCCATGAGACTGTACAAAAACTCTCCCAGGACGTTGATGTCGTTTCATTACCTATGATCGCGTCATCTACTTTGCTGACCGATCGAGATTTGTTGGAAGTTCTGGAAACGGCAAGTGATGCCAAACAAATAGCTATTGCAGATCGAGCAGAACTTGATCTGATGGTTACTGACGAAATAGCAAAGAAAGGGTGTTATGAGGCGGTTGAAGCTTGTCTTGAAAACCAAGCTGCCATTATCGGTTTGGAAGGCTATCAACATATCTTGCAACGGTTCGGCAATGAGGAAATTATCCAAGAATTACTATTTCGCCGCCCCGACCTGCCGAAAGACACTGTGACACGCCTTTGCGAGTTTATCTCCGAGGACTATAAACAGGAATTGATGGTTGGGGATCATCTTTCGGATGCCGTGTCAGCCCGTATGATACTCAATGCGCGCGAGCGTATATTGGCGAAAAATCTGAGCCGGAGAATGACTGACTACGAGCAAAAGAAAGCTTCCCTTTCTTTGCAAAAAGAGGGCCGGCTTACTGCAACACTAATGTTACGATCCTTGATTTCTGGAAATCAATCCTTCTTCCTCGCTGCTCTTGCAGAAGCTTCCGGCATATCGAAAAAACGTGTAAATTCCCTGACTTCTGGACGCGGCTACCTTGGGTTCAGACGATTATATGACCGCGCGGAAATGCCAAATTACCTTTATGAAGCCTTTCGAACAACGTTAGAAGAGCAACGAAATGCACGGCATTATCATCCACGTGCGGATATGGATAATCTCCAACAACGCCTGATCGATCGAATTGCCCATGTTTTTGAATGGGATGACGATATGACCTTAGAAGAGTTAATGGAAAAACTGCTTCCCAATCGAATATATTAACCCGTAAACTGCACCGGGCGCCTGATTAACTCAGATGGATGGTTCAGTGACAAAAACAATCGACTACTATGTGACTCTTGTTTCCCCATGGACATTTTTGGGACATGATCGCCTTGTAAAAATAGCTGCAGAAAATGACGCGCTAATTAATATTCTTCCCGTCAATTTTGGACGTGTTTTTAGCGAAACCGGCGGTTTACCACTGGCGAAACGCAGCCAGCAGCGGCAAGACTATCGATTACAGGAACTTGCCCGTTGGAAAGAAGAATTAGACCTTCCAATCCATATTCATCCGAAATTCTTTCCGGCATCTGATCAAATAGCGGCGTTAATGGTCATGGCGGCAAAGCAACTGGAGTTGGATGCCGTATCCCTCGGTGGGAGGTTTATGCGGTCCGTCTGGGTTGAAGAGAAAAATATAGCTGACGAAGCAACAGTTATTGAAATAGCAAATAGTCTGGGAATGAATGGCCAGAGATTGTTTGATGAAAGTCAATCGTCTGATTATTCAGTTGAATATGATGCCAATACGGAAGCAGCGATTAAGAGAGGTGCTTTTGGTGCTCCTTCCTATATAATTGAAGATGAGGTCTTCTGGGGTCAGGACAGACTGAATTTTGTCGAAAAAAAGCTAAAACAATAAAAAGGGAAATCAGGGATGACACTCGATCCACAAGCAAAATGGGTTCTGGATATTGCCAAAGAAAAAGGCTTGCCGACCCTAGATCAACTGTCACCAGAAGCGGCGAAAGCAGATTACGGTGAACGCGCAACCACATTGACGTTCAAGGATGTCGAAATTGGTGAAACGTTTGATCTAAAAATTCCGGGCCCGCTTGGCGATATACCTATTCGAATTTATCATCCGGTCGGAATGGACGGTCCCTTGCCGGTTCTTGTTTATTATCATGGCGGTGGATGGGTCGTCGGCAATATTAATACTCATGATGCCCTCTGTCGAATGATCGCGAATAAGGGCCCGTTTGTCGTGGTGTCCGTTGATTATCGAATGGGACCAGAGGCTCCGTTCCCCGCGGCTGTGATTGACTCAGTCGCGGCCTTGAACTGGACAGCCGAAAATATCGCTGAATATAAGGGTGATCCGGAGAATATTGCGGTCGGCGGCGATAGTGCAGGAGGTAATTTGTCAGCCGTTGTTTGTCTGAATGCACTCAAAGAAAATTCTTTTCTACCGAAACTTCAATGGTTGATTTATCCGGCGACAAATATGTCAATGGATACGAAGTCTCATAAAAGCTATGCTGAAGGCTATTTCCTGACAAATGCACTGATGGTCTATTTTCAAAAACACTATTTGATGGACTTTGATGATTTGTCAGACTGGCGTGCCTCCCCCTTACGCGCAGATAGTTTAGCCGGGCTCCCACCGGCTTTAATCCAGACCGCCGGTTTTGATCCGTTAAAAGATGAGGGAATGGCGTACGCAAAGCGCATGAACGTAGAAGGAAGCATTGCGAAGCACACCGATTATGGTGGCATGATTCATGGTTTCATAAATTTAGGTGGTGTTCTCGATCAGGCGATGGTCTGTATCGACGAAGGCGTCGACGCACTAAATCAAGCCTTCAGTCACTAGTGCTTGTTGTTCATTAGGAAAACAATAAAAAAGGGGCCGATGGCCCCTTTTTTTCTGTATCGGTGGCCGTGCTAACGCCAACCAACCCGATCGAATATTTTTACAGCTTCAATTTGAGCTTCCGCTACTTTATCTAGGCTGACCTCATCAGCCTTAAAGTTACCCCACCCTTGAACAGTTTCATGAATTTCAACACCATCTTTGACGGGAAATTCATAGTTTGAGGACGCGTAAAATTCTTGCGCTTTGTCGTCCGAAAGAAATTCAATCAATTTGATTGCTGCTTCCTTGTTCTTAGCCGATTTCGTAACGGCCGCGCCAGAGATGTTAATATGCGCGCCGCGATCATCTTGGTTGGGCCAGAAAATCGCTACTTTTTCGACAGCATCTCTTTGTTCCTGGTCCTTGGCATTCTGCATCTTGCCATAATAATAGGTATTTCCGATGGCGATATCACATTCACCTGCGGCAACTGCTTTAATTTGATCTCGGTCTCCACCTTGCGGTTTTCTCGCAAGATTGTCTTTTACGCCCTGCGCCCATTTCTCAGCAGCCTCAGCGCCTTGATGAACAACAATGGAAGCCAAGAGAGACTGGTTATAAACATTGTTAGAAGATCTTACACAAATTCGTCCCTTCCATTTCGGGTCCGCTAAATCCTCATACGTCGACAGTTCCTTTGGTTCAACCCGGTCTTTCGAATGAAAAAATACTCTGCTTCGGGCAGACAACCCGTACCAATGGCCGTTCGGTTCTCTATATTGCGACGGAATATTTTTTTCCAGCTTGTCTGATTTCACCGGTTGCAAAACACCTGCTTTCTTATGCGCTGAAAGTCGGCTGATATCTACAGTCAGAACAACATCGGCTGGGCTATTCATACCTTCCGCTTTTAGTCTTTCCAGCATGCCTTTTTTGGCGAAGACAACATTAACCTTAGTTCCTGTTTCTTTTTCAAATTCATCGAGGATCGGCCGAATGAGGCTTTCCTGACGATAAGAATATAAATTAACTTCATCCGACAGCGCTGGTGCACTTGTGGAAAAAAAGGTGAGAGCGGCACAGGCCGACAGCATGGAAGTTGAAAAGCGCATCTTGTTTCCTTAGTTGATAATGCAAACCATTCTTAATATGACGAAGGTGTAGTACGGAAATTTAGTTATTGCAAGTCATTATCAATATCACCGCGTCAAAAATTGTTAGTTTCCCTAACTCCTTGCTCCATTAGTCTTTTTAAGGACAACCTGCAAAAATAGATTAGAGTTGGGCAACCAGCAGATTAATCTTGCTGCTGTAGGTGCCGAATCAAATTAGTGCTTTGCCTGAAGAGGTTTCGCCTGTCTTCGATTAGATACCTTCGCTGGAATCGCGCGTGAATGATATTAAAGTGGCGTATCTACACCGATGCATTCTGCTAAAGACGAAAAATTCTGCGCTCGAAGCAATTTGGCAAGTTCATGCCCGATTTCATGTGCAATATATGGCCCGCGATATACCATGGCAGTATAAAGCTGCAACAATGAGGCGCCGGCCTTAATCCGCGTCAACGCCTCTTCTGCGGTGTCGATCCCGCCCACACCGATCAGCGGTATTTTCCCGTTTGTTGCCTTATACATTTCTTTCAATACAGACAGGGCTAAAGATTTGAGTGGCGCGCCACTTAGCCCACCGGCTTCGGTTATGTGCTTGCCCTGCAAACCCTGCGGTCGGCTAATCGTTGTGTTGCTGATGATTAGACCATCCAGCGAAAATTCACGAGCCGCATCAGCAATATCTGATTTGTCCTCGTCCGTCAGGTCAGGAGCAATTTTCAGTAAAAGCGGAAAAGAACGAAGGCCGGCTGAAACCATTTTCGCCCGGGTTTCGTGGAGGCGACCGAGTAAATCGTCAAGCTCCTGTTTTCCATGCAAGGATCGTAATCCCGGTGTATTGGGTGATGAGATGTTAACCGTAACGTAATCAACCAGCGGAGCAAGTTTTTGCATTCCAAGGACGTAGTCTTGCATACGATCGGAACTGTTTTTATTTGCCCCTAGATTTGCGCCAACGATTCCGTTACCACGGCGCTTTGCAAAATTCTCAGCGACGACTTCCAATCCGTGACTATTAAATCCAAATCGATTAATGACCGCATTGTCCGAACTTAAACGAAATATTCTGGGCTTTGGGTTTCCAGCTTGCGCTAGCGGCGTAACACTGCCGGCCTCAACGAACCCAAATCCCAGGCGGTCAAGCGGGTCCAGAACTTCCGCATTTTTATCATACCCGGCAGCAAGTCCGATGGGTGTTGGAAAATTGAGCCCAAATATCTTCGATTGTAAAATTTGATCCGGAGGTGAGTTCACAGCTGGCAACAAGCCGAATTTCAATGTCTTGATGGAAAGATTATGAGCATCCTCTGCATCGAGGCAGAATAACAAAGGTTTCGCGAGCCGATATAACAGAGACATTCTTTTCAGGCCAATTCCGGAAATATATGCAGATTATCGGCGCCTAGAGGCAATTCTATCGCCGAAGTGATTTTCGACGGATCAAGGGCACCATACAAATGTGGAAAAAGCACACCAGCACGAGCCGGTTCCCAGACAAGCGTTTCGCCCAATTCATCTGCCTCAATCGACAAAAGTAAAAGATTCTCGACACCAGCTCTATGTTTAGCCGCACTTTCGACGACTGTTTCCTTCGTTGAAAAATGTATAAAGCCATCTTTCAGGTCATTTGCAGTACCCCTATATGCACCCTCGTTTACCGCTCTGTTCCAGCTGTCTTTGTCTGCCATATGATAGATGATTGTCATCTTGTTTTCGTCCGTTGAAAATTTTTTCAAACCTACAGGATGGCTGAGTGCTTGCACAGTAAAATCAAAATCTTTTGAATAGCCTTGCTTGGGACAAGACTTGCCCCCAATATTGCTTATCTGATAAATAGAATGCCTTATCTTAGGAGGATAGTTGGCAATGGCAGGCGTATATTTTCACAATGGGGATTGGCACGATGAATGCCCAAAGGTTCTTGGGCCAATGGATCATTCTTTCTGGATGGCGTCGACGGTCTTCGATGGCGCGCGCTCTTATCAAGGAATGGCGCCTGACTTAGATTTACATTGTGCACGCCTTGCCCGATCTGCATTGGCCTTGGGATATAACCCGACAATGGAAGATGGCGAAGTTCTGGATCTGTGCGAACAAGCCGTTAAAAAGCTTCCTAAAGAATCAGAACTCTATATCCGTCCTATGTATTTTGCCCGTGGCGGATTTATTGATCCCGATCCAGAATCCGCGGAATTCATTCTGGCGGTCTATGACAGCCCAATGCCAGACGCTCATGGATTTACTGCGCATTTTTCTCGGTTGAGAAGACCGGCCAATGACATGGCCCCAACGGACGCAAAGGCTTCTTGCCTCTACCCCAATTCAGGCCGGGCAATGGTTGAAGCAAACCGCGCCGGATTTGATAACGCTATCTTGATGGATTCCAACAATAACGTGGCAGAGTTTGCCACATCAAATTTATGGACAGTAAAAGATGGCGTGGCCTTCACGCCTGCTGCAAATGGATGTTTCCTGGCCGGGATTACCCGTAGCCGGATTAAGACACTTGCCGACATGGCGGGAATAGAAGTTCAGGAAACCCATATGACCAAGGAAGACGTTCTCACGGCAGACGAAGTCTTTAACAGTGGCAATTTTGGCAAGGTTCTGCCCGTCACCCGTGTTGATGACAAGGAATTTCAACCCGGGCCGGTGAGCCGCAAACTCCGTGAAATGTATATGGACTTTTCCCGCGAAAATCAGATTTTCTAGGTAACATACCTCAAGACCGCGCGTCAGGTTGCTCCAAGGTCTTCACCGGCTAGAACACGATCAATTAACGAAATCGTTTCCTGTATGCCATATAGGGAAATAAACGATCCCATGCGCGGCCCCTGGCTTTGGCCGAGCAAAGTTTCGTAGAGCGCTTTGAACCAGTCCCGCAGGTTTTCAAAGGCGTTGTCATTCCCAACTTGAAAAACCTGGTTCTGAATGTCGCTTGCGTCAGCATCAGCAGGTAATTCTTTGAGCAAACTGACAAGTTGCGTCAGAGCTACCCGCTCTTTTTCTGTTGGCATCCTGTATTGTTTTGTGGGCTTAACAAAATCTCTGTAATAGTCAATCGCGTATCCTACCAATTTATCAAGCTCAGGATTGGTTTCTGCCGTCGCCCCTTTCGCATAGCGCGAAATAAATCCCCACAAGACAGACGGGTCATCCGCGTTGACCACAGCCGCCAGGTTCAAAAGAATACCAAAAGTTAGCGGTAGTCCTTCGCTCGGAGGATGTCCTTCGTGAATATGCCAAACCGGATTGGCGTATCGTTGCTTGGCTTCCTGTTCTGGATATTTTGAAAGAAACGTAAAATATTCATCCACCGCTTTCGGAATTACATCGAAATGCAGCCGTTTGGCTTTTTTGGGGTTCTGGTACATGTAAAGCGACAGGCTTTCAGGGGAAGCATATTTAAGCCACTCTTCAATCGTGATGCCATTCCCTTTGGATTTAGATATCTTTTTACCATCCTGATCCAGGAAAAGCTCATAGTTGAAACCTTCAGGCGGCCGCTTTCCAAGAATACGGACAATCTTACTGGACAGTGTGACACTGTCGATCAAATCCTTGCCTGCCATTTCGTAATCCACATCGAGAGCATGCCAACGCATGGCCCAATCCACTTTCCATTGGAGTTTACAATGCCCACCTGTCACAGGGACAGTCACCATTTCGGCAGTATCAGGATCTTTGTAGGTAACCGTTCCGGCCGATTCATCCCGAGAGACAATCGGTTCCTGAAGGACAACGCCAGTCCGCGGGCATATTGGCAAAAACGGCGAATACGTCGCCCGCCGCTCCGGACCTAAGGTTGGAAGGATCACATTGATAACGGCCTCATAATGCTTCAATACTAACAACAGTGTTTCATCGAACAGGCCAGATTTATAACACTCTGTTGATGAGCGAAATTCGTACTCAAAGCCAAATTGATCTAAAAACACCTGGAGGCGCGCATTATTATGCTCGCCAAAACTGTTATGGGTACCGAATGGGTCCGGTACAACCGTCAGCGGTTTGTTAAGATTCTCGGTTAGCAATTCTTGATTTGGGACATTGTCCGGAACTTTACGCAACCCATCCATATCGTCGGAAAAGGCAATCAGGCGCGTCGGTATGTCTGAAAGAAGGCTGAAAGCATGACGTACCATGGATGTCCGTGCTACTTCGCCAAAAGTTCCCAAGTGGGGTAGTCCTGAAGGACCATAGCCCGTTTCGAACAACACATAGCCTTTTTCCGGTGCACCCTTTGCATAGCGGTCCACAAGCTTTTTTGCCTCGACAAATGCCCAGGAGTTGCTTGATAGTGCAATTTCGGCGTCAGATGACATGAGTATCTCCAAGAAAACGCAGTGTTTGAATCGCGCGGAATGTAGGCGTACAAAAGGATCGCGTCAACGACCGCCACCGAAAAAGTATGGCAAACGGAAAAAAATGGACCGAAACACAGAAATACATGCGCCCAACGGAGAAATAAGGCTGCCGGATATTCCGGTTTTGATTGCCAGCGGCGATCAGGCAATTTGGCTGACAACCGAAGGAGAAATCGAGACCACTGATCTCCGCGAGGCCGCCATTCGCGTTAACAAAATCCCCCCTCTTGTCGTACACCGGCTGAATGTTGCCAAACGTTTGGGCGTCAATCCCTTTCCGGCCTTTGATCTGCTTGAACTTTATGCCTTCGTCCACCCCGCGGAAACATGCCTACCAACCGCGAGGGGGCTAGCGAAGGCTGTTAGTTTAATGCCGTCAGCGGATCCTGAAGAACAGGCTCTCGCCCTATTCGAGGCCGTAAACATTCTTTTATCAAAATTAGCCGGTTTAAAAGATAAAAATAGAAAAACAGCGGCTTCCGTGGCGATGGTCATGGGCCAGGCTGGCTGGAATTGGGCACCTTCTGTTCTCAGCGCTGTCGGTATGCCAGAAAATAAAAGTCGATTTGGCGGCCTGGACTCCTGGACCAACCTCTCGGAATGGCCTGATTTTGCACCTGAACCACCCGCTGATGATATTGCCGTCAGTGAGTTTGAAGCACGAGCGCGACTAAAGGAATTACTGGGCGGCAATGCTGAGTCTCGCCCCCAACAGGCGGATTTCAGTGCCATGACATCCCACGCATTTCTCCCGCGTAACCAAGCCGACGCCCCGAATATTGTCTTGGCAGAAGCCGGTACAGGAACGGGCAAAACGCTGGGTTATATTTCACCTGCCAGCATTTGGGCGGAGAAAAACGGCGTTGCCGTCTGGATATCAACATATACCAAGAATTTGCAACGGCAAATTGATGGTGAGTTAGATCGCCTTTATCCTTCGATTGCAGAAAAGGCAGAAAAAGCTGTTGTGAGAAAAGGTCGGGAAAATTATCTGTGCTTGCTGAATTTTGAAGAGGCCCTTCAAGGCGGCGTCGCACAAAAATCCGATCAGGTTTCTCTGGGCCTGGTTGCTCGTTGGATCTCTGCGACACGAGATGGAGATATGGTTGGTGGAGATTTTCCCAGTTGGCTAATGGAATTGGAAGGGAGATCACGTATCACTCGATTAGCGGATCGTCGCGGTGAGTGCATTTATTCCGCCTGTTCTCACTATCGCAAATGTTTTATTGAAAAATCGACGCGCAAAGCGCGCAAGGCAGATATCGTTATTGCCAATCATGCACTTGTCATGATCAATGCAGCGACGCGGCCGGACGATCCAAATTTACCTAAACGATATGTCTTTGATGAAGGGCATCATCTTTTTGATGCCGCCGACAGCGCTTTTGCAGCTCATCTTACCGGACAGGAAACAGCAGAACTTCGACGCTGGATCGCTGGAAGCGATAAAGGGAGAAAGAGCCGCATGCGAGGATTGGAAAATCGTTTATCCGATCTGATCGGTGAGGATGAAGAAGGACAGGACGCGTTGCAACAGGCAATTCAGGCTGCGCGAAAACTACCGTCTGATGGATGGATGAGCCGAGTTCGCGAGGGCAACCCAAACGGTGCCATGGAAGAATTTTTGCTTCATGTTCGGGGGCAGGTGCTAGCACGATGCGGCCAACCGGATAGCCCGTACTCGGTAGAATGCCCAGCAGGAGAATTTACACCGGAAATAATCGCAGCTGCCCGGCGGCTTGATGACGCTTTGAAGGCTCTTTCAACACCTCTTACATCACTGGCAAAAATACTCCTGAAAAAACTGGATGAAGAAGCAGAGGAGCTCGAAACGGCTACCCGCCACCGTATTGATGCCGCTGTTCAAGGTATTGCACGGAGAAACAATCTTTCCATAACGCCTTGGCGTGCCGTGTTGAAAGGCCTCGAAGATGCAACGCCTGAAAAATTTGTCGACTGGTTGGCAATCGATCGGATAGGGGGCCGCGATCTCGACCTGGGATATTATCGCAGCTACATCGATCCGACAGAACCATTTGCCGAAACAATTTTGAAGCCATCCCACGGTGTCGTCATCACCTCCGCAACTTTACGAGATAATTTCGAGGACGAGGAAAATTGGCAGGCGGCAGATATGCGAACAGGAACACATCATCTCGTCTTACCGCCAACACGAGTACATCTACCCTCACCTTTCGATTTCGCCAAGCAAACAAAAGTGATTGTCGTGACCGACGTCCGCAGGGATCATATGAAGGAAGTCTCTGCTGCATACCGAGAGCTTTGCCTCGCTTCCGGCGGTGGTGCACTTGGTCTCTTTACGGCCATATGGCGACTACGAGCCGTGCATGAAAATATTCGCACCCCCCTCGCAGCAGCCGGTCTCGACCTGTATGCCCAACACCAGGATGCATTGGATACATCAACACTCGTAGATATTTTTCGCGAAGAAGAAAATTCGGTTTTACTTGGTACAGATGCCGTCAGAGACGGAGTTGATGTCCCGGGGCGATCTCTCCGGCTCATTGTATTTGATCGCATGCCCTGGCCACGTCCGGATTTAAAGCACAAAGCACGAAAGAAAGCTTTTGGAGGGAGCCGGTATGATGACAAACTCACACGCCTAAAGCTTAAACAGGCCTATGGTCGACTGCTTCGTCGCGAAGACGATTTCGGTGTTTTCGTCCTCCTCGATAGCATGATGCCGTCTCGGCTTGTATCCGCATTTCCGCCAGAAGTCGAAATTCAACGATTGGGCCTGAAAGACGCCATTGCCCTGACTAGAAATTTTATTGCGGAAAAAGAACAGACAATAAATAAAAATATCATTGGATAAACCTCGGTGAACCCCATATCCTGACAGAGTAATTTATTTTAAAACCGGAGATACTGTCGCATGACGACACTCAACCTGCATACTGCCCTGATTACCACCATGGTTATCGTTTCTGCCTCAGACCAGGAAATGACAGACCGCGAACTTTTCACAATTGGTGAAATTGTCCGCACCCTGCCTATGTTTTCTGAGTATGACGAAGAGCATCTGCCAGACGATGCGACCTCTTGCGTTGAAATGCTCAATGGGGATCAGGCGCTTGAGGATATCATCGCAAAAATCCGGGCTGTCCTACCTAAGAAGATCTATGATACGGCGTATGCCCTGGCGTGTGATATTGCCGTATGTGACGGCCAGCTCAGCCAGGAAGAACTCCGTATGCTTGAGATGCTGCGCCATGGTCTTGATGTTGATCGATTGACGGCTGCGGCTATCGAACGCGGTGCCGCGGTACGCTTCACCCGACTTTAAGGTCAAATCTGTCCCTAACAAGTAATTGCCAAATGGCAAGCTTTCTATACTATTCTTTTCATAACAAAAAAGAGTAAGGGAAGCAGTATGGGGAAAGTTCAGGATGTCCCGGTTGGATTTTTGGGTTTGGGCGAAGTTGGTCGCCCGGTCCTGCGCCGATTAAAGGAGCAAGGAGCGGCTATCCATGCGACAAGTAGATCGCCCGCGCTCCGCTATAAAATGGCACGCGATACCATAGATCTGTGCAGCACGCCGGATGAAATCAATAGCAAAATCAAAGATGGAATAATTGTTCTCATGCTGTCCAAGCAATCTTTGATTGATGCTTTCCTGACAGGAGACGATGGTCTTCTCGCGAACCTAACACCAGGCGCGTTGATTGTCGACCTTGGCCAGACATCGGCTGACACAACCAGACTACTCGCAACCCAAGTTAGTGAAAAAGGGGCGCATTGGTTGGATGCGCCTGCATTGGGATCCGAGCAAGAGGCTCTTAACGGGAATCTAACCATTCGAGCAGGCGGAAGAGCTGTAGATTTTGCACGGGCCCTGCCGCTTCTAGAAACCCTTAGTCAGGATATTAAACATTTAGGAGACATCGGCGCCGGCCAGGAAGCCATTACGGCTGCGTAATTTGCATTAGCGTAATGCGCGCGTAAATTCGAGTATTTCTTGCGCGCCTTCACACCAATTCTCCTTCTCGGTGCGGCCAGATTTTATCCGTGGCTTGAAGCTGTGATCACCATCTTCAAGCCATTGAATGGAAATAGTTGGTGACAATTTGTACGTCGAAACTACGTCGCGACTTCCCATGACATCACGACTTCCCTGCAAAATCAAAGTTGGTGTTTTCAGATGTGCAAGATGTTGAGTTCGAGGTTTTTCTTGCTTCTTCGCCGCATAGAATGGATAGCCGAGACAAACAAGCCCTTTTACGCCTAGCTCATCTGCAACCATTGAAGCCATACGCCCACCCATGGATTTGCCGCCAATAATCAAATTCTCGGAATTACCCAACGCTGCAACAGCTGTCCGCCAGCAATCCAAAAGAACCGGCTGACGGTCCGGCAGACTGCGCCCACCTTGCTCACGTCTTCGTTGCATATAGGGGAACTCAAACCGGTAAACCCGGACGCCCCTGTTTCCCAGATAGTCCGCATAAAAATCCATAAAAGGGCTGTCCATCGGCGCACCAGCGCTATGGGCCAAAAGGATCCGTCGGTTGTTCACGTTTCCGCCAGTTTCAAGAAAATCCATGATTAATCACGCAAACTATTCTATTTATTATATAATATCCGATGCTGCATCCAAGGATGACACTAATACAACATGTATGATTTTATTGCCACGAATGAACCAGTTATACGGCTAAGCTTCTTTATCGGAACGTTGCTTGTGGTCGGACTTTGGGAAACATTTGCGCCAAAACGACCACCCTCGGTATCTAAAATCTGGCGGTGGTCAAATAATTTCGGTATTACTTTTTTTAATACCTTTTTGCTGCGAATCCTTTTTCCAATTCTTGCTGTAGGCCTCGCTGTCATTGCGAAGGAGCATGGATGGGGGCTTCTAAACATAATTCAATTGCCCGAAACCTTCGCCATTGTCATTGCAGTGATATTGCAGGATTTTGTTATTTATTGGCAGCATGTCCTTTTCCACCACTTTCCCATACTTTGGCGACTTCACAAAATGCACCATGCGGATGTGGATTACGATGTTTCAACCGGCGCCCGTTTTCACCCCATCGAGATCATTCTTTCCATGCTGTTGAAACTGATCGTTGTCTTACTTCTGGGGCCACCAGTGGTCGCGGTCATTATCTTTGAAATTTTATTGAGTTCAATTGCCATGTTCAATCATGCCAATGCCGGTCTTCCTCCCTCAATCGATAAAATAATACGACTATTCATGGTTACGCCAGATATGCATCGCGTCCACCATTCAGTTATCCGCGGTGAGCACAATAACAATTTCGGATTTAATTTGCCGTGGTGGGACTATATTTTTGGTACGTATACTGCCTCGCCCTCTCAAGGCCATGACAAGATGACAATTGGATTGGACGAGTATCAGGAGAATAGAAAACAAAGCATTTTCTGGATGCTGTCCTTACCTTTTTTGAGAAAGTAATCAATCATTGACCTGCAAATCCTCAGGGCCCAGAGAGAAATCCTGGTACTGCTCCCATAAAACTTCAAACTCGTCTAGATAACGGCTTACTTCTTTCCCCGCTGTTTTTATGATGCGAGCATTAAGCTTAAGGATGTCAGAAAAATAAACCGCCTCAGATCGGCTGCTCAAATTCGCCAAGATGTACAGACCTTCTTTCACATCATTTACATGGCCAAGGCAATCTTGCATTTTTATCAGAATATCAATGCCTTCTCTTATTTTTTCTTCCTTGAACAAGGAGGCAAAAAATCTCAGATAATAGCGAGACCGTTTCGTATATTTTCGGAGTTCATGCAGATCTTCAACGGAATGGTGCTTCTCTTCCGGCCCTAATTTCCGTAATTCAATATTGCCGCCCTTGATCGTATCGAGAGCAAATTGAGCGACGGGCGCCGCCATTTTTTTTTCGGCAGATTTGCCCAGTTTGTTAGACCAATTGCTATTCAGCCATTGCTTAAACTCCTGGAACACGCGCTCAAAATGCCCACCGGCTATTTCTTTCGTGATGACGTCTATTTCATCTTTCCAGACTTTCTCACCTTGTTTTCGGAGTTCCAGATAGGCCTTACGTAAACCTTTCAGGCGAATGTTTGGAGATAGCATTTTATATAGAAACACATCCATGTTTCGTGCTTCCCCCAATAAGTTCCCGAAATATCTGAACTCCTGATTAAAGTGGCTACGGACATCGGTAGGGATAATGAGATTAAAAACCCTCATGGCAACACGGATCCGGCGGAGTCCAATACGTATCTGCATCAAGGCCATTGGGTCGCCGGTTTCCTGGAATTTTAGATAATTCACCTCTAGGTGATGCGCGGATTCGTGGAAAATCAATTTTGCCGCGGACTCGAGGTCCGGATTATCTTTCAAATCAATTTCAACCAGTTTGGTAACCGGCTTACTCGTTGTCATGACATGCCACTAGCTTCAATTATTTACGAAATTTTGATGTTCCTCTATGCTAGACTTCTTGACACCGAAAAATCAACCAAGAGAAAAAATAATGAAAAATATAAATGATTGGGTTGGCAATCAGATCACGCATTCTGAAACAATTTATCAGCATCAGTTGGACGGCGTTGCCGCATTGCTAAATGAGAACGTTCCCGCACCAGGTATTGTGAAGCCGGGCGGCCATTGGATGTATTTTCTGCCGGCAGACGCCCAAAATTCACTCGGCCCGGACGGACATGCTACAAAGGGTGGTTTTCTACCTCCCATCGAGCTGCCAAGGCGTATGTGGGCAGGCAGCCGGCTTCGTTTTCATGCACCGTTGCAAGTCGGTGAAAGAGCTGAAAAAATTTCTACGGTTAAAAGTGTCACGCCGAAGGAAGGCCGGACAGGCAATCTGGTTTTTGTCACGGTTGAACATGAAGTGAAAAACGAAAACGGCCTGTGTATTGTTGAAGAACATGATATCGTTTTTCGGGATGCACCAACAGCCGATAACAGACCAAAGCAACCGCAACTAGCACCGACGGATGGCGAATGGAATAGGGTCATTGAACCAGACCCGGTTATGCTGTTTCGCTATTCTGCTGTAACATTTAATAGTCACCGCATTCATTATGATCGCGAATACTGTATTGCAGAAGAAGGTTACCCAGGCCTAGTCGTGCATGGCCCGCTCCTCGGCACGTTATTGATGCGACTGGCCGAAGAAAAAATGGATCGGTCTCTTAAAGCCTTCACCTTCCGTAATTTTAACCCCATTTTTGACACTGCGTCCTTCACTTTATCCGGAAAGGTGGATGGCGAGAATAAATGTACAGTATGGGTCGCCGGACCGGATGGTGCACTTGCCGTTTCTGCGACAGCGGAGTTCTAATAAAAAAGAGGCGGATACGCTCCGCCTCTTTCCTACGTCTAGAATACCGAAAGGTTCAGTGCGTATGTGCGCCTGACATGGCACCGGCGTCTTTGACATGCACCATAACTTTTATGTCACCAGCATGTTCAAAGACCAAGGTCATGGGAAATTCCTCACCCATTTTCAGCTTTTGTGTCAGGCCCATTAACATGACATGCAAACCGCCGGGTTTTAGCATCACTTTTTCACCAGGCTCGATGACGATACCATCGACCGGCGCCATACTCATTACGCCGTCTTTCATGAAACTTTCATGAACTTCAGTACGCTTCGCGACGGGAGATTTTACCCCGATCAAACGATCAACTTTTGCACCGTCATTAATGATCATCACAAATGCCCCACCGACCTTTGCGCTGTCAGGCCGCGCCCGTGACCACGCGTCCTTGACAACAATATTGTGCTTCTCGACCGCAAGAACTTCTAACGGGGCGTTTCCAATAGCTGTTGTTAAGAAGAATGCGACCAGAAATATAGGCAGCAACTTAAGAATTTTCATGATGATGTCCTTGGTAGGTTACAGTTGTTCTTTAATTTTTGTGGCCATTTCTTCTGGCGTTGTTCCATAGGAAAATACTGTTATCAGATCGCCGTCGCGGCCCATTAAATATGTGAAAGACGTGTGATCAACCAGATAATAATCCGGATCGCCGTCGTCTACTTTCTGACCATAAACACGATATTTTTTCATAACGTCTTTAATTTGCGTTTCGCTGCCCGTTAGCCCAACGAAAGAGGGATGAAACGACGAGAGAAACTCATCCATTACCAATACGGTGTCCCGTGCCGGATCAACGGTAACAAAGACAGGTACGACATTGTCCGCCGCGTCGCCCAGCTCTTCTAGCGCTAGTGAAATTGTCTGCGCTTCCGTCGGACAGACGTCCGGGCAAAAGGTATATCCAAAAAAGACCAGCATTAGTTTATCCTGGAAATCTTTGTCTGTGACCGGATCACCTTTTTGATTAATCAACTCAAAACTACCGCCGATCTGCGGTGCACCGGAAATAATCGAAGAACCCTTCTTGGCTGTCGGTCCAACTTGAAGCATACCTGTGGACCAAAGGCCAATAACAAGCACACTCGCGAGGACGAAAAATGCAATACAATAGGCAAAAATCTTATTCATGATATACCTTTTACACCATCCAGTCGGACAATGTCCTTGCGTCAGAAAATACCTGCAATATGCGAGTGTCCCTATGTTTAGTTGCGCCTTTCCTCAATCACAAGGCCTAATAACAAGCTGCGGCACTTGACCGCAGGTAACCCATGTCGGGCTTTATCTGGGATTGACCGACATCAAATCTGGCGATACGCTGACCACAATAATAACCGACTTGAGCTTTTTTCTCCTTGGCCGGCATAAACAAAATATGAGCATTTTTTTCGCGAAGCGCCTCCTGACTTTCATAGCGACTTTGATCGGCGCGTCCATGGTCATTTTCCTGGTGATGGAAATTTTACCCGGCGATCCTGCGCTCGTGATCCTGGGCATTGATGCAACTGATGAAATGGTCGCGGCCCTGACACGAGAGCTGGGGCTTGATCGCTCCGCCCCGGTAAGATATTGGGAATGGGTAAGCGGCTTATTTCGCGGGGAAATGGGCACGAGCTACGCCTATAAGGTGCCCGTCTGGGAATTGGTTGAATATTCACTCTGGATCACCATACCACTGGCCATTATGGCCATGTTTTTCAGCATTATTCTTGCTCTTGTCATCGGCCTCTATGCGGCGGCTAATCATAACAAAATACAGGATGTTACCTTGATGGGCTTCAGCCAACTGGGGATTTCTGTGCCTAATTTCTGGCTGGCAATCTTACTGATCCTGTATTTCTCGATCCAGCTCAACTGGTTTCCAGCCGGGGGTTTTCCGGGATGGGATGAGGGGATCTTCAAAAGTTTGAAATCGTTAATCCTGCCGGCCTTGGCCCTGGCGACGGTTGTAGGTGCTATCCTGGCTCGGATAACCCGATCCTCGGTGCTCGAAGTTTTCCGCGAAGATTATGTACGGACAGCTCGTGCCAAGGGACTCAGCCAGCGGGCAACCCTTTGGGGGCATGTGCTGAGAAATGCCCTGATCCCCGTTCTCACCGTCAGCGGCATCCAATTTGCCACATTACTTACCGGTACAGTTGTCGTCGAGAATGTGTTTCATATTCCGGGCCTCGGATCGTTGGTCCTGAAGGCAATCAATAATCGCGATACCATTGTTGTCGAAAATGTTGTGCTTTTGCTCGCGACAATGGTTATCACCGTAAATTTCGTCGTCGACATCTTGTATGCCGTCATTGACCCACGGTTAAAGGCCCATGACATATGAGTGACACCAATTCAGCTTCACTCCTAAACCGGTGCCGTCGAAGCAGAAGTTTCGTGGTTGGCGGGATAATGACCGGATTTTTGTTGGTTTGCGCCTTGGTGTCGTTGGTATGGACGCCGGGATCCGCCTATGACATCGAAATCGGCAGTCGATTTCTGCCACCCTCTGCGGATCATTGGCTGGGAACCGATCAATTTGGCCGGGACATCGTTTCCATGTTGATGACCGGGACACAGAATTCAATCGTCGTGGCCGTCGTCGCTGTTTCTATCGGCCTGATCATCGGCGTCAATCTCGGCCTGCTCGCCTCCGCTCGCCGCGGCTGGACAGAAGAAGTCATCATGCGGTTCAGCGATTTTTCGTTCGCTTTCCCGGCAATTTTATCGGCCATTATGCTGACGGCAATTCTAGGGCCGGGTGGTGTCAATTCCATACTCGCCATTGGCCTTTATAACATTCCGGTTTTCGCACGGCTGACCCGGGGATCCGCTAACGCTATCTGGGCACGTGAGTTTGTCATGGCGGCACGTGCGGCAGGCAAGGGAAAACTGCGCATTACCTTTGAGCACATCCTGCCCAATATTTTGTCCATAATCATCGTACAGGCGACAATCCTGTTTGCCATTGCTATTCTTGCTGAGGCCGCACTGTCTTATCTGGGCCTAGGCACTCAACCGCCCCACCCATCCTGGGGCCGTATGTTGAACGAAGCACAAGCCTTGATGTTTCTTGACCCCATGCAAGCAATTTATCCGGGACTGACCATCGCAATTGCCGTATTTGGCCTGAATTTGCTAGGAGACGGCTTCAGAGATGTCCTTGATCCACGTCTGTCGAGGAAACGATGACATGACCTTGCTTGCCGTCGATAACCTCAGTGTTACCCTCGCCACCAACGATGGCCCGGCGCGAGCCGTGCGAGATTTAACATTCTCCCTTGAAAAGGGGGAAACCCTGGGGATTGTCGGTGAAAGCGGTTGTGGAAAATCCATGACAGCTTTGGCGCTTATGGGGCTGCTTCCAGAACGCAGCGAGACAAACGGGACCATAGCCCTAAATGGTCAAAACTTACTGACCAAATCAGAGGGCGAAATGTGCCGGATTCGCGGCAACAACATGGCCATGATTTTTCAGGAGCCGATGACGTCGCTCAATCCTGTACATACGGTGGGGCGGCAAATCATGGAACCACTTCGCCTGCATAAAGGCCTGTCCAAATCCGCGGCGGCGGTGGAAACCGTCGCTTTGCTGGATCGGGTCGGCATTCCCAATCCGAAGGAACGCCTGCATAATTATCCACACCAGCTCTCCGGCGGACAACGCCAACGCGTAATGATTGCCATAGCGTTGTCATGTGCTCCTGATATCCTCATCGCCGACGAGCCAACGACGGCGTTGGACGTAACCATCCAGGATCAGATACTGGATCTTATCCAGGGATTGGTACACGAAGAGGGAATGGCACTGATTCTGATTTCCCATGACCTGGGCGTCATATCCGAAAATGCGGAAACGGTCATGGTCATGTATGGCGGAACTGCCGTCGAAAGCGGCAAAACGGATCGGATTTTTGATGAACTGTCCCATCCCTATACACAAGGTTTGTTTGCCGCCATGCCAAAACTGGGAATGGGCCGTGACGCACGTTTGGTAACCATTCCCGGCACTGTTCCAGATCTGGTCAATTTACCGTCAGGCTGCACCTTCACCGACCGATGCCCCTTGGCCACAGCTCAATGCCGGGAAACCATCCCGCCTCAGCATCATCTCAACGACCGTCACGCTGTCGCTTGCCACAACCTGGATAAAGCCCGCTTCATGAAACCCGGGGAGCTTTACACATGACAGTGAGGTCCCTATCGCAACCGGTTTTGGAAGTTACAGATCTTGTCCGGCATTATCGGCTACCTCGGGAAAGTCTATTTGCGCCGCCAGGTCACGTCTTTGCTCTCAATGGTGTCAGCTTTACTATTCAGAAAGGCAAGAGCTTTGGAATCGTCGGTGAAAGCGGATGTGGTAAATCGACATTAGCGCGAAATGTTATGGCGCTGGAGGATACAGATGCCGGCTCTGTTAAAATCCTGGGATCCGAGGTCGTCGGCAAGAGTTTTGATCAACTAAGACCACTGCGCCAGCATTTCCAGATGGTGTTTCAAGATCCTTACGGCTCTCTCGATCCCCATCACAATGTTGGCCGGATTATTGCTGAGCCACTCGCAGCTCTAGGCCCACTTTCCAATGATGACCGAGATATGCGGATCACGGAAACGCTTGAATCTGTTGGGCTGAAGAAAACCGACGCTGCCAAATACCCTCATGAATTCTCTGGCGGACAACGTCAACGCATTGCCATCGCCCGCGCTCTTATCACCCACCCGGAACTGATTGTCGCCGATGAACCTGTGTCCGCCCTTGACGTCTCGGTTCAGGCTCAGGTTTTGAATTTACTCAAAGATTTGCAGGACACTTTTGGCGTCACGTACATGTTTATCAGTCATGATCTCGCGGTTGTGGAGTATCTCTGTGATGAAGTTGCCGTCATGTATCTGGGCGAAATCGTTGAAAAAGGCCGCACCGAGGACTTGTTTGCCACACCGGCGCATCCCTATACCCGCATTCTTCTCGATGCTGTTCCGCAGCCCGGCGCACCTGAAAAACGAACTCGCATCAAATTAAGCGGGAATGTCACGGGTCAGACCGAGCAACGCCGAGGCTGTTCCTTTCAGGATCGTTGCCCCATGGTTCAGGATATTTGTCGGCGCGACAAACCGCCGTTGGCATCTGTCGGCGAGGATCACATTGCAGCGTGTCATTTCTCGTCAGAAATTAAGAACAAACCTTAGGCGGCCCTGTATCAACGCCAATCTCAACAATCCCTATTCCTTCTTACCTTCAAATTCAAGTGACGCTGAATTCAGGCAATAGCGCAAACCAGTCGGTTCGGGCCCGTCGGGGAAAACATGTCCCAAATGCGCATCACATTTATTGCAGATGACTTCGACGCGGCGCATAAAGAAACTACGGTCCTCAATCTCGCCCACCATTTCTTCATTGAGCGGTTTGTAGAAACTCGGCCACCCAGAGCCTGATTCATACTTGGTTTCCGAAGAGAATAAAGGCTCATTGCAGCAGATACAATTATATGTACCGGCTGCCTTATTGTCATTCAATGGCCCGGTAAACGCCCGTTCGGTGCCCTTTTTTCGGGTTACGTGGTACTGTTCCTTCGACAATTGGGTTTTCCACTCAGCGTCGCTTTTCGAAATTTTCTCAACCATATTGCGGCTCCCGTTCTTTAATCGTTCGAGATTAGTGACTATATTCTATTTATAAATATACGACAAAATACAAGACGGCTCGTCACAAAACTTGACGAAATCGTCAGCTTAGCCGAAAATAATCATCCAGAGGCTAGATGGAGTGAGAATGAGTGAGGTTGTAAGTTTCGACGATCACTATTTGACCCGATCTGCGAAGCAGACGCAATCGGGGCAACATCCAGCGCCGGTTTTTTTCAATCGACTTGAACTCAGCCAAATTTTACAAGTCTACGGCCAGATGGTCGCGAAATCAGAATGGCGTGATTATGCCATTGGCCAGGACAAAAATACTTGTATTTTTGCCATTTTCCATCGGACCACGGATCGCCCGCTCTACAGAATTTACAAAGAGCCTCGGCTGGCGGCGAAACAGGGTGCCTTTTCAGTGCTGGCACAAAATGGGCGGATCCTCAAACGCGGCAAGACTCTGGAACAAGTTCTAAAAGTTTTTGACCGCATGCGTTTCAAGGCAATTGATTAACTCCTGCATTGCTTCACGAAGCGGTGAAACAGTGTGAATTGCAAATAAACCCGATAACGCTGAAATTATGGTCCGTAACGCACTCTCTTTAAACAGACGAAAACGGATCGAAATGATGAAATTACTTTCCCTGACTTCCACCGCCCTTTTGACGGGCTTGACAATGGCCGTTGGTTTTTCAGGCCCGGCGCAGTCTGCAGCAGACGACGTCACGATTATTACCCTGACACAAACACCTTGCCAGTTTGTGGAGGCTGAAAACGGAACGGATCATATGTATATGTCCAAGGAGCAGGCGGACTGCGAGAAAATCAACGCAGAGAGCGGCGACAAGCGAGTGATGGCGTCAGAAGTCCTTACCTTGAAACCGGGCAAGTATATTTTCAGGGTCACCAACAAGAATGTTCCCTATTCCCTTGGTTTCTGGTTGCGCGAACATGATTATAACTGGGCCAATCCGCTGCATAAGGTCAGTAAGATCAGTGTCTCCGGCGGTGGTATGGATACCGGCAAGACACTTGATTATGAGGTCGAGCTGAAAGAAGGTGAATATTTTTATTCATGTCCGCTTAACACCACACCTGACTATAAATTGCTGGTCAAGAGCTGACAACGAGCGGAGGGGGCGGCAAGCCCGCTTACTGCCCCCCAGCCGTCAAATCGGCAAAGATAATTTTCGGTAAACAAATCCCATCAGCCAGGCCGGACCGATCATCAGAAACTGCACATCCTTGAAAAAGGACGGTTTCTTGCCTTCTATCTTGTGGCCGATGAACTGGAATATCCAGGCAATAACGAATACGGCAATAGAAAATTGCCAGAGCGGCAGGGCGAATACCGGCGCCGCTACATAGGCGTTGATCAAACCAAAACAGGCAAAGGTGAACAGCACCATGCCGATCGCCAGGGTCCAAGATAGCATCGCGTAATAGATTACGGTCATCGACAGGGCGATTGTAGCCCAATTGAGATACGGAATTTCGGAGAAGGCCGCAGGGATGGGGATTTCCCACAACAACGCCACGATGGTCCAGAAGATGGCGGGAACCGCAATCCAGTGAATCAGTTTGTTGGTTCGGTTCTGATGGCTGGAGCCATACTCATCAAGCAGGGCAAAAACCCGTCTGGTCTGGTTCTTTGTTGCTGTATCATTTTTCATGATCATAACCTTTTTTACGCTTTAAGACGCCCGTGCACGGGCATTCTCCAGCAAATGTGCATCCATGGCAACGCCTTGTCGAAAGGCAATGCGGGCTTCGAGAATCGGCAAGGCGCGATCGATCTCGCCGGCTTCTATGAGACTGGTCACCCAGGCCAGCTGAAACATATCCCGCTGGGCGTGACTGCCGCCGATCTCCTGCAGACGCGGCTGTGCCACCGTCATCTGCCGGACCGCAGCCTTATGATCGCCCTCGGCCAGTGCAATATAGCCTCGCATGGCCGGGACAGCGACGTCTGCCCAGACGGCACGGGTCAGGTCCGGCGCATCGCGACCCAGTTTCTCTGCCCCAGCCATCAAGGCTTCCAGCGCCTCCGACTGGCCCCCGCGCGCCAGCGCGTAGACATAATGCATATCAAAGAAAGGCTGGTCATTGACCAGGGTTCTGGCAGCTACGAAGGACGACAGATCCGTCCATCGATCTCCCACATCAACACCCAGCTGTTCCAGACGCCACAACAGGGAAATGGCATTGACCTGATCCAGGCTGTAGGTTTTATCCACTCCCCATATTTTCTCGTCATAGAGCTTAAGGGGCGTCTTGAAATCCTCCTGCTCGAGGAAAAACAGCGCCTGATGCCACCAATTATGGGTAAACATGAAGCTATTCCGGTCTTCCCATTCGCCGGACAGATCGTCCATCCATTTTATGCCTTCGTCGTGACGTCCCTGGGTCAGCAGGACATGGGCGACGGCGTGATGCGCCCAGGGTTCCTTGCGCTTCATTTCCGTGGCCCGCCGGCCATCTGCTTCGGCTTCGGTAAAATTACTTTTCTGTTCATGGCCGAAGGCGCGCATGCCATAGGCATAGGCGCAGTCTTTATGGCGGTCGAACACCTGATTGATCAACCACAGCAGCCCGTCGTCGTCACCAAGATTGAAATAGGTATTCTGTCCGAGCTTGACGGAAAATAAATCACCTGGGTGGTCGCTGGCCAGTGTTCTGAAAAGGGCCAGCGCGCCGGCAACATCAAGCTCACGCAAGCACAACACAGCGGCGGTAAAAAGCCGTTCCCGCTCCGTGGCATTGCCGAGGGCCGCCTTGGCCTGATTGGCATATTTCGTTGCTAGTTCAACCCGCGCCGGGGTCTCCACAAACAGTCCCAGTAACGTTGCATAAGCGGCCGCGATGGCACAGTCCGGATCCCGATCCGCCGCCCCGAAGATACCGGAGAAATCGGTCCCGAACCCGATATAGCTATCAACAAAGGCGTCAATGACCCTGATGGTGTCGGCAGAATTTGTGGTGACCGGGTTTCCGTACGCATCGTTCAGCATGGTTCAGGCCTCGTTTATCAGATCCAGAGGATAAATAGGACGTCTCACTTTTTCGTAGCGTAGCAGATTATTATCCGACGTGGTCACCCCTTTACCATCCAGCGTCAGCGTTGCCTTACCGATTGGCGCGAAGCCGGCGCGATAATGGATACGGCTTTTCAGGATCAGGTATCGTTTATATTCAGGCTGGATTCCGACGGACGTAAAGACCCCTGTATCCCACGGCTCATGATGATTGGAGACAATGACGATTTCCATATTCTCCGTCTCCAGCACCGCCGTTGGCCCCATAAAGACCTTTACCCCCGTATACATGGGGCCGCGGACGATCCATTCCCCGTTGGTCAAGGTTTTGACAGTCCCGGTCAGGGTCAGCGGCTCGCCGACTTCACCGATTTGCGGCATATCGGTTTTCCCGCCCAGCTTTAGCGTAATGGTTGAGCCAATACCGGATTTTTGCATTTCCTGGACCGCGGCGGGATCCCAGACCGCCCCAACCGCCACATCTTCCAGCCCCTGCCGAAGAACCTCTTCAATCACTGTCATCACATCCTGCGTTGCACCGGATCCACAATTATCGGCATGATCAAGCAAGAGAACCGGGCCTTCAGTCATTTCCTTGGCTTTGGCTACCTGTTCTTCCAAAGGGGTATGCTCATAGACAAAATCATCCCGCAGATCCCAGGCCTTGGCCAGAATCCGGTCGCGAACCTCGTCCGCTTTTGCCTTGTCGCCGTCGGTCACGACAATCACCGAATTCCCCGCATCGCGAATATCAGCCAGCGCGAACCCGCCAAAGGCTGTCGCAGCCAGCACGCCCGGCTCTTGCTCTGCGTCCCGGCACATGCGGATCAGGGTCGCCATGGGCTCGTTATCGGTGCCTTGACGCAAGGTTTGGCTCAACAGTTGTGTATTCCCCCAGGACATCACCGGATTGACTTTACCCGCCATGCTGTCCAGCAAGACGTCACCGATTTGTTTGCCAACCTCATACATATCAACATGGGGATAGGTCTTGTAGCCAATCAATGCCGTGCAGTTATCCATGATCTTGTCTGTCAGGTTACAATGCAAGTCCAGGGTGACAGCAATCGGCAGGTCCGGATCGATCTCTCGCATTTTCTCGAGCAACGTCCCCTCCCCGTCGTCCGTATGCACGGCGACCATGGCACCGTGCAAATCCAGCATGGCCGCGTCGACCCCTTCGCGAACCGCCTCAAGAATGGGATCGGCCATGTTGTTAAAGGCTTGTTCCGTTACCGGACCGGACGGCATGGCTTCCGCGGCCACCGGCGTGATAATTTCCGCGCCCGCCGCACGCGCCAGTTCCACATAGGCGCCAAACGGCATCCCGGTACCCTCATAGGCTTTTAACGCGTCTTCTCCCAGATAGGCGCTCCAGTCCTGAAACCGCTGCCAGTCGGCGACAATGGGCGAGAAGGTATTGGTTTCATGTTTCATCATGGCGATGAGGAGGCGCATATTGCTGTCCCTTTCTTGTGATTGGCGAGGGCTGTTTGCTATCGAACAAGTCTAGCAGTCTGCGCTGTGCAGACAACAAAAAACCCGGCACAAGGCCGGGTTTTTCATGTTATTTGACGTAGTGTTAGTTGCGGTTGCCGAGAAGGCTGAGCAACATCATGAACAGGTTCAGGAAGTTCAGGTACATGGAAACGGCACCCATAATTGCGCCTTTTTCCAGCACTTCCTGGCTATGCCCCTGATAATACTGGGATTTAATCCGCTGCGTATCATAGGCTGTAAGGCCTGTAAAGATCAGCACACCGAGCACAGAGATTACGAACTGCATCATGGTCGATCCCAGGAAGATGTTTACCACCGAAGCAATGATAATCCCGATCAGTCCCATAAACAGGAAGCTGCCAAATCCGGTCAGGTCCCGTTTGGTAACATAGCCATACAGGCTGGCGCTACCAAACGTCGCTGACGTGATAAAGAACACCCGGATAACACTTTCCGCAGTGTAAATATGGAAGATATAACTGATGGCCACACCAAATAGAGCGACCATGACCCAATACAGGATTTTTGTTGTACTGGCGCTTGTGCGGCTCATGGCAAACAACAAACCAAGCGGTGCCAGCATGACAACCCATTGCAGCGGTGTGCCAAACACAGCATTGTAAATCGTCGGGCTACTCGCTGTCAGGGCGGCTGTGATGCCACTCAGTGCCAAGCCAGAGGCCATGTAGTTATAGACCTTGAGCATATAGCTGCGCAGGCCCTCGTCAAGAACGGCTTGATCGACAGATCCCGCCCTTGCGGTATTAAGCTTCGAAAAGTCAGTCGCCATTTAGAATTCCTCTAAGGAGTTAATTTCAGTAGTTATATTGTATTTTTTCCACAAAAATTCAAGGAAAATCAACGTCAAGCGAAGGTTAATTCGCTCGTCCTGACAGGCACGATTTCGTGTAAATGGCTCAAATCCAGCGTTTTGCCGGATGATAACAGCGAGCACTTGACGAAAAATACTCCGCTCTGTCTAATATCTGAGAACGCAATTTAAAAATTCGAGGGTCAAAAATGAATATTACGACTTTTGGCGTCCTTCTCGCCTTAACAGCATTGGTGACAGCTTGTAGTGCGACGGAGAAAGAGAAGGCCGCGTATAAACAAGCTGAGGCCGACATTAAAAAACCCGTTAATTGCGGAACCGCGGAAGGGGATATTCGGGGCCTTCAAAGTGAAAAAATCTACACCGGCAAACAAGTGGCAAATGGTATCCTCGCCGTCATCCCCATAAGCCTGATTGAAGGCATCGTTACCGGCACCGAAGGCAAACGCATCAAGATGGCAACAGGTGACTACAACAAGAAGCTGGATGAAAAGATCGCGCAGATAAAGAAAGAATGTAACATCACTTCCTGATTTTCAGCTGATTGCCTCTGGCATCTAACCGGTTATCACATTTACACCCGAATAAGGTGTATTTATTGACACAATATTTCCTTTAAGCTGCCTATTTCGCGGCTTTTTCTGGCCATCATTGCCGATCACATTGGTTCTCGAACACCAGCAACGAGATCGGGAATGATATCTCCTGTTGGATCGTTTGGCGGAACAACGGCCTTTTTTGCCGTTCCCTTTCGTCCTATTTTATAAAGACTTGGAGAACCATGATGAAAAAGATTCTGATTACAGCCGCCGCATTGACAACTTTCGCCGCAGCGCCTGCTCTGGCTGCAGCTCCTGCTTTCGCTGAAGTAGATGCCGACGGTAACGGCACCATCAGCTTCGAAGAGCTGGCTGTTGTAATGCCAGACACCAGCAAGTCCCAGTTTGCAGCAGCAGATATGGACGGCAGCGGTGAATTGTCTGCTGATGAGTACAAAAAAGCGACAACCAAAAGCTAATTAAGTCCGAGGAAATCTCCCATTTCCTCCTGTTCCCTGATCGCTCCACGGAGCGGTCAGGTGATCCTCAATCAGATCTGAGAACCGGCGCCACTTTTTCCCCGAGCGCATTCCACGATCCCAATAATCCAAATGCCAGCGTGACCGCCACACTGATGAGGATGGTTGCCAGGACCGTCATCGGCAGGTTGATCCATTTTGCTTCCAGCAATTGCGTAATCACCAGATAAGAGGCTGTCCAGCCTGCCGCAGCGGCAATGATCGACGTTATCAATCCCAGCAACGCATATTCCAGCAAAAACACCTTGAAGATATCTTTGCGTGTGGCCCCAAGGACTTTCAGGATCACGGCATCATAAACCCGCTTGCGATGTCCCGCGGCAAAGGCACCCGCTAAAACCAGCATACCGGCGACCAGCGTGATCGACGACGTCGCGGATACCGCCGAGGACAGCTGTTCCAGAATACGACTGACCGTTTCCAAGGCTTCTTTCATGCGAATCACCGAGATATTGGCAAATTTGTTGGTGATATCGCGAAACAGCGCGGCTTCGGCATCGGTATCGGCCCGGGCTGTCGCCAAATGCCCATGCGGGGCTCCGGCCAGCGCATTCTGGTCAAAAACAATGACGAAATTGATGGCCAATGTGGTCCAGTCAATCTCACGGAAATTTGCGATTTTCGCCTCGATTTCCCGGCCCATGACATTGACGGTCAAGGGATCACCAAGTTGCAACCCAAGCCCCTTACCAACATCGCGGCCAATGCTGATCAGCGGCGGCCCTTGATAGTCGTCGGGCCACCAGCTGCCCTCGACTACCGTGGCACCGGGTGGCGGCGTGGCGGCGTAAGTCAGGCCGCGATCCCCGCGAAGTACCCATTTTGCGTCCGGCGCAACTGTTAGTTGGTCTGCCGGAACGCCCTTCACGCTGACGATACGGCCGCGCATATTCGGGACGTGATTAACTTCACTGACACCAGAGACAGCTTCTGCTGTTTCGACAAACTCGCCCAGCTGATCCGACTGAATGTCAATAAAGAAAAAGGCCGGGGCTTTCTCCGGCAACTGCTCCTGCACCTGCCGGGTCAGATTGCCTTCAATCAAGGCGACGGTCACAAACAAAGTCAGCCCTAGCCCCATGGACAGGACGACACTCGTTGTTGCCGCGCCGGGTCGGTATAAATTGGCGATGGCCAGCCGCAATGTCGGGATCCGCGAGCGCGGGAGTTTGCGGGCGACAAATTGCACAGCGTGCCCGACAAAAATCAGGACACCAAAAATACAGGAGGCAGCGACAACGAAACCAATGGCGAAATATCGTTCCTGACTGGTGAAAATTGCCAGGGAGACCATTAAGGCAAATGCGACCACGACCGCCACAATATAGCGGGCCCGCGGCCAGCGATGACGGGAGACCACATCCCTGAACAGGGAGGCTGCGGGGGTTTCTCGCGCCCGGGCCAAGGGCCAGATGGCGAACAGCGTTGCAGTCAGCAGGCCATAGGCGACGGCCAGTAACAATGGGCCGGCCTGCAGCGAAATTTCCGGCGGTACCGGCAAGGCGCGCGCCAGAAATCCCGAGGCGACCATGGCGCCGCCAATACCCAGAAAAAGTCCGAGAAAAGATCCGACGAACGCCAGAAACAGCACTTGTAGATAATGAATTCGGAAAATAAAGGAACTGCTGGCGCCCAGACATTTCAAGGTGGCGATGGTGGCGATTTTACCATCCAGATAAGTCCGTACCGCGTTGCCAACACCGACACCGCCGACAATCAGGGCCGTTAACCCGACAAGCGTCAGGAACAGGGCAACACGATCGACGAACCGCTTGATCCCCGGCGCGCCGTTGGAGGCGTCCTGAATACGCCATCCGGCATCGGGCAAGTCGCGGGCGGCAGCTTCACGAAAATCGGCAACAGAAACTTCGTTATTCAAATCAATGCGATAGTGATAGCGCACCAGGCTGCCAGGTTGGATCAGCTCCGTCTGGATCAACGCGTCCTCGGAAATAATGGTTCTGGGTCCCAGCGCCATCCCCTGCGACGCCTTGTCCGGTTCGGAGCGGATAATGCCGCGCACTTCAAGGGTCAGTTCGCCGATCAGGATCTGGCTGCCAAGCTGCAGCGACAGCCGGTCAATCAACCCCTGTTCGACAAGAGCCCCGAAAACTCCCGCTTTTTGAGCCAGTAGTTTTTCTACAGTCTCATTTTGCGTTTGTGCAGACAAAGTGAGTGCCCCGAACAACGGATATTTCTCATCGACGGCCTTCACCTCGGACAAGGTAGCCTTGTCACCGCCAGCGACCCTAACCATCGCACGAGTGGTTTCAATCTCGGCGATGGTGCCGTGCGCACTCAACCATTCATATTCATCAACCGAGGCCGGCCGCTGGATCAGGCGGACATCGATATCGCCGCCCAAAATGACCCGGCCATTGGCTTTCAGACCTTCGGTAATCGAGGACGACAAAGTGCCGACGCCAGCAATGGCTGCGACGCCCAGCACCAAACAGGCCAGAAAGATACGAAAGCCCTTGAGGCCGCCCCGCATTTCCCGGGCAGCAAATTTAACGGCAAGCGCGAAGGTTTCAGGATTATTCCGACTATTCACCGGCGGCCACCTGCAGATCCATGCTTTCGATGGCGGCAATCTTGCCGTCTTCAAGCCGTACCAGATGATCGCAGCGGCGTGCCAGTTGATCATCATGGGTAATCAGGATAAGCGTCGCCTCTTGCTGGGCATGCAATTCAAACATCAAATCAACGATAATATGCCCTGTTTTACCATCGAGGTTTCCTGTGGGCTCGTCCGCCAGCAAAATTTTCGGATTGGTACAAACCGCCCGCGCCAAGGCCACCCGTTGCTGTTCTCCGCCCGATAGCTGGGAAGGATAATGGGTTGAGCGATCCGCAAGCCCCACGGCGGCAAGTTTTTCGGCGGCCACTCCAAAGGCATCAGCCCGGCCCGCCAATTCCAATGGAATGGCTATATTCTCGAGGGCCGTCATGGTTGGAATAAGATGGAAGGACTGAAAGACAATACCGATATTCTCCCGGCGAAACCGCGCCAGCGCGTCTTCATCAAGTTTTTCGATGGCCTCGCCAGCCATCAGCACGGACCCGGAGGTGGGCACCTCCAGACCGGCCATAATGGACATCAAGGTCGACTTTCCGGATCCTGAAGGGCCAACAATGCCCACCGTCTCCCCCGGCTGTACAGTCAAATCTATACCACGTAAGATATTGACAGGGCCGGCATCTGACTTAAGTGTGAGATGAATGTCTTTTAACGAGATGATAGGTTCTTGAGGCAATAGTATTCCAATGCAAAATAGACGAGTCCTGACTTTGGCATATGGCGGCCAGCTATCAATAATCAACTTATTTACCGTCTTTATGGTCATTTTTTACGGTATTTGTGATGCTTATGCCGAAAAATCAGTCCGAATAGTCGCCATTGGCGACAGTCTGACCGCCGGGTATGGATTGCCACAAGGAGAGGATTTCCCGACCCAGCTTGAAGCGGCCCTGCAGGCCAAAGGTCTTAATGTGGTTGTGGACAATGCCGGAGTTTCCGGTGATACGACGACAGGTGGATTGCAACGGCTCGACTGGGCCCTTGGCAATGATGCGGACTTTGTCATCCTGGAACTGGGCGCCAATGACGCCTTGCGCGGTATCCAACCGAACATAACGCGGGAAAATCTGGAAAAAATTCTGATTGTCCTGCAGCAAAAAAATATTCCTGTCCTGCTGACAGGCATGAAGGCCCCACCGAATATGGGTGTTATCTATACGACCGAGTTCGACCAGATCTTCCCCGATCTTGCTGAAAAATACGGGACCGATTTCTATCCGTTCTTTCTGGAAGATGTGGCCGCCGACCCCGCTCTCAATCAACGTGATTTTATACATCCAAACGCAGAAGGCGTTAAAATCATCGTCAACAACATGCTGCCTTATGTGCAGCGCTTCATCGAAAACTAGGACCGGTTTGTCCGTGAACCCAACCCCATAGCATAGGAAATACCATGAAATATAGAAAACTGGGTCGCTCAGACCTGGATGTCAGCGTCATTTGCCTGGGCACCATGACTTGGGGAGAACAGAACACCGAGGCCGATGCCCATGCGCAAATGGATATGGCCCTGGATATGGGCGTTAATTTTCTCGACACTGCCGAACTGTACCCCATTCCACCGCGTGAAGAGACACAAGGTTTATCCGAAAAACATATCGGAAGCTGGCATACGTCACGCAAGGCCCGCGACAGGATAATCATTGCGACAAAGGCTGTTGGCCCGACAGATACCCTGTATTTTCGCGGCGAACCGACAAAGCTGAAAGCCCGTCACCTGGAAGAGGGCGTCAATAAAAGCCTGACGAAACTGCAAACAGACTATATCGACTTGTACCAGCTGCACTGGCCAGAGCGCACCACCAATTATTTCGGCAAGCTCGGCTATGAGCATGTGGAAAATGAGGAAGATACCCCACTTCTGGAAACGCTGACGGCGTTGGGCGATCTTGTTAAATCGGGCAAAATCCGACATATAGGAGTCTCCAATGAAAGCGCCTGGGGCGTTATGGAGTATCTTCGTCTCGCCGATAAATACGACTTGCCGCAAATGGCGTCCGTACAAAATCCCTATAACCTGCTGAACCGGATCTATGAGGTTGGGTTGGCCGAAATGTCCATTCGCGAGCAATGCGGGCTGCTGGCTTATTCCCCCAGCGCCATGGGCGTGTTGTCAGGAAAATACCTGAACGGCGCCAAACCTGCAGGCGCCCGGCATACGGTATATGACCGGTTCAAACGCTATACCACCGATCTGGCCGACGAAATGGCCGGTAAATATTTTGCCTTGGCTCAGGCAAATGGCCTCAACCCCGCTCAAATGGCGCTTGCCTTCGTCAATAGTCGGCAATTCCTGACTTCCTCCATAATCGGTGCAACGACACTCGCCCAATTAAAAGAGAATATCGAAAGTATCGATCTGGAACTCTCCGATGACATGGTCGCAGAAATTGATAAGATACATATGATGCACCCTTATCCCTGTCCGTAAAGGATATGCCGAATGCGCCTTTTCGTTGCGATAGCCTTACCTCAAGAAGTGAAAGATAACATCGCCACCTTGCGTGGCGGCATTCCTGATGCACGGTGGATTGCCGCAGAAAACTTTCATGTCACTCTGGCTTTTATCGGAGAAGTGCAGACGCCGGATATGCTGGATATATCCACGGCACTTGGCAAATTGACCCATCCGGCATTTTATCTGGATATCGAGGATGTGGGCGTATTTGGCAGCAGCAAACGGCCGCGAATTCTTTGGGCGGGCATCCATCATCTGGAAACGCTGACCTTGTTGCATCAGAAAATTGTCACCGCTATTGAATCCACTGGGATCAAAATTGAGGATCGGCGTTTTCGGCCTCATATCACTCTGGCCCGGGTCCATAAATCACCTTATGAAAAAGTCAGAAGCTATTTGACCGATCACGCGTTATTCAGAACTAAACCGATTTCCGTCAATAGTTTTTCCCTGTTTTCCAGCCATCTCGCGTCTACTGGGGCCATTTACAATGAAGAAGTTATCTTTGATCTGGATCCGGTTGGGGCGCCTTTTTCATCGTAGCCAAGTTTGGGAGACTAGGATCAGGTGCCTAACAGATCGAATGACCGCTCGCTTCCAGTCGGCGGGCGATTTCAGCGATATGGCCAGGACCAATTTCACAACAACCGCCAATGATAGTCGCGCCTAGTTCAACCCATCCCATGGCAAAATCCGCATAGGCGTCAGGGTCAAGATCATCCCGCTCGTGCAGCGCGTCGATGGTCGGCGATTTGACCAGAAACTCCTTGGTTATCATCGTAAATCCGTTGGCATAGGCGCCAAATGGTTTCTCGAATTCCCTGATAATCTCCAAGGCGGTGGCGACAGCTTCAGGTCGCGAGCAATTGATCAACACGGCGTCCGGTTGATACAGATCGACCAGCGATTGCATATCGCACAAAGACTCGCCTGACCTGAGTTTTGCTCCATCAAAATCGTCAACGGTCAACGCCACCCAGTTGAGTTTTCCGGATCCCTGCATCGCCCGCAACGCGCCTTCAGCTTGCCGCAATGACGACATGGTTTCCGCCACGATAATATCTGCACGGCCGGCCAGTTTCGAAATAATCTCGCGGTACAGGCTTTCCGCAATCTCAGGAGCGGGGCATGTTTCGGGTTGGTAGGACGCGACCAGAGGGCCAAGGGACAGAGCGATGCGCCCGGAGCCGCATGAGTGTCTCGCCTGCTCGGCCATGGACATGGCGTTGTCCAGCAGCAGGTCAAACTGATCTTCCAACTTCACGGGCTTCAATCGATCGCGATGCAGCGCATAGGTATTAGTTGTGGCAATGGTCGCGCCGGACTTGAAGTAATCGAGATGGACGTCGGCGACGATTTCCGGTTTTTCCATCATCACTGCCGTCGACCAGAGGGGCGTTGCCCGATCTTCTGAACGGTTCACGATCTCTTGTCCGATTGACCCATCCAGGAGAGTAATATCCGCCATTTTGACGCTTCCATAAAAACTACAAGGCTAAGAAACAAAGCCGATTTTACCATGCTTGGTATGCTACTACCGCATAAACACGTCATAGCGTGTCGATTTACCGACAATTTGATGTGAAGGGGGCTGAAAACCGGAAATGGGCTCACCGCGTCGTGGCCATTTCAGCACCACTCTTTTCGACGCGGTGTCGAGGGCAACCTGCAATAATTCTGCGCAATCACGGTCATGACCAACCAGTTCCCGCAATAACCGCATTTCGTTTTTCACCAGAGCCGACTTGGCCCGTGGAGGATGCATGGGATCAATCAGGATGGTCTCTGCGGCAAGATCGGGGAGCAATTCGCGGGCATCCCCGTGAATCAGATGCATCCGGCCGATGATCTCCGCCAGTTCCTCATTTGTGGCAGCGGCCCGCCGCATCCCGTCGGACAACAGTTGATGCACATCCACTGATCTCTCGATCAAGGTGACCTGGGCCCCTAGCGACGCCAACAGGAAGGCATCCCGCCCGAGACCCGCCGTTGCATCGACAATGGTCGGGATAATCCGGGCCCGAAACCCCAACGCCTTTGGCAAATCCTGCAGCTTGCCACCGCCAAAGCGACGCCGATGGCCAACGGCACCGCCAACGAAATCGCATATGAGCTCGGGTGATTTCATGCCATGGTCCTAAAAACCGAGATTAGCCTTCCACCAGGTTGGCAGAGCGAAAGACGCGCTATGCAAACCCGCATTGTAATGGCGGCCTGTATGCGCTTTTACCGGCTTTGAATAATCATAGCCGTCGTGGCTATACAGGAAAAACCCGAATTCCGCCGCCGGATAGAGCTGGACGATGGACCGGTAGGCCGCCGCATGTGGCAAAAGTTTGTCCGATTGCATGATGGAGACCAGATTTTGATCCTTGTCACCGCACAGTTCCTGCAAAAAGTAGGCCCTATCTTTGCCAACGAAAATACTGTCACTATCGAGGACAACGCCCTTTTCTTTGATACAGGCGGAAAAATTCTCGCAGAACTCGCGGGTGAACACACTGGCCGAGGGGCCAACGGGCTCACTCAAATCGAGGATGATCAGATCAAACTGATCGTTTTTCTGGCGGGCGTCGCGCATATATTCTGCGGCATCGCCAATAATCAGTTCCACACGGGGGTCTTCATAATCGCCGTTGATGGCCAGAAATTCTTTCGACAGCTCTACGACCCGCTCGTCAATTTCCACCATGACGACCCGGGTGACAAAGTCATGGACTAGCACTTCGCGCAGGATACCGCCATCACCGCCCCCGACGATGAGGACTTCGGCGTTTTCGCGGCGGCGCCCCAGCAACGGCACATGCACCGCCATCTCGTGATACATAAACTCATCGGCATGGGAGGCCTGGACCAGATCGTCCAGGGTCAGGATCCGCCCGAACACCGCATGCTCATAAATCTCGATTTTCTGGAACGGGCTTTGTTCAGAATGCAACAGCGTCATATCGAGCGCGTGGGTAAAGGCAACGCCTTCTGTTTCTTCATGCCACCATTGGCGGCTTGCTTCGCTGATTTTTTTCATGCCTCTACTTGTTTCTGCCCTGGGCGCTTATGATCTCATTTCAGTTGCCGGATTGCTGGACATTCAGGTGCCGACCAACATAGTCTCTACCAAAGCGCTTATACTGGAAAGCGGTTGCTGATGACACCCATTCAAATACAGTTCAGGAGAAATAACATATGACCTCCAAACTAACACTCAAGGAAATTCAGGCTGGCTTGTTGGGGGTCGACGGCTGGCAACTGGTTGTCGGGCGGGACGCCATTTCGAAGGATTTTCGCTTCAAGGACTTCAATCGGGCGTTTGCCTTCATGACCCGTGCGGCCATGAAAGCAGAGAAGATGGACCATCATCCGGAATGGTTCAACGTTTATAACAAGGTCCAGGTCACCCTCGCCACCCATGATGTGGATGGCCTGAGTGACAAGGATTTTAAGCTGGCAAAATTTATGGACGCCGCCGCGTAACCCTTATTTGGGGGCCATACGAATGGCGCCATCAAGGCGGATAACCTCCCCGTTCAGCATCTGGTTCTCAACAATCTGCTGCGCCAGTGAGGCATATTCATCGGGATATCCCAAACGGCTGGGGAATGGGACGCTGGCGCCAAGGGCCACCTGCACATCATCAGGCAGGCTTTTCAGCAACGGCGTTTCAAACAGTCCCGGTGCAATGGTCATGACGCGCACACCGACCGAAGCCAGATCCCGCGCAATCGGCAACGTCATGCCGACAATGCCACCTTTTGACGCAGCATAGGCAGCTTGCCCGATTTGGCCATCATACGCCGCCACGGACGCCGTATTGATACAGACACCCCGCTCCCCGCTGTCCATCGGGTCCAGTTTCACCATGTCGTCGGCAGCCCGGCGCAGGCAATTGAAGGTCCCGATCAGATTGACGGCGATGACCTGTTCAAATTTATCCAATGGATGCATGCCGCGGCTGGAAACCGTTTTTGCGGCTGGGCCGATGCCGGCGCAATTGACCAGAATGCGGGCCGGGCCGTGCGCAGCGCGGGCTTGTTCAAATGCCGCCTCGACAGACGAATCATCCGCCACATTCACCGTGCAGGCAATGCCGCCGATTTCCGCAGCAACCGCTTCTGCCGCCTCGGCATTCATATCAAAAATAGCAACTTTTGCTCCGGCCTTCGCCAGCATTTTTGCGGTCGCCTGACCAAGGCCGGAAGCCCCACCTGTGACGATCGCCGCTTTTTCTGAAATATCCATCTTTTTCTCCAATTTTTATCATCTAAATCCCGAATTCTGCTGCCTTCCTTACACGGCCAGACAGAAAAAGTGAAGACGCGGGTTATTGCATTTCGCAATTGGGAGATGCATATACAAGGAATGACGAAACCATCCGACGATGATATATCCGCGTTTGATGCGGAAAAACTTCAAAAGGACAAGATGCTTGTCCTGCGAGAGTTTGGACAGAAACTTCGCCGCAATGTGGGTAAAATCCCGTTTGCTAATGATGTGACGGCCAGTTTCTATTGCGCGGTCGACGGTAAAAGCCCGGCTTTCGTCAAAGCCATCCTGTTTGGTGCCCTTGCCTATTTTATTATGCCCGCCGATGTAATTCCTGATTTTATCGCCGGCCTTGGCTTTACCGATGATGCCAGCGTCCTGATCACGGCGATGGCGACCGTTAATCGACACATCACCGATGAACATCGCAAGAAAGCGGATGCTTTTCTCGAAAAGGAAACCGCTGACGCCGATTCCTGAGCTCAAAAAGCACCTAATTTTCACGTCATTTTCAAAAAATTGTGCAAAGCAGCATTTTTTGATATATAGCTAACCATATTGCCTAACCCGGTTAGCCAAGAAGGAGCTTGCTGAATGAGTGACCGTAAGATTTATGCAGATGCGACGGCTGCACTTGACGGATTATTGACGGACGGAATGACCTTGATGTCCGGCGGATTTGGACTTTGTGGTATACCTGAAACTCTCATCGACGCCGTTAAAGACGCGGGAACGACGGGCCTTACCGTCATCTCCAATAACGCAGGTGTCGATGGCATCGGCCTTGGAGTTCTGCTGGAAAGTAAGCAGATCTCCACCATGGTTTCTTCTTATGTCGGCGAAAACAAACTTTTCGCGGAACAGTATCTAGCCGGAGACTTGGATGTCGTCTTTACGCCGCAAGGAACCTTGTCCGAGCAAATTCGCGCCGGCGGTGCGGGTATTCCGGCGTTCTATACAAAAACCGGCGTCGGGACGCTTGTTAGTGAGGGCAAGGAAGTTAAAAACTTTGACGGCGAAGACTACGTCATGGAACGCGGCCTTACCGCAGATGTCGCCCTTGTCCATGCCTATATGGCCGACAAGGAAGGAAATCTGGTATTCCGCAAAACGGCTCGAAACTTTAATCCCATGATGGCGACAGCAGGCCGGATTACGGTTGCAGAAGTTGAACATCTTGTGGAGCCCGGCGAAATTGACCCCGATCATATTGTTGTTCCGGGAATTTTCGTGCAACGGATCGTGCATGTACGGAATCCAGTGAAACATATCGAACAGCGGACAACCCGCCCTAGAAACCAGGTCGCCTGACCGATCACGCAAAGGAACAGATAAAATGGCTTGGACAAGAGATCAAATGGCGCAACGCGCCGCCCGGGAACTGGAAGACGGGTTTTACGTGAATCTCGGAATTGGTATCCCGACACTCGTCTCAAACTTCATTCCCGACGGAATGGAAATCCAGCTGCAAAGCGAAAACGGGATGCTTGGAATGGGCCCCTTTCCATACGAGGGAGAGGAAGATGCCGACCTTATCAATGCGGGCAAGCAAACCGTAACCGAGCTTCCAACTACCAGCTATTTTTCCAATGCGGATTCCTTCGCCATGGTTCGAGGTGGACATATCAATCTCTCTATCCTCGGCGCCATGCAGGTTGCCGAAAACGGCGACTTGGCCAACTGGATGATACCGGGAAAAATGGTCAAGGGCATGGGCGGCGCCATGGATTTGGTGGCCGGTGTAAAAAAAGTCATCGTGCTGATGGAACACACCGCTAGGGGTGAGCCCAAACTGCTTGAAACCTGTAATTTACCCTTAACCGGTAAAAACGTGATTGATATGGTAATCAGCGATTTGGCGGTATTTACCTTCGACCGATCTGGCAGCGCTGGCATGAAACTAATTGAACTTGCCGATGGCGTCACATTGGAAGAAGTTCAAGAAAAAACCGAAGCTTCCTTCGAGGTGGCTCTTTAGATAGAGAAGCCACCCAGCTTGGTTTCAAGATATTCGAGGATACCGTCTTTCGCGCCTTCGCGGCCAAGTCCGCTTTCTTTCATGCCACCAAAGGGCGCGGCGGCGGATGTGGGGTTGATGTCATTTATCCCGATGATACCAAACCTCAATCCTTCATACATCCGCATCGCGCGCGAGATATCCCGCGTATAAACATATGCCGCAAGGCCATAAACAGTATCATTGGCCATCTGCAACACTTCTTCTTCTGTTTCGAATTTAATTATTGGCGCGACAGGACCAAATGTCTCTTCCCGGTAAATCAGCATATCAGGGGTGACATTCGCAAGCACGGTTGGTGCATAAAAATGACCTTTTTCAAGACCATCTGATTGCAAAACAGTCCCGCCGATCACTATTTCCGCCCCCTTCTTCACGGCATCAGCTACTTGCCGGTCAACCTTGTCTATCGCTGCCTGGTTCACCAGCGGTCCAATGGCCACGCCTTCGTCAAACCCACTCCCGGCTTTCATCTTGAGAACACGTTCCTTGAAGGTCGCGACAAACTGATCATAGGCAGAACTATGAACAAAAAACCGATTGGGACTGATACAGGCTTGCCCCGTATTCAGGAATTTTACCAAAGATCCGCCTTTGGCGGCATGGGCCGGATCAACATCATCAAAGACAATGAAGGGCGCGTGCCCCCCAAGTTCCAGCGAAATACGTTTCATCTGGGCTCCGGCCTCACCGGCCAGCATCTTGCCAACATTGGTTGAACCGGTAAAAGTCAATTTGCGTACCGCCGGATTGGTCGTAAATTCCGCCCCGATAGGTTTAGGATCCAAAGCCGTAACAAGATTAACAACGCCTTTTGGAAGACCCGCCGCTTCAAAAATCTCGAACATTGCAATCGCGCAGAGCGGGGTCGCTTCCGCTGGCTTCAACACGACGGTACACCCGGCAGCCAGAGCAGGCCCAACTTTGCGGGTAATCATTGAAATCGGATAATTCCAGGGCGTTACTGCGGCGACAACACCTACAGGTTGACGGATTACCATAAACCGTTGGTCCGCCCGGGCAGATGGCAGGATTTCGCCATTAATCCGTTTTGCTTCTTCTGCGTACCACAAGAGAAAATCAGCGCCATATTGCACTTCATTACGGGCTGCCTTCAGCGGCTTTCCCTGCTCTTCCGTCATAATCCGGGCAAGGTCTTCCTTGCGCTCGAGCATAATTTGGTAGGCTTTATAAAGAAATGCCGAGCGTTGATACGCCGTTGTCTTGGACCAGCCTGCAAAAGCCGTCTCTGCCGCGGCGATCGCTTTTTTTGCCTCCTCGGCACCGCCCGCCGGAACAGACTTTATTGCTTCGCCAGAAGCAGGATTAAAAACGTCGAAAACCGCGCCGCTATCCGCGCTGCACCATTGCCCGTCGATGTACATTTGATAACCTTCTCTCATGTGGTTGTCCGTCAACATATCGTCCTGTTAACAGCACATTTATGTTCTTTATTGAAAGGGAGTTATGCCCGTAATTTATCTGATAGGCAACATTAACAATACTAACTTGCGACTTAAGTATCGGGGGGTTGCGGGCGCTTGGATTTTCCCAAACCTGCCTCTCGACGAACAATATATAAACTCGACGCGACAATTATACAGGCACCCATAACCATCCAGATATCAGGGATTTCCGCGAAAATCAAAAATCCGAGAATGCCTGAAAAAATCAATCGCATATAGTCGAAGGGGGCGACGGCTGTTGCCTCACCGATAGAGAACGCCCGAATAGCGCAAAAATTTGCACCAGACCCGAAACAAGCCAGGACTATCAATACGGCGATGTCCTCCCATGTGGGCGGCACCCAGACAATCAGGGCTGGAAAGAACGAAAAAAGCGACGCCATGACACCGAAATAGAACATCATGGTAGCCGGGCGTTCTGTCGCGCTCAATTTCTTTAGGAAGACGGAAACAAGGGCCACCATCAACGCCCCGAATAACGCAACGAAGGCCGCAAATTCAATCTCTGCATGGGATTGCACCATGACGAGAACCCCGAGAAAACCCACCGCCGTCGCAGACCAGCGCCGCCACCTCACTTTTTCGCCCAATAGAAAAACAGCAAGGACAATCAAAAACAAGGGACGGGTAAACGTCAGCGCGACTGCATCGGCTAGTGGCAGATGCGTAATCGCGAAAAAAATACACAGCATCCCCGTAACACCGACAAGCGCCCGCAGGAAATGGAGTTTAAACACTTTGGTTTTGAGCGGCGCGACACCGTGCCTGAATGCGAACGGAAGGATGACCAATAATCCGAAAACAGCCCGCAGAAACCCGATCTGGAAACTATCCATGCCTTCGCCCAGAAATTTTATGCCAATTCCCATAACCGAAAAACACAGACCGCCCAGCAACATCCAAAGCGCCCCTTGTCCGTTCGCCGGAATGGTCTCCCAAACACGAAGCCAACGGCGCCCGACAGCAGGTATTCTCATCTGCCAGACCCCAAAGTCGTATCGGCAAGCGAATGTGCCAACGCCTCTTTCTCTCGCGCCGCTGCCGCACTCACACGCGATTCCCGAATAGCAATATAGATGGACGAGCTAAAAATCACGGCGGCACCGATATAAGTGTAAATATCTGGTTCCTGCATAAAAAACAGGAAGCCGACAATCGCCGAAAAAATGAGCCGGAAGAAGTCGAAGGGCATAACAATCGACGCATCGACCAATGAAAAGGCCTTTGTAAAACAAAGATGACCGATGGTACCGAGAAACCCAATTCCGAGGATTATCAGAACTTGGTCCATCGTCGGCATTTGCCAGACAAACAGGGCCGGGATACAGGACATGGGTAAAATCATAATCTGTGTCCAGGCGACAATTGCTGTCGTGCTTTCGGTTTTGGACAAAAGTTTAACGCACGTGGCCGCGCAGGCCATGGTTATTGCAGAAAAAATTGCAGCATAGGCGCCAAGACTCATTTCCTCCAAACCTGGCCTCAGTATGATCATCGCTCCTAAAAACCCGACAACCATTGCCATGCCGCGACGAATACCGACAATTTCGCGTAGGACAAATATTGCCAATATCGTGCCGAAAATAGGCGATGTAAAATTCAAGGCAACGGCATCTGCAAGGGGGAGAACGCTAACCGCGTAAAACCACGTAAACATAGATAGGAAGCCAACGATGCTCCGAAATCCATAAAGCCAAGGCCGGTTGGTTTTTAAACTGCTGAACCCATTTTTCATAAACCAGGGCAAAATGAAGATAAGGCCCGCAACATTTCTCAAAAAAACGATTTCAAAAACCGGAAGGCCGCTATCCGCAACTGAACGAATGAGTCCGCCCATAAGCGACAGGACGAAACAGGATAGAATCATCAGACATGCAGCCTGTAGAACTAGAGGTGCAGCCAAAAAGGGTTTGAAAAGTAAGCGAACAGACGACATGAGCTTCAGAATAGAATGCCCGTTTTTGAACATAAAGTACTATTTTTGCAATACAGCCCTGCGTGCAGGATTAGCAAGGGCATTCAGCTGTTAAGAGGATCGCAGCCAGAGCAAATTTAAACCGTTCAACAAGGCGTATGTAGCTACATACCGATTTCGGAATTTCTGCCAATTTAAAGAAAAATGACTTTGTATGTCACTTAAGGTTCGCTGGCCGTCAATAAGGGCAACGAATTCAGCGGCGCCCTCCGGCACATCGAAGGTATAGGACTCACCGTCAAAACCAACCTTGAGGTCGGACCGCGCTGAGAATGCTTTAAAAAGCAGTTCCGGATTACGGTCTTTCAAGATCGGGATCATTTGCGGGTTAAATTTCGCAATGGTTTCCGCCATATTGGAAGTTTTCTTCGCGTAGAAGGTATGTGTTTTAAGAGTTCCGCATATATTTTCAGCTAAAGCCGATTTATCGCCTGCATCCATGTCCTTAACGGACTTCAACAAGAAATCGTCTTTCAAATAGGTTTCCGGGCGGTAACGTATCGGTTCGATAAACCCGACGAGGTCTACTTGGCAGGCCTGCAGCATCGCTAATAATTCCGGCACGAGATAACTGCGATCTCGGGGATGAAGCAACAAATCAAAGAGGGCGGCATCTTCACCAAGTTTATGGTCGCCCAAATATTTATTCTTATTGAGCCAGTTTGAAGCAGGAAGAGAGGCGATCAATGCTTTTGCCATTTTTACCTGCTCAGATTGCAATTTACCAGCACTCAGAGATCTCAGCGCATTTTGAACCGGATAAACACCTGTTCTGCCCAAAGTTGCGTAGACCATAAGACCGAGCCCACCATCCTCCGCCAGGCAGGAATTAAGAGCCTGCAACCCGCGCTCCGGCTCCTCAAGGTGATGAAGCACGCCGCAGCAATCGATATAATCAAAAGGGGAATACCCCATATCCGGCAAATCCAACAACGATCCGGTACAGAATTCCATATTCGTCAAGCCACGAGCTTTCGCTCGGCTTTCCGCGACAGCACGGCTCGCCGAAGACAGATCCAGATACGTAACCGTCCCCTGATCACCGCGATCACTGAGATGTTGGGCCAGCATGATGGCAGCATCGCCGGTCCCACCACCCGCAACAAGTGCCTGAAAAGGTTTCGAAAAATCCCGTTTTCCGGAAAAAAGATAGTGATTTAGCTCATCTAGATGGCTGGGGCTTCCTTCAATAAGCCGCGAGTTCTCGTCCGCCGGGTCGCGTGGCGGGTAGGGATATTCTTCATATTGACGCTTTACAGCTTTGTCGCGCCGCCCCCTACCCTTTGCCATCGAAATCAGTCCTTTACGGTGATGATCACCTTACCGGTGGACTTGCGGGATAGAAGTGCATGCATGGCCGCGGCTCCCTCCTCCAGCGGAAAATGCATGGACACATGAGGGTTGATCTTGTCCTCTTCAACCATATCAAGCATGGCCTGAAAGTTAGCGCGGTTCTGATCCGGATGCCGCCGCGCGAATTCTCCCCAGAAAACGCCTACAACGGAACATCCTTTTAAAAGCGCCAGATTGGTTTTCAACTCTGCAATTCGGCCGGAGGCAAACCCGATTACCAAAAGCCGACCATTCCAGTTAATACACCGCATCGACTGATCGAACGCATCGCCACCGACCGGATCGTAAATGACATCGGCGCCTTTACCACCTGTCAACTCCTTGACACGATCACGGATGCTTTCAGTGGAATAATTGATGACATGATCCGCTCCATACTGCTTAACGATATCCATTTTCTCATCAGAACCAACAGTTCCAATAACGGTAGCGCCCAAAGCTTTGCCAAGTTCTACGGCATTCAGTCCAACACCCCCTGCGGCGCCATGAACCAGCAGGACTTCCCCTGGTTGCAAATTTCCCCGATCAACGAGCGCATGATATGTCGTCCCATATGTCACGGGAAAACCGGCCGCCTTATCAAACGGCATATTATCCGGAATTTTGTAAGTGCCCTCTTCCGGTGCCAGAACATATTCAGCAAATCCACCCACGCCATGGTTCGCCATTACACGGTCGCCTACAGCGACATTGGTTACGCCCTCACCAATTTCAGCGACAATTCCCGCACATTCCATCCCAGGGGAAAATGGAAACGGTGGTTTGAACTGATATTTTCCTGCGATCATTAAAGTGTCCGGAAAATTCAGCCCGACGGAATGAACCTCGATAATCACCATACCCGGCGCCACGACAGGCTTCGCCACCTCGTCCATGACCAAGATGTCCGGGGAGCCAAATTCCTTACAAACAAGCGCTTTCATTTTTTGTCCCACTCTTCATTCTTATTCTTTATTGCAATGCACAAACTTAACCCCGATTAAAACCCGAGGTCAATTGTCGACAGGACGATTTAGTCAAAAACCGCTTCTAGGTGACCAACGACGATATTATTTCGGTTCCGCAGTATTGGATGGAAATACGGATCGGCTGTTTCACGAATGTCATCAGTCATGACGCCGAGATCGTCCAGCAGCGCGCCGAGGGCAACTTCGGCAGCCCGGTCAGCACCATCCAGAGCCTTCAAAGCAATTCCCAGTCCTAATTCCGGTAGTGCTGCGAGATAAACAGCCTCAGCACCAATTTTTGCAATTACTTTTCCATGTGCAGCACCATCCAGTGCAGTACAGAGCCGGTCTGTTCCGGCGATCATATGAGGATAATTAGCAATCGCGGTTTGAATGCGGTGACAAGCAGCAGCTCGACCGGCTTCCAGCTTCGACGGATCCGCAAATCGCGCAATTGCCAAGGCTGCCTTATCGAGCGGAATTGCAATGGTTGGAATAGAACACCCATCTGTTCCAATTGGGGCTCTGCTCAAATCAAGATCCGTAAAATCCTCCAGAACTTTGACAAGTCGTTGCTGCACCGGATGATCCAGATGTATATAGCCTTGCGTTTTTTCTTTCATATGTACAGCGGTACTCAGGAAACCGCTATGTTTACCCGAGCAATTATTATGAGCGGCCGTTGGTTTAAATCCGGCGCTTGCGAGTTCCAATGCCGCTGCCTCATATTTTGGCCAATGCGTTCCGCATTCGAGATCGTCAACGCCCAAGCCAATGCGTTTTAACCAATCTGCAACAGCCTCCACATGAGTAATTTCACCATTATGCGACGCACAGGCCAGAGAAAGTTCTTGCTCTGTGACGTTCAGGGCGTCTGCCGCACCCGTTTCAACCAAAGGCAACGCTTGTAACGGTTTAATCGCTGATCGCAAGTAAACGGCATTTTCAACATCCCCCCAACTTCGCAGAAGCTTACCATCAGCATCCGAAATAGCTGCAATAACGTTATGGTGGCTTTCAACAATGGGACCGCGGGATACAGTGACGGTAAAAGGATTACTTGCGAAATCAGAAGAGGAATGATTAATCATATAAAAGCCTGAAAATTTGGATATAATTGTGTCCGGCTTTTAACAGGATTCGTAACGGCGGAATAGCAAAAAAATGACAGTATCTCGGGGATATTTTGGTGTTGGTGTTGAAGGCATTAGCAAGCCGATGAATGCAGGCAACCTGTTTCGGACGGCAAACGCATTTGGCGCGAGCTTCGTCTTCACAATAGGCGCTGAATATTCCGTGAAAAAAGCTCGATCAGACACCAGCGTCGCGCCAAAAAATATTCCTTGGTATGATTTCGAAGACATCGACCATATGATGCTACCGAAAGGCTGTAAAATTGTCGGTGTAGAGCTTCTTGACGATGCGATAGAACTGCCAAGTTTTTTTCACCCTATCAGCGCGGTGTATATCCTGGGCAAAGAACGTGGCTCTCTTTCTCCGCAGCTGCAGGAAAAATGTGACTATTTTATCAAAATCCCGACAAAATTCTGTTTGAATGTTGCAACGGCGGGCGCGATCGTTATGTATGATCGCATTGTGACACACGGGCGATACGCCAAACGTCCAACCGGAGAGCTTGGAAAACCAATTCCGCTGGAGGACCATGTGCAAGGCGCGCCAATTAAACGGCGCCCAGACGACTAGAAGAAACTACTAGATCTATTAAGTGGGGTTAAATTGAATGATTTATGGTGACCGAAAATTGATTAACGAACAGCTGGCAAATTTAAAACCGAACCGTTATTCTGGCCCAATGAATAAATCTATTTTGATATTATCTGCCCTGCTTATATTTGTTTTTGTATCTTCCAGCAGTGCATTTGCGCAACAAAAAAGCCCCAAACCCTTGGGAACATTTAAGGACTGGCAAGCTTATAGCTGGGTGGAGAATGGGAAGACGCTATGCTACATGCTTTCCCGCCCAAATAAATCAACGCCCAAGGGTGTTAACCGCGACGATATTTATTTGATGGTGACCTATCGCCCGTCGTCCTCCTCAAAAGAAGAAGTCAGCCATATCACCGGTTATTCCTATATGGAGAAATCCACCGTTGATGTGTTGATTGGAAATCGGAAATTTGTATTGGCGACGAACAATGACGTTGCCTGGGTTCCGGAAGGGGAAAGTGACGCCAAGTTGATAAGCGCCATGCGCGGTGGATCAAAGCTTGTTGTCAAAGGCAAGTCTACCCGCGGTACGTTGACGACGGACAGCTATTCTTTGCAAGGTTTTACCGCGGCACATAAGCAGATTAGAAAAAGCTGTACTTGAAGGCGCTGACAAGAGTATAAGCCTCTTTTTTAGAATTAGATTGAATGCCCTATGAATCCTTTGGTTCCAGATGTAGAGGCCGTTGATCGCCAACCTGAATTGCTGGCTATCAGAAAAAGCCTTATCGGATTGACGCGTGAAGAAATTGCCGCAGCGCTCGTTGATGCTGGTGAAGACGTTAAGCCTGCCAAAATGCGGGCCCGCCAGCTTTTTCATTGGCTATACTATCGCGGTGCCAGCAATTTCGATGATATGACATCCATTTCGAAGGAAATGCGCAGTCGGCTGCCAGATCAATTTACGGCAGAACGCCCGGCGATTTCGAGTTTACAGGAATCGACAGACGGCACCCGTAAGTGGCTGGTTAAATTCCCGGATGGACAGGAAGTCGAATCAGTTCATATTCCGGAGGAAGATCGTGGCGCCCTCTGCGTTTCCAGCCAGGTCGGATGTACCTTAACCTGTAGTTTTTGTCACACAGGCACAATGAAACTTGTGCGCAATCTCACAGCCGGTGAAATCATCGCTCAAATGCTCGTCGCCCGCGATACTATTGGAGAATGGCCGAGCCCAAAGGGCGAGCGCATGATTTCCAATATTGTCATGATGGGGATGGGAGAACCCTTGCTGAACTACGACAATGTTGCGAAAGCTCTTAAAATTATTATGGATGGTGAAGGTATTTCACTTTCAAAAAGACGTATTACGCTCTCGACGTCCGGCGTTGTCCCCAAGATCCACCAGTGCGGCGAAGAACTTGGCGTCAATCTCGCTATTTCCCTGCACGCTGTGACTAATGAAATCAGGGATCAGTTGGTCCCAATCAACAAGCGATACCCTATCAAGGAGTTGCTCCAGGCTTGTCGGGATTATCCTGCAAGCAACAATGCCCGGAGGATAACGTTTGAATATGTCATGCTGAAAGACATTAATGACAGTCCGGCGGATGCTCGTGAACTTGTGCGCTTGCTCAAGGACATTCCTGCGAAGGTCAACTTGATTCCTTTCAACCCGTGGCCCGGTACTCCCTATGAATGTTCCAGCAATAACGCGATCCATCGATTTGCCAAGATCGTCAATGACGCAGGCTATTCGTCTCCTGTGCGGGTACCGCGTGGTCGCGATATCATGGCGGCTTGCGGCCAGCTGAAATCGGAAAGCACCAAAATGCGGGCGTCAGAGCGTCGATCTACGGAACCAGCAGTCCTATAAATCCAACTGCATAGTAATGCTTGTGGGTCGGTCGTATCCTTCATGGGCCGTTTCTGCTGTTTGAACAAATCCAAATCGACGAAAAAAAGTATGAACTTCGGTTAGTTCGACGCGGGATTCCAGCTCCAATGCTAATTTCCCCGCGTTTTTACTTTTGCCAATGACAGCTTTCAGCAATTCTTCGCCCACACCGTTGCCTTGCAATTCCGGGTCTACTGCCATCTTTCCGAGATAGTTTTTCGTTCCGATCTCCTTCAAAAAACAGCAGCCAATCAATTCCTGATCTTCATAGGCTGCAATTACAATTTCTTCAGATGCTTTTTTCTTGAGTGCATTTTCATCGAGCAAATGTACTGAGGACGGAGGATCTATCCGCTCATTCATATAGAAAAAAGCGCCATGGACCAGCGCTAGCAGCACACCCCAATTGTCGAACGCATCATCCAGAGTTTCAATTGTCAGCATCATTCGGTCCATTGTTACAGTGAATAATCGTTAGTATACTCACGCCGGGGTCGAAAACCGCTTTTTAAACAAATAAGCAGCCATTCCAACGACCAGTCCCCAAAAAGGGGCACCAATTGAGAGGAGTGTTAGCCCCGACGCCGCGACGGCAAATGTCAGAATCGCCGCATCACGCTCCGCTTCTGTTCGCAAGGCGACTTCCAGGCTGTTTGCAATAGTAGAGAGTAAAGCAAGACCTGCAATGGCCATAATCAATGCGGCTGGAAAGGCAATGAACAATCCCGTCAACGCCGTGCCAAATATCCCTGCCAGAGTATAAAATATCGACGCCCACAAAACAGCGGGATAACGCTTATCGGGGTCTGGATGGACTTCTTTCCCCATACACATAGCGGCCGTGATTGCAGCCAAATTAAAAGCAAATCCACCGAAAGGTCCCAAAACTAGGCCCGTCGCACCCGACCATGCGATAAGTGGTGAGGCCGGCGCTTGATATCCATGGGTTCTCAAAGCCGCCAATCCCGGTACATTTTGCGATGCCATGGTAACAACAAACAACGGAATTCCGACGCCAATTAAAGTTGTAATATTGAAGGACGGCATAACAAAAATTGGGGTAGTAAAAGTAAAATCAAGGGATACGCCTGCCAAACTACCTTGGAAGGCCGCGACAACTATCCCCGAAAGAAAAGTTAACGGAATAACGTATCGTGGGAGCAACTGCTTGGTCAGGAGGTAAATAACCAACATTATTCCCACCAGAGAAAAGTCAGCTTCCAGCGCAACAAAAGCATCCAGACCGAATCTCAACAAAACCGCGGCAAGAAGTGCTGCTGCCAAGGATTGCGGCACAACATTCATGATTTTTTCAAACCATCCTGTCACCCCGCACAGCGTCAAAAGAAAAGAAGAGAAAAGAAAGGCGCCGATGGCATCGCTCATCGGAACCCCAGGTAGGCTTGTCACCAGCAAAGCGGCGCCTGGTGTCGACCATGCGATAAGGATAGGCTGCCGGTACCAAAGAGTTAAGCACGCAGAACTAACGCCCATCCCAACACCTAAGGCCCAGAGCCAGGAACTAATTTGTGCAGGGTTTGCACCGGCGGCGTTGGCCGCCTGAAAAATTATGGCTCCGGCGCTGGCATATCCGACAAGAACTGCGACAAATCCTGTGGAGACGAAAGAAGGGGAAAAGAAACGGAGCATAGAGCTACCTCAAATTTCGATTGTGCGTTATAACGTATTATTTGATTTACCCTAACATTTGTACGTTATAACGCACAAGCATAAAAAGAGAGCAAAGTATGACGGATCCCAATGACCATGTTGCAAATGCTCTCAAACATTTGCGGAAAACCCGAAAATGGAGTTTGGATGTAACGGCGCGCCACACTGGCGTCAGCAAAGCCATGTTGGGGCAAATTGAGCGAGGTGAATCGTATCCAACGACAGCGACATTATGGAAAATTGCTACGGGGTTTGAGGTATCTATTACATCTCTCATAGAGGCGGTACCGGAAGCGCCTACAGAAACATTATTCAGGAACGCTAGCAACCTTCGACAAAACCGATCTGCAGATGGGTTGGCGGTTGCCCCACTCTTTCCATTTGAGCAACGACTTGGATTTGAGTATATGGAATTGTCTTTTCGGCCCGGTTACGAAAGGTTGTCGCCCCCCCATGAACCGGGTGTAATAGAATTCCTTACAGTAATTTCCGGAAAACTAGAGATCCTGGCAGACGATACTTGGCACGAAATGGAAGTCGGGCAATCCTTACGTTTTCGTGGAGATCGCCCGCATGGTTATCGGAATAGAGGTCTGGATACAGCCGTTGTCATGACCATCATTCACTATCCAAGACGGCCCTAAGTCAAGCGATAGAATGCCGAGAGGAAATGACGCCGTCAACGGTATATATGCTTCCCGTAGAATACCCATCGGAAAAGAACCTTCAAGTTCCAGCTGCGTTCTTATTCCCTTTATTGCTTGTCGAATATCCATTTAACAAAAACCGCTTCAAGGTTGAAACCAAGACTAGAAGCAAAATCTGGAAAAAGTAAAATTTGTCGTATTCGGCCCGCTCAAAAATGCTTAAGCACGTATTCTGCCTCTTGCGGCAATCCCGCTTTTCCCTTAGGTTGCGCGCTGAAAATTTATGCACATTATAGATTCCCATTAAAGGTATGCGTCATGTCACAAGACATCAAAAAAGTCGTATTGGCTTACTCCGGCGGTCTGGATACATCAGTGATCCTGAAATGGCTGCAAACTACGTATAACTGTGAAGTAGTGACTTTTACGGCCGATCTTGGCCAAGGTGAAGAGTTGGAACCTGCACGCGCGAAAGCGGAAATGCTGGGTATCAAAGATATCTTTATTGAGGATTTGAAGGAAGAATTCGTCCGCGACTTTGTGTTTCCGATGTTTCGGGCAAATGCCGTATATGAAGGACAATATCTTTTAGGCACATCCATCGCCCGGCCACTTATTTCAAAACGTCAAATCGAAATCGCCCGTGAAGTCGGCGCAGATGCCGTCGCGCATGGTGCAACGGGCAAGGGCAATGACCAGGTTCGGTTCGAGCTGGGATATTACGCGCTAAACCCCGATATCAAGGTTATCGCGCCCTGGCGCGAATGGGATTTGAATTCGCGGACGAAGCTTATTGAATTTGCCGAAAAGAACCAAATACCTATTCCGAAAGACAAGCGCGGAGAAGCTCCGTTCTCTGTTGATGCGAACCTGCTTCACATTTCGGCGGAAGGTAAGGCGTTGGAAGACCCGTGGGAAGAAGCCGGTGAGTATGTCTATACCCGGTCTGTTGCCCCGGAAGACGCGCCAAATACACCGACTTATATCGAAATCGAGTATGACAAAGGTGACCCCGTAGCCCTTGACGGCAAACGGTTAAGCCCAGCAGATATGCTGACGGCGCTCAACAAACTTGCCGGTGATAATGGCATTGGCCGTCTTGATTTGGTGGAAGGCCGGTTTGTCGGAATGAAATCTCGCGGTATCTATGAAACCCCCGGCGGAACGATCATGCTTGAAGCCCATCGTGGCATTGAGCAAATCACATTGGATCGCGGTGCCATGCATCTTAAAGATGATATCATGCCGCGCTATGCAGAGCTGATTTACAATGGCCTGTGGTTCTCCCCGGAACGCGATATGTTACAAGCTCTCATCGATAAAAGTCAGGAAAAGGTCGCAGGAACAGTTCGTCTGAAATTATACAAGGGTCGCGCTAGTGTCGTTGGGCGGAAAAGCCCTTATTCTCTCTATTCCATGGAGCATGTAACCTTTGAAGAAGACACTGTATATGATCAGCGGGATGCGGAAGGCTTCATTAAACTGAATGCCTTGCGCCTACGGCTGTTACATCGTCAGAAATCCTAAAATAGAGGGGCATCGTCCCCTCACCTTTTAGCGAAAATCGTCAAAATCCGGATCTTCGGCATCAGATTCGAAATCCGGAACCTCCTCGACATAGGGACTGTATTGATCTTTGACGAATAACACGGCTGCGAAAATTGCCCCACAGAAAGCCCCCATGGCCATGATTACACCCACTGATGGCACCCAGCGCATATCCCAGTCCAGAGCAAACGCATTTACCGCAAATAATAGGCCTGCTGCGGGCAGCACAAAGAAAATGATCGCGAATACCATCCCCGTCATCGCACCTATGGCAACAAATTTAAAAAATCTTGCAACTTGTTGAGATGAAAATCTCAAATCATGCTCCAGGCTTTGCCTTCTAAAGGTCGGGCTCTTCTACGCCGGCTTGCCGGCAGGCTGCAGTTACGGTGTTTGCCAACAAACAGGCTATTGTCATCGGCCCAACGCCGCCGGGAACAGGCGTAATAGCCCCGGCTATTTCTACGGCCTCGGAAAAACATACATCTCCAACCAGCTTGGTTTTTCCATCGTCTTTTTCAATTCGATTAATGCCGACGTCTATCACCGTCGCACCCGGCTTGACCCAATCACCCCGCACCATTTCAGGTCGTCCAACTGCGGCGACGAGAATATCCGCACCGCGACAAACGGATGGCAGATCTCTAGTTCGCGAATGTGCGATTGTTACCGTACAACTTTCTGCCAATAGCAAACTCGCCATTGGTTTTCCGACAATATTCGAACGACCAACGACAACTGCATTTAAACCGGATAACTCCCCCAGTTTATTTTTAAGCATCATAATGCAGCCCAAGGGCGTACAGGGCACCATCGCTGGCAGGCCAACTGCCTGACGCCCGGTATTGATTACATGAAATCCGTCAACGTCCTTAGCTGGATCAATGGCATCCAGAACGGCCATTTCATCAACCTGCTTGGGAAGTGGTAATTGCACTAAAATACCATGAATTGACCGATCCGCATTTAGTTTCGCGACAACACTGAGAACTTCTTCCTGCGTAGCAGAGGCTTCAAGACGAATCTCCTCTGACTTCATTCCCGCCTCCGAAGTCGACTTTCCCTTATTCCGAACATATACCCTGCTTGCCGGATCTTCGCCAACAAGAACGACAGCCAGCCCAGGCGTCAAATTACTTTCCGCCTTAAGAACGGCAACTTGTCTTCCAACACGTTCACGTACCTTTGCAGCAAATGCTTTCCCATCGATAATATCTGCGGTCATTTACGCACCCTTATCCCCTAATACAATGTCAATTTTTTGGGCCAGTTCTGCTTCAATATGAGCAGGATCACCCGCAATAAGAACCGTCTTGTTTCTATCCAGTCTGCCAGCCACAATTTCGAAATCCGATTGTGGACGTTTAAGAAGTTTTGCCAATAGTTTCATCAAGGCCGAATTCGCTTTTCCCTTTTCCGGCACAGCTGTGACACTAATCTTAACTGAAGGATTTCCCGCGTTATCGAAACCTATGCCCATTATCTGATTTCGGGACGCACCCGGCGATAGTCGTATGTTTAATAACACTCCTGTGACACCTCTTCGGGCAAAGGAAATCATACCATTGTCGGCAAATACTCAAACATCAGGTTTCTCAAAAAAATCAGAAGGAGAATCAACACAATAGGCGATATATCCAGCCCGCCAAAGCTCGGTATGATTTTACGGATCGGCCGCAAGGGAGGTTCCGTAATCCGGTACAGAAAATTACCGACGGAGGCAACGAACTGGTTACGTGTATTCACGACGTTGAAAGCGACTAGCCAACTCAGAATGGCGTTTGCAATCAAAAGCCAAATAAAAATCGTAATAATGGAACTAACTAGAAAGAGAATTGAGTTCATGTGTGTACCTGTCCGATAGAAGTTCATCTACATTTAATGGTCGGACCTCAAGAGAGCAAGACAAGACTGCAGTTTATTGAGATCCAAGTGTGCCTTTGTACGAAGCTAAATATAACGACAGCGGCATAGGGCAGTTTTCGGCCAAGTCAGATTTATCATGCAATTGTAAATAAGTCGTACTAAACTCGCCCGACAGCATTTAGTAAGGGACGTATCCGTATGACTTCACAGGGCGCAATAAAAAAAACAAAAGTTGATATTGTTGATATGGCGTCGACGGACTGGGTGGATGTGGGCAAGGAAGGGTTATTTTACAAACCGGCACGCGTCGATCTTGACAGCGGAAAATTTCTCGGATTATTCCGATTTGATGCCTTTGCCGAAAGTGGTTTACATCAACATGAAGACGTTGGTACCAGTTATATTTTAAGCGGGTCTGTCACTGATTATGCTGGCACTTTTACGCAAGGCTGCGTGGGTATCAATCCGGCAGGGGATACACATGACGCTTATTCTTACGAGGGGGTCCTGATTGTTTCACGTCTTGAAGGGTCGAGTAAATATCCGATGAAAGATGAACAATTGTCGGCCATACACCCGGGCGCACGCCGGGATCAGTTTCCGAATATTGCTGCCACCAGGGATCCCATCGTAGCCCCTTACAAGCTGTTTGATATTGCGCCCTCACCTGACATGCCAGAAGGTGTCACTCAACGGGTGTTGTACGATTACGCTCGAACAGATCATGACTTCCGTATGACATCCCTGCATCTCGACCCCGGCGCTAAAATCGGAAGCTATTCGACAGTCGAAAAACAGGATATTTTTATTGTCGCAGGCGATTTGATGGCAGGCGGCGTACCTGGTAAATCCAACCAATTCGTAACCCTGCCACCTGGGACAGAAGTCGAGCTAACCAGTAATTTTGGTTGCCACATTCTGGTATGGAGTGATGCTCCCGTATCCTTCAACACATATCGCGGATCAGACCCTTTTGGATTCTGACAGATGAACCGCTTTCACTTTGCGCAGTGAAAGCGTCCCCATACGGTCCAAAGAAGATTATTCAAATTTACGCTCTTCCCACCAAGGATAGTAATCTGGCATATCGGCCGAGGGCTTCATGGTAAATTCGGCAGGCCTTTTCTCTAGAAATGAACTTACGCCTTCCGCTACATCCGGACTTTGCCCCATATAGGCTATACCTCGACTATCTACTTTATGCGCTTCCATGGGATGATCCGCGCCCGACATACGCCACAGCATTTGCCGACACAATGCGACCGAAACTGGTGCCGTATCCGTAATAAAATCTTTTGCTAGCGCCCTCGCCGCATCGAGCAAATCGTCTGGCGCATGCAAGGACTTAACCAGATTACCCTCCAGAGCTTCCTGCGCAGAGAAAACACGTCCCGAATAAACCCATTGTAGCGCCTGGGAGATTCCAACGAGGCGCGGTAGAAACCAACTGCTGCAGGCCTCCGGCACAATACCACGTCGCGAAAAGACAAACCCAATTTTCGCGTTTTCTGATGCCAATCGAACATCCATCGGCAAGGTCATCGTGATCCCGATGCCCACCGCAGGCCCATTTATTGCTCCGATAATTGGTTTTTTGCTCTCATACATTCTAAGTGTAACACGACCGCCACCGTCACGATGCAAACCGGAATCATCCATCCTGCCTTGCGCTTTGTAATTAAACGTCTCCTTGCCTTTACCCAGGTCCGCGCCGGCACAAAAAGCACGGCCCGCGCCAGTAATAATAATGGCTCGAACGTTATCGTCTTCGTCCGCACGATCGAAAGCGTCAATTAGTTCATCCCTCATAACTGTAGTAAAAGCATTGAGTTTATCAGGGCGGTTTAGCGTAATTGTCAGGATTTGATCATCAACTTCATATAGGATTTCGTCGTAAGACACGGTTACCTCCGGTTTATTTTAAGGGACGTTATCGCCCCTATTTTTATTTTTATCGGTCATCGGCTACGCAAATGCAAATCCATCATTGTAACTTTACGCCGAAAAATTATGTTAACAAGTAAATGCCGGAATTGGCCAGCAGAATTTCGAGGAACATACCAAATGCCAAGAAATGCAGAGCAAACGATCATCAACTATCATGCACATATTTATTATAACGCACAGAGTAAAGAAACAGCTGCAGTGCTGCGTGAACAGCTCGACGAAACATTCAATGTCATTTTAGGCCGTTGGCGCGATGAGCCGGTAGGACCCCATCCTATGTCAATGTATCAGATAGCTTTTGAGCCAACTGAGTTTTCGAAAATTGTCCCCTGGCTCATGATCAATCGGCAAGGACTTGATATACTTGTTCACCCGGAAACAGGAAATGACCTGGAGGATCACAGAGACAACGCTATTTGGCTCGGCGAAAAATTACCTCTAAAACTCGAAATGTTTACGATGGCCTAGCCGAAACCCTAGCTATTGTCCTTGTTCTGGTAAGCCATATTACAATGTTTTAGACAATAGGGTTTGCTCGGGACAGCCTCATCACTGCAAAAATGAAAATTGGCTTCACCAGGATGGCCGATTGGCCATTGACAGGCCCGGTGAGGCGGCAGCGCCTTTTTCTTTGGCTTCTGAACCGCTGGCGCCGCTTTCGCGGAAAGTCCCAGGCGGTTAGCCTTACCGATAACTGCATTACGGGTAACATCACCCAATTCTTCTGCAATCTCAGCCGCGGTTTTTCCGGAACCCCAGAGTTTGTTTAGTTTTTCGATACGTTCTTCAGTCCAACTCATGCCTAGATCTCTTCACTCACTGTTCCTGATATTTGCCGACCCAGTCTTCAAAATGTTTGAAGGCCATCCACAAAGTATCTTTGATATATCCTCAGGTGAGGCCTGAGTCTACAGATATCCGCGGTCATCAACTTCTATTCTGCATAACTAATGCGCCATACGGTTTGACTCACATCGTCGGCAACTAACAATGCGCCATCTTTCGCGATAGCGAGCCCGACAGGGCGTCCCCACACTTTCGCTGCGCCATCTTCCGTCGCATTCGTTCTGAAACCAGTCGCGAAATTTTCATAGGATCCAGTCGGCGTCCCATTTTCAAACGGAACGCGGACAATTTTGTAACCTGTTGGTATTGAGGCGTTCCAGGAACCATGAAAGGCAACAAAGGCGTCGTTTAGATATTCCTTAGGAAATTGATCACTTTTATAAAAAGCCAAACCAAGGGGTGCCGAATGAGATCGGAAGAGCACATCTGGCAGCAAAGATTTTGGAACCATTTCAGGCGCATCCTCTGCATAATCGGGGTCGGGAATGGCCCCGGAATAAGCATAAGGCCAACCATAAAAACCGTCCTGTATAACGTAAGTTAAATAATCCGGAACCAATCCGTCACCATAGCCATCCCGCTCATTAACAACGGTGTAGAGTTTTCCTGTAACAGGATCAAAATCAATACCAACAGGATTACGCAAGCCGGACGCGACTGTTTCCAATTTATTTGTCGATAGATCGAATTTTTGAATTGTCGCGCGAGGAGACGGCTCAATGTCCATATTCGCCGCGCTGCCAACGGAAACATATAAGGCATGATCTTTTTCGTCGTAAAGAAGGTTGCGGGTCCAGTGACCACCACCATCTCCCAGGGACCCTTGTTCCGTAACATATTCTATCCGCCCAGTGACTTTGGTGTCACCGACATTAAACGGAACACGTCTTATTTGTTTGGGCTCTCCGATGTAAAGCCAGTCGCCAATTATGGCCATGCCATGGGGCCGATCCAGATTGGAAATCAATTCAGTTTTCATATCAGCAATGCCGTCGCCATTCGTATCCCGAAGTAGCGTAATCTCACCGGCTCTCGACTCTGCCACCAACACGTCGCCGTTCTCCAAAACCTCCAACCATCTCGCATGAGTTAGTCCTGATCGAAATACCTCGACTTTAAAATTTGGCGGAAGATTTAGGTTACCTTCTTTATTGCTGTTCGATATACGCGGCCGGAGCGCTTCAACTGGTGTTGCGTAGGGCTTCGGAAGCTCGTCGGCTTTAATGGTGAATTCTTGTCCGATAATATCGCTGTCCGCAGGCAAGGTGATTTGTGCATTCGCTTCAAAAAACCAAATCGAATTTCCAGAAATGCATAAAAGAATCAAGAACCTACTATAATTTTTCATCTTACTTCCTCTTGAAAACAAAACTCTTTGATCCAAATAATAGCGAATATAATTACGGTATATGGGCTTGCCACCATCGCAAAGAAAGATAAACTATAAGAAAATTCACATAGATTTGACAAAAAGTACCAATTTGAAATTTAAAGTCAGCGGAATAAGCGTATCAAACCCCTAAATTCACCAAATACAATTTTGCTCGTCATGCATCAGGCAACGTCCGATCCTGGCCGGGTTGGCGAAGCGATCCGAACGCGTGGTTATGAACTGGATATGCGCGTTCCAGCCATTGGCGACCCTTTGCCCGCAACCATGGACGATCACGTTGCCGCCGTAATTTTTGGCGGCCCCATGAGCGCCAACGATGATCACGAAGCTTATATTCGTGAAGAAACCAAGATAATTGATTTGTTTTTAAAGACTGAAACTCCGTATCTCGGCATCTGCCTCGGCGCACAAATTATGGCACGCGCATTGGGGGCAAAGGTTTGCGAGCATCCAGAAGGGGTTCGTGAAATAGGATATTACTGTGTTAGCCCCACGGAAGAGGGAAGTGATTTGTTCGACGCCCCACTCAAAGCCTATCAATGGCACAAAGAAGGTTTCGACATCCCCGCAGATGCGACATTGCTTGCAACTGGAGATTACTTCCCCAATCAGGCTTATCGAGTTGGCAAGAACGCGTACGGCATTCAATTTCATCCTGAAGTAACGGAAGCAATGAACAAGCGTTGGGCAACTAAAGCCGCCCATTTGCTGAGCGATCCAGGAGCGCAATCCAAGGAAATCCAGCTCAGAAGCAGACGAAAATATGATCCAGAAGTTAAAATCTGGCTGGATAAATTTCTAGATCATTGGTTGCCGGCATAACCGGCAACGCCCTGTCCCTACACAGTTCTATACAACTCTTTTGGCTTTCAATTCTGTAATTTCCTCTGCTGAATAGCCGAGGCTATCCATTATTTGGTCTGTATGTTCACCGAGTGTCGGTGCCCGATGTTTAAGCTTTGTATCGGTTTTCGACATTTTTATCGGGAGTTCGGTCACCGGCACACCGTCTTCAAACCCGGGATAAGGAACATTTTTCAACAATCCCATTGCTGCCAAATGCGGGTCATCCAATGTTTCCTGAGGGGTCATGACCGGACCACAAGGCAGACGAACAGCATCCATTTTAGCGATTGCTTCCTTCGTCGTCCGCTCGAGGCACCATTCAGACATCCGTTCTGACAGGATATGATTGTTGTCTCCACGGTCCTGATCGGTCTTAAATCTGGGGTCTGTCAGCCAATGGTCTTCGCCAATTAATTTTGTCCAGCGCTCGAACAAAGGCATGCCAATGGATTGAACTAGGACCCATCCGTCTTTTGTCTTGAAAGTATCGGCCGGACCGGCGTTCTGGCCGCGATTAGCGGTCCCAACACGATTAATATTGAGCATAGCCTGCTCCATCAACGTGACACTGGAAATGAGAACGGACGATCCGAATAGCGAGGTCCCGACAAGTTGCCCTTCACCGGTTTGGTCTCGATGTTTTAACGCAGCCATTGTGCCAACAACACCCATCATCGCGGTCGTAAAGTCCACCCATGGACCGTAGAGTTTCCGGGGCTCCCCCTTATCACCAGACATATACATGGTGCCGGACATCGCCTGACCGAGACCATCAAATCCCACCCGATTTTTGTAGGGCCCCTCATCACCAAATACCGAGGCATGAGTTAATATTATATCTTCCTTGACCGCTTTAAGACTTTCATAGTCTAGTCCCATTGCTTCAAGGGTTTCGATAGGTAAGTTTGCAACGACAACGTCTGCAGTTTTCACGAGACGTTGTACCACTTCACGGCCTTCCGGCTTCATCGGGTTAAGGGTCATTCCCTGCTTATTCTGACCGATCTGCAGAAATAACGCGCCATCGCCAGTCTGATCTTCAGTGAGTGGCGTGAGATATCGATCTTCACTCCCGTCAATCTTTTCAATCCTGATAACTTCAGCTCCCAGGTCCGCCAATACTGTTGCGCAATAAGGTCCAGCGATATAGCGCCCAAAATCGAGCACTCTGATACCAGATAAAACGTTCGACACGAGATTTCCTCCTGATTCTTATTATTATTACTTGTTTCAGGTTGATGTAATTCCTGATTCTACGACAAGATTGCCCGTTCTCAAGACAATTGGCAACGTTTTAGAAGCGCAAATTATCAATTATCTTGGGAACAGATCGCACCATACGTACAGCGCCAACTATTTCCTAATTCACGAAAATGGCAAATCTACTACACTTGGTTGTGTTTTCCCGTTTTTATTCAGGAGTATTATTATCCCGCGCCGATAAGTTCTATTGCCTCAGCCGAGGGGCCCTTAGTTTCTTCGCCTTGTTCAGAAAGAAAGAGCCGAACCCTTTGATCCTTTTCAAGTAAGGCCAAGCCCGATCTCTCAAGTATTTTCATATGGACAAATACATCGAGGGAGCCATCATCGGGCATTACAAATCCAAATCCCTTTTGCGAATTAAAAAACTTTACTGTACCGGCAATAATTTTACGGGTGGCGTCTTGCATCGCCATTAAGGGCGCTGGCCCAAGATGGTGAATTTTCGACACTTGTTTTCCCCGATCTCCGGTAAAAAGATCACATGTGATCGAAGCACCTTCTGGCAGGCCTTGCAAGCTCAGTTCTTGCAATACTGAAATATGTATGAAGGCGTCCCCCGATCCATCATCAGGTTGGACAAAACCAAACCCCTTGGATGTATTAAACCACTTTACTTTGCACGCGACATTCTCATAAGTTCCATTCTCTGACCTTACAATATTCTCTTCTCGCATCAATCTCATTCCCATAATCTTCAGTATCGCCAAACAGAATTTTCAATCAACGTCCGATCACTTCTACAAGTTACTTCGGTATCAGTAAAATTTCTATTTTTAATTGTTTACGGGTGCATGGCAAGCGATCGAGCTAACCAATATCTAACTACCTATCAAACACTGAAAAAAATGTACCACAAACGGTAGCTTCAGAATCCTACAATCTACCACGCCAATCCCCATGTTCGCCCCTTGGGCGATTGTAATACGGAAACTGTCAGCAGATCATTGTTCCTGATCACAGATTATCGACAATATCGCAAATTCCCCATATCTTTCGATCTTAACTTGTGCCCAAAATTAGTAATACTCGGACAGCTACTCTCAATATGGGTATATTTGCTATTGTTTGCAACCATTAAAAGTGGAAAATGTAGAGAGACTGATTGTCCAAAATCCGCCTCTCCTATTGTATGCTTGAATTAGTGCATACCGCGAATTGGGTATCCTTTCTCGCGGATGAACGTGATCCCTTTTAAAATGGAATTCAGATCAGGCCTCGCAAATGGTGCATTGGAGATATCAATAATTTGAATTATCCCATCGGGACGAATGACAAATAGTCCAGGCTCGGGAAACGGTTGATTTGTTTCTTCTGGAGACCGCGGGTCAGAGATATAGAGGCCAAGTGCCTCCATTTGCGCAGGTTGCAGATCATAGCCAACCGGATAGCTCAAGCCACCTTCTTCTACTTGTGTTTTCGCTTTTGCAATCCCATCACCAGATATGGCTACGACGTCAACTTTCTGTTCTCCATAGTTGCTCTCTAACTCATTTAAGGTTGTTAAGTATCGCGCGCAGATTGGGCAGTGTTTACCGCGATAGACGACAACCAATTGCCAGCGATCATTGTCACTGCCGACATTACCGAGGACGATCTGCCCACCCGCTACAGTAGGAACGGTCACTTCAGGAAATTTAGACCCTGGAGCAAGTTTTTCTGTATTCATTTGTAATCCCTTTCTGAAATTCGCAATTTGTCTCAAAAATATTAAGCAGTTTAATGAGCAAGCATATATTTAGTTGGAACGCTCATTCCAATTAAATATATGCTTCTCGAAATTTGACAAGTATAATTGTTTTTTGCTCCTTAAGATTCCCCTTGAAACATTTGCTTTCCAAAAGCAAGCGCCTAATATGTATTCGTGTTTTCCCGATAACGTGTTTCTTCTAAGACGGATCAAATTTAATGCCTTCTGACGCGCTTTACAAATTTCGCTCCCTTATTACTGAGCTCCCTCTTATCGACAAATCTTCGGCAGGCGCAGCAGCTACATGGGATAGCGTTTTAACGAAACCAGCTGGCGCTCTTGGCCGGTTAGAAGACCTTGCAGTATGGATGTCAGGATGGCAGGGGAAACACCCACCAACCTATGACGCACCACAAATCGTTATTTTTGCTGGAAATCACGGTGTATGCGACCAGGGCATCTCTGCCTTCCCAAAAGAAGTAACTGCACAAATGGTCAAAAATTTTCAAGGCGGTGGTGCTGCAATAAATCAACTAGCTGATGCCTTCGGAGCCTCATTCGCTGTTCTCCCACTTGCCCTTGAATCACCGACGCTGGATTTTACAAAAGGTCCCGCGATGAATGAAGAAGAATGCTGCGAAGCCCTACAATCAGGCTGGGATTCTGTATCACAAGATACAGATCTGTTGGTTGTCGGCGAAATGGGTATTGGCAATACGACGGTCGCCGCGGCAGTCTCCGCCGCTGTGTTCGGAGGAACCGGAGCGGATTGGGCCGGACCGGGCACCGGCTTAACAATGGAAGGCGTCCGGAAGAAGGCCGAAGTCATCGATGCTGGGCTGTTGCTTCACTCTGAAATCCTGAACGACCCGCTTCTCGTACTTCAACATCTCGGAGGCCGTGAAATCGCGGCTATGGTAGGTGCTATTCTAGCCGCACGGCACAATAAAATACCCGTCATTCTTGACGGTTTTGTTGTGGGAGCCGCCGCAGCCGTCTTGAAGAAGGCCAATTCTTCCGCCCTCGATCATTGCGTGGCAGGGCATATGTCTGCGGAACCTGGGCACGAGCTATTGTTGCGCCATCTAGAAAAAGAACCTTTGCTAACTTTGCGGATGCGGCTTGGTGAAGGGTCCGGAGCCGCGCTAGCACTTGGCATAATCAAAGGGGCGTTAGCGACCCATAATGGTATGGCTAGCTTCACCGATGCCGGTGTTAGTGGAGAATCTTCGTCCTGAGTGCAAAGCACCTTACTGTTGGCGTATACCGCCCCGGTCATTGATACTGTCAATTTGCCAATTTGTTTCCGAGCCACGGGTAAAAGATATCAACCGAGATACAGAAAGCGGAGCAATCGACAAGGACAACATTTTTTGTGGTGTAAGGTTTAGCGCATACCCTATTATTGCTCGAATTGGACCGGCGTGAGTACTAACAACAATATTTCTTTCAGGTTCTGCCTTGATCCACCTTTCCAGCAACACCGTCACTCTTTTTGACATGGCGATAAAGCTCTCCCCGCCACTGGGTGTGTTTCGAGCAGAGTCTAGCCAAAAGCTTTCATAAGCTTCAGCATCATATTTCTCAATTTCTGAGTAAGACCGCCCTTCCCAAGACCCAAAGCACTGCTCCCTTAAAAGAGTAAACTGTTCAATAGTCGGTAAGGGCTCTGACTGTTGAGATTGAATTCGGGTAGCCGTTTGGATACAACGCTGCAAATCACTTGAATAATAAGCGGCCTTATCTGGCAGGCTTCGGGCAATCTCTTCTAACCTCGCAGTGTCAGAAAAATCTGCAGCAATATCCATTTGCCCATATATTTTGTCTGTCGCAACCGGCGCGTGGCGGATCAGCCACCAGTTTTTCTGTTGGTAGGGCTGGTCCATTCTAGATGCGCAACATTCTCGACGTCATTTTCGTCGAACAAAGGTAATCGAGTTATTCAACGACAAGTTTGGTAAGTTGCCAAATTGATCGAGCATGGTATTTCTCCTGCCCCAACTTATCATCGCTGTCATAGGGATAAATAATCCAAAAGGGACCATAAACATCCTTTTCTAGCGCGACACCATTCAATCGATAGGCAATGATCATATCAAAATCTTCCGCATCTGAAATAGGTATTTCAACCGTATAACCATCCACAGCACTTGCCTTAAGCACAGTTCCCTGAGCGTCAACCGATTTCAATATATCCCGAAGCAAAACGCCCCGGAAAACCGTTTTACCACTTGTCCAGGGACTGGAGGTTACAATATCGGTCGGCGTAGATGCCGCCATGTCACCCGGGCTGAAATAAATCGCACCCTTTTCAGATTTGATATTTCCTGTAATGGTAAGCTGTAGTTCCTCTGTCTCATTTGAAGATACCACTTGCGCAGTCAGCAACGAGATCGCAAATACCGCCCCCACTAATTGCATAAAAAACTTGAATGACGATAATTTCGCAATATTAGTCAACGACATGCCTCCCATGAAATATCCTAGCAGACCTTAGTTAGAACATACTTTCAGCCCTTAGCATAGACGCAGCTTCCGTAATGAGCAAATGCTTGAAAGCCGAAATTTTATGGTGATATGCCGAAATTTCGTATAAACACGCTAAATAAATTTTTTGCTTTGGAAGGTGCCGGTGATGAAACGTACGTTGTTTGTTGCCTCAAATAGATTGGGCGACGCCGTATTGACCACAGGCGTACTCCATTATCTCCTCGAACAGGAACCCGAAGTACCAATAACTGTAGTTTGCGGCGAAATACCAAAAGATATTTTTGAAGAAATTCCAGGTGTGGAACGGGTCATAGCAGTTACAAAACGCCGCTACAGCATGCATTGGCCTGAAGTTGCTATCGAACTCGGGTTTATTTATTGGCACCGGATCGTCGATTTTCGATCCTGCCTTCTCGGCTTTTTGCCCGCTAGACATCGTAGCATTTGGAAAGGCGGCAGCAATTCGATCCACAAAGTTATTGCCAATGCAAAGATGATTGGGCACGCAGCGCCCTTGCCAGCACAGATTATCCCGACCGCTTCTCAAATTTCTGAAAGTAGAAAATGGCTCGCGGAAACTGCAGATCAGGCAAAAATCCTCGCCATTGCGCCGACTGCAAATTTTTATCAGAAACAATGGCATTTTGAAAATTACATTGTCCTGGCCAAAGCCCTGACCCAAAAAGGAGGAATATTAGAGTATGCTAAAATAGCAGTGCTCGGTGCACCAGGCGAAGAAGACCAAGCTTTTCCCGTTGTCAACGCACTTTCTGAGGACCAGGTCATAAATCTAATCGGTAAAACATCACCCATGGAAGCCGCAACAATTCTCTCCCAATGCGCTTTGTTTATCGGCAACGATTCAGGCCTCATGCATACGGCTACGGCCGTCAATATACCTACCGTCGGCCTATTTGGTATCGGGATGCCGAAAGTATACGGCCCGTGGGGTGACCGATCCCTCTGCCTGACCAGTACACCACCAGGCGTACCAATTACTCGTGAGGTCAAAGAAGGTCACGTGATTGAATCACTTCCCGTTGAAACCGTCATAAAAGAAACTGAGGCCTTTTTTAAACGCCTTTCAGTAAATCGGAGTGAGACCTAACTGCTACTTTGCGGAAACGGTGTGACAGAGTCGTCAAGCGCAAATTGATTGTTATATAAATCGGCGTAAACGCCGCCACGCATCAACAATTCATCATGTGTACCCGATTCGACTACTTCACCAGCAACGATGACATTAATCACATCTGCATCCAGTATTGTTGACAATCTATGGGCAATTACCAGTGATGTCCTGCCCTTCATCAGCGCCTTCAAGGCAATTTGGATTTTTCTTTCAGAATCCGTATCGAGCGCTGACGTCGCCTCATCCAAAAGCAAAATCGGGGCATCTTTCAACATTGCTCTGGCGATCGCAATTCGTTGTTTCTGACCTCCGGACAATCGCACTCCATCACTGCCAACCAACGTTTCATAGCCGTCTGGCAAGCTGGAAACGAAATCATGCACGGCAGCAGATCGTGCAGCCGCCAAAATTTCTTCGTCGGTGACGTCATCTCGGCCATACGCGATATTTGCCTTAATTGACGCATCGAATAGAAAGACATCCTGGCTTACCAGAGCAATTTTATCCCGGACCGATGCCATCGTAACGTCCCGAATATCCTGCCCATCCAACAGTATGCGCCCATCGTTCACATCATAAAATCTTGGAATCAAATTCAGTATTGTTGACTTCCCGCCGCCCGAAGGACCCACAAGAGCAATACGTTTCCCCGCATTCAGCTGCAGGGATATATTCTTTAGAACAGGTTCATTTTCATTGTAAGAAAAACTGACCGCCTCAAATTCGATATTTCCATTGTGATATTCCAGCGGTACAGCTTCTGGTTTATCAACAACTTTATAAATGATGTCCAATAAATCAAATATGCGATGCGCCGCGACCATGCCATTTTGCATTTGCGGGAAAATCTTTGCAACACTCTTCACAGGTTGGTACGTCAGCATAACCGCCGTAATAAAAGCAAAGAATGTTCCCGGTGTTGTATGTCCCTCAATAACATTCGATGCACCATAAAAAATTACACCCGCGATTATCAGCCCGGAAAGTGTTTCCACGATAGGGCTGCTAGATGCCTGAATGCGAAGCGCTTTAAATTGGTATTTAAAGCGCTCATCGATTACTTCACTTCCTCGTTGCCCCGCTTCTTTTTCACGACCATAAGCCTTAACGACGCGAATGCCCTGAAAATGCTCGTCTAAAAAAATACTAAAATCAGCAGTTTGTTCCATCACTTTATGGAAGGCTTTTCGCGACCGTTTTACCAACTGACGAATTGCCAAGGCCCCAGGTGGAAGTGCCACAAGAATGACAAGCGCCATGCGCCAGTCATAATAGAAAAGCGAGGCAATCAAAAAAACCGCCGTCAAACTATCTTTTGTTAGCGCCACCAGCGTCTGTGTTGCCGCCGTTTTAAGTTGATTGGTTTCAAAAACAAATCGGGAGATCAAGTTACCTGTCGGATTACTATGAAACCAGGCAAGGTCCGCAGATACTATTTTCTTGAATAACGCCAACTGGATGTCTGAAACAACTCTCGTACCCACCCAATCCATTAGTACAGTTTGGCCATACGCTGAAAATCCGCGCAATGCAAAAATGACGACTACAGCGGCGGTTGTATAGTAAATGTAGATAGGATTCTGTTCGAAAAAAACTTCATCGACAATTGGCTTCATTACAAATGCGGTCGCCGCTGCAGTTGCTGCGCTCACTATCATAAACACCATAGCAAGTATGACCCGCCCCTTATACGGCGCGACATATTCCTTTAACAATCGGCCGTAGATGACGGTTACCGAGGAGTTATCCGTTTTTTCATGCGTGGTTTTGGTCACAAGCTATTCCAATTATGGCCGCGATCTCTTGGGCAAATACTATTTCTAGTGAACCTTTGGCGTAGCACGATGAATTTGTGCTGAATAGACTAATCATCTCCTCGCAGTTTTCGTTCTCGACAATTCTGGCGCAGATACAACAGTTTCTTATATCAAAAATTCGAAGTATAATTGCGAATAGGAACGATTATCATTTAGTATTTGCAAGTCATTCCCAATAGCGATATCGTTTTGTCGATACATAATCGACATTCCGGGAGACGTACCGGTCAAATTCCTAGTCACTTGATAATTCGCTTAAATGAAAAAATATGAAATACTTTTTTATTGCCCTGGCGGCAACTGGCGCATTTTGCCCAGGAGTGCAGGCAGAGGAACAGTCCTATCCGAAAATTTCAGGGAACTTTCCATCGAGGTGGAAAATGATTGGACATATAGTTCCGAAGACTCGTCAGCTGAAATTAGTGATTTATATCCAACTGTTTTATTGGGCCCGACCGTTGAGTTTTCGCGGAATTTTTCGCTGAAATTTGAAGCGACATTGGAACCTATTGGGGATGCAACAAAAGATCGAGCCTTTGAAGATTACGCCCTATCCCGGTGGGGAGACAACTCAACAGACGCGCGGTAAAAACTCTTATTCGCTTCCAGCTGCGAATTTGAATAGATAAGACCGCCGCATATTCTTTTTCGGAAACCGGCTTTTCAACACAAATTGGGTTGCGGCCCCTGCTTCTGTTAAAAGCATTGATGGTCTCGGACCAACCTTCAATCGTGTGTCCTGCTCGGGCTGTCATCTGCGAGATGGGCGAGGTCGTCCGCCGGAGAGGGTTGGCGAAAAATTCCAATCAATGCTTATAAGGATAAGTGTTCCCGGTACAAACGACGTGGGCGGACCGAGCCCTCATCCACATTTTGGTGATCAATTGAATGATCACGCCATCTTGTCAGTTCCGGCAGAAGGGCGTCCGATTATAGAAACAAAAGAGATGACAGGGTCTTTTGAAGACAGTACGCCCTACCATCTTTCTACCCCGATTTACCGATTTGCGGGTCTCGCTTATGGACCGTTCGGTGAAGATATTATGATTTCACCTCGCGTTGCCCCCCCTGTTTTCGGCCTTGGTCTCCTCGAGGCAGTTAAAGAGGAGGATATACTTGCAAGCGCCGATCCAGATGATCTATCGGGAAACGGAATATCTGGAAGGGTAAATAGGGTTTGGGATCAACCGACCAGTACGAAGAAAATTGGGTGTTTTGGCTGGAAAGCAAACTCCGCAAGCCTGCACCATCAAAACGCCGCAGCTGCGATTGGCGATATCGGCCTGACATCACCCCTGTTTCCGCAGGCCAATTGTCCGCCAATACAAGAAGACTGTCTTTTTCAGGCAGCTCTTTCGGACGATGTTAATTTAAGTGACAAATTTCTCGCCAAACTTACTTTTTATACGCAAACACTAGCAATACCTGCGAGACGCAATGTGAACTCACCTGATGTCCTTGCCGGTGAGGAATTATTTAGCGCAATTGGATGCAGTGCCTGTCATACTCCAACTTTTGTAACAGGCGCTCATCCAACAGTAGCGGCCTTGTTCAATCAAACAATCCATCCTTTTACAGACCTTCTTCTGCATGATATGGGAGAGGGTCTCGCAGACAATCGACCGGATTTTGAGGCAAAGGGTCGGGAATGGCGGACGCCGCCCTTGTGGGGAATAGGCCTGACGAATGCAGTGAACAAACATACAAGGTTTCTTCATGATGGTTGCGCCCGCTCCATAGAGGAAGCCATTTTGTGGCATGGCGGTGAGGCAGAGCCGACGAAAGAACAATTTCGTTTGCTACCTTTGGAGCAGCGCACTCAGTTATTGAATTTTCTCAAGTCGCTCTAACAACCTAGTCCGCCGATTGACGTTCATGTGCCCGAACTCTTTTAAGCAAAATACAGGCGAGTAAAAGGCCGATGGCAGACAACGCGGCCATAAAATAAAAACTATACGCCCCCTCTATTTGGTAAAGCCAACCCGCTGCAATTGTAAATATACCGAAGAATATCCCCATTGCTAGAGTATCATATAGCCCTTGCGCGGACGCGGAGATAGCCGGCGGCACACGCTTCCCGATATAACCGATGAACGCCATATAGAGCAGGGTAAAAGTCAGTGCATGCAGTATTTGCGCGAAAACCAAAATAACTGCGGAAGATGCCAGACCTAAAAGTATCCAGCGCACAATGCCGCCAACTGCCGCTGTGATAATCATCGGGATCGCGCCGTACTTAGCGATCAATCGGCCGGAAATTGCAAACATGCCAATTTCTGCGGCGACCCCGATGACCCAAAAAGCTGTTATTTCTGTATTGCTAAACCCCAACTTGTTCCAATGGATCGATCCAAATCCGTAAAGCCCTGCATGTGTCGACAAAAGAAGCGCTACAGTGACAATAAATAGTGGAAAATTCGGAAGAGCCAGAGGCGCGAAAAAGGAAACCTTACCTGGATCAGGTGGTGTATGAATGCCCGGCAAAGAAATCGTGGCTACCAACAGGAACATAACGGTCAAGATCATCGCCACATAGATCGCTTCGATACCGAAAACATCTGTTGCCCAGCCGACCAGCAAAGAAAAAGTGATGAAACTTAAGGAGCCCCATAATCTTGCGCGGCCAAAATCAATGCCGAGCGTCTGTTGAGCCCGTAAGGTAAGGCCATCGGAAAGTGGTATGGCGGACGATAATGAAGCGCCAGCTACTCCCCAAATGAGAGCGTAGATGATCCATCCCTTCACATAAGGTAACAGAATCAAGCCGCCGATTAGGATAATAGACAGCGCCAACAAAATGGTTTTTCTGTTTCCCGTACTGTCAGCCATCCAGGATGTCGTCGGTACAAATATTAACTTGGCCCAATAGGAAACCCCCATAACCAGGCCGACATATTCCAGTGATACATGGTGCTCCAGCCATCGCGGC